>ERZ888423.2599-NODE-2599-length-13157-cov-9.942375_pt1 | contig 13157 bp, 9 predicted proteins | sample MGYA00520523_ERZ888423 | MGnify/ENA primary metagenome ERZ888423 (study PRJEB32303, sample SAMEA104408611) | aquatic metagenome | biome: Brackish water; feature: Pelagic; material: water | place: Baltic Sea | collected 2014-06-08T10:24:00 | depth 30,27 m ...
CAATAATCAAGCGTATGACTGCATTGATCTCGAAAGCATCCCAGATGATTACATGCCTAGAACAAACTATCTGCCGCATATTGACTTGGCGGAATATCGACAAAGAATGCCAGTGCCGAGTTTTCGGCCAGCCTCTAAGATCACGGATTACTATCGCCTAGCGGTTCGAAGAGGTGCACATCCCAGTGACGAGCGATCACTAAGGTCTACAATTATACCACCTGAATACTCTCATATTGATGGCATATTCTCCATCGCATTTAAAGACCCTAAGAAATCTAGCGCAATAGCCTCGATATGGACTTCACTGCCGGTGGACTTCCTGGTCAAAAGCACCGGCAAGAAAGACTTTAGAGATGCTACTGCCTATAGGCTTCCAGCTTTTGCTGGATCGGCTAGTATATGTTGTAGGGGTTTAGCCCTTAACTGCCTTACCGTCCATTACTCCGAACTCTGGGCTGAATGCTGGGACGAGGCTTTTACTGAACAATGGTGGACAAAAGAAGATCCCCGCCTGAACAGTTCATTCTTTTCTTGTCTCACGCCTGCATGGAATCGCCATTGTGCCTTGCGTAGTGACTATGCTCGCCGTCAGGCGTTGGTTGAGATTGATGTCCTTGTCGCTCAAGCCCTCGGTCTTACCCTAGATGAACTGATTACAATTTATCGAGTACAGTTCCCAGTGATGCAGCAATATGAACGCGACACCTGGTACGACATGAATGGCCGCATCGTCTTCACAAACAGCAAGGGCCTTACCGGTGTCGGTTTCTCTCGCAAAAGCAAAGGACGAGGCGAAAATAAACAGGTTGGCTGGGAAGAGATTAAGGATAAGGGATCAGGAATAGTCTCGCGAACAATTACCGATGACACTATGCCAGGTGGGCCAATAGAGCGGACGATCACCTATGAAGCACCTTGGGTACGGTGTGATCGGGTGGAGGATTATCGGATGGCTTGGGACTTCTTCAAAAGGTCCCAATAAGATTTAAATTCACCATCCAGGTTTTGAGGCAGAGAAAACCATAACAGAATGTCGCAGCCTCTATTCTTACTCGCCAATAATTCCCCACTCATGCAACTTGCCTTTCGTAAAGTCGACAAGCCGCTGCACTTCATTCTTGCCTAGACTGGTTTCAAATGTATGAATCATTTTATTTCGCGTCGACAGAAACGCGATCGACTCATTATATTCGAATGCCGAGATTAGGCCCATAGAATACATGTAGTTTACTACGCTTCGATCAGTCGTGGCGTCCATTGGAAGACCCTGTTGTCTCCCTGCAGAGCGCATTCCTGAAATATATACTGTCCAAAGATATGGCACCGCCATCTCGTAATTTTCCGACCGAAGGAGAGCGTCAACCCTTGCAAGCGCACGACTTATAGCATCGTTTGACAATTCATGCTTGATTTCTGCGCTCTCAATTTGGTAGGGCTCATCAATAGTAGACAGCATAAAACGCCACCCTTTATGTTTTCCAATCTCCTCGGCAATCAACCTATAACGCTCTATTGATCGTGTATCATCTCTAGTCCTGACCTCGACAATCAGATTTTCTTGTGTACCTGTCGCAAGGATGTCTGGACGATAGTTGGTCAGGCTAAAAGGGATTAGCGATGGATCAGGTTCTAAGGTAACAGTGTAGCCTTGCTCTTCAAGTTCTTGGGCGATCAATCGAGCCTTCGTCCACTCATTGCGCTCATGCTGATCCGTCATCGGATTACCTCTTGGTTGAGTTCATTAGAATTAGATATTTGAACGTAAACACATTCGGCGCCGGATATTACTGCATCAGCCAAAAGCTGAGGCAAGCCAACAATATCAATCGGATCCGCTAAGAGCCTCATGTGCCCAGTAACATCATGGACCAAGCTGTCATCGGCGTATACAAGCGAGTTCATAGCATCCTGAATGGGCTTGATAATGTTATTAATGTCGGCGGGATCGCTTTCGCATAAGTACACTACAGTAAATTTAAGCCGTCCACCACTGATAGGTGTTTGATTCCAGGCCTTGAAGGCCCTTCCGTAAATAAACTCTTTCCACTCCTCACGGCTTCTGGATTTGCCTTGATGTGAAATTGGGCGGCGCGGCAATAAGACTTCGAAGATAGAGCTCATTCTCCTCCGCGCAAGACCTCAAGGCAGTCTTTAACTGTAGCAACAACCCGGCATGTTAGATGAATGGCTTTTGCGCACGTGTCCAAGATGCGCTGATCACCCACGGCCTCACCATCAGAGAGCTAATCGCCATCTATCGCTTGCAGTTCCCTTTGATGCAGCAATACGAACACGACACCTGGTACGACCAGAACGGCCGGATCGTGTTCACTGCCAGCAAGGGCCTCACCGGAGTCGGTTTCCCCCGAAAGGGCACCGACCGTGGTGCTAACAGGGAGATCCGCTGGGAGGACATCAAGCACATGGCCTCCTGCACCGTCTACCGCACGATCCCCGACGACTCCTGCCAGGTGGAGCTGTGGAGCGCACAATCACCTATGTGGCGCCGTGGGTGTGGTGTGATCGAGTGGAGGATTATCGGGTGGGGTGTGGGAGTTCATTGAGAGGGAAGCCTCCGATCCATCCATTTCTTCGCTGCAATGAGCAGTCTCACTGGTAGAAATGGTTTTGGGGTGGTTGAATAGAAAGTTGGGATTCCAAGAAGCCTCCCGATTCGCTCCATTGCGGTGGTGTTCCGCATCGCTCTGTCCAAAGTCGACCCATATCCACCACCCATCTCAGCTTGTTTTGCAGCCTCTAGCATTCCATAGTGAAGCATGTTTAGATCTTTGGCAGCATTCAATAATGCCATCCTTGAAGGCAAGCCAAAAGCCAGGCGAGACACGGGAAACCAAAGAATATTATATGAGTTAGAGATGATATCCGCTGACAACATCTTCATGTCTTTTGCAATGGCATCCTCACAAGAAGCATGCGCGAGCTTTGCCTGATAGAGCAGGAGCAAATTGCTGACCCGTGCGATCGTTGCCTTCAACGCCCCTGCGGGCTCGATGACACACTTGAGTACAAGCTGCCCAACCAGGAAGACGAGTACGCCAGCAATCACCGTTGACAACATGGCTCTAAGCTCCCTCCCCTAAAGCTTCATTGCGATCAAGATCATTCAATCAGGCTGTAAGCAACTGACTAAGGGTTTCCGGCACAGACCACCTGGCAACATCGGATATTGATTCCACAAGGTTGAAATCCTCTTCAGACCATACATCCGCAGAGTCGTCGACTAGAGAGATAAAGGTAAGTGGCTCAGGAGATGCTTTGTACTGACTCAGGTCATACCAGGTTGCGACAACACTTTTGGTGATCTGCTGAGCCGCAGAGCGACTCCCGGAGGAAAGAACCGAAATCAGAGAGCTTTTCTGTGGTGCGCTCACCTGAAAATCAATCCTCCAGCTCTTGCCCGAACGGCCGATCAGCTTTTTGTTCCGCTCAAACGGCAAATAAAGCTCTTGGAGAAAGTCTGCCACTTCATCGGTAACAGACTCTACGGAGCGAAGCCTTGATGTGAAAATAAGATCGGAAATGCGCAGCGCTGCCTGACTCACCCGCGTAACCGCATCGGCCAACGCAGTAGGCTCACTGGAGCGGGCCTTCAGCATGCCCCTGAAGAATTCCACACCATGGGTTTGTGAAATATCGCTGATCAGACCTGCCTGCTTGGGAGATCGCTTGGCTGACAACGTGTTGGAATTCAGCCAACGAACGGTTTCTCCTAGGTCCGAAACCGTCGTAACTCCTTGATTGGCGCTCTTAAGAAAAAGATCAATAAAGTCTCCATCGGGATACAAGAAGGGTGTGCGCACGCGAACGTAGTCGCCATTCACAGAGCACTCGAACATCGGGCCCAGGCCACTGCGGATCGCTGTGCACACTTCAGTCGCGGTGTTTCCGTGCGAGGTGCTCACAAGAACAGATCTCCTTGAATGGGTGGCGGTGGATGCATTCGGCCGTTGTGCTGGATTGTAGCTTCTTGGCAAAATTGCTGCCAGGCTTGTATCGGATTGTCAGGAGCCGCGGTGATGTCCTCCGGTTCATACGCCTGTTTGTCTTTGAATTCCTCACTCCAGCGATGCTTATGGGTGTCGCCAACTCTCCTGCCATCGGGATTCTTATGGCCCTTGCCAAGGTCGAGGGCGTAGATCCGGCCGGATGTCTTTGAGATCAGAGCGAAGGTGATTGCTGGAACCAATGGATTGAAAGTACCTTTCAAAAAGAGAGGCCATCCGCCCGCAGTGATGATCTCCTTTTTGAACTCAAGGCTTGGGGAATGATCTTCATCTTCTTGCCACACGATGTCTCCTTCGATCAGCTTCGTGCAATCCGTCAGGATGGCATCAAATTCGGCATCGCTGAGAGGCACGGCTGCTGGGCTGGTGCACCTGCGGGAAGCCTAGGAGGCTCCAGAGAGCAACCTGGCCATCCTCAGCCCTGTGAAAGTCAACATCCCTACCCTGAAGCCCGGCTCCTGCAGCAAGTGGCGGCCGATGCCATCCGCACCGCCTTCCACCCCACTACACCTGGCTTCTCCGGGCTGATCGATTGCTTCTTGACTGACTGCCAGCACCTGATCAAGGGGGCCTGCGTGTCGACTGCCCTGGTGTCCCCCCAGGGCCGGCGTTCCTCGGGCTCACAGCGCTGCAGGCCCAGTTTCATGCCGATAGACTGGTCAGCTAACTAGTCAGTGTGTAGAAGCTGATGACGGTCTGGCCGGTGCAGGACGCCAAGGCGCGCTTCAGTGAGCTCCTCGATGCCTGCCAGCGGGAGGGCCCTCAGGTGGTCTCCCGGCGCGGCACCGAAACCGCCGTGCTGGTGCCGATCGAGCAATGGCGTCGCCTGCAGGCCGCCGCCAGACCCAGCCTCAAGGAGTTGTTGCTGTCCCCCGAGGCGCGCACGGAAGAGCTCGTGCCTCCACGTGGCACTGCCCGTCGCCGGCCCGTGGTCGAGCTGTAGGCGCATGGCCTTTCTGCTCGACACCAACGTGGTGTCTGAACTACGTAAACCGCGCCCCCATGGCGCCGTGCTCGCCTGGCTGCAAAGGGTCGACGACGCCGACCTGCATCTCGCCAGCGTGACCCTCGGTGAAATACAGGCTGGGATCGAGCGCACCCGCGAGCAAGACCCCGCCAAGGCCTCCGAGATCGAGCGCTGGCTGGATCAGGTGAGCGACACCTTCAACATCCTCAGCCTGGATGGCCCTGCCTTTCGCTACTGGGCTCAGCTGATGCATCGCCAGTCCAACACCCTCTATGAAGACGCGATGATCGCCGCCATCGCCAAGGTGCATCACCTCACGGTGGTCACCCGCAACGTGGCTGACTTCAGCGGTTTTGAGGTACTCCTGCTCAATCCGTTCAATCTGGGCGGCGCGCCATGACAGGGCTTCAGTGATGCAGGACCTGCATTGTTCAGACCGCTTGGCAGTACTGGCATCCCGCCTAGCCTGATGCCGCAGATCAGCCCCGGCCCTTGCTCCCCTCCGTCGTCGCCAGTGAGCTGGAGCAGGTGGCGGCCGATGCCATCCGCACCGCCTTCCACCCCACCACCCCTGGCTTCTCCGGCCTGATCGATCGCTTCCTGGCCGACCGCCAGCGTCTGATCAAGGGGCCCTACGTCTCGATCGCCCTGCCGTTTCACAAGGGTCTGCGTTCCGATTGGTTTCCTGAGCTGCAGCTGCCCTTCCAGCCCTGGCGGCACCAGGAGCTGGCCTTCCAGCGGCTCAGTCCCGGCTCGCCCCAGAACACGCTGGTGGCCACCGGCACTGGCTCGGGCAAAACCGAGGCCTTTCTCTACCCCTGCCTAGAGCACTGCCGCCTGGCCCAGCAAGCCGGCCAGCGCGGCGTGAAGGTGATTCTCATCTATCCGATGAATGCTCTGGCCACCGACCAGGCCAAGCGCATCGCCCGGCTGATTCACACCCTTCCAGCCCTCGCCGGCCTACGGGCCGGCCTCTACATCGGCGACCAGGAGGAGCAGAGCGCCATCGCCATGGGTCCCGAGCAGGTCATCACCGATCGCGACACCCTGCACAAGGCACCGCCCGACCTTCTACTCACCAACTACAAGCAGCTCGACTACCTGCTGCTCCAGCCCCATGTGCAGGGGCTCTGGGCCCACAACGGACAAGGGGTTCTTCGTTATCTGGTGGTGGATGAATTCCACACCTTCGATGGCGCCCAGGGCACCGACCTGGCCTGTCTGATCCGCCGCCTGCGCGATCGCCTCCATTGCACTGGAGAAGAGCTGATCTGCGTAGGCACCTCCGCGACCCTCGGTGATGCCGATTCCCAGGCGGAGATGCTCCACTACGCCGGCCAGATCTTCGGGAGTGGCTTTGATCGCAGCAGCCTGATCCAGGAAGACCGGCTCACACCGGCGGAGTTTTTTGAGGAGACGGCCTTCGCCGACGACGAGCAGGGCTTGCTCGTGCTGCCTCCCCCCAGCTCAGATCAGCAGGCCCTCCTCGATCCGGCCACCTACGGCACTGGTGGTACTGAAGATTTAAGTGGCGACAGTGCCGATGCGGTGCGTCTGGCCTACCTGGCCGCCCAGGTACCGCTCTGGTTCGGCAGCGCCTTCAGCCTGCCCGCCAGCGGCGATCTCAATGAACTGCCCTGGCGCATCGAACTGGGCCGCCAGATGGGACGCTTGCCAGCTGTGCAGAACCTGGTGCGCCAGGCCCACAAGCTCTGCTCCCTCGACGAGCTGCTGGAGCGCTTTGCGCGGCAGCTGGGCATCGATGGCCGCTACCCGCTGCGCTTTCGCGTGCTGCTGCTCGATTCCCTTCTCGCCCTGATGGCCCATGCCCGCGGGCCCACCGGCCAGAGCTGGGTGCAGCTGCGCGTACAGCTCTGGTTGCGGGAGCTCAAGCGCATGGTTGCCACCGTTGCTGCCAAGCCAGAGCTGGTCCACTCCGACGACCTCGACAGCAACGACGGCGATCACCATCTGCCGGTGGTGCACTGCCGCGACTGCGGCGCAACCGGCTGGGCCTCCACCTTGTTGAACCAGAACGCCAGCCAGCTCAATGCCGCCCGCAACCTGCGCGATTTCTACCGGGCCTTCTTCTCTCGTGATCCACTGATTCGATATGTGTTCCCGCTGCGCGCCCTGCCAGCGGGCCCTGGCCTTGGCCAGCCGCTGGCTGGCGAGGAACGCCTGTTCTGCCTCGATTGCCTCACCGTCCAAGACCCCCCGGCTAGCCGCTCTACTCCGCTGCACGCCACACCCTGCTGCCAGAGCTGCTCCAGCACCAACCTGCTGGTGGTGGAAGTGCCGCCCGTCACCAAGCGCGATCACGACAACCATCTGCACTCCAGTTCCGACTGCCCCTACTGCGGTGCCCACCAGAGCTTGCTACTGATCGGTGCCTCGGCCGCCAGCCTCACCAGCACCTGGGCGTCCTGCCTGTTCGCCTCCAGCTACAACACCGACCGCAAGCTGCTCACCTTTTCCGATTCGGTGCAGGACGCCGCCCACCGCGCCGGCTTCATTGCGGCTCGGGCCTATCGCACCTCCTTCCGCACCGCTCTCACTCGCACGGTTCAGCGGAGCCCAGAGCCGCTCGATCTGCCTGCCCTGCAGGAAGCCTTTCTGCAGCACTGGCGCCAGCAGCTGCCCAATCCCGTCGACTTCGTCGCCACCTTCCTGCCGGCAGATCTGGAGTGGATCAAGGAGTGGGCCGAGCTCGTGCAGAGCGCCCAGCCGGTGCTGGCCCCCGACAGCCCGCTGCTGGAGATCGTCGAGAAACGCCTGCTTTGGGAGCTAATGGCCGAATTCGGCTACCGCTCCCGTCTGGGCTCCTCGGTGGAGCAAGCCGGGGTTCTCGCCGCAGCCGTCAAGCCAGAGCCGCTGGATGCCCTGATCCCGCCACTGCTTGAGCAGTTGCGCAACGACCTCGAACCGCTGAGACAGCTCACAGAGGAAGCCCTGCGCCGCTTCCTGCAGGGGTGGCTGCAACACCTGCGCCAGCGCGGTGCCATGCCGGTGCCGGAGATGCTCATGCCATCAGGCGGGGTGAATCAATACATCACCAGCGGCGGCAGCAAGACCTACTCCTTCTGGCTAGTGCGGCACCTGCCCAATCTTGGCCCCTCCTCCAACAAGCCCATCTTTCTCACCTCCGCCCGTGGCAAGGGCAACTTTGAGCAGCTGGCGAGTGTGAAGGGCCGCCCCACCTGGGCGATGGGCTGGCTGGCCAAGACCCTCGGCCTTCCCCCGCCGGAGAGCGAGGCGGCGGAGTGGATGGCCCTGGCACTGCAGGCGCTGGTTTCCGCCCTGGAGGCCGGCGGCATCCTCCAGGCCATGCCCACTGGCCAACGCGACGAACAGATCTGGGCCCTTAACCCCAGCGCCGTGCAAGTCACGGCCCAGGTCGTCAGCCTGCGCTGCAGCCACTGCGGCGATGGCCAGACCATCCCCCTCGCCCAGCACGACAGCTGGCAGGAGATGCCCTGTCTGGTGAATGGCTGCCAGGGGCATTACCTACTGGATGGTCAGGGCGGCCTGCCCCTCTATCGCCGTCTGTATGGCGCCGGTCAAGTGCACCGGATCATTGCCCGGGAGCACACCGGCCTGCTCACCCGCCAAGACCGGGAGCGGCTGGAAACCCAGTTCATTCACGACGGGCCCCGCTCTCATCCCAACCTGCTCTCGGCCACCTCCACCCTGGAGATGGGCATCAACATCGGTGATCTTTCCACCGTGCTGCTCTGCTCAGTGCCGCCGGAGCCCGCCAACTACCTGCAGCGCATCGGCCGTGCCGGCCGCCGCGATGGCAATGCCCTGGTGGCCGCCATCGTCAACGGCACCCCCCACGACCTCTACTTCTATGGCGAGCCGAGCGAGATGCTCCAGGGCCGGGTCACACCACCTGGCTGCTATCTCGATGCCGGCGCCATCCTCAGCCGCCAGCTGGTGGCCTTCACCCTGGATCGCTGGGTGCTCAGTGGCATCACTAGCGAGGCCCTGCCCCGCCGGCTCAAGGCGGCCCTCGATGCAGTGGAGCACACCGATTGGGAGGTGAAACGCAAGCGTTTCCCCTTCACCTGGCTGGAGTGGACCCGCAACCACCAGCACGCGTTGGCGGATGACTTCCTGGCGCTGTTCGACCAGGACACGGTCAAGGAGCCCTGCCGCAAGCAGCTGCGCCAGCACCTGCTGGCCGAGGGGGATGCCGCGCCTAAGTTCCATCAACAGCTGGTGCTGCGCCTGGAGGCGCTCGGCGCCGAGCGCCGGCGCCTGAGCAATGAGGGCAAACGGCTCGCCAAGCGCTCACGCCACCTCGCCGCAATCCCGGCCGATTCGTTGCTGGAGGCCCAGAAGGAGGAGAAAGAAGAAGTGCTGCGCGAGCTCAAGGCCTACGCCGCCCTGCGCAGGGATCTGGAGAACAGGCGCCTTCTGGAGATGCTCACCGATGAGGGCTTCTTGCCCAACTACGCATTCCCGGAAGCGGGCGTCACCCTCAAATCGGTGCTCTGGCGGCGCCTCACCCGCAAGCCCCAGGCCGGCCGCACCAGTGAAGATCTCCCGCCTCTGAGTTACGAGCGGCCGGGGAGCGTCGCTATCCGCGAGCTGGTGCCAGATGGCGTCTTCTACGCCCAGGGCCGCCGGGTTCAGATTGATCAGATCGATTTAGCCCTCAACCCCATCGAGCGCTGGCGCTTCTGCCGCGCCTGCAGCTTTAGCTGCCAAGAGGGGGATGAGGGCTTCCAGCAGGCCACCTGCCCCCGCTGCGGCGATGCCAATTTCTGCGACGCCCACCAGGTGAAGGAGATGGCCAAGCTGCGCCAGGTGATCGCCACCAGTGAGGACGCCCTTACCCGCATCGGTGATGACCGCGATGACCGCACCACCACCTACTTCCAGCGGCAGCTGTTGATCCAGCCCGATCTCAACCGCGTCGAGACCACCCTGGCAATCGACGATGCGGAGTTCCCCTTCGGGGCGGAGTTCATTGGCTCCACCACCTTCCGCGAGATCAATTTCGGAGCCCTCAATCCCGTCGGCAATGGCCACCAGATTGCAGGCCAGCAATTCCGCGTGCGCGGCTTTGAGATCTGCAGCGGCTGCGGCAAGGTGCTCTCCGGGCCCCCCAAAGCCAAGCAGCACGCCTACAGCTGCCGCTACCGCGACACGCCAGACAACGCCAAGGCCCGCAAGCTCCTGTTCATGTACCGGGAGTTCCAGTCGGAAGCCCTGCGCTTCCTACTGCCCGATCGCCTGTTCTGGGATGAGAGCGGTCAGAGCAGCTTCCAGGCCGCCCTGCGCCTCGGGCTCAAAACCCACTTCAGCGGCAAGGTGGATCACCTCCAGCCCTCTGTCGCCAGCGAGCCCCAATCGCCCACAGCCCCAGGCCAGAGCCCAGGCGGGCCCAACAACCAGCGCAAGACCTTTCTCTACCTCTACGACTCCATTCCCGGCGGCAGCGGCTATCTGCGCCAACTGGTGGAGCACGGCGGCGAGCGGTTGCGACAGGTGTTCGAGGCCGCCCGCACCGTGATGCAGGCCTGCCCCTGCAACGACGGCTGCTACCGCTGCCTGTTTGCCTATCGCAGCCGCTACGAACGTGATCGCATCAGCAAGTCCCGGGCGCTCGAGCAGCTGCAGACCCTTCTCAGCCGCTGGGAGCAACTGCAGAGCAGCCAGCGCAGCCTTACGGCCATCACCATCACCAGCCAGGTGGAGAGCGAACTGGAGGACCGCTTCCTCGATGCCCTGCGGGAAGGACGGGGAGCACCGCCTGAGTTCACGGTCAAGCTCACCGCAGACACCGTGCGTGGCAGCACCGCTTACCACCTGAGGGTTAATCAGGCCAACTGGATCATTCAGCCCCAGGTGCTGCTGGGCCGCGAGCGAGACATCGACGAACCCTCACGCTGCGACTTCCTGATCACGCCCACCACCGGAGGGTTGCCGATTGCCCTCTACACCGACGGCTGGGACTATCACCGCAGCCGCCTGCCCATTGACGTCCGCCAGCGCATGGCCCTGCAGCGCTCCGGTCGCTATCGCTTCTGGGGCCTCTGCTGGGACGACGTGGTCGGCCGAGCCAATGGGCCAGCCGATCCCCTGCCGGTCAACGGGCTCCTGCAGGGTCTAGTACCGGCCTTCCGCCGCGATCCAGGCGCCTTTGCGGACCAGTGGCTGGCCCGCTCCCGTTTCCCCAGCGCCGATCTACCACCGGCTGGAGAGCCTGATCTGCTGCCTCGCGATCTGCGCTGGATGCAGGAGACCAACAGCTTCCAGCACCTGCTCGCCTACCTCAGTCTCCCAAGCGAAGCCAGCCGCACCACCGCCTGGGAAGGTCTGGCTCACACCTTCTGCCTGGCCCAGATGGGCCAGGACCTCGGCAGGAGCCTGCCGGCAGATATCCAGGCTCCACTCGACAGCCTTGGACTCAATGACCACCTACAGCAATGGCGGCCGGAGCGGGAGAACGGCCAGGCCGGTCAGTGGTTGGAGCAGGGGCCAGGTTTCGCGGTGCTCACCTGCATCGATCTGCCTGGACACATGGCCCGCTTTCATGACGCCAGCTTCCGGGCCCTCCACTACGACCCGGAGGCCCCTGCCTCCGATTCCGATCAACAACAGGGCTGGCGCGAGTGGTTGCGCCAGGCCAACCTCTTCCAGTTCCTCCCCCACATGCTGCTCACCACCCTGGGGTGCACTGGCACAGAACTTGGCAGTGACGTGCTGCCCAAGAGCCCGACCACCGCAAGAGATACGACGATCGGAGGGACGGTAGGAGCACCCCTGCCCTCCGCGGCATGGTCCGAGAGCCTGAGCTTTGCCAACTCCCACGCCAAAGATTGCCTGGACTTGCTCACGGCCCTCCAAAGCCTGCTCGACCCGTCTGGCATCGAGCCGCCAGAGTTCGGCTATGAGCTGGAGGGTCCCCGTGGTGAATCCTGCGGTGAGCTGGAGATGGCCTGGCCCGGCCACCAGGTGGCGGTGGTGCTCGATGACAGGGTGGAGTCACCACCAGACGGCTGGCGCCTGTTCCCCATCCACACCCCAGCCGAGGTCGTTGCGGCCGCGATCCAGTCATGAGCCATCCCCCATTGCGCGTCGCCGCCGCCCGCGGTTTCTTTAAAGCCCTCAATGACCTGCCTGATCGCGGCCGGGCCAAGGTGCACAAGTTCATCGTCCAATTCATGGACGAGCCGACCAGCACGGGGCTCAACTACGAGCGGATCAACGGCAGCCGCGATCCCCAGCTCCGCTCCCTGCGCGTCGATCAGGACTACCGCTGCATTGTCCGCGCCCCAGAGAAGGGCAGCACCTACGTGCTGCTGTGGGTCGACAAACATGACGACGCTTATGTCTGGGCCCGCCGCAAGGCCTGTCAGGTCAACCGCGTCTCCGGTGCCCTCCAGATCGTCGATGTGGAGGCGGCGGAACAATCCGTCGGGGATGCCATCAGCGCTGCGGTGGAGCAGGCCCTGGCTGCGGTTTCCCAGCCTCCCGCAGCGCTGTTTGCCGCCATCAGCGATGACAAGCTCACGCGCCTTGGCGTGCCGCCTGCCCTGCTGCCTTCGTTGCGCGCGGTCCGTCAGGAGGACGACCTGGCAGCCCTGCTGGAGTGGCTGCCCCCTGAATGCGTCGACTCGCTGATCCTGCTGGCGGATGGCCACTCCCTCGACGAGGTGCTAGCGGAGCTGGAACGGGAGGCGGCAGCGGAGGTGGATCCCACCGATGTGGACAGTGCCCTGGCGCGGATGGACAGCCAGGCGGAATTCATTGTCTTCACCCAGGATGAGGCGCTGGAGGCGATGCTCTCCGCGCCCATGGAGACCTGGCGCGTCTTCCTGCACCCGAGTCAGCGCCGGTTGGTTGAGCACCACTGGAGCGGACCCGTACGGGTACTGGGCGGAGCCGGCACGGGTAAAACCGTGGCGGCCATCCACCGGGCCCGTTGGTTGGCCGAGCAGATTCTTAAGGGGCCAGATGCCAACACCAGCGATCGGGTGCTGTTCACCACCTTCACCCGCAATCTGGCCACCGACATCCGCAGCAACCTGGCCAAGATCTGCACCCCGCAGGAACTGCAGCGCATTGAAGTCACCCACCTCGATGCCTGGGTGGCCTCTTACCTGCGCAGCCAGGGCCTAAAGATGCGCCAGTTCGACAGCGAGGCG
>ERZ888423.2600-NODE-2600-length-13156-cov-6.831769_pt1 | contig 13156 bp, 10 predicted proteins | sample MGYA00520523_ERZ888423 | MGnify/ENA primary metagenome ERZ888423 (study PRJEB32303, sample SAMEA104408611) | aquatic metagenome | biome: Brackish water; feature: Pelagic; material: water | place: Baltic Sea | collected 2014-06-08T10:24:00 | depth 30,27 m ...
TTGGCCACCCCACCCATTGCTGGATTACAGCTCATCTGTCCGATGGTTTGCATATTCATGGTAACCATAAGTGTTCTGCACCCCATATTGGCTGCAGCCGCGGCCGCCTCATTGCCAGCGTGACCCGCCCCAACAACTATTACATCGTATTCCATCATGACTGTGTTCCACGTGGAACCGATCTTGCAGTCCAGTTCTCTAACGCTCTGTTTTCTTTTTCACTCATTTCTACAGACTCTTCCTTTGATTTATCTCCCTGACCCGCAAGGTGCAAAACACCATGAGCCAATAGTCTAAGAATCTCATTATCAACACTCATCCCTATTTTTTTTGCGTTTTCTGCGGCTCTTTCCACACTAATCCACAACTCTCCTTTCAACCTTCCTCTACTGCTGTAATCGAAAGTAATGATGTCTGTAAAAGTGTCATGATCTAGAAACTCCTGATTCTTTCTCAAAAGCTCTTCATCGTTCACCAGAAAAACACCTAGCTTGAATAAATCCGTGTTCTCCCCTAAAGCCACTTCACTCAACCACTCCTCAAGATGAACCGTTCTCCATGGCAATTCAAACAAACCGTTGCATTCTATATGAATTCGACTCGGCATCATTTGTTAGGGACATTCATTAAGCGCTCTTTATAGAATTTCTTATAGAGAATTGGGTCTTGTTTAATCCGCTCTATCTCCTTCTTTGAAACGCCTTCTTTCATTCCCCAAGAGCCAATGTAGTCCATGGTTCTTTCAAGCGACTTGCTTTCTCTTCTCTCTTCTTCACCTCTTTCCCGCTGCGCCTCGTCTGCCTCAAGCAATCTGCTCTCAATCTCTTCTTGCCTCTTCAAAGATGCTTCATTCAACACCATTTCAGCTAGTTCTTTCTCACTCTCTTCCATCAAGTCCAACAGATCTTCTCCATTTCCTCCGGCACCTAAGGCTCCATCTTCTTCTAACATATCTTGCAGCATTTGCCTAAGTGCCTCTTGCTTTTGCAATAAATCCGAAAACTCTTTACCCGATAGACCCTTTCCTTCTTTAGCGCCAGAACCCTTTTTTCCTCCATCGCCCTTCTCTCCCTTTTTCTCTGACTTCTTACCCTCACCGAGCTTCTCACCCATCTCCTTCATCAACTTCTTTTGGGCTTGTTTGGCACCTTCTGCACTTGGCTTCGATCCACCGGGCTTATTACAACTGCTTTTCCCTGCCTTCATTCCTTTCAATTGAGCTTGCATTTTCTTGCTAACCTCATCTAAAAGAAGCGCCAATTCATTTGCCGCCATCATCGAATAGCGTGTTTCAACTTGTGCCTTATCAACCTCCCTTTCTGCTAAAGCTGACTTTGCCGATACCGCTCCTACATCCATTCGTGACAAAGCGTCAAATATTGTCTTTCCAATCATTGGAACCCTTAAGGCCAGTGCTCTTAAACTATCCTGAATAATTATTGCCCCCTGCTGTAGCTCCTGTTGCTCCTGCATCAGAATAACAATGGATGGATCCTTGGGGTCCATCTCTTTCAATTGTGTACCCACCTCTTCCTCGCGTTGAGAATAGACTATCAGATTGTCTTGAATTTGACGCAGCCTTTCTATGTTCTCCTCGTGTTGTTCACTTCCCATAGCATCCGACATTCCACTTAATGCATCAAGCATTTCCCTGAGCTTATCTGCACTTTCTTTTTGCTCCTTTTGTTCACTCTCTGCATTTCCCGACTTCGATGCCTTTGCAGCTTCGGCCGCTTGCTTAAGAATATCCTCCCGTTCTTCTTTCTTACCCTCTATTTCAAAATCCTCCTTCAGTGCCTCATTGCTTTCAAGCAATTCCTCATATTCGCGATTCCACTCTTCTATCTCTTCATTCAATTTCTCTTGTTCCAAAGGAGAGTCATCCTTCCGCTCACTAAGCTCTTGTTGTTTTTCCTCTAGACCCTTCAGCTGCTCGAAACTCCTTTCGAACTGCAACTCTACGTCTAACCGCTTCAAAAGCTCTGCCAACTGCTGTTCACTAAAAACCGCTTCTTTCTCCTTTTTCTGGCTTTCTTGCAGCAACTTAAGCAACTCTACCTTTTTCTCTCTATTCAGTAATTCTTCTAATTTATCAAGATCCGCTTTTTTCAACTGCTCCTTTGCCTCTTCCACCCGTTTTAGAATCTCTTCTTTGTCCTGCGACTTTGATTCTGTATTTATGTCCTTTATGGCTTCTTCCAATCGCTCTAGCCTTAATTCTCGACTCTTCGCATTGTTTATTAGACTTTCAATCTGACTTTCTAACTTATTTCTCTCTGTAAAATTCATTTTGGCGCCTCTCGATTCAGCAGCCAATTGTTCTAATAGTTTCTTTTGTTCTTGAAGCTTTTTTTCAGAATTTGAAGCACCACTGCTCAAGGATGATGTTTCTCTTCTTAGCTCTTCCATCCTTTCCTCCTCACTTCTACTGATCAAAACGTAGCGCTTAGATGTGCTAGACTTATATCCATTAGGCAAATCATTATCTTCTACCATATAAGCCCAGGCATTGGCATTTGGAAATCTCCCTATCAACTCCTTAACATTAACAGTATGAGAAAGACTAACAGACCTGTCCGCTCTGCCTACGAGCATGGTTGCAGCCAACTGTCCATCTTCATTATAAAGCACCCAAGAAAGACTTCGAATGCCAAAATCATCTTCCGCAAGGATGTCTGCCCGTATGATAGAATCCGAAACAAAATACTCCGCATCTATTTGTGGCATTTCATCCATAACCACCTCAACCTCCAACAAACCCCACGAAACCCAGGAATTCAGTCCATTTAAAAGTTCAATCTCCACCGCTCCCGTTCTTTGGGCAGTGAAAGAAAATCCATTCTCGCCAGAAGCAATCGCTTCCTGACCAAAATTTGCCCTCCAATCATTTACCGCCTCCTTGTTTGCCCTCACTTCAATACGCGTTCCACGTGGAACAATCAACCGATTCGACCAATCTAACTTCTCACTTGGTCTAGACAAATAGATGGGGTAGTCCACAATGAGTTCAACATCCACTAAGCGCGCAATATCCACCACCTCTATAGCTACTACTCCACTAACAACGCCTCCACCTTCGAAGATAATTCCTCCCGAATTGGTAATATTCATCAGGCTCAAGGCCCATCCATCTGTCTCCCTTCTCAGTTTATGTTTTGAGCCTCCAAACTCAGCGTATACCACATCCGGTTCTATCAGACCTTCAGTGCTAACATTGATTCTAAGCGACCCACCTTTCTCAACCCGTAAAATCTCTTGAGGAAGAATGAAGCGAAAAGCCGCTTCTTCTCGTATCTCTCTTTGAAAAGCCCATACCGCATCAGATCCCCTCTCTACCCAGCTCCATTTTCCTAAAACAACAAACAACATTACCAAACATATGGGCAACAGCAGCCATTTGAAAGTTGGTTTTATCTCTCTCCAAGGACTCGCTCCTTTGATAGGAAAATCGCCTACTTCGCGCTTTCTTAACTCCAGCCCCCTTTTCCACAAGGCCGGGCTTATGTAACGGTATTCAGACTCCTCTAATTCTAAAAAATTCACAACCTTATCTTCTACTCCTGGCATCCATTTTTTAAGTAGCAGAGCAGCTTCTTTATCAGAAAGCCGAAATTTTAAGCCAAAAAGCGCTAAAACACCTGGTATCCAATACTTTATAGATAGTCCCAGAAATATTGCAACATAGCTGAAGAACAAAGCCGTTCTCAACATAGTGTTTTCTATATCCAGAAAACCAATAACCGCAAAAAGCAGCCAAACACTAATTCCCAGCGTTAAGAACATCACCAAACCTTTAATGGCTTGCTGCCCATGATATCGTAAAACAAAAGCTCTCAGCTCTTTCTTCGGGTCGTTCATAATTCTACAAAGTTACCTAATGCATATTGTTATTCCCTACAGACAGACGACTGTATATTTGTGCGTTCATTTTTATCCTATGTCTATAAAACCCCGCGTCCGCTTTGCCCCAAGTCCAACCGGACCCCTTCATATGGGTGGAGTTCGCACCGCACTCTATAATTACCTCTTTGCTAAAAAACACGGTGGCGTGTTCATTCTTCGTATTGAGGACACAGATCAAACACGCTTTGTTCAAGGAGCAGAAGAGTATATCCGCAAAGCTCTCGAATGGTGTCAACTTATTCCCGATGAGTCTCCATGGAACCTTCCCGGTGACGAACCATATAGACAAAGCGAAAGAAAGCCCCTCTACAAAAAATACGTTGATCAGCTTATTCAGAATGGCCATGCCTATTACGCATTCGATACTGCAGAAGACTTAGAGCTTATAAGAGAACGCGCTAAAGCAGCGGGAAGTGTGAATTGGCAATACAATCACATTTCTCGTAACCAAATGAAAAACAGTCTAACTCTTCCCCAACAAGAGGTGGAAGAACGCTTAGCAAGAGGAGACGACTATGTGGTGCGCATAAAATTGGTGCGTAACGAAGAAGTTAGACTTCAGGACATCATTCGTGGCTGGGTTAGTGTAAATACCAGCAATATGGACGATAAGGTCTTATTCAAGTCGGACGGAATGCCCACTTACCACATGGCCAACGTGGTAGACGATTACTTGATGAAAATCACCCATGTTATACGTGGAGAAGAATGGCTTCCTTCCGCACCCTTACATGTTCTATTATACAAGTACTTAGGATGGGAAGAGCGAATGCCCCAGTTTGCCCACCTCCCCCTCTTGCTTCGTCCTGATGGCAATGGAAAGCTGAGTAAACGAGATGGAGATCGCTTGGGATTTCCCGTTTTTCCTATTGACTGGCTCAATCCAGAAAATGGAGAAACAGCAAGCGGATATCGCGAACAAGGATTCTATCCAGAAGCCTTTGTCAATATGCTCGCTTTTTTAGGATGGAATCCGGGTACAGACCAAGAACTCTACTCACTCAATGAATTAATTGATGGCTTTTCACTAGATAGAGTGAGTAAATCCGGTGCCAAGTTTGATTTTGACAAAGCCAAATGGTTCAATCAACAATACTTAAGACGAAGAGATGAAAATCTACTAACCGAAGATGTTTCTAAAGAACTTCTACAGCGTAGCATAGCCATACCTTCTAATCTCAAAGCTATCTGTCAGCTCATGAAAGAAAGGGCCATATTTCCAGTGGATATTCTTTCTGATGGTGACTTCTTCTTTAATGAAGTACAATACGATTCTCCGTCTGTCAGTAAAAAATGGAAGCCAGAATCAGGATCACAACTTAGCTCACTTAAGAACAAGTTGATGCAGTTAGACGGATTTTCAGCCCAAAAGATCGAAGAAGCTTTCACACTAGAACTAACAGAAAAGAACCTTTCTTTCGGTCAATTAGGACCCGTATTGCGAATAGCACTTACGGGTCGATTTACTGGGCCTTCTGCTTTCGAAATAGCGGAAATTCTTGGTAAGGATGAATGTGCAGCAAGAATAGATAGAGCCATACAAACTCTCGGTTAATGGACACCATTCACCTTTACGGATTGCGCTGCTACTCCAATCACGGCTGCCTTAATGAAGAATCTGTGATAGGATCGGAGTACATCGTCAATCTAGCCGTTAAAGCCGACATTCAAACCGCTACTGAAACAGATGACTTAACACTTACAGTAGACTATGTAGATCTATGCAGAATTGCAGAAAGAGAAATAAAAGTACGCAGCAAATTGATCGAGCACGTTGCAAACAGAATCATCCATTCTGTTTTTCAAGAATTAGCATTGGTCCAAGAGGTTGATTTAGAGCTTAAAAAAATAAACCCACCCATTAATGGTGATGTATCCTATGTTTCTATAGAAATGAATAGAAAAAGATCAATGAAATAACTACTTTTGCCCTTCAATGGTCTCGTGGCCGAGTGGCTAGGCAGAGCTCTGCAAAAGCTTGTACAGCGGTTCGAATCCGCTCGAGACCTCTAAAACCCTTTATACTCCTGTATTAAGGGTTTTTTTCGTTAGATCGGTTTATGCGGACTCAAGTGCGCTTTGTAAATCCATCTCTTCAACACACCATGCCGAGGATTTATAAGGAACGAAATCACAAACTGAATTAGTGCTACAACGCACATTGTAGCCGCAATAGATGAATCTAAAAGTACAGCCAGATAATATCCGCAAACAGAAGATACCAATCCCATTATAAGAGTTAGAACGATCATTTCGTTTAATCTCCTAGACCAAAGCCAGGCGCTCGCAGGGGGTATTACTAGAAAGCCAACCACAAGTATTGCTCCCACCGCTTCAAAGGAAACAACGGTGGCCAAAGAAACACTGCTCATGAGTAAATAATGCCAGCCAGCTATTCCAACCCCGAGACTGGCTGCAAATTCAGAATTAAAGGAGGTCAGATACAATCCCTTATATGCCCAGATCAAAACGATTGTAACTACAATAAAACTTACTCCGATAATCCACAATTGCCTTGGTCCGAAATCTATACCATTCGTCACAATTCTGTCAAATGGCACCAACCCAATTTCCCCATGCAACACACAATCTGCATCTATATCTACCCTAGAAGCAAGAAGACTTACCAAAATGATTCCGATAGAGAAAAAGAGTGTAAAACTGGTGCCTACCGAAGCATCCGACTGCATCGCTGCCTTTTTATTGAGAAATTCTATTAAAACAGTCACCGCAACACCAAAAAGCGCCGCCCCCATGAAGAGCAAGGGGCTACTTCTATCTCCACTAATCAAGTAGGCTATTACAATCCCGGGAAGCACTGCATGAGAAATAGCATCACCCAACATACTCAACTTGCGAAGAACAATGAAGACCCCTAAGATTCCGCAAAGCCAAGCCACCAAAGTTCCTGTTAGAATAATGAAAACAGCATCCATACTCAGGCCTTTATATGAATCTCATTTTGTGGACTAAAATTATCGCAGAGATCCAACTCTAAACGTATTTCTGCCTCTAATTCTGGCGTTAAAATATGTTCTATAATTTCTGCAGAGTGATGCACCTTTTCCAGAGGTGTTTGAGCCTTTCGAGCAAGATAAATCTCCCATAATCTGTGCAAACGGTTCAATTCCTCGCCCTTAGCAAAGCCTTTCTGACTGAGCTTCATCCCGTCTACCGCAGGCAAAATCCAGCCTTTACTAACAGACAAACGCAGACTTCTGATAAATGACCTTGTGTTATAATGAAAATGTGTTAGAAATTCAGATTTCGTTATGCTTCTATTCCTTTCCTTTCCAAATTCCACTATTTGATACACCTCCTTCACAAAGTTTTCAGCCAATACTCTTCTCTTCAGCCTTCGCCTTTTCGACCAGCGAGAGAATAGTCCTCGTTCAGGTGCGAAAATCACACTCACAGCAGTTATAACCGCCAAAACAATTACAATGAAGGGACCGGTTGGAAGCGATCTTGCTTGAAAACTGATATATGCACCAAGAATACCTGCCGTCACACCAAATGCAACGGATAGAGCAACAAGCACCCTAAGACTGCCCGTCCAATATCTCGCAGCAGCAGCAGGAATGATCATCAGTGCAGCCATAAGAACAATTCCCACCGCTTTTATGCCAGAAGAAATAGCTAAAATCGTTAAGAACGAGATAGCAAATTCTAAAAAACGAACAGGTAAGCCCAAAACACTTAAATACTCTCTATTGAAGCATAAGCCCATAAATTCCTTAAAAAGCAACAGAACAGAAACAAAAACAAAGACCGCTAAACCACCAAAAACCTTAATGTCTTTTGGATCCATTGCTGCGGCTCTTCCGAAAATATAGTGATCCAACCCACTGTGATCACCGAAAGAACCTCTTTGAATAAAAGTCATTAGTCCAATACCAATTGCAAAAAAACCAGTTAAGGTTATAGCTAAAGCCAGGTCTACTTTTATTGGTCCTTTTTTTATCAACCAATTCATAAAGCCCATAGACATCCAACCGGTTATTACAGCACCAGTAACTAGGAAAAGCGGATCACGAGAACCCGAAAGAATAAAAGCCAACCCTATACCGGGCAACATACTGTGTGCAACCGTTTCACCTACTAAAGAACGTTTTCTTAAAAAACCGAAAACGCCTACAGTAGAAGCTGCCGCTCCTAGAAGAATGCATGATAGCACAACATAGCGAACACTTGGTTCGCGCAAACTCATAAACTCTAGGAAATCCTGCATTTAATTCTTCAATGCGTGACTTATAGTAATGGCGTTTGCTCTAATCATACCTTCATAGGTATTTGCCTTGGTATTCTCATTTCCCAACGCATCAGTAAAAAGAGATCCGCCTAAGGCAACCTCAAAACCTCTTTCTTGACAAGCCGCTTGAACCGCCTTTAAAGCCTGATCGCTTACAATGTTCTCCACAAAAATGGCGGGAACCTTCCTATCTATAATGAAGTCTACCAGAGCAGTTACATCTTTAAGTCCAAATTCAGCCGCTGTAGAGAAGCCCTGTAAGCTTCGCACTTCGTACTGATACGCCCTAGCAAAATAGTTCAAGGCATCATGAGAAGTAACAATAATTCTCCTCTCAGCCGGTACTTCATTCAAAATACTCAACACCTCTCTATTTAGCCTTCCCAATTTCAAAATATAGGCCTCTGACCTTTCATTGATTGCCTTGCGATGCTCTGGAAACCATTTTATCAAATCTGTTTTCAGTTTTAGTACACACCATCGAACAATTTCTACATCCATCCAAACATGCGGATCATGACCATCTGCAAAGCCATCGCTATTGATAATCTGTTCAGTAGTCATGGAGGATGTTAACTCTTTCACTTTCTTTTCGCCATCCAAACCCAAAATAACCTCCGCCATTTTTCCTTCTAAATGCAGACCAGAAAGTACAATGAACTGTGCTTCACGGATGTGCACATAGTCGCTTGGACTTGCTTTATACAAATGAGGATCTGTGCCGGGGCCCATTAGGTTTATCACCTCAATTTCTTCAGGAACCATATTCCGAATAATATCTCCAAGAATACTCGTAGTGGTTAAAATACTATTGCTCTTGGTTTGTGCCTGCTCATTTTTACATCCAAAAAAAAGAGCGATAAGGGCAAGCAGAAGAAATATTTTTTTCATGCTGCAAAAGTAATAAAGTCAATATTATTTATAATCATTCCAAATAAGACTTATTCATAATGCGTATCCCTTATGTGTTCATCTAAACTATTTAACTCAATGAAAACAATATCAGTTATTGCCAATAGGCTATGACGGTAGTTTGGATATACTTCTACTCTACAAGGAGCAAGGGCCATTTCTTTTACATACCTGCCTGATAGTACTGAGGTAGCAGATATTTCTACCTTCCCACTTTGAAGAATAAGCTGCTCAGGATTTTTAGCGTCTACCTCACCTTTATGATAATGATTACCACTCATACTTCCTTCCTTTCTATAGGCAATCAACATGCCTGCTCCACCTTGATTTAAAAATTCATAGGTTTCACCATTGGCGTTATTGCTGATTGAATTCAAGCTAAAAACTCTAAATGCGGGTTTATCTTCTTCTATCATGACCAAGCCTATTACCTTTGTGCCAAATCTAAGTCCACTTTTATGAAGGCATCAAGTATGGATGACGTTCTGCGTAATCTAGGAATCAACGAATACAACAGCGGAAGCAGCAATGGTTCTTGGTTGAAGGAAGAAACAGCCACAATAACTTCCTCTTCCCCAGTGGATGGTCGTGTTATTGGTAGCGTTTCGACCACTTCGAAAGAAGCGTATGATAAAGTAATCCAATCTGCTGCTACTGCTTTTAACGATTGGAAAAATGTTCCTGCTCCGGAAAGAGGTGAAATGGTACGTCTTTTTGGTGAAAGTCTAAGAACTAAGAAGCACGATTTAGGAAGATTGGTTTCATATGAAATGGGAAAATCGCTTCAAGAAGGATTGGGTGAGGTTCAAGAAATGATAGACATCTGTGATTTTGCGGTTGGGCTTTCTAGGCAGTTGTATGGCCTAACCATGAAATCTGAGCGGCCGAATCATCATATGATGGAGCAATGGCATCCTTTAGGAATAGTAGGTGTAATCAGCGCTTTCAATTTTCCAGTTGCTGTTTGGGCTTGGAATGCGGCTCTTGCATGGGTTTGTGGCGACGTATGTGTTTGGAAACCATCTGAAAAGGTGCCCCTATGTGCCATCGCATGTCAAAATATTATTCAAGATGTACTGAAAAGTAAAGGTATCTCTCCAGCGATTAGCTGTATAATCTCAGGCGATTATAAGGTAGGTGAATGGATGACTTCCGATTCCAGAATACCGCTTATTTCTGCCACAGGTTCTGTTCGGATGGGTAAGATTGTAGGGGCTACTGTAGCAGGAAGATTGGGTAAATCTATTCTAGAACTAGGCGGAAATAACGCCATGATTATTGCTGCAGATGCGGATCTAAAAATGACCACTATTGCTGCTGTATTTGGAGCAGTTGGTACAGCTGGTCAGAGATGTACTAGCACACGCAGATTAATTGTACATGAAAGCTTGTACGATAAAATGAAAGAAATATTAACTGCAGCCTATGGTCAAGTGCGTATTGGAAATCCTTTAGATGAAACCAACCACGTTGGCCCGCTTATAGATCGTGATGCCGTTCAAATTTATTTAAATGCCCTAGATAGAATTGAGGCGCAAGGAGGTAAAATTATTGTTCCAGGCGGCGTATGTAAAGGAGATGGATACGAAAGTGGTTGTTATGTAAAACCCTGTTTTGCTGAGATAAACAACAGTGCAGAGGTAGTGCAAACGGAAACCTTTGCACCTATTCTTTATCTTATGAAATACAGTACAGAAGAAGAAGCCATCGCTCTTCAAAATGGTGTACCTCAAGGATTGAGTTCTGCTCTAATGACAAGTAATATGGCTTTTGCGCACCGCTTTATTTCTGCTTCTGGTTCTGATTGTGGTATAGCCAATGTAAATATTGGAACCTCAGGTGCTGAAATTGGAGGTGCTTTTGGTGGAGAAAAAGAAACGGGTGGCGGTAGAGAATCCGGTTCTGATTCTTGGAAAGCCTATATGCGTAGACAAACCAATACAATGAATTACGGAACAAGTCTGCCTTTAGCGCAAGGAATAAAATTCGATTTGTAGTCTAAATTAATTTCTGGTCGATCATCCATTTGACCTTAAAAACCGCAGCAACAGTCATACTATCATGAATTTGGTCGTTGAGAACCATGGTGAACATTTCACTAAAAGGAATCTTCTTAACGACCAGTTGTTCTGTGTCTTCTGGCAAAGCCTTATGCTCAGATAGTCCGGTTGCTACGTAAATCAATGCCTCCTCATCGCTCACAGAATTAGATAAATCCATTTTCTGTACTAGCTGCCATTTTTGCGCTTTGAGTCCACATTCTTCAAGGAGTTCTCTTTTGGCTGATTCTATTGGGTCTAAGCCCAAAGATCCTCCGCCTTCAGGCATTTCCCAGGAATATTTTTTAAGAGGATATCTAAATTGCCCTACTATCCAAGTATTGTAGTTTTCATCAAGTGGAAGAATACCAATGGCTAAGTTCTTAAAACGAACCACTCCATAAATACCGTCGCTACCACCGGGTGTAATCACTTCATGGTGTTCTAAGCGAATCCATGGATTTTCATAGCGCAGGCTTTCGCTTTTTGTTGTCCAAGGATTACTCTCTAAATCTTCTGCCATATTGTATTTTAACTCCGTTGTACTTTATTTCTTGACCCTCAGAATCATATTCAATGGTTAAATACAAGCTTGAATCTTCCTTAAAAAACTCCCAAATTCCTATTCTAATTCCTCCATTGTAACTCCCCCTACTCTTTACAGAACCATTTGGATAATAAGTAAAGTGTTTCCCTATTTCTCTACCGTTATCATACTCGCCTTCAAAGCGTAAGCTCTCTTCTGGTTTGAGATAAAAATGTTTCCAAACGCCCGACCTTTCCCCTTCAAAGTAGCTCCCTTGTTCTCTGTGATCACCTGAAACAAATATCCATTCTCCTTCTCTAAATCCATCTACATACTCTCCTTTAGCCAACACCACTCCTGCCGTATCATACTCAATAGATAAGCCATCCTCTAAGCCGTTCAAATAGGATTCTTCACGCCATGTACTTCCATTTGGATAAAACCATATCCAATCACCATTGGGCTCATCTTCTACATACGATCCTTTTTGTTCTATTGATTCATCTGAAAAATAATAGGTCCAAGGACCACTCCGTAAGCCGTCTTTGTATGCCCCTTCATGTCTAACTATTCCGTCTGCATAAAAAGACTTCCAATAGCCTTGTTTACGCCCTAATTCATCTACTGTCCCTCCTTCCTCCATCAAGGTACCGGAAGAAAATAATTTAGAAGAAATTATATTACCCTCACCGTCATAATACCTGTGTACACCATTTTCTTTTCCGTTTAGATACGATCCCTTGAATACCAATTGCCCTGTTTCAGGACTGATCTCTTTGCGAATATCAATTTTAGCAGTCTCTATACTGGGCTCCTGCAATACACCATCAATCCAATGTTCTGTGCGTATTAGACTTCCACCTTTCGTATAGTACTTAAAGTAGCCGTGTTTTAAATCATTTCTGTAGGTACCCTCAATTCTGGTATTTCTATTGTCGTAAAAATCAATCCAGGTTCCAACCTTAAGGCCTAATCGATTCTTTCTATTAATGGGTTGTTTCTTTACTAAAACACCTGATTTATAAATGTTTAAATTGATTATTAAACCCAACGAATCGAAACCGAAACCCTGACCTTGTTGAAGATCTTGCACAAAGGGAATTTCTTCCATCCTTCTACCTTTTTCATCGTACAAAACCGTTAATCCTTCTTTTTTATCGTTTACAAACTGCTCATCTTTCTGAACAATACTATCTAAGAAAGTCTTGCGATGCCCCTCTTTGAGGCCAGCAACGTAGTCTATAGATAAGGTTATCTGGCCTGATTCAGCATAGAATTTCCAAATTCCATCTAACTTAAATTCTTTTCTATTTCCCTCTGTTTTGATTAAACCATTTTGATAAAAGCTCTTCCAATATCCATCTGGCTGTCCACTCCTTAAATATCCTTCGGAACTCTTTAATCCATTCTCAAAGTAATAAGTGGTAAACTGAGATGAATCTTGTGCTTTCACAGAAAGCGCAAAGAAAAGAGACGCTATAATTAATATAGTATTCTTTATTCTTTTAATTAAAAAAGGATATG
>ERZ888423.2601-NODE-2601-length-13156-cov-6.039997_pt1 | contig 13156 bp, 12 predicted proteins | sample MGYA00520523_ERZ888423 | MGnify/ENA primary metagenome ERZ888423 (study PRJEB32303, sample SAMEA104408611) | aquatic metagenome | biome: Brackish water; feature: Pelagic; material: water | place: Baltic Sea | collected 2014-06-08T10:24:00 | depth 30,27 m ...
CTTCTTGCATATTTTATAGTATATACGTATGGTTAATAGTATGTTAGTATTTTATATGAAATAAATCATTTAAAAAAATTTCAACTGCTTAATTAACAACGTTAAATCTCACATGACTAAAACCCCAAACGTATTAATCATTATGGCAGACCAGTTGGCCGCAAGTGCGCTGCCAGCTTATGGTCACAAAGTCGTACAAACACCACATCTGGATCAATTTGCAAAAACAGCGGCAGTATTTGACAGCGCTTACTGTAACTTCCCAATTTGTTCGCCTTCAAGGGCATCAATGATGTCTGGTCGCCTACCTCATAGTATTGAAGCTTGGGACAATGCAGCTGAATTTTCTGCCTCTATTCCAACCTTTGCGCACTACCTCAGCGCTGCAGGTTACTGTACCATTTTGAGTGGCAAGATGCACTTTGTTGGCCCTGATCAGTTGCATGGCTTCACTGAACGTCTGACCACAGATATTTACCCTTCCGACTTTTCATGGACACCTGATTGGCGAAAGGGCCCTAAACATCGGCCAACTGGTGTGAGTATGCGTCCAGTATTAGAGGCAGGGCCTTGTGTAAGAAGCCTACAAATTGATTATGACGATGAAGTGCTTTATCACGGTACTCAAAAAATTTATGATCTTGCACGTTCACAAGATCAAGGCCCTTTTTGTCTCACGGTCGCTTTCTCTCACCCTCACCCGCCTTTCGTAACAGGGCAGGCCCATTGGGATCGTTATAAGACAGAAGACATTGACGACCCTGTCGTCGAGCCTATTCCTTTTGACGAGATGGATGAGCATAGCCGTTGGCTTCATATTGCTCACGCACAAAATATTTATGACGTCAGCCCTGCTCAAGTGCGACGTGCCCGCCACGCCTATTATGCGATGACCAGTTACATTGATGACAACGTAGGACACTTACTTGCGACATTAAAAGAAACAGGCCTTGATCAAAATACAGTTGTTATTTTTTGCTCTGACCATGGTGAAATGCTTGGCGAGCGAGGCATGTGGTTTAAGCAGACATTTTTTGAGGGTTCAGTTCGTATTCCGTTAATGGTTTCATGGCCAGGCCATATCAAGCCACAGCGCGTGGCTGCGCACGTATCACTTGTTGATTTATTGCCTACTTTGCTTGATTTGGCCGCACCTGCTGGCGAGGTTGAACCTGTAGAAGCCCTAGACGGGCAGAGCTGGTTGCCACTTTTAACAGGTCAAGATAAAGGTTTAGAGCGTATTGTCATATCGGAATACAGCTCTGAGGGTGTTTGCGCTGCTTCACGCATGGTTCGTCAAGGTGATTGGAAATATATTTTCACGTATAAGTTACCGCCCATGCTTTTTAATCTTAAAGATGATCCTTATGAATTAAAAAACTTAGCTGGCGACGCTAAATTCAGTGAAGTTGAGAAAATATTAAATGTTTTAGCACTTAAAAATTGGGAACCCTCAGCTATACATGATCGAATTTTAGCAAGTCAAAAGAGGCGTTTGTTTTTATCAGAGATTCCAAAAAAGACTGGAAAACCATTGAACTGGGATTTTCAGACTAATAGTCACGACTCGCAACGCTTCATTCGTGGTGGAGGGCATGCAGGGCCAACATCAGTCAAAGCAAAAGCAAGATTTCCTTTTGTTACGCCTGCCTTGCCTGACCACGATGAATGAGCTCTTAATTGAAGAAGCGGGTAATTTGAATGAAGATTTTTCAAAGAAAATTCCTTATTTAGAGTTCATCTTGACTAAGCTGCAAGCTTTTGTCTTTCGGTGCCCAATAGACACACCAGTCGTGACTGCATTTGGCGTAATGAATAGTCGGTCTGCAGTTTTTGTTCGAGTTGAAGATAAAGAGGGTCACGTCGGTTGGGGTGAGGTGTGGTGTAACTACCCGACTGTTGGGGCAGAACATCGCGCCTTGCTTATTCAATCTGTGTTTGTCCCCTTGTTGTTAGGTCAACCCTTTGTATCACCACTTGAGGCTTTTAATAAACTAACTTGCATGACTGCCATCTTGGGTATTCAGTCGGCAGAGCAGGGGCCTTTGGCACAATGTATCGCAGGCATAGATATTGCACTTTGGGACATGACAGCTCGCCGTGCTGAGTTACCTTTGTGGAAGCTACTCGGGGGCGAGTCATCGCTTATTAATGTTTACGCCAGTGGTTTGAATCCAGATGAGCCAGAAAAGCTCGCAGCCTTGAGTTTATTTCAAGGCCATCGTGCATTTAAACTAAAAGTGGGTTTTGGGCATGAACGTGACATGGCAAACTTGAGGGCTTTGCGCAATGTCGTGGGTGACCTACCGTTAATGGCAGATGCGAATCAAAGTTGGACTCTTGATAAGGCTGTTGAAATGGCAGAACGGTTTGAGACTTTCAAGCTTGATTGGCTAGAAGAGCCGATTCGAGCAGACAGACCATGGAGCGAGTTTAAGTATCTTGCTACGCACACCTCAATCGGTCTGGCTGCTGGAGAAAATATATATAGTTCAATAGCATTTGAGCATGCTATTGATTCTCATGCATTGCAAGTGGTTCAACCTGACGTAGCGAAGTGGGGAGGTATATCTAAATGCCTTCCCATAGCAAAAAAAATCATCTTAAGTCAACTTCGCTATTGTCCGCACTACCTTGGGGCTGGTATTGGACTTCGCGCTTCAGCTCATTTATTGGCTGCAGTCGGAGGAAATGGCATGCTTGAAATAGACGCTAACCCAAATCCGCTTCGAACTTTGATGAGTGGTCCGATTGAACAGGTTTTGAACGGACAAATCAATATCGGTGACACACCTGGTCTCGGCTCAATCCCTGACTTACAAATGCTTAATTCTTATGCCGTTGCTTTTTAATCTTAAGAAACCATCCTTGGTTTCCTATCTTTTAACAAAGGAAAGTTGATATGAAAATCTTACCAACACGAATTCTTTTTTGTTTGCTCACGCTATGTTTTTTTAATGGGCAATCGCTTGCTGCAAGTTCGACCTTTCCAGACAAGCCAATCAAAATAGTTGTGCCTTGGCCTGCTGGTGGACTTGTAGATGCGGCAGCACGTCTCGTCAGTGATAAGCTTCAAGCCGAGCTAGGTCAACCCGTTATTGTTGAAAATAAAGCAGGTGCAGGAGGAGCGCTGGGGGCTAACATAGTGGCTAAATCTGATCCTGATGGTTACACTTTGTTGCTATCTACTAGTGCTCTGAATATGAATGTGGCGCTAGGTACAAAGTTGCCTTTTAACTTTACAAAAGATCTTGAGCCCATTGCCCTAGTCGCATTAGCACCTTCTTTTCTAGTTGTCAGTTCATCTTCAAATATTAAAACAGTTAAAGAGTTAGTTGCCAATGCTAAGGCTAATCCAGGTAAGTCTTTTTACGCATCAGCTGGACAGGGAACACCAGCCCATCTTTCCGCCGAACTTTTTAAAACAGTGATGGTGCTTGACATCGTCCATGTGCCATACAAGGGTGGTCCGCCAGCCATGATTGATCAGATTGCTGGCCTGATTGATTTTCACTTTGCAAATGCTTCTGTTGCGCTGCCACAAATTAAAGCAGGTAAGGTACGTGCGCTGGCAGTAACCAGTTCAAATCGATTCCCGACACTGCCAGACGTTCCAACTATGGTTCAAGCGGGTGTGCCAAACTTTGAAGCTGATCAGTGGCTTGGCATATTCGCACCAAAAGGTACACCAAGCGCCATCATCGAAAAGCTACGGTTGAAAATAAATTCTATTGTGGCACTCAATACCGTTAAAGAAAATATGATTCTCAAAGGTATGAACCCCGCCCCTGCTATGAACCCAGAAGCGTTACAGACTTATTTAAATCAAGACTTAAATAAGTGGACTGGTGTCGTCAAGGTTGCAAATATTAAGTTGAACTAAAGACTTCATCATGCATAAAGCAATAGGAAAACATTACGATTACATTATTATTGGTGCAGGGTCGGCAGGTTGTGTTTTGGCTAATCGCCTAAGCGCAAACCCTGCAAACCGTGTGTTGTTAGTTGAGTCTGGCGGGGAAGTTAATAGTCTGTGGCTTAAACTACCAGTAGGCTACTTTCGAACGATTTATAATCGTAGATATACTTGGCAATTTGGGGTCGATCCTCAGTCTTCAACTGGAAACCGAAAGATTGTTTGGCCACGTGGTCGTGTTCTTGGCGGGTCAAGTTCAATTAATGGCTTACTCTACATTAGAGGCCAGCATGCAGACTTTGATGATTGGGCTGCACAAGGTTGTCTTGGTTGGGGTTACGAAGATGTGCTGCCTTATTTCAAAAAGTCTGAACGTTATAAGGGTGGTGAAACGACTTACCACGGTGCATCAGGAGAACTTGGTGTTTCAGACCTTCGCAACGATCACCCTTACTGCAAGGCATGGATCGAAGCTGCCGTGCAAGCGGGCTATGGTCGAAATCCAGACTTTAATGGTGAGCGTACAGAGGGGGTAGGGGCTTACCAACTAACCTTGCAAGGTCACTGGCGCTCTAGCGCTGCATCTGCATTTTTATCGCCCATACGGCATCGTTCAAATTTAACGGTTAAAACAGATGTTCAAGTCACCCGTATTATTATAGAAAATGAACGAGCAGTGGGTATCGAATGGGTCAAAAATGACAATACCTCAACGGTATATCAAACTCGAGCAGAGGCCGAAGTAATATTGTCAGCAGGTGCTTTGCAATCGCCACAATTATTGCAGTTATCGGGTATAGGCTCAGCAAACTTGCTTAGTCAACACGGCATTGCCGTTCATGTCGATTCCCCTAATGTTGGCGCTAACTTACAAGATCATTATCAAGCGCGCGTGATTGTTAAACTGCGCAAAAAAATGTCACTTAACGATCAGGTTCGTAGCCCTTTAGGGCTCGCTTCAATGGGTGCAAAGTGGTTGTTTGGTCAGCGTGGCCCCCTTACGGTTGGGGCAGGACAAGTGGGTGGCATGGTGTGCACTAAATATGCCCAAAATGAACGACCCGATATTTTATTTAATGTCATGCCACTTTCAGTTGACACACCAGGTGATCCTTTACACAAATTTTCTGGGTTTTCGGCGGCTGTCACACAATGTCGACCACTATCGCGTGGTAGTGTAAATATTCGTTCAGGTGACCCTTTGCAGGCTCCCCAGATCATTTCGAATTATTTGACTGAACCTCACGACGCTAAAGTTTTGGTGGAAGGCCTCAAACAACTGCGTGATATATATCAACAACCTGCTTTTCGAGACCTCATTACTTCAGATGAGTACATGCCAGGCAACGCCATGCAAACAGATGCTGAGATAGAGAATTTTGCACGTAATAAAGGTGGCACCCTGTATCACCCCGTTGGCACTTGCCGGATGGGATCTGATATGGATTCAGTTGTTGATTCAGAGCTTCGGGTTCGCGGCGTCTCTGGGTTGCGCGTTATCGACGCCTCAGTTATGCCTCACTTGGTATCTACTAATACCAATGCTGCCGCCATCATGATTGGTGAAAAAGGCGCAGCACTTGTTATGGGTTCAAAACGTTAACGGCCTCTACAATACTGAGCAAAAATACATCTGATACGTTTTTTTTCAATGCGACATGAAACTGAATACGATTCATCTTTTTGTGGGTAAGTTTGAGCTGTTAGTTGAACACCCAATATATCACTAACGGTAACTTTGATAAACACTTGGTTTGCCGCTGATGCTAATGAGTAAAACATCGTAGGGGTCTTTTCTGCCACCGTATTCGGGGCCATTCATGCCAGGGCTACCCACGGGCATAGCTGGAACCGCAAGCCCAATGGCCATGGGTTTTTCGGCTAATATTTTTTTGATTTCTGAGGCGGGTACGTGACCCTCAATCGTGTAACCGCCAATTAAGGCGGTGTGGCATGATGTGAACGCAGCTGGCATGCCCAGTTTTTTACGCATAGCATCGTGACCTACGGTGTAAGCTTTTACAACAAAACCGTTTTGCTCTAGATGGTTGGCCCAATCGGTACAGCAACCACAGGTTGGGCTTTTCCACATTTCAATCACGGGCTTGTCTGCCATGGCAAAACTGATGGCGGGCAAGCACACCAAACCTAGAGTAAGTGCACGGCGGTTAAAGCTGATTTTGTTCATGGGTTTCATAGAAACTCTCTTAGTCATAAGTAGTTGCTAAACATTGACAGTAGCAGTATTTTACGGTGGAGATGATGGATGTTGAAGGCAACAAAAGGTTATAGAAGGTCGGTTTAGGTTGAATAAAGTTAGGGGCTTTTTTTCACAACTTTTGTGACAAAGAGTGCATCATTTTCTTGCATTGCTACAAAATCAATCTTATCACCCACTTTTAAGCCGTCGAGAGTTGATTTGGGTTTAGCAGTGAAAACCATGGTCATTGGTGGCATATCAATTGATTTAATTTCGCCATGGCGAATCGTTACTTTACCTGCTGACGTGTCAATACGGGTAATCTGGCCTTGTGCCATACCTGTTTGCGCAAAGCTTGAAACTGAAAATGCTGAGACGCATATGATGAGGCTGCCTAAAACACGTTTAATGACTGAATTTTGCATGAATCTTCCTTTGAATGAATAACTTAAAAAATTACTAATTAACCAATATCACTTACTAGCCTCTCGATGCTTGCTGCATATGATTTAGTCAACGTCAATAGTGCCTTTCATACCCGCTTGAAAATGGCCAGGCAAAAGGCAGGCAAATTCAAATTGACCTGATCTATTAAAATTCCATATTATCTGACCACCCATACCTGATTTGACGTGAGCCATATAAGGTGAATCGTGCTCCATACCAGGAAACTTTTCCATCATTTTGGCGTGTTGTGTCAAGGCAGCCTGTGTACCTATTACAAACTCATGCAATACTTTTCCGTTATTCATAACAACGAATTTAACGGTTTCATTTAACTTGACGTTTATTTTTTCAGGCGTAAAACGCATGTTGTCAGTCATTGAAATGGTAATGGTTCGATCAACTTTTTTTGCTTCGCCGCTTATTCCCCAATCGAACTGTTGTTGAGACACTTGCGTTGAACTGTGGTTGCCCATTTTTTCATGTGCAAAGGCGGTACCAACAAATAATATGCTCATTAATAAGGGTAGCGTAATCATTCTAAACATTTGGTGAAGTCCTGTTACTAAAAAATTTTTTCAAAAATCAACATCCAGTTTTAAAGTCTATATTTCTAGGCGTTGAGCACAGCTTGATCACATATGACAGCTCTTATCAAAGACATTAGTTGTAGCCTTGATGACCGGCTGGTTTTTTAACGCTGGCTAAAATTTTTTGCGGAGCGGGTGCAGTCTCTTTCGCACGCGTTACTTTTGGTGTGTTGCCCTTCCACTCATAAGCCTGTGTATTGGGTGGTTGTTGGTACCAACCAGGGTCTGTATAGTCACCTTTTTTTAGGTTTTCTCTTACTTTTAAAACAGTAAACATACCGCCCATGCCAATTGGTCCGTAGGGGCCAGTGCCCGTCATCATAGGAAAGGTATTAACGGGTAAAGGCATTTCCATAGTTTTCATGTCGTACATACCGCGTTCACCCATCAGCATGTAATCGGGTACAAGTTTTTGAATACGGCCCACAACGCCTTGATGGTCAACACCAATTGTTGTCGAAAGGCTATGACCCATTGCGCCCATGGTGTGATGGCTTTTATGGCAATGAAATGCCCAGTCACCAGGTTCGTCAGCAATAAAATCAATTTGTCTCATTTGGCCGACAGCAATATCTTCTGAAACTTCTGGCTGCCGAGCCGTAACAGGTACGGGGCCACCATCAGTGCCGGTGACTTCAAATTCATGACCATGAAGATGTATGGGGTGATTTGTCATGGTGAGATTGCCCACGCGTATTCGTACACGTTCACCTAGACCTGCAACAAGCGGACTGATTTGGGGGTAAACCGTGCTGTTGAAACCCCAAATATTGAAGTCAAGCATTGTGTTGACGTTGGGTGTTTTGCTACCGGGTTCAACATCATAAGCATTTAGTAAAAAGCAGTAGTCTCGGTCAACTGCAGGAAACAAAGGGCTTGAAACTTTAGGGTGTGTGACCCAAAAACCCATCATGCCCATGGCCATTTGTGTCGTTTCATCAGCATGCGGGTGGTACATAAACGTACCAGCACGGCGGGCTGTAAATTCATACACGAACGTCTTGCCAACACCAATTGGTTTTTGATTTAGGCCACTGACGCCGTCCATACCGTTAGGTAGGCGTTGCCCATGCCAATGCACACTGGTGGGCTCGGGTAGGCGATTGGTGACAAAAATACGCACCTTGTCGCCCTCGACCACTTCAAGAGTGGGGCCTGGGCTTTGACCGTTGTAGCCCCACATGTTCACACTAAAGCCAGGCGCCATCTCTCTGACAACGGGCTCAGCGACCAAATGAAATTCTTTCACGTCTTCGTTTAATCGAAAAGGCAGTGTCCAACCATTTAACGTGACAACGGGTTGATAGGGTATTTCAGTTTGAGGGGGGACCCAGGGGCCTTGGGTACGGTTATCTTTTTGGCTGATGACTTCTGGCAAACCCGCGAGGGCTGAACTGCTAACCGCCGCAAGCGACGCAGTACCCGCAACACCGATTAAACTTTTCTGAAAGAAACTGCGACGATTCATGGTTCGTTACCTTAAATAATTGCTGTGCTGGCATTCATGCAAACACCAAGTTTGATTGTTTTATTTTGCAGGTACATAGGCAGTACCTGCAAGGTACGCTGAGTAAGCATATTCAGCATTCCAGTAAGCGATTTGTGCAGAAACAAGCGATATGTTTGCCTCAATCTTTGCGCGATACTGGTCAAGCAATTCCCAAGTACCAATAAACATGCCGTTGTATTTGTAAATCGCTTCTTCCTCAGACTGAACTGACAAGGGCACAAATTCTTGGCTAAGAAGGGTTACCTGCATATGGCGAGATTTAACCTCTGTTTGAGCTTTAGCAATTGTTGTAGCGGTTTGCCATTCAAGTTCTTGAATAGTTTCGCGTTGATGAAGCAATTCTTTTAAATCGCTTTGCCACAATATTTCGGTGCGATCTATGGTTATGGCGGCAGGGTTTTGATTTGTTAAAGCAGTTGATATTTGATTAGACGCATACAAATGCCACTGGTCGATTGCAGGTTGTCCTACTGTGGTTTCAAGCCGTTTTAAGGCGAGTAACTGACCTTCATGATTGGGTAGACGCATTAACCGTATTTTTGCGAGCTCACTTGCTGTCGCATTTAAATCGCTTCTGGCACCCAAGCCGCGAATCGTGGGTAACGCATTGGGTAGGGTAAAAGAATCTGTCATGACTAAGTTGATTAGATCTTGTCTATGGTTAGCTGTTTGTTGTTGAACCTCAATAAGTTTTAATCGTTGCGAAGCCGCTTTGAGGCTGACATCTATGACTTTGCTGGCCTCCCAATTACCGACTTTACCCATACGCAAAGCAAGTTCTTCTGCAATATTTGAAGCTTCTGTTGCATCAGATTCAAATTTAAGTATCAATTCAGAACCGATTGCATTCACCCAGGCTTGTTCAACATGTGTCATCAGTGTCGTAACTTCAATTGCTTGTTGGTTGCGATCAACTAGGCTTTCTGTTCCCACTAAAAAAAGACTGGGGCGTGATTCAAGGGCTAATCGTTTGGCATGAGTCAGTGTTAAGGGGCTATATTTTGCAGAAAGGGTCAATAATGCTTGTGAATCAGGCTGCTGCGTTGATGCTTTTGCTTTTGACTCAGCCTTAAGCACATCAACATGGCCGCGCAAAAACTGCCCCACGTTTTTATTGGCTTGCACCCAATCTGATGATTGGGGGTCGGCGTCTGGTTGCGATGCATAAGCGAGAGGTACTTGTGCTAGCGCCAAGACTAAGATGTAAGCCACTAGCTTGAGGGTTTTTTGCATAGGTTGTGTTAAGGCGTAAAGTGGTGATCTTAATAAGGTGATAAAAATAAAGTGATCGAAATAAAGTGCTCGAAATAGAATGAGCATTAAGAGATAATCGTCATCGAAATGATTGCTATGAAATGAACGTAAATAAATAAACCATACTTGAATTATAAAAAAACCTAGCTGACACTAAGCTGAGCACAACATTACAAATTTGTAATGTTGAGGGGTCGATGCAAAATCACCCGTAATATGACTATATGTTTTTTAAATTGATGGAAACTTAGATCGTGCGGCTACTGATTGTTGAAGATGAAGTCAAAACGGGTGCCTATTTGCAGCAGGGCTTAAGCGAAGCGGGCTTTACAGTTGATGTTGCCATAACGGGTGAAGATGGGTTGCATCACGCTACGACAAGCGTCTACGACCTTATTATTCTTGACATCATGCTTCCAGGCATAAATGGTTTTGACATTCTTGAAAAACTACGCCAAAACGGTCACCTATCGCCCGTTATTTTCTTGTCAGCAAAAGACCGGGTCGAAGACCGTGTTAAAGGCTTTGAGTTGGGCGCTGACGATTATTTGGTTAAGCCTTTTTCTTTTTCTGAATTGCTTGCGCGTATTCGGGCATTACTGCGAAGAGGGCGCACGATCGAGTCGCACCTAGTTAGTGTGGCCGACTTAAACGTTGATTTTCTTAAACGACGGGTTACTCGAGCGGGTAATCGAATTGATCTCACGGCTAAAGAGTTTGCCTTGCTGGAATTACTAATTAGACGAAAATCTGAAGTGCTACCCAAATCACTCATTGCTTCTCAAGTTTGGGACATGAATTTTGATAGCGACACCAATGTTGTTGAGGTCGCTATGAGGCGCTTACGCAGCAAAATAGATGACCCCTTCGACATCAAACTAATTAAAACAATACGTGGCATGGGGTATTCACTTGAAGACCCACTAGCATCATGAGTTTCTGGCGCCGTTCTCTAACTTATAGGCTGGTATGCTTATTTGTGCTGGTCAGCTCAAACCTATTAATTGGCTTGGGTTTGTTAACGCTTTCAGCGACGAATGAACATTTTCTTGAGCTCGATGAAGTCTATTTATACGATAAAGGTCTGCTGGTTCAGGAAATAGCTCAAAACGCATCAAGTTCAGAAGAGGTGGTTAAAAAAATTAGCCATGCATTCAACTCTCAACCTGATCTAAGCCTCGCTATCTTTGATAGATCAAAAGTGCTTTATAACAGCCCAGGGTTTGAGTTTTCGACTCTTTTGCTGAATCAACTGGGTAGTCAAAGCGGTGCAGCGGTTCAGTGGTTGGCGGGTACACAAACCATGCGTGCGGTGTCAATTCCTGTTGATGGGTTAACCGTCGTGCTCGCAGTTAATACGCTTCATCACGATCATTTCATGAGCTCGTTTAGAGCGCTCATGTGGGGTTATGTTGCCGTAGCCATTGTTTTATCTGGCCTGTTAGGTTGGTGGGTTACGCGCCGTGGTTTGAGGCCATTGTTGCCTATTATTGTTAAGGCAAGTCACATTAACGCGGCACAATTGAATGATCGTATTCCGACTCAAGATGTACCCACCGAACTACAGCCGCTTGCGCGAACGTTAAACCAAATGCTTGAGCGACTTGAACAAGATTTTGCTCGCCTTTCAGGCTTTTCAAGCGACTTGGCACATGAAATTAGAACGCCCATTAGCAACATGCTGATTCAATCGCAGGTCACGCTAAGCAAAAAACGTTCAACCGACCAATATCAAGAAACCTTGCTTTCTGTGGTGGAAGAGCTTGAGCGATTATCCAGCACGGTATCTGACATGCTTTATTTAGCTAAAACTGAAAATCATCTTGAAGTGCCCAATCAATCAAGCGTTGTGCTCGAATCAGAGGCTGTAGAGTTGTTGACGTTTTATGAGTTGTTGGCAGAAGAAAAGGGTGTCACGTTAACGGTTGCGGGTAACGGTACGGTCAAGGGTGATAGGTTGATGATTCGTCGGGCAATCAGCAATTTATTATCAAACGCCATTCGTCACGCCGATTCAAGCACGCATATTGCTATCGAGATTACTCAAACTGATTTAGTCACCACACTTTCTGTTTCTAACACGGGCGAGACTATTCCCATGCCCATACAGTTACGTATTTTTGATCGTTTTTTTAGATCTGACCAAGCGCGCACTCACCCTAGCTTTGAGGGGGCGGGGTTGGGGTTGGCCATTACAAAAGCGATTATGCAGGCGCATGGCGGTTCTATTGCGGTAAATAGTGAACAGAGTAAAACAGTTTTTACTTTGTTATTTTTGTAAAATTTTGATGCACTGGCAAAATCAGTTGCAACCCAACATCACCAATGCACTGATGCAGCAACTGATTAACCAAGCTATGTCCCATTTAAGAGATGATGGGTCGTTTAAGTACAATGTCTCGTATGAATAATCAAACTTACAACGCCTTGGTGATCGGTGCGCATGGCACGATTGGCTCAGCATTCGTCAAAGCTTTGAACGCCGACGAAAATTGCACGCAGGTTCACCAACTGTCACGGCACACTCATGAAGGCTTCAATTTGGAAAATGAAACCTCGATTGAGTGGGCAACCACGCAATTTAAAGCGTTGGCCCCCTTTGATTTAATTATTGATGCTACAGGTGCGTTAATGATTGATGGTGTGGGCCCTGAAAAACATTTGGGTGCGCTTAATATGGAACATCTTTTGCGTGCCTATCAAATTAACGCAGTGGGCCCCGCTTTGTTAATGAAACACTTTTCACCACTGTTGGCGTCACCGCGATGCGTGTACGCCAAGCTCTCTGCGCGTGTAGGCAGTATTTCAGATAATCAAAAGGGTGGGTGGTATGGTTACCGTGCATCAAAAGCCGCACTAAATATGTTGTTGCAAACCGCTGCAATCGAGGTGCAGCGTAGGCGTCCTGAAGCGATTGTGGTGGCCTTGCAGCCTGGTACGGTAGCGTCGCCATTGTCTGCGCCCTTTGCAGGTGGGCATGCTAGCATTACCGCAGAAGAGTCTGCTGTGGGCATGTTAGCTACCATCAAGCAATTACAGGTTCAACCCGGTGCCCAGTTTTATGATTTTCGGGGTGAAATAATTGCTTGGTAGTGTTCATGAGTGTTAAGAGTTGACCCCGCCACCTGCTTTAGAAAAGGCGAGGTTTTAAAGCGCCATGACATGTTTTATCATCTTTATCAACCGATCAAGCTTCTGTACTGACATCCATCGACAATGAGTCAAAATGAAAAAAATTATAA
>ERZ888423.2603-NODE-2603-length-13146-cov-8.417844_pt1 | contig 13146 bp, 12 predicted proteins | sample MGYA00520523_ERZ888423 | MGnify/ENA primary metagenome ERZ888423 (study PRJEB32303, sample SAMEA104408611) | aquatic metagenome | biome: Brackish water; feature: Pelagic; material: water | place: Baltic Sea | collected 2014-06-08T10:24:00 | depth 30,27 m ...
TCGGACGGGGTCAGCAGCTGCTTTGGCGAATCGGCGAATCCGATCCGACGGGTGATCCTCAGATCGGCGTCGACGTGCACCAACTCGCCGGGATCCAGGAGCCGCCACGCCGGGTCACCGTCCATCGGCTCGGTGGCGAACAGCACCGACGGAGACTCCCGCAGATGGCGGGAGCGGGCGTGGATCCGCTGGGTTCGCATCTCGAAGTCAGCCGGTTGGCGACGGTCCAGCACGTAGAGCTGGTGCGAGTCCGGGTAGCGCAGCGCCCACATCTCCGTCGCGGTGCTCACCAGGATATTGACCGCGTACACCGGCAGGTTGTCGGCGACCCAGCCGATGGCGTCAAGGATTCCCGCCGTCACGTCACCGCCCCGATGGCGGGTCGCCGCAGTGATCAGAGCGAACACCCGCTCGGAATCCGTCTGTCCCCGAACCAGATTCGATGCATCCAGCGATCGGAGTCGATCATCAAGCTGATCCAGACCCTCCACCACACCGTTGTGCGCGAAAAGTCTGCCGTCCTGAAGGAACGGATGCGTATTGGCCACATCGAGCACACCGGTGGTGGCATACCGGACATGCGCCAGGAAGGTCGTACCGGTCATCTCCTGCGCCTCGCAGTGGAATGCCCGGTCCTTCCAGGCGGCCATCGGCTGCTTGCGCAGTTCCGGCTCACCGTCAGCGCCGAAGACGCCCAGACCGGTTCCATCGGGATTGCGACGACTCTGCGCAGCGAGGTTGTCCGGTGCGTCGAGCAGCCAGAAAGTCGCGGCGATCACGTTGCGGCCGGCGTGCAGGCCGAAGAGTCGACACATTTCCGTCAGCGCAGCAGGTAGTCGGACAACGATTCCAGCGCTTGCCGCGCGTAGCCGTGCCAGATCCGGGCCAGCACCGGGACAACCGGGACGCTGAGCGCAGACTTGGGGTGCAATCTCCACCCCCATGTGACGCCGGTCCCGGTGCCCTGCGGGCGGAACGTCCAGCGGCCGTCGATGCGATCGACCAGCATGGCCATCGGCCCGGTGATATCGGTGATCGCGTAGCCGAACGAGCGGGGCGCGTCCACACCGGTCAGGGTCTCCCGCATTGAGCCGCCACCAGCCGGGACGATGGTCCGGCCATCCCCTGCCTCAGCCCAGCGGGTCTGGCCCTCGACTGCCTTGATCGGCGGGAAGGGCCCGTACCGGCGGTACAGCAGTGTTGGAAGAGGAATCGCCAACGCCGCCGCGAAAGCATCCTCCGGGGTCACCGGAATGGCCCTGGACTGATCAACCGAAACCGGGTTCGCCATGAAACGATGCTAGTCCCGCCGGCAAAGCCGGGGCGCCGCCCGACCGGTGAGCGGCGGCAGGTCGAAGAACCCTTTGACGCCGGCGCCCGCGGCACAGGTGGCAGGGATGGCGTTCACGCAGTGCGCGGCGGTCGCGACCACACCCGGATTGCTGATGAGGCCTTCCTCGACGGTCTCCGGCTGCCAGCCCTTCACGGTGACGAAGGTGTTCGGGTGGCCGCGCACCTGAATCTCGTAGCGCTCACCGGCGGGCCCGAAAGTCCATGCCGGATCGAGGTTATCCTCTCCCATCAACCAGTTGACCGCGATCCGCACCACGATCGTGTTCGTGACGACGGCATCCCAGCAAAACCGCCGCCCGGCGACTTCACCTGGGGCGATCACGCCGATCGGCGACTCGATCGGCGCCGTGGCGACCGCCACCTGCTGGCTGGTGCGGATGACCGGTTCCGCATCGAATCCCAGCCGATCGACGATCAGCCGGACCGACTGGAAGAAGCCGCCGTTGAGCAGCTTCTGCATCGGTCCGCGCAGTGCGCTCTCGGGTGTGCCGCCGAAACCCATCACGTGACGCAGCACGTCCGGTGCACCGTAGGTACGGAGGTCGGAGAACTCCTCGGCGCGTACGTGGGTGATCCCGGTGGACATCACCGACAGCAGCAACGGGAACAGTTCGGTGGCCGCTCCCGGCCCGATACCGGCACCGTGCAGGGTTGAGTTGCCCTCCCGCGCCGCCGCCTCCAGGGGTGCCGCCTCCGAGTCACTGGGATAGAACCAACCGACGGGGCTGACCACGTTCTTGCCGGATCGCAGCAGCGCGGCCACCTCATCGACGTTGGGAAGCAGCGGAGCGTAGACCACGGCGTCGGCGTCCATCGCGAGGATGTCGTCCACACTGTCGGTGGCCGTCACGCCGAGCGGTCCGATGCCGATGATCTCACCAACGTCTTTGCCCGCCTTGGCTTTCGAGTGCACCCAGCAACCGACCAGCTCAAGCTCGGGATGTTCGAAAACGGCCTTGATCGCCGCCACCCCGACCGAGCCGGTCGCCCATTGCACGACCCGAAGCGCCATGCTGCCTAGACTAACTCCGCGCGCCACCGGAAGGGATTGCCATGGCAAACAAGGTCTACGTCGTCGGAGTCGGGATGACCAAGTTCGAGAAGCCCGGTAGCCGCGAGGGCTGGGACTATCCGGACATGGCCCGGGAATCGGGCACCAAGGCGCTGACCGACGCCGGCGTCGACTACCGCGAGATCCAGCAGGGCTTCGTCGGCTACGTCGCCGGCGATTCGACCTGCGGCCAGCGCGCACTCTACGAACTCGGCATGACCGGAATCCCGATCGTCAACGTCAACAACAACTGCTCGACCGGATCCACCGCACTGTTCCTGGCCGCGCAAGCCATCCGCGGCGGGCTGGCGGACTGTGTGCTGGCCCTGGGCTTCGAGAAGATGCAACCCGGATCCCTCGGCGGTGGTGCCGATGACCGGGAGTCTCCGTTGCGTCGCCACATCAAGGCCCTGGCCGAGATCGACGAGATCACCTTCCCGGTGGCGCCGTGGATGTTCGGCGCGGCCGGCCGGGAATACATGCGGGAACATGGCGCCACCGCCGAGCACTTCGCCAAGATCGGCTACAAGAACCACAAGCACTCGGTGAACAACCCGTACGCCCAGTTCCAGCAGGAGTACAGCCTCCAGGACATCCTCGGGGCCAGGATGATCTCCGATCCACTGACCAAGCTGCAGTGCTCACCGACCTCCGACGGGTCCGCGGCGGCAGTGCTGGCCTCCGAGGCATTCGTCGAGTCACACGGCCTTGCCGACCGGGCCGTGGAGATCGTCGGTCAGGCGATGACCACCGATTTCGCGTCCACCTTCGACGGCTCAGCCAAGAACATCATCGGCTACGACATGAATGTGCAGGCGGCCCGACAGGTGTACGACCAAAGCGGGCTGGGCCCGAAGGACTTCCAGGTCATTGAGTTGCATGACTGCTTCTCGGCCAACGAACTGCTGCTCTACGAGGCGCTGGGCCTGTGCGGTGAGGGCGAGGCACCCGCACTGATCGACGCCGGCGCCACCACCTACGGCGGCCGCTGGGTGGTCAACCCTTCCGGCGGTCTGATCTCCAAGGGTCACCCGCTCGGTGCGACCGGCCTGGCCCAGTGCAGCGAGCTCACCTGGCAGTTGCGCGGAACGGCGGATGCGCGACAGGTGGATGACGTCACCGCCGCCCTGCAGCACAACATCGGCCTCGGCGGCGCCGCAGTCGTCACGGCCTACCAACGCGCGCAGCGGTAGCGCCCCGCTATCCCTGCCTCCCCTCCCCCCTCCCCACCGCGAGCAGACACAAACTCGCACGTTTCGCGGCCGATTCGTGCGAGTTTGTGTCTGCTCGGGGGGGAATGAGGGTGGGATTGAGTGGGGGGTGGGGGTCAGGTGAGGGTGATGACGTCGTAGGCACCGTCGGCGTGACGCGCCCGGATGGTCTTTTTGTCGTACTTGCCGACGCTGGTTCGCGGAATCTCCTCGATCATCGTCCAGCGCTCAGGAAGCCACCACCGAACCACTTTGTCGGCCAGGAAGTCTCGCAGCTCGGCCGGAGTGATCGCGGCACCGTCCTGCAGCACGACGGCGGCCAGCGGACGCTCCTGCCAGCGGTCGTCGGGGACTCCCACCACTGCGGCCTCCAGAACCAGCGGATGACCGATGAGAGCGTTCTCCAACTCCACCGATGAGATCCATTCGCCACCGGACTTGATGACGTCCTTGGCCCGGTCGGTCAGCGTGATGTAGCCCTGCTGATCGATCCTGCCGACGTCGCCGGTGCGCAGCCATCCCGACTCGAACTTCGACGGGTCGGTGTCGCGGTAATACGATCCGGTGATCCATGGGCCCCGGACTTCGAGTTCGCCAACGGCCACATTGTCATTGGGAAGCGCCGTTCCCTCGTCATCGACGATGCGGGCCTCCACCCCACACATCGGCCGGCCCTGGGAGGCTCGGACCTCCCAGTGATTCTCCGCCGGTGTGTTCGGGGCAGGCCACGCCATGGTGGCCATCGGCGAGGTCTCGGTCATCCCCCATAACTGCCGGATCTGCACGCCGTGACGCTCCTCGAAGACCTGCATCAGCGACACCGGCACAGCCGATCCGCCGCAGGCCACAAAGCGCAGCGACGAGATGTCATGCCCCGGTTCGCGGTCGAGGAAATTCATGACGTCATTCCAGATTGTCGGAACCGCACCGGCCACCGTCGGACGCTGGGTCTCGATGAGCGTCACCATCGACTTGGCGTCCATGAACCGGTCCGGCAGCACCAGATCGGCGCCGGCCATCAGCGCGGCGTACGGAAGGCCCCAGGCGTTGGCGTGGAACATCGGCACGATCGGCAGGGCCTTGTCCGAGAAACTCAGGGCCATACCGTTGCCGCTGCACACCGCCATCGAGTGCAGGTAGCTGGACCGGTGCCCGTACACCACCCCCTTGGGATTGCCGGTGGTTCCGCTGGTGTAACACATTGCCGCAGCAGAGTTCTCGTCGATGACCGGCCAGTCAAACTGATCAGATTCGGCGGCGGTGATCTCGTGGTAGCGCAGGACAGTCTTTCCGGAGGCTTCCAGCGGCGCAAGATCACCGGCTCCGACCGCGATCACGGTGTGGACGGTCTCCATCCCGGGCAGCACCGGGGCGAGCAGCGGAACCAGCGACATGTCGACGATGACGACCTGGTCCTGGGCCTCGTAGGCGACGAACTCGATCTGTTCGGGAAACAGCCGGATGTTGAGCGTGTGCAGCACCGCGCCCATCGACGGTACCGCGACGTAGGCCTCGAGATGCTCCTGGTTGTTCCACATGAAGGTGGCGACCCGCTGATCGCCGTCGATGCCGAGCCGCCGCAGGGCGTTGGCCAACCGGGCGGCCTGGTGGCCGACCTGCCGATAGGTGGCGTGCCGGAAGCCATCCCCGGTGGCGGTGGTGACCGTGCGGTCACCGTGGACGTTCACCGCGTACCGCAGGATCTCCGAGATGGTCAGCGGGGAGTTCTGCATGGTGCTCAGCATCGGGCTCACCTTCGTTAGCGTTGTCGCCCGATCGTATCGCCGCCGCACCCCGCGGCCCGCGGGAAATCCGCACCGTGGGGTACTCCGTTTCCGCCGGCGCACCGGGCGGGAACGAACGGCGGGTCAGCGGCGATAAGGGAAGCGGTATACCGTCACATGACTGAAGGAGGGCCATGCGCAGCATTGCGACCCTGGCGGCGGCAGCAGCAGCCCTCGGACTGGTGGCCGGCCCGGCGGGGTCCGCACAGGCCGACGATTCCGCCCAGGACACCATCAACCAGCTCCGACAGCAGGGCTATGTGGTGCAGATCGACAAGATCGGCACCGGCCCGATGTCCACGTGCGTCGTCACCAGCGTCCGGAATCCGCAGACCATGACCCAGTGGGTGCCCTACGTGGGCCCGGGTCTGGGCAATGTGGACGGCAACTTCCTGGTCCCTGTGGTGACCAGTCAGACCATTTCGGTATCGCTGGACTGCAGCCAGCAGTGACGGCGGCCCGCCCGCAGACCTCCCGTCAGGAGGCTGCGCGCAAGCCGGCGCTTCGTACCTCAAGCGCCGCGACGGCTCCCTGGTAGTCGCCGACGTAGAGGCATGATGCGTCCCGGCTGACCGCCAGGCAGGACACCGGCCGGCCGATATCGATACGCTCGACGATCCGAGCCGTCGCAGTGTCGATGACAACGACCTCATGGCCGTCCGCCAGGTAGGCGGCACCGGCGGTCAGGATCACCTGTGCGGGCAGCCCGCCCATGATCTCGACGGTGTGCACAACGCGTCCCGCAGCGGTGTCGACGATTCGCACCACACCGCCGAGGTCGTCATCCCAGCCGGTGACGAAAACCCGCCGGCCATCCGGGTGGACGGCGATATCGCCGACGGAGACGCCCACGGCGATGGTCTTCAGCACCTTGCCGGTCCGGACGTCGATCACCACCAGCGCACCGCCGGCAGCAGTGCTGAGCGCTGCATACAGCCGGTTGCCCGCGGCGTCGACCCGCACGGCGTCGACAGAGGCACCGTATTCGCGGGCCACCACGATGGTGCTGACGTGTCCGCTCTCGACGTCGACGACGGCGATCTCAGCCAGGTCCTCGGTTGACCGCGCGATGTAGACCAGGTCACCGGACCTGCTGACCGCCAAGCCCCGGGCGCCGACGCCGACCTCGCGCGCGGCGAGCGGTACACCGGTGTTGAGGTCGACGGCGACCACGCTGTCCTCGGAAATCGACGCCGACCGGATGTAGGCACGGTCTGACGCGGCGACGGCATAGGGCTCGGCAATGCCGGAAACCACGGCGCTGACGCTGAGCGTCGCGACATCGATGATCGACACGGCATCCTCGCCGAGATGGGCGGCCACCAGGTGCCGTCCGTCATGACTGACGGCCAGATCGGTCACCGCGCCGGGCAGACCCGCCAGTTCACCGACTGCCGGACGCACGGCCCGGAGCATCTCGGCAGACGGTCGCGCCGAACCGCTGACGGGGGCGATCCGGGGCGTCGGCAACGTCGACAGCCACACCGAATCTGCGGGCCGTTCGGCCACTGCGGCGCTGCCTGTCTTGTTCGCCATCATCGTTACACCTCCGTAGGGCCGGAACGCAGTCCGGCTGAACCATGAAAATCGGGGAAAACCCGACGCGACGTTTTTGCGCGTCTTCCTGCGATGACTGTAACGGCGCGCACCGACACCACATTCCTGCCGACTTTGCCTTCCACGCACCGGCCTCAGCCCGCGCTCAGCAACGGTTCGGTGATCGCCCCCCGGGCCTCTCGACCAAAAAGCGAGCAACGACGCTGGTCATCGGGGTTGCCCCAGGAGTTGCGGACGGCACCCGCCACTGGCTGGGAATTCTCATCTCCGGACAGCGAGTGCGGCGGACATCACACCCCGACACCGCTAACCCGAAAGTTCTCGGGGTGTCGCTGAATTCACCGTGCAGTCAAGAACCCGGACCGTCACAGCATCTGTTCGACCGCGTCGCGATTCCGGACCGGGTCGCTGCCCGCAACATAGGAGGGCTCGGTGTGGTCGCACGCGGTGCCGCCCGCGACCCGCCGCCGGGCCTGCCGGAATTCCGGCAGCGGTCCCATCGCGGCCTGGGTTCCGTTGATCGCCGCCCAGGTGGCCGCCCGGCGCGCCGCACGTTCGACCGGATGCGGCGGTGAGTACATCACCATCTCCGCCGCCCAGTCCGGCATCGCGTCACGGATGGCCCAGTCGAAGAACTTGACCGCCTGCGGTACGTCCGGATTGCCCAGCAGTGCCGATCCGGTGGCTATCGCGGCGCCGTGGGTGAGCGCCAACCTCGGCAGGTAGGAACGCAGGCAATCCAGTGTCTGGGCCTTTGTTGCCGGCAGGTCGGTGCCACCGAGGGCATGTCCGACGCGGACGAAATCGGCGTAGTAGGTGTCGATATCCGGCAGTGGCGCCGGGTGATACATCTGGTGCGCCGTCGCAATTCCCCACACCACGGTGGCGTAATTCCACCGCAACCAGTCGGCGTCGTCGGCGTCATAGGGCAGGCCGTCCGGCCTGACACCCTTGATGGTGTGGTGCATGGCACGCACGGTGGCCGCCACCTTCTCTGCGGTGGCCGTCGATCCGTACGCGGTGCCGATGAAGAACGCCAACGAGTGCGCGAGGCGCACTTGGGCGCCTTCCTGGTCCAGTCGGCCGGTGGGAATTCCGTCTTCGTCGCGTTCCACCACCCGGGAATGGTCCGAACCCATCCAGAAGATGCTGGGATCCAGGCGCTCCATGAAGGCGGCGCACTGCAGACCGAAGATCAACGCGGAAGTGTGGGAATGGACGTGCCAGACCGCGCTGTCCGGACCGAACCACCCCGGATCGCCGACCGGGGAATCGAACCGCAAACCCCGGAAGAACTTTCGCCGGATGTCCCTGTCGAAATCGGACCGGACTTTGTGTTCCAGAAGCTGGTGCGGCAACAGCAATTTCATAGTCCCCCGGCTCCCTTCTGCGATCGCCCGTCTTTCTGGTCACGCATGTAACCACGTTAGCACCGGCGGCCCACCATGGGGCGTTTCCGGCGCCACCGCCCTGGCATCTCGTTCACCGGGGAGTTCCCGCCGCCGATCGGTGCGGCGATAGCGTGAGCCGATGACGCCCGAGCAGGATCCCGAAGATCGGATCGCCAAGCTGGAACGCTCTCCATCGGTGCCCGATCCCGCCGGCGCGCACGCGACGACCGGCACCGGGATGCGAATCGGCTGGATCGTGCTGGGGTTGCTGGTGGTCGGCCTAGCGGTCAGCGGTGGCGTGATGGTGGCCGATCGCCTCAACCGCCCGGTGGCCGGGCGGGCCACCAGTGCGGTAGACCCCGGCAACGGAGAGCACACCTCCACCCGCTCCTTCGTTCCGCCGGCGCCGGTGCCCCCGACGGCCCCGACGGCCCCGACGACGGACACACCCCCCGCCGGCACACCCGGCGGACCGGTCAGCGTGGCCGGGTTGGACACCCAGAAGACCATCACCTGCGTCGACAACGTCATCAGCATCAGCGGAGTCAACAACACCGTGGTGCTCACCGGCCGCTGCAGCCGTGTCGACGTGTCCGGAATCGAGAACGTCGTGACCATCGACGAGGCCGGCATCATCGAGGTGTCCGGCCTCAACAACACGGTCACATTCCGTTCCGGCACACCCGAACTCCGCAAGTCCGGCATCGGGAACACCCTGGAACGAGGTTGACCGAACTCACCCGGCCGGCCGTAATCCGTGACCGAGTGCGAGCACGTGTGACGGCGACACCGGCATCCGCTCGGGAAGCCGCACGGTCAGCATGCCGTCGGTCACCCGCCAGTCCACCGCTTCGTCCAGGCCCAGCATCCGAACCCCGGTCAGTGCGGAGGCATCCACTCCACGGATACCGAACTCACACTGGGGCAGGTCCAGCAGGATGGCGTAGACCGAACCGTCGCGTTGAGTGAACCGAACGCCGGTGCCCTCGGTGGTGACGGCCTCGGCGATCGCCCACGGCCGACTCCGGTAGACGGCCTCCCCGTTGACCCTCAGCCAGGATCCCAGTCCCCGCAACGGCCGCACCTGCTCGTCCGGAAACCGCCCGAACGGGTCAGGGCCGATCCCGATGAGCAGATTGCCGTTCTTGGCGACGATGTCGGCGAAGGACCGGACGAGTTCGGTCGCAGTCACGAAGTCCTCCGGCCGTTCATTGCGGTTGGCGCCGAAGGAGTGCCCGACACCGCGGGTGGACTCCCACTTCTTGTCCTGGATGTCCTCGAACCGGGCGTATTCGGGAGTGCGGATGTCGTAGTGGTGCTCGGCAGGGAAGGTCAGGCTCTTGTGCCGCTCGGGAATCAATGACCAGAACCGTTGCACCAGAAGCCCTCCCGCGCGGGCCAGGGTGTCGCTGACGGCACTGCGGTGCTGCGGCGGCTCAACCCAACGGTCATTGACGATCCCGTCCGGCACCAGGTTGTAGTAGTCGGCGAAGAGCGCCGGAAGATCACCGCCTGCCGGCCAGCAGATGTCGTTCCACAGGACCGAGGGCCGATAGCAGCCGATCAGTTCCCGAATGTGGCCGGTCGCGTAGGCGACATAGTCGGGGGTGTGCGGCACGGCCAGGAAAGCGTCCGCGGGATTCTGCAGCAGCGCATCGTTATAGGGCCAGTCATAGCCGCCCGAATAGTAGAGGCCCATCCGCAGGCCGGAATCGAGCACCGCCCGGCGCAGGTCCCCGACGAGATCGCGGCGGGCGTGGTAGCGCCCCTTGCGCGGGTGTTCAACGGCGCTGGGCCACAGGCAGAAACCGTCGTGATGCTTGGTGGTCAGCACCACGTAGCCGGCACCGGCCTCGCGGCAGACAGTGGCGATAGCGTCCATATCTGCGCCTGCGGTGCCCTCGTCGAACGGGGCGACGAAGTCGTCGTAGGTGGCGTCCGGGCCGTAGGTGACCCGCTGGTGGTGCCAGGTCGGACTGCCCCGCAGTCTGCTGCTGTTGAGATACCACTCGGCATAGGGGTTGTCCCGCAACATCTCCGCGGGACCCTTCTCCCTGAGAAGTTGCTGAATGTCGGGCACCTGCGGAGCCCAGCCAGGGACCGAGTACAGACCCCAGTGCACAAAGATGCCCAACTTGGCATCGTCGTACCAGTCCGGCAGCGGGTGGGTGGAGACCGAATCCCAGCTGGGCTCGTACATCAGCCAGATGCTATGCCAGCTAGCAGTTTTCAGCGTCCGGCGGGGGTCAGTTGCAATTCGTCGAACACCACTGCGGCAGGACTTCTGCGGCGCTCCGGTGATGCGACTGCCGCAATCAGCGCCCACTGCGCCAGCCCGATGACGACTGCGGGCCACAGCAATCCGGCCAGCGAGGCGAAGAAACCGGGATGTTCGGGAGCCGGGGAGCCCGGTTCCCGGACCCACTCGGCGACCACCAGGGCGGTGACTGCGACGGCCAGTGCGATGATGCCGTAGAGAGCGATCCAGAACATAGCCAGGTCTCCGACTTTTGTTCGAGTGATACCGCCGACTGTACGCCCGCGAAGGTCGATCATCCGGTGCGCCAAGTCACGAATTGATCATGGTTTCGCATCTATCCGGACCGGTATCGACATCGTCGCGGAACCGACGACCGGCATTCTCGGGCTGCGGATCCGGGAGGCGGCTACGGCGATCAGAAGCCACTGGACGAACCCGACCGCGAGTACCGGCCACAGCAGGCCGGCGACGACGGCGAGAGCGCCCGGATGATCAGGTTTCGTCCCGCCCGGTTCGCGAACCCACTCGGAGAACAGGAACGCCGCAACGGCGACGGCGACCGCCACGGCTCCGTAGAGAGAGATGGACATGCGTCCATTGTGCTCTGCTAATCGCGAACTTCTAATTACGAAGTAAGACTCATAGAAAAGGCATACCTACGGGCGTCAGGCTCCTGCCGCGGGAGACTCGACAGCAGGCTCGTTGAGCGCGCTGTGGTGGCGGCCCCAGACGAAGTAGAAGACGAGCGCGATCCCCACCCAGGCCCCGAACGCCAGCCAGGTGTACCAGTGCAGGCTGACCAGGATGTATCCGCAGGCCAGGATCGACAGCACGGGTGTCACCGGGTAGCCGGGAACCCGGAAGCCACGCGGCAGATCGGGTTCGCGTACGCGCAGCAGGATCACCCCGAGCGAGACCACGATGAAGGCCACCAGGGTGCCGATCGAGACCATGTCGGCCAGGTAGTCCAACGGGATGAAACCGGCCAGGATCGCGACCACGACCGCGACGATCACGGTGTTGCGCACCGGGGTCATCGAACGCGGGCTGACCCTGGCGAAGGCCGGCGAGATCAGACCGTCGCGGCCCATCGCGAACAGGATGCGCGTCTGCCCGTACATCACCACCAGGGTCACCGAGAAGATGGAGATCACCGCGCCGGCAGCCAGGACCGTGCCCCAGTAGTTGGCCCCGGTCACCTTGTCGAGGATGACGGCCAGACCCGCCTCCTGTTCGGCGAAGTCCTGCCACGGCTGAGTGCCCAGAGCCGTCAGTGTGACCACCAGGTAGACGGTCGTCACGACGAGCAGGGACGCGATGATGGCCCGCGGCATGGTCTTTTGCGGGTCCTTCACCTCATCGCCGGCGGTCGAAACCGCGTCCAATCCGATATACGAGAAGAAGATCGTCCCGGCCGCAGCGCTGATGCCGGCCACCCCGAATGGCGCGAAGTCGGAGAACCGGTCGGCGTCGAAGGCGGTGAAGGCGATGACCGCGAACATTGCCAGCACGGCAAGTTTGATGACCACCATCACGCTGTTGACGGTGGCGGACTCGCTGGCGCCCCGGATCAGCAGAAGCGCGCACATCGACACCAGGATCACTGCCGGGAGGTTGATCACACCCGGGTTGATATCCCAGGGGGCCGCCGAGAGCGCCTGCGGCAGACGGTGTCCCAGCAGATTATCGGTGAGTTTGTTGACGTATTGGCTCCACCCGACCGACACCGCTGCGGTCGACACCCCGTATTCGAGCAGCAGGCAGGCTGCAACCACCATCGCCATCAGCTCACCGAGCGTGGTGTAGGCGTAGGAGTAGGTCGAACCGGACACCGGCACCGCCGAGGCCAGTTCCGCGTAACAGAGGGCAGCCAGGCCCGCTGCGAAACCGGCGATCAGGAACGACACCGCCACCGCGGGTCCGGCTTCGGGAACCGCCTGGGACAGGACGAAGAAGATGCCGGTGCCCACCGTGGCGCCGACACCGAACATGGTGAGCTGAAAGGTTCCGATGGAACGCTTGAGGTTGGCCGAGGCGCCGTGGGCCACCGGTGCACCGATCGCCGGGCGTCGCCGCAGCATCTGCTCGGTCAGGTTGTACGAGGGCGGCACAGGAGGTCTCCTCACTGGGCTGGGGTTCCAGCCGTGGACCGATTATGCCCGCATAGTGCCGTGTCCGCCCGACATGCGAATTTCGCTCTGTCCGCACCCCGGCGGACCGTCCGACTCAGCAACCATGGCGAGCCCAGTGGGCCTGCAGCGCATCGACGAGTTCCGGTGCACGTTCATCCGGAAAGAACAGCCGACCGTGCGGGATCTTGACCACGTCGTCGGCGCCGGGAATGAGGTCGACAAGCCAATCCGCCCAGTGCCGACGGAAGAAGATGTCGCCGGTACCCCAGATGACGGCGGTGGGTACGTCGCAGGCTTGAAGAAGGGGACGGATCGGAGCCAATTGCTCGGGCGTCATCGACAGCAGAAGGGCCTTGACCTTCTCCCGCGACTGAAGTCGCGGGATTCCGCTATGCCGCTTGCGCGGC
>ERZ888423.2604-NODE-2604-length-13145-cov-9.063713_pt1 | contig 13145 bp, 8 predicted proteins | sample MGYA00520523_ERZ888423 | MGnify/ENA primary metagenome ERZ888423 (study PRJEB32303, sample SAMEA104408611) | aquatic metagenome | biome: Brackish water; feature: Pelagic; material: water | place: Baltic Sea | collected 2014-06-08T10:24:00 | depth 30,27 m ...
CAGTGAATACTCCTCCATCAACAGTTGCAGGGAAGGCATCACAAAGTGCATCGTTCGTAAGCGCAGTCACACTCATATCGAATACTCCTTGAGTTCCTTGCCATCCATCCACTTGAATGAAATAGGTATTGCCAGGAGTCATCCCCGTTACCGTGAGAAAAGACATATAATCTGATCCAGAGATGTCATCGTTACATCCAACTTCAGTCAATGTTCCGGAGCAGGTACCATCATCGCTAGCGAATACGGCAAGTTGAGTATCATCGCTACCACCAGTATCGTATGTCTCTATATCTACAGAACCTGAAGCAGGAGCAGTGAAGAAGAACCAGATGTCACTCTCTACTTCTGCATCGAACCAGCAAGCAGCTTGAACTCCGTCAGGAGTAGCACCTGTGTTATCAGTAGTAATCGTAGTACCAACTACGAATTCTTCAGCTCCACATATCTCATCAAAGGTAGCACCACCTCCACATGCATCACAGCTGTTCCAACATACAATATCCAAGGTTTCATCAGCAGCTAGCCCACCGATAAATCTGTTCCAGAAACCACCAGGATTGTTAGTACAAGACTCACCACCAGGGAATTCTTCTCCTTCAGTCCAGTCTCCGATTACGAATTTGTATTCAACATCACCGCCAGCAACTGGTCCAGTGAAGGTGTATACGCCATCCGCGTCTGAATCATCCATTGGCCAGCACGTTCCGCACCATCCGTTGAAGGAACCGTTAAGGTTTACTCCAAGAGTCAAGTAATCTTGAGTTCCATTGTAATCATTCATGTCAACTTGGAAAGTCACCATGTAATCTTCAACGACCATATCACAGGTCTCACAAGCACCCCAACATGACAATGGAACAGTCATATCAGCGCTTACCTCAAGGACCCTATTGGTGAATCCTGAAGTAGTTAATGTGCAAGAAAATCCTTCAGCCAAGAATTCTTGATCAGTCCAATCGCCAATTGTGTATTTGAATTCGTAGACTCCTGGATCCAAGGTCAAAGTCAACATATAAACGCCATCAGCGTCTGAGTCGTCCATGGCAGCACAATTTCCGCACCAAGCATTGAACGTTCCGTTAAGCGTAACTCCTGCTGCAAGGTAATCCGCTGTTCCAGAATAGTCATTCATATCCACTTGGAAGGTCACTTCCGCAGCAGATAGATTTCCAAAAAGGCCCATCAATCCCATCAAGAGGGCCATTAGGGAAGTTCTTATAGTAGTTATTTTAATCATGTTTGTTTGTTAATCTAGGTGTATAAAATAAGCGTCAATCAGGGATGAATGTAAAGGTCCTCACGATGAATTCTTGCTGAAGACCATCAGTCGGTCCAGCATCAATCCAAGGCAGAATCCAATAATTGATCCTTGTGTTGGTTGTATTTCCAGGAGCTGGAATGACAATAGGCAGAGATGACTGGCCTCCTTCCTCTTTAACCCTAGCAGGGTTATCTAGGTCGAATTCCCAATCACTAATCAACATATTCTCATCTTCAGTTTCACCTGAATAGCTTTTAAAAGTGACCAAGCTTTCTGTCCAATGGAAGATATGCGTGGAAACTCCAATCAAGTAACTCTCGGTACTCAATGGATTGAACACTCTCTCAGGGTGAAAGGTACTAAACGCTATTGGTTGTATCCCATATTGCAGAGTATTTTCTTTATCAACATCTCCCCATTTAGAAAGCTCGACATCTATTTCTGAGTTCGCTTGTTCATAGAAGGTATTGTCATCCCAAGTGAAAAGTCCAACCACGATATTCTCTGGCATATTGACGAAATCACCTTGAATAGTGAATTTGTAGGTGCCATAACCCATGGTGTCCTTGCTCACAATCTCAGTAGAATACCAGATACCATTTCGCTCTGAAATCAGCATATGTAAATACCCTGAAGCATCCACAAAGATATCGTCCTCATCATCGCTAAAATAATTTGGACCGGGACCCACAGGGCTTATGCTGGTCTTCACATCCCACTCATATCCTGAGAACAGAACGGTATCGCCAAAACGCCCGTGATTAGGTGGGTCAGACTGTTCGCAACTCATAGCGAGAAGCCCTATCACATAAGCACATATTAAAATCCTCTGCTTCATTTCTTCAAATAATAAAAACTGGATGTCTTTCCTCCTACTTCGACTTCAAATTCTCCTTCCTCTGTAATCCATGTGTTATCAATACCTACGAAAGCCAAATCCTCAGGACTTATTTCCAATGTGAATTCAGCGCTCTCTCTTTTGCCTAAGCTCACTTTCTTGAAGGCTCTTAATCTCTTGTTACTTGGAGTTATACTCGCTACTTTATCTGCAACAAAAACCATAATCACTTCTTGATGATTATAAATAGGACTCATATTCTCCAGGCTTATGTTAATCTGAAGTTTCTCCCCCTTCCTTAATGTGTCAGTGGACAAGGTCATTCCCTTGTACAATACTGGAGCATAGCTAAGACCTGTCCCGAATTCCCATTGAGGGTTGAATGCGTTCCAAGAAAAATCAAAGTGTAAGCGCTCTGTATTCTTATGATCATAGGTAAGCAGCGAGTTCACATAACGGGGATAGGTTATGGGCAATCTACCACTTGGATTGACTTTTCCGATAATGATATCAGCTATCGCTCTTCCGCCTTCATCTCCTGGATTATACGCCATAAGGACAGCGTCTAATAATGGTTCTATGCGTGAGATGATTCTAGGTCTATTCTCGACTAGAACAGCCACCATAGGGACACCAAGCGAAGCGAGACCTTCCACGGCTTTTAATTGGGCTTCTTCTAAAGTCAGGTCTTCTATATTTCCTGGTGTCTCTGAACTTGGCAATTCACCCAAACATATAATGACATGGGAGAACTCGCCTTTACGTTTCATGATATCTTCTAATGCGGCTTGGTCTAATACATCCAAAGTGCATATTTCTTGATGCACAAGAGCATTACCAAACGTTTCACGCAAGGCTTCTGCTATAGTCTGTTTTCCTTCATCGTTATATTTAGGATCCACTCCTTGCCACGTTCTAGACCATGCCCCATTTAATAATACCATAGAGTTAGAAGAGGGTCCGGTAACGAGAATCTTTTTTCCTGCTTTAGCTTCAACAGGCAGAATCTCTTTTTCGTTCTTCAGTAAGGTGATGGCCTCACAAGCCGTTTCGTAATTCACCTGATCATGTTTAATACTACCTACATCAGGAAATTGATGATGCTTAAATGCAAGCGGATGATCGAAAAGACCTAGTCGCTTTTTCATCAATAAGATCCTATACACTGACTCATCTAAGCGCGATTCAGGAACAGATCCTTCCTTGACCAATTCAATAAGGAGATCAGTAAACGTGTAATCATTAGGAGTCATGCTCATATCGATTCCAGCCATAACAGACATCTGCACAGCATCCTTAAGTGTAGCGGCTACGCGATGATGATCTTTTAACTTCATAACATCTTCCCAGTCGGTCACTGCCACTCCATCAAAGCCCAGCTCTTTCCGCAGAAGATCGGTAAGAATCTTTGGGTCAGAGTGAACAGGAATTCCGTTTAATTCTCCGGAGTTAATCATAACACTCAGTGCACCTTGCTCCACCGCAGCTTCGAAGGTGGGCAGATAATACTCTCTCAACTGTCGGTCATGGATATAGACTGGCGTTCTGTCTTTTCCTGTGTACGAATAACTGTATCCCAAGAAATGCTTCATGCATGCTGAGACCTTCTCAGGATTTGAAGGGTCATCTCCTTGATATCCTTTAATACAGGCAATCCCCATTGTCCTGGCCAACAGCACATCCTCTCCATAGGTTTCGAACATACGCGACCATAAAGGCTGCCTTCCAAGGTCGAGTACAGGAGAGAAATTCCACGGCACTCCCGTAGCGCGAGTCTCATACGCAGTAATAGCAGCACAACGTTCTACCTGATCAGGGTTAAATGTAGCTGCCTGCGCAAGCGGCTGCGGGAACAGGGTTCCTTCTGTAAGGTAATTAGCGCCATGTATCGCATCTATTCCATACAAAACAGGAATTTTAAATCTACTGTCCTCAGTGGCAACACGCTGAATCTGCGTCATGATTTCTTGCCAATGTTCAAGTGAGTACGCATGTCCTCCTACGTTCAAAATAGAACCTACATGCTTTTCTACTAGCGCTCTTTTTAATTTTTCTTGGTCCAACGAATGGGGCTCTACCAGATTATAAACCTCTCCTACAGATATTACATCTAGATTTAATTGAGTCATCTGGCCTACTTTTTCCTCGATGCTCATCTGTGCAATCAGGGCATTCAGATCTGCTTCTTTTTTAGGCTCAGAACTGACCACATTTTTGTCAGAACAAGACGTATTTAGCAGGATAATGCTGGAAAGTAAAATGTAAAATAACGATCTCATTATTTTTTAATTTCGATTATACGCGCCTCACCCCAAAGTAATGGATTCTGATGAAACCCTTCAGTATCAGGGCTATTCCAACGGTATTGTACTTTTCTCGCTTCTTTATTTCCTTGATCCAATGCGATCTCAAATCCATAAAGTTCTTCCACTTTGAACTCTGCATTTCCGAGCTCGGCTAGTGGAATTTTAACTTGAAGAAGATACCCCTTCGGTATAGAAATTGTCTGAACTTTTGCGCCTAACACTTGGTTATGTGACCTCCAATTCCAAACTAGTGGATCATCAGAAATTCGAATTCCTATATGCTTATCAGTACTTAGGAAATAACCTCTACTAGGCGAAGCATCGCTGTTCATGGAGAAGGCAATTTCTAAGGCATCGCCATTCCATATCTCATCTCCTTCTTTAGTGTTCTGCATGGGATCAGAATCCAACACTTCAGCGACTACATATAGGTTATCTTTATCTAAAGCTAAGAAGATTTTATTGCCAGCCAAGCTCACAGTAGGCTCTCTGTCGTTGAACCAGAATTCATTCTGAGACAGCACATTTCCTGCGATGTCAAGGGGGATATCTGTCCTGCTGCGCAATGTTCCTGCGCTTTCTACGATTCTCACATCGTCCATATAAATATCTCCGCTGGCTTCGAACTGAATCATAAATTGCTTGACATTACTTACATCAGCTCCGAATTCTGTCCAATTAAAAGCAAGAATTGGAATGGTCACTGTTACCCAGTCTTTCCCTATCACCTCGGCATCCATCATCTTACGACTGAACCCGACCCAAGCCTGCTGATCTCCATAGTCTTCAATACACAATGCAACAGGCAAGGATGAAAGTTCATTTCCATCAGTGCGTACTTTGAAACTTATAGCAGCACGATCATAAATCTTAGACATGTCCTTTCCAGCCCAATTATCCCAACCAAAACCGAGACCCAGCCAAGGACAATTTCCTGCCCCTTTATCCCACACGATATGGAGCGCACCCTCACCTGAATATACATGCTCACTTTGGGAATTCACTTGGATACATTCTGCTTCTTTGGAAAACCAAACATCTTTAGACAGGTGATCTTCAAATACGGTGGTCGAATAGAACGTACCTATATGATCTTCTTCAGAAGGAACAGAAGCTACTTCGAAAAGCCCAATGGGACTCATGCAACCTGACAGTAATCCAAATAGAAGTATACCTGATATGGCACTAGGTATACTCATGGTACGAGTGGACCTCCTGTGGTGAATATGAGATAGTCCATCAACGTCTGTGAGTATCCAGAATTAGGATTGGCAAGGAAGAGAACTGAGATTTTGAAAAGCTTATGGGGTTCATATAATCCATTCCCAATAGGAGATGCTGGCGCTCCATTGACAAGTGTGGCCAAGTCACCATAGCGCAAAGAAATCTGATGCCATCCTGCTTCTAAGTTTTTGACTTCTAATGAGAAGATGTCCTCATTATTTTCAGAATAGATATTGTCTCCATTATCATCTTCTCTGAATTGGAAAAGTACTACTTCGTTTGTGATGCCTTGGGGTAGATAAAGCATGACATTAAAATAGATATTGGCAGGGTCTGTGCTTAACGGAAAATGCGGGGCGCCATAGGCTGTTGCAGGAAAATCAATAAGCCCTATAAGCCAATCCCAATCTACCGCACCTCCCATATCGTAATACTTAGAGCCTTGAGCAGCAGGAATGTCATCTGTGATGTTAAAGCTCATATCAGCACCTGACTGAACGAATCCCGTCCAACCTGGTTGAAAACCATTTTCGAAATCAGCGACAACGAATCCTGTAATGTTTCTAACACCCGTGACATTAAGCGTATCATAAACGACCAATGTATCACTTGGAACACGCAATTCTACTGCACACATTTCCTCTTTGAATAAGGGAATTTCAGTGGTAGTTCCGGTCCAGCGGGCGTTGCTTGTACTGAGCTCAGCAGAGAATCCTGTAATACTCTTTATTGCTCCTGATTCAAGTCCTTTGATCTGCACTTCCCAATCTACTTGTTTAGAGAATAAGGCAGTGAATGTAGTGGTCTCCCCTGCTTCGAAATCAACTGATCTATCAGTGATGTCAAAATCCTGAAGTACCACAAAGGGACCATAAATATCATCTAAAGCTGGACCCTCAAAGGCTGCGTCATCTCTTTCGCAAGAGCTGAGCACCAATAGCAATAGACCGAAGAGTACAATGTTCTTTTTCATATCAAAAATTCATTCTATATATCAGTGAAAGGTCGGTCAGTCTATGGTCATCATTTAAATTCAATTGATCCTGGTAGGAATAGTTCGTCCATTGGAAGTTAATCAAGGAACGCTCAGAGAAATTATAGCGAACACCCAATGCAAACATGTCTTGTTGCATATCCACTTCATAAGGAGTGAAGGTTATAACCTCACCCACTAAGTCCTTTCTAGCAAGATACTCATTCCCCTTTGAGACCATGAGCCTATATCCTGCTAAGAATTGGAAGTCTTTAATGAACTCAACCTCCATACCTGCACTCAAAACTTGATTGCTCAAGTCGATGTCTTCGTAATCAGCTTCTCCGAATCGCTGTGTTTTCTCTGAGCTATAGCCAAAGTTGAATAGCCATTCTTTTTTCATGTCCAATATCTTATCCATGTGGATCATCATACCTGCATCTACGACATTAAACTGTTTAATAGATTCCGTGCCCTGTCCTTGAATCTCAGAACCTGATATTCCAGTCACCTGAATTTCGGCCATTCCTTTCTTATCCTCCCAGTTAGCACTAAGAATCAAATTCCTTCTGTTAGGCGTGCTAGCTCCATAGGGTCTAAAGTTGCCATAAGCAGGGTCATAACTCATTAGCGAAGTACTCAATGCTGTATTATATAGACTAGCGTCCCTTATGATGTCAAGCATTCCGAAGGGTCTTAAGTTTTGTCCATCTCCAATACGCTGATATGCCAGAGGGACGTTGCTAAAATTCAATCGCTTCGTCTGTGCCCCTATAGACCGGAAGCCCGCACCTACATCTTGGTAAGCGACACTTAAGGAAAGATTATAGGGAGCATATCTCATCTTGAATCGTATATCTGAGAAATAATCTTGTCGCTCAGCGCTGCTTTCGCCTACTTTCTTTTCCTCTTGAGACGTTCCAAATTCAGTTTCCAAATCAAGTCTCCAATCTTGGATTTGTTTGTGAATTCCTATTCCGCCTGTGAGAACCGGATTGCTATATCTGTTGGTTGCGCTTGATGTACCTAAGATATCAAAGGCATCAATATAAGTGAGTCTAAAGTCAAGTAAGTCGCTTTGTTTCACGAAGACGCTTCCCCCTGAATGAAGTCTATCCAGGAGTCCTGTGCTCGCTGCTGAATTTAGGCGTGAAGTAAAAAAGCTAAAGTCCACTCCATCCACATATTTCTTGAAGGTCAATCCGAATTCACCAGTTGCCCCTTGTTGTCTCCATGAATTATCGTCATTATAGAAAAGGTCATAACGAGTCATTTCACGCATGAGTTGAAAGACCTTGGGCTCATACCTGGAAAGCTCTTCGTCAGAATTGAATAAGGTGTAGGGAGTGAGTTTGTAATTAATGTCTCCTAATTGATATCTGAAGCTGTTACCAATGAGTCCTCGCAGATAGAGATTTCTTACATCAAAGGTCACCCCAGAGCCCCAGAATCCACCATGATCATTACGCACACGGAGCATTCCTTGAACGAATACTTTATCAGACGGTTTGATATTAATCCCAAGGTCTACGAGCGTATGACCGCTCATCAGCTTGGCAGCCGTTGTGCTGTCTGAGGCTGAATCATTAAAATACTCATCAGCATAGAGTACACTTCTAGCATAGCCAGATGCCCATACTTCTTTCACCTCTAATTTCTGGGCTCCGAGCCAAGAAGCCAGGCAAAGAAAAACTATTGATAGTGGGATTCTTTTCATCAGAAAAATACTTTGATCTCAACCATTGTTTCTTGTCCACTGAATTTATCCAGTGAGAAACTACGATCCTCGAATTGAAAATAACGATGTCTTAGAGCGAATAGAGCGTTCTTACCTAGGGAAAGATCCAGTCCTGTTCCGAGTCCTATTCCCTCTTGGTTCCTAGGTCTGCGACTTAGTTCATCTACCTGCGTGGCATAATTACCAAGGATGCGCTCATAGCCCAGATAATTCGTAATCATAACCTTTTTAGATGCTTGGAAATAAATCTCTAATTCGTTGGAATATTGACGCACATAAGCGGTTTCGTTCAAAGGCATAAGTGCGTTGAATTCAGGAGCCACAGAGGCGTATCTTCCTAGGAAGAAAAAGTAAAGTTCTTTGCCAAAGACCTCTGTATTGTATTTGGCTTGGATCTCAGCCGTATTGAAGTATTTCTTATTGACCACTTCACCCAACACATCATCAGTAAGTTGAACTGTTTCATAGGCATCTCTGTAGACCACATTATAGCGTTGATACGGGCCCATATCAGGAGTGAAATTCCAGCGCCAGAAGCGTGAACGCGTGAGTTGATTTACTGAATGAGAGAAGGTGATGGAATTGCTCACTGCTTCTATCTCAGCAGAGACTCCATACCCAAGAGCTATTTTCAATTTACCAAATTCTAGGTCTGAATTCAGATTAAGTCCCTGCCTGTTATTAGTCATCAATCCTATGGGGACAATGGAACTGGCAAAGGGCCTAAGAGTTTCAACGCTTGCAACCCCTGTAGGAAGTGTATTATTGTTGACCTCTGAGATAGATGTGTTCCAGAATACCGCGTTGTTATTGATCACTTTAGGAGAGATTCTGAATGCATGAAGTTCAATAGGGAATCGCAGTACATCCTTTCTCGTTGTCACTTTAACATTCAATGCTTCACCCCAACCGCTTTCATATCCTGGTGCATAATATCTACCTCCACCCAGCTCAGCATGTATTTTGAAATCAGCAAAATCCTGAGCTAGTTCGAGAGTGTGGATATTAAATCCTACGCTTGATTTATTCAGACTATCCGTATAGGTGCGGCTATTGAAGGAGTTGAAACTTTGAAATCCTTTGTCAGAATCATGGCGCAATCTTCCTCCGGTAGAATAGTTAGGTAAGAGGTTATACCCTCCATTTAACTCTGTTTTTCCTGCCAGGAAAGAGAAGGAGAGATCAGAAGGCAACGAAGCACCTTCCAGAATCAGCCCATGGAATGCTTTATTTCCCCAACGAAGATCTTGCTGAGTAGATCCTTCCTTGTAGAACTTATCATAACGATCAGTCACACTGCGTTGAACAGGATCCCACGGATTACGTTCGAATAAAGTAAAGCGATTATAGCCCCTGAATGAAGCGAAAGTGAGATCACTTAAATAATACCAATGTGTCCCCCCCATGCGAGCAGTGAAAGAGCCTATGTCTGTGTCATATGTTCCAAGAAGATTAATTCCAAGGTTCAGTCCGAGTGCCCCTCCTAATCGTGCTGCCTGACGTGGTGCATAAACAGTAGGTCTGAGAGAATCAATAGTCTGTGTTCCATAGCTCTCTCCTAGATTTGCATCTAAGAATTGGAACATGAAAACATCCATACTAAAACTAGTATTGGCCGTGGGACGCCCTGCGATGTTCATCCAAAGATTAGGCAGTTGACTATCATCTCCTATAAAAAGCGTTCGGTCTGGAGTATTGGACAACGAAGGTTCATCAAGAAGATAGGGATCGTCCATAATCGTATAGGTGCTAAAGAAGCGGTAGAATCCGCTAACACTTAATTGGCGTATGCGAGCCGGTTCTTCCTTTGGGAACATACCCATCAAGTACTCATCTCCAGCGATGGGTGCGATAGGTGTGATGGAATCCTGATCTTGAGCACGAAGTGAAAGGCTTGTGAACGCCACTAGAAATATGAGATAAAGTCTCGTCATAATTGCTATTCAGAATCGATTAATCTCAATTGTATTCTTCCCAAAGTGATTCCAGCTCTTCCAACGATTTTCCTTTAGTTTCAGGAATGAACTTATAGGTAAATACTATGATCAGAATAATGAACGCAATGAAAATCACATAAGGTAGTGAGCCATTCCAAAATTCATTGTTATTGATAGGCCCTTCAGCTACCATAGGAAAAGACTGAGACACGAAATAATTCGCTGCCCATTGCGCAGCCACTGCAACAGATAAAGCCGCACTCCTCATTCTATTAGGGAACATTTCAGAAAGGATTACCCATACAACTGGTCCCATAGACATAGCGAAGGAACCTATGAAAATCAATACCCCGATTAGGGAAAGAACACCAACGGATTCCATCATCAAAGTGACCGTCAAAAGTGAGAAGCCCAATGCCATTCCGAAAGAACCTATGTACATTAATGGTTTACGACCTATCCTATCTACGGCAGCCATAGCGATGAACGTAAAAACCAGGTTCACTCCTGCTAAGAGAATTTGCTGGGCTAGGCTATCTTCCTTCCCGAAACCAAGTGCTTTCTCGAAAATATCAGAACCATAATACAACACTGCGTTGATGCCGGTGAATTGCTGCAACATAGAAAGTACACAACCAATAATGACAATTGGAAGTATTCCTTTAGCCAATAGGTTTACTTTCTCTTTTTTGCTGTCAATCTCTACAGAGTGTTTGATCTCACCGAATTCTTTTTTTGCCAATTCAGGACCATGAATTTTATCGAGTACAGCTAAAGCCTCCTCATCTCTATTGTTCATAGCAAGCCATCTCGGACTCTCTGGAATAACGAAAAGCAGAACTAAAAACAAGCTACATGGTATGAGCTCTGACCAGAACATGAGTCTCCAACCACGTTCAATATTGTAGGCTTCATCTCCCATCTGTCCAATGAAATAGGTAGCAAGGAAAACCACGAAAATTCCAACAACAATGGCTAATTGATAGTAGGTCACCATGTTCCCCCTTTTCTCAGCAGGAGAAATCTCAGCGATGTACATAGGGGCAGTCATGGATGCCAAACCTATTCCAAGACCACCGATTATTCTGAAGATAATTAACATGGTAACTGTCTCAGGGAATATTTCAGGAAGACCTGAACCCCAGGCAGATATGGTAAACAGAATAGCCGCGATTATGAGAGCTTTCTTACGTCCGAACAATCTGCTCAAAGGCCCAGCGATAATTGCTCCAGCAAAACAACCAATGAGAGCGCTTCCCACCACGAAACCTTTAGCGGCCGAGTCAAGTGCGAAGTATTTACTAAAATAGAATTGGGAGCCATTGATAACACCAGTATCATAGCCAAAAAGCAATCCTCCAAGGGAAGATGCAATTACAATCAGAAGTAGAAATGCTTTTCTTGACATGTTTTAGTTCTTAGGTAAAGTAATCTTAGCTCGTATTAATTTCAGTACTGTGGAGGGATATCCAATTCCCTTTTTTTGAATTCTATCCCTCTTGCTTGTTCTTCATCCTTACTTCTTGGCAGCACATAGAAAGGGAAGTTAGCCGTTCCTGCATGACCCTTTTCGTCATATACAAATAGGAATAAGCGATATGGTCCTTCAATTTTAGGCACTCTGAATTCTAATTTTCCATCCTTGAATTTCTTGATGCTTCCTGATATGGCATCAGGGGCCGATTCTGCATCACCACCCGATTTGATGTCAGTGCTTTCAGGGACAATGGACCAAGAATATTTCAATTTATCTCCGTCAGGATCCGTCACATCCACAGTAGCTTCTGACATCATGCTGGCAGTGAGATAGACGCTCTCAGCAGGAGCTTTGTTATTGATTTTAAGGCTGAATAATTGCGGTGCACGATTGGAGGGTTCTGACCCCCATCTTCTTTGAAGGGCGTCCACCGCCTCACCTGAACTCCCATTGGAGGTGAAGAGACCGTACCATGTTGAAGTAGTCTCTTGCTTAAATCCCCAGAGGAATGCAAAGGACCCTATACAGTAATCACTGTCATCACTGATGAAAGCATAACGCTCGAAAAAAGACACAGCCTTCTGATGAGAGTTCTGTTCAATAGGTACACCAAAGTCTGTTTTCGGACATTCCCAATGTCCATTCACTCCCCACTCAGTAATCATATAAGGACCATTCCATCCAAAGGAGCGAATGTTCTTATGCACATTTCCTATGTCACCGTAAGTATTGACACCATAGATATCAATGTCAGGCGCTTTTTCAAGAATCAGTTCTACTTCATTCTTATCTAGGCCCGCTGTCACGGCAGAAGTAGGATGATTAGGGTCCAGTTCATGAATCATCTTGGCAATGTCTTGAACAGCATCCCATACTTTGGTATTGGAATAATTCAGATCCACTTCATTTCCTACTCCCCATAAGAGAAGCGCAGGATGATCCTTATACCGCATGACCTCTTTTCTGAATCCTTCAAGTTGTTTTCTGATAGCTATGGTATCATCATAATTAAATCCATGACGTTCATGTTGTACCCAGAGGCCTAGCATTACAGTGAGTCCTTTGCTATGTGCTTCATCTAGAATCTCTTGCGCATTCTCAGTTCCCCAAGTTCGTATAGAGTTTCCGCCAATGTCTACAAGCTTATCCATGTAAGTCTGGCCACCACCCCCATTGATAAAATAAGGTTGACCATCTCTAATTAAAGTCCATTTCCCATCACGCTGTTCAACACTTACAGGAATGACTTGGGCCTGGGCTTGCATGGCGAAAAGAAAAAGCGATATGATAGCTAGGATTCTCATACTTCGAAACTTGAGCTGTTATCTGCTATATCTGCCAATTTATAAAGCTTGGCAGGACGGTACGGTACATTAGACTCCACTTCA
>ERZ888423.2606-NODE-2606-length-13142-cov-45.261481_pt1 | contig 13142 bp, 16 predicted proteins | sample MGYA00520523_ERZ888423 | MGnify/ENA primary metagenome ERZ888423 (study PRJEB32303, sample SAMEA104408611) | aquatic metagenome | biome: Brackish water; feature: Pelagic; material: water | place: Baltic Sea | collected 2014-06-08T10:24:00 | depth 30,27 m ...
TGGCGCCGTTGATCTTGACGCCGAAATCGCCGTCGGGGCCGCCGGGGTTGTGGCTGGCCGAGAGGATCACTCCGCCCACGGCACCGTGCTGGCGGATCAGGTGGGACGCGGCGGGAGTTGAGAGGATGCCGCCGGTGGTGGTGATCAGCCTGGCAACGCCATGGGCGGCGGCCATGCGGGCGATCACGGCGATGGCCTGGCGGTTGCCGTAGCGACCATCACCACCCACCACCAGGGTGCCACCGGCCACCCCTGGCAGCACCCGCAGGCTCGCCTCGATGAAGCTTTCGAGGTAGTGGGGAGCCTGAAACTGCCTGCTGCTCTTGCGCAGGCCGGAGGTGCCGGGTTTCTGGTCGCTGAAGGGCCGGGCGAGGGCGATGTGCTGGACGTTCATGGAACTGCTGCAGGTCATCGGCCAAGCCCACTGGGGCTCAGGGGGCACCAAATTAGCCCTTGCCTGCGGCCCTGGCCGGGCTGGCTAGGGTCCAGAAAAGAACAGTTGTCGTGTCAACTCGTGCTGCCGGGCGCTGCCCTATTCCCAACCGGGCAGTCCGGTTGCTGATCTGCCTGCTGGTGCTCGCTCCGGCCGGCGTCGCGGGGGCTGCTGGACCCGGCAAGGTTGTGGGTGGGGCCAGGGCGATCCCCATGGATCAGGCCCTGCAGCGCAGCCTGCTGGCGGCGGAGGCGGTGATCCATCGCCGGGGCAAGGAAACCTGCCTGCGGGGCAAGCTCACCAATGCCCTGCTGGGCCTTTCGGCCAGTTGCGAGGCTGCCGGCCAGCGGGGTGGGCTCTGCGCCCTGGCCGATCAGGCCGTCGTGCAGATGGGGTGGTCGCTGGCCTTCATGGACAGCACAGCCCGCCAGGTGCTCGAGCTGATGCCCACCGCACCAGAGCGTTGATTCTTGCGATCCAGGCCCGGTTCAGGAGCCCGGAATCAGGCCGAAGCCCTTTTTCTCCTTGGGCTTTTCTTCCTTCTTGCTCGGCACGACAGTGCGGTTTTGCAGCTTGCAGAAGGGGATCAGGTCCTGGCCAGCTCGGTTGATGGTCTCGCGCCGCTCGTAGCTGTTGGTGGCAGCGGGCTTGGCCCGTTCCCGGATGGTCCAGATGGCGTCCTTACAGTTCGCCCCGAGTCGGGGATGGTCCATCAGGGGATCCGCCATGGCGCTGGCCTTATTGCAGCTTTCGGCCGTGTTCTCTCGTCCGCAGGTGAAGGTGAGCAGCTGGAGCTCGCGCAGCTCCTCCATGGTGGGATAGGGCGGATCCTTGGGGGCCGCCTGCAGGGGCATGGCCAGGAGCAGGCCCATCAGGCTGGCCCCCAGCCCCGGCAGGAGCATGGCGGACTCCTTGGCGGTCTGCCTGGGAGCGCAGACTGGGTTGATCCGATCGGCGGCCATAGGTGCACGGCTGTGCTCCCATCATGGCGGTTGTGGCAGAGCGCTCAGGCCATGGCGCAGGGGCTGCTGCTGGTGGCTCCAGTGGGCGGCGATCGCCGGGCCGATCAGGGGTGCCGCCAGGGCCAGCCCCCGCCGTAACCAGGCCTGGCTGCGCAGCTGTTCCCCCCGGGCGGCTTCCAAGGCCTGGAGGGCCTGGATGGCCTCGATTTCAGGCCTGCGTTCGGCCTCGATGGCTGCAAGGGTGCCATCGAGAGCCTGCCCCCCATTAGTGGCCTGGCCGCAGAGCAGGGGCAGCAGGCGGGCGCTGGCCACGCAGGCATCGCGCAGGGCCATGTTGATGCCCTGGGCGCGCACGGGGCCCATCGGGTGGGCCGCATCTCCCAGCAGTAACAGTCCGGGTCGCCACCAGCGCTCCGCCAGAGCAACTTTCACCGCCAGTTTGGTGGGTTCGCTCAGGCCTGCTCCCCACTGGCGCAGCCAGAGCGCCAACTCGCCCGAGCAGAGGCCGGCTAGCTTTTCGATCCACTCCGGTTGGCCCAGGGCGGGGGCGCGGTCGCCGGCGGCCAGCACCCAGCCCAGTTGCAGGCCACCGGCGGCGCTCTCAAAGGCGCTGAAAACGCCGGTCGCTCCGACCAGGGTGGTGAAATTCCCCTGCAGGGGTGAGCCGGCCGGGCAGGCCAGCTGAAACCAGAGCAGATCGATCGGGCTGGTTCCATCGATCAACTTCAGTTTGGCCTTCTGCCGCAGCAGGGAGGCCCGGCCATCACAGGCCAGCACCAGATCGGCCTCCAGGCGCCGGCCATCACCCAGTTGCACCCCCACCACCCGCTGCTGGCGCCAGAGCAGGTCGACGGCGGGTTGGCCGCGCTCCAGGGCGAAGCCAGGGAAGGCCTGAGCCTGCTCGATCAGCAGTTCAAGCAAGGCCTGCTGACTCACCAGGGTGCAGGGGCGGTGGGGATCCCCACCGAGGGGCTCGGCTGTGCTGAACAGCTCCTGCCCGTTGACGATGAAGCGCCAGCCCTGCAGGGGGCGGTGGGGCAGGGCAGGCAACAGCTCGGCCAGCCCCATGGCGCCGAGGGCATCGAGCCCCGAGGGCATCAGGGCCTCCCCCCGAAACTGGCGCACCAGGCTGGTGCGGGCTTCCACCAGGGTCACGGCCAGCCCTGATCGGGCCAGCACCAGGGCCAGGCTGGCACCGGCTGGCCCACCACCCACCACCACCACCTGGGGATGGGTGCGAGGCCGGTTCAAACGAAGGAGTTGTAGTTGCGGGTGGCGCCGCTCACCGGATCTACATGGCCCGTCAGCTGGCTTTTTTTAGTGAGCAGGTAGTCGACCAGCTCCTGTTGCACGGCCAGCAGCTCCGTGGTGCAGCCCCGGAAGGCCGCCCGGTGGCGGATGTCGTCGTGCCTGGTGTGCAGGTCACGCAGCATCAGCTGGATTGCATCCAGGGTCGCTGATGTAGAGCGAGTGGACTGCGGGGAATCCATTCAACCTGGGGAGAAAAACTAGTTGCCAGCCTAGGAGCTGCCCTGCTGTTCAACAGTCGCCGAAGAGGGCGGATGCCACGGCCTGGAAGGTGTCGAAGGTGTCCTGGGTTTCCAGACCGCTCACGGCCAGGGATACGGTTTGCTGGCTGGGATTGCACTCCACCGCCAGGCTCACCGCCCGGATGGCGTGGTCGGCGTGGAAGGCGGCGCTGTGGCAGTCGGCGGCATAGAGGGTTTCGGTGGCATGGGTGAAGCCCAGCTGGGTGGCCAGCAGGGAAATCCCGGTCAGGGATTCGCCCAGGCTGCCGGTGCTACGGATTGCCGTGGTGTAGACCACCGGCGCTGCGGGGGCCGTGTCTTCGGCCGGGGTGATCAGGGATTGGGCCAGTGACTTCACCAGGCTTCCCGTCTTTTGCAGGGTCTCCATGGCTGAAGCGCGGCCAGACTGACCGGGTAAGCATAGGGTTGGGCCACTAGATGTGGTGGCTTGAGCTTGTCAGCTCATCCACCGGTGGTGTTGGCCTGGGTGATCCCCCGCTGCACCCCGCTGCCGCAGCTCAGCCGTTGGCGCTCGAGTTTGCGCTGCAGGCGGGGGGTGATGCCGAGCTCGGCCCCCTTCCAGAGTCGGTTGATTTCGGCGGTGAAGTGGGCGGCCAGCAGGGGGGAGTCAAACACCAGCAGGGTTTCGTCGTTCTGATGGGCCGCCGAGGGGCTCCAGTTGAAGGAACCGGTGATCACGGTGCGGTTGTCGATCACCGCCAGCTTGTGGTGGAGCTTGTCGCCGCTGGCCAGCCGCGGGGTGCCAACTCCCTCCAGGGGCTTTTGCCAGGGCCGGTTGCCTGCCTCCAGGCCGCAGCGGTGGTCGGGCAGCTGGATGCCCAGCAGATCCAGCACTTCGCTGAAGGCCCGGTTGGCGAAGCCAGGGTCGGCCAGCAGCCGGATCTTGACACCGCGCGCCTGCAGGTGAGCCATGGCATCGGCCAGGCCCTGCTCTGAGAGCACGAACAGGGCCAGATCCAGCTGTTTGCGGGTGCCCAGGAGCAACTTTTCCAGCAGCCCTAAGCCCTGGTTGGGATCCTTGCGGCGGTGGGGAGCGAACAGCACCGTGACCGGGGTCTGCCCCACCAGCGCCCGCTGGGCCGCCCCACCCCCTTTGGCCAGGCCAAAGCGGCTGTCGCTCTGGCCGCCGGGGCCGTCGCCCCACATCCGTTCAAATTCGGCCACGAAGCTCGCGGCCAGGGCGCTGCTGTGCAGCCGCAGCAGGTGGTTGACGTTGCCGCGACTGCGATTGCTACCCGGATCGCCACTTGGATCGCCACCGGGATCCCCATGGATGCACGAGGGGGTGAAATTGGCCGACCCCGTGACCACCACCGCCCGATCCACCACCATGAATTTGTGGTGCATCAGACCGCTGCCGGCGCTGCCATCGGCGGTGTCATCGATCAGGGGCACACCGGCCCGCTGCAGGATGGCCACCGCATCGCCCCAGCCGAGCGCCTGGAGCTGGTGGTGTCGGTTGCGCTTGTGCGGCGCCAGACCGATCGGATTCTCTTCAGACCATGGAGTGCTGTAGGTGTTTTCCAGCACCACCTTCACCGTCAGTCCCTCGCGATGGCGGGCAACCAGGGCTTCGGCCACCTTCGGCAGCGAGAGCTCCTGCACCGCCACCAGAATCTCCCGCTTCGCCTGCTGGATGCTGGCAAGCACAAAGGCCTCCAGGTCGTCGCCTTGGCGCCATTGGCCGGTGATCGGGCTGCGGTAGCGGCTGGTGTCGGAGTGGTTGAACACCAGCTCGATGCCCTTGGGCAGGGGCGCGCGCTTGGCGGGCTTTCCCAGCAGCTGGGCTTCGCCGCTGCAGCTGGCCAGGCCAAGCCCCAGCAAACTGGCCCAGGCCAGCGGTGCAAAAGATGGGCTGAAGGGTTTGATCGCGCTCAGAAGCGACTGCAGCCAGGGTTCCCACAGGCTTGTTGATCAGCCAGGGCGCCTAGTGGTGCCCGGGCATCTCAGCGCTGCGCAGCATGACCACAAACCAGACGGTGCCAATCAACACGGCGCTGAGCATGGCGGCTGGAAGGCCAAGCCGGATCAGCACCACAGGCACGATCAGGGGGAAGGCCAGGGCCCCTGCCATGGGGGTAAGGGCCACGGCGATGCGCTTCAGAACCATTCGCCTATGGCCTTGTCTGCAGGATTGCTGTTGTCTTCAGGGGTCGTGCGGTTGAATTCCAGGGTGATGTTGCGCTTCTGCTCGCCATCGGCGGCTACTGCCTCGATCGGGTAGAGCTGTTGGCCGTCACGGAAGGGCACCTGCACCCGGAAGGTGCCGTCCGCAGTGAGGGGAACCTCCTGATCGCCGATGCACAGCCGCGCTGAGGGGTCGGTGGCCCCGTAGACGATCAGCTCGGCGTCGGCCACCAGCCAGAAGGAGCGTTGGCGAGATCCCACGCCGCCCCGGCCGGAGTCGTTGCGGCCACTGGCCCAGATGCCGGCCCCTGAGGCGTGGAGCTCGCTCGTGTCGATGCCGGCCTCCTCAAGTTCATGGAAGGCTTCAGAGCCGCGACCCAGGCGACGCCAGCGGGAGGTGGCGGTTTGGTAGAGCCTTTCATGCAGGCCGGAGTCGGGGCTCGGCGCCGCAATCGCCGGCATGCTGACGCCCGGGGAGGTCTCCAGCGAAAAGGGCACAAATTGGTCGAGGATCTGCTCGCTGGGATGGAGGGCTGGGACCCGGGCCACTGAAGAGAAGGCCAGGGAGATCCAGCCGCCCCCATTGCCTAGGCGGTAGCCAAGCTCCACCCGGTAGTCACGGTCACTCAGGGGCACCGGCAAATACCACTCGGTGGCATGGCTGTCGACCACCACTTCCTGTAGGGCGTGGGGATGGGCAGATCCCATGGGCAGCCCGGTCACATCGGCAACCCGCAGGCAGAGCTGGGACGCGCCACCGGCTTGGGCCTGGCTGCGATCGGCCGGGGAGATTTCCCAAAAAACGTATGCCCACTGGGGATCGCGCGGCAGAAAAACCACATTGGTCGTCACCGAGCCCGGGCGGGGCGCGGGGGGGAGCTCGGCCTCAATGGCCTCGAGGCTGGGCGGATCCTCGTCTTGGCGGTCGTTGATGGCTGCCAGGAGCTCGTCCTTGGACTTACGGCTGTAAAGGCTCACACCGAGGCCGCTGGCCACCTGACGCAACTGCCTCAGGGTCATACGAGCCATAGCAGCGAGAGCTTGGGTCATAACAACAGAATTCTTTCGGGATCACTCTGAATGAGTTTCTTGCCCACGGTCGGCCTTGCGGCCCGGCGGTCAGCATCCACTGACGCCTGGGCCCTGGCAAGGCATTGAAAAAGGCGGCCCTTGGGCCGCCTTACAGGCTTGATTAAGCCAGTGGTGCCGGCCGATTCAGCGACCGATGCTGCGGTAGGGAACTTTGGCGAGGTAATCGATGCTCGCGTTGCCGGAGCCACCGCCCTGGCTGCGCATGGCTGGCAGGTTGCGTACCCAGGGCAGGTAGTCCTCGGGGAAGCCCCCCCGGCGCTGACGGGAGCGGGCGGGGATGGTTTTCATGCCACCGCTGTAGACGATCTGGGGGAAGCCCAGGATGCCGCGGTAGTAGGCCTCGTAGCGCGGAGTGGTGATGTTGAAGGGGGTTTCGCCCAGATCCCTGGAGCCCACCACGCGGTTGCGGTGGTAGGGAACGGTGTCGTAGCCAAAGGCGTCCAGGTATTCCTGGCCGTTGAGAATGTCGTCAACCATGCCCCTTACCCCGCGGGTCATAAGCACGGCTGCCCAGGCGATCTCTTCAGACCTGCCGTGGGTGGGGCGACCCAGAAGCTTTTCCACCAGGTGGCGCACCACTCGGTAGTTGCTGTTCAGGTTGTAGAAGCTGCGCGTGAATGTGTCTGAGAGACAAAGGGAGCGAATGAAATCCCGCACACTCATTTGGCCGTCGCGCAGCTGGCTCTCCAATGTCAAGTTGCGGTCGACCTTGAAGGCGTAAAAGAAAATCTGCCGATAACAAGACTCAATGAGCAGATTTAGGTCTTTGGGATCCATAGCCCTGTCCATGGACGCGGCTTTGGAGTCCTCATCCGAGCCCACCCGCAGCGGGTTGACCCGCGAGTTCTGGGTGGTGGGCGCGTACTTCAGGAGGGGCAGGGCCACACGACATCAGCATCCGTCAACCAGGATCGTATTGGGGCGGCTGCAGTGGGGTTCGCATGGCTCTTGCAGGACTCACAGTCCGTAACGTTCGTCACCATCCCAGCGGTGAGAGCGCCGGCCCAGTTACGGCCTCCTCGGCTGCCCCTGCGGAGCTCGGAACCCGGGCCTCCAGCACCCTGGTTTCGACGCAGAAGGAAGCGGTGTTGGAGAGGCCCTCCACCGTGCTCGTGCGCAGGCGCACATCGGGCCCCGCGAAGCTGAAGTGCTCCAGGCTGTTCATGGTCTCGTAACCGGTGGTTAGCAGCAGGCCATCCCGTTCATCCATGGCGAAATGGCCAGCCACCGCGGCGGTTTCCGCATAGCCCCGGTCGCGCAGCAGCAGTCCGGTCCGGCCGTGGCCATCGGTGGGGATCAGGCCGAACAAGCTTTCCCCGTCGTGGGCCTCACCAGCCCTGTCCCAGGCCATTGAGGCGTTCCAGGTGACCCGGCAGCCGCCTACTAGGCGGGAGGGGTCTTCGCCGTGCATCACCGCTATGGCGATCAGGCGCGGATCTGCGGCGGCGATCTCCACCACCTCGATGAAGGAGCTGCCTGCCTCTGCCCGCCGGTGCAGGAGGTGGTGGCTGCTGCGCTGGGAGCGCCAGCGACCGCAGCTCAGCTGGAAAAAGCTGAGGGCATCGGGGATCGATTGGGGCCGGTTGTCGCTCACGGGGGCAAGTTGACTGCTGAAATGATCGCAATGCGTTGGTTTGCCTGGTTGCGGGCCCAGGCGATCAGGTCTCTGAGCTCGAGGCTGAGGGGCGGCCGCCCCAATTCGGCTGCGAGCTGCTCCAGTTGGCGACCGGCCGACTCCAGTTGGCTGCTGAGAACTTCGATGAAGGCCCTGTCCTGGGCGATCGGGGGCTGGTCTGCGGCCCAGCTGCGGATCGCCGACCGATCCGGCAGCTCGTCGCTGCCAGGCTGGGCCCCATCGGCTGCGGCAATGGCCTGCAAGGTGCGCAGTCCGTGGGCCAGCAGCCGCAGGTGGTGGCGCTCCAGGGCAGGCAGCAGGGTTGATTCGAGCTCGGCCAGCTCGGCCGGGCTCAGGGGGCCGTCAGCCGCCACTGCTGGGGATCAGGCGGAAGCCGCAGGAGTGGCCCTTCTCCAGGCGCCATTGCACCCGGTCAACCTGGCAGTCGGGAAAGGTGTGGCGGATCAGCTGCAGCTCCTGGTCGCAGATGCAGGGAAACTGCTCGGCTATGCGCATCACCGAGCAGTGAAATTCACTGATCAGCCAGCCATTGGGGTGTTCGGGGTCCGGGCTGCACTCCGCCAGGTATCCCTCCTGGCGACGCAGCTCCACCAGCCGCTCGAGCCGTTGGGGGAGCGCCCCCTCGCCGATCCTTCCCCGGTAGGTGCCGGCCTGCTGCAGGGCCTGTTGCTCAAGCAGGTTATGGAGCATTTCCGCCGGCAGGTTGCCTGCCATCGACTGCAGCAGTCCGAGGGCAAAGTGGTCACTGCCATCGGCAAATTGGCCCTGGCCTTTGGCTGTAAGACGCCATAGATTGCTTGGTCTGCCCGGCCCTTCCTGGGCGGAACTGGCCTCCACCAGGCCGTCGTCTTCGAGGCTGCGCAGGTGACGGCGCATCACCTGCACCGAAACTGCCAAGTGGTCGGCCAGGTCGCCGGCGGTGGCTTCGCCCTGGCGCACCAACACGGTGAGGGCAGCTTCTCTGGTGGGAGCAGCCTCTCTGGTGGGAGCAGGGTCGGTTTGCTGGCGGGGCATTTGGGGGCTGGCGCTCAGGGCTGACGCCGAACTCCATCACCATGCCACGCCCCAACGAAGACTGGGGCCCCCAGTCTCCAGGCCCGTGCCCTAGGCTCGTTAGGTAACGAAACGAAGATGTTTCGTAACTGGGCTTTGAAATCGCCGTCCGGCATTCTTTCGGTCGCGTTTCCCAAGCGCGCACAGATCATCAACCCACTTTCGAGCCATGTCCGACTCTGCGGCCAGCCCTGCCGCTGCCAGCTCTGCAGCTGACAGCCTGGAGGTGATTCGCAAGTTTGCTGAGACCTACGCCCAGCGCACCGGCACCTACTTCTGCAGTGATCCCGGCGTCACCGCCGTGGTGCTGGCGGGTCTGGCCAAGAACAAGGATGAGCTGGGTGGGGCCCTTTGCCCTTGTCGCCACTACGAAGACAAGCAGGCAGAGGTCTCCCAGGCTTTCTGGAACTGCCCCTGCGTGCCGATGCGAGAACGCAAGGAATGCCACTGCATGCTCTTCCTCACCGAAGACAACCCCTTCCGCGGGGACAAGCAGTCGATTGCCCTCGATGAAGTCAAGGCCCTTACTGCCGGCTGAGTCCGCTGACCGAGATGAGCACCGCAACTGTTAGCGATCTGGTTTCGCAGCCGTATAAACACGGGTTCGTTACAGATATTGAAACCGAGAAGATTGCCAAGGGCCTCAGTGAAGACGTGGTCCGTTTGATCTCGTCCAAAAAAGATGAGCCGGAGTTTCTGCTGCGCTTTCGTTTGAGGGCATACCGCCAGTGGCTGCAGATGGCAGAGCCCGACTGGGCAGCCCTGGGCCATCCCAGGATTGATTATCAAAATATTATTTACTACGCCGCCCCCAAGCAGCAGGAAAAAAAGGCCAGCCTCGACGAGGTAGACCCCAAGCTGCTGGAAACATTTGAGAAGCTTGGTATCCCGCTCAGCGAACAGAAGCGCCTCTCCAATGTGGCGGTGGATGCGGTCTTTGACAGCGTCTCAATCGCCACCACCTACAGGGAAAAGTTGGCGGAACATGGGGTGATTTTCTGCTCAATCAGCGAGGCGGTCAAGGACCATCCCGAGTTGGTGGAGAAATACCTGGGGTCGGTGGTGCCAGGTAATGACAATTATTTCGCGGCGCTAAATTCCGCCGTGTTTAGTGATGGCTCTTTTGTTTTCATTCCCAAGGGTGTGGAATGCCCGATGGAGCTATCTACCTATTTTAGGATCAATTCCGCTGACACTGGTCAGTTCGAGCGCACATTGATCGTGGCCGAGGAAGGTGCCTCCGTGAGCTATCTCGAGGGATGCACGGCCCCGATGTTTGATACCAACCAGCTCCATGCGGCGGTGGTAGAGCTGGTGGTGCTAGACGATGCTTCGATCAAGTATTCCACGGTGCAAAATTGGTATGCAGGCGATGAAAACGGCGTCGGCGGCATCTATAATTTTGTGACTAAACGCGGCCAGTGCCGTGGTGATCGCAGTCGGATCAGTTGGACCCAGGTGGAAACGGGCTCGGCAATCACCTGGAAATATCCCAGCTGTGTTTTACAGGGAGCTGATTCGGTGGGAGAATTCTATTCTGTCGCGCTTACAAATAATTACCAGCAGGCAGACACGGGCACGAAAATGATCCATGTGGGGGCCCGCACCCGCTCCACCATTGTGAGCAAGGGAATCAGTGCTGGTCACTCATCCAATAGCTACCGCGGTTTGGTCCAGATGGGGGCCAAGGCGATTGGGGCTAAGAATTACAGCCAATGCGACTCGATGTTGATCGGGGATCAGGCAGCAGCCAATACCTACCCCTACATCCGCTCCCAGCAGCCCGACGCGGTGGTGGAGCATGAGGCCAGCACCTGTCGTATTTCCGCCGACCAACTCTTCTACCTGCAAAGCCGGGGTATTGGCTTTGAAGAGGCCGTTTCGATGATGGTGAGTGGCTTCTGCCGCGACGTGTTCAACCAGCTGCCGATGGAATTTGCCGCTGAGGCCGACAAGTTGCTTGCCCTCAAGCTCGAGGGATCCGTGGGCTGAATTTTCCTAGCTATTTATTGACTTCTCTCTATTCCTTACCCTTCCTATTGCCACGCTGTGATCCGCCCCGACGCCCCACTGTTGCTTGAGATCCGTGATCTCCATGCCCGTGTGGAGGATCAACCGATCCTCAAGGGCGTCAACCTCTCGGTGCGTGCCGGTGAAATTCACGCGGTGATGGGCCGCAACGGCAGTGGCAAGAGCACCCTTTCCAAGCTGCTGGCCGGCCACCCCGCCTACAGCGTGACCGGCGGCAGCGTGCTCTTTCGGGGGCAGGACTTGCTGGAGCTCCAACCGGAGCAGCGGGCCAGAATTGGCGTGTTCCTGGGCTTTCAGTACCCGGTGGAGATTCCCGGGGTCAGCAACCTGGAATTTTTGCGGGTGGCGACCAATGCCCGCCGGGTCGAGAGGGGCGACGAGGAGCTCGATACCTTTGCCTTTGAGGATCTGGTGCGCGAGCGGTTGAAGCTTGTTCAGATGGATCCTGCCTTCCTGGAGCGCTCGGTGAATGAGGGTTTCTCAGGGGGCGAGAAGAAGCGCAATGAGATCCTGCAGATGGCGCTACTTGAGCCGCTCGTGGCGATTCTCGATGAAACCGATTCCGGCCTCGACATCGACGCCCTGCGGATTGTGGCTGGGGGGGTCTGCCAGCTGGCCGGCCCCGACAACGCCACCCTGCTGATCACCCACTATCAGCGCCTACTGGATCTGATCACCCCCGACTACGTGCACGTGATGGCGGCCGGCAGGATCCTGCGCACCGGCGGCAAGGAGCTGGCCGTTGAACTGGAGCGCAGCGGCTACGACTGGGTGGACCAGGAGGTGGCCTGATGCCCGCGTTGGCCCTGCCGAAAACCGCCGCCTGGCTGGCCGAGCTGGCGGGCGAGCCCCTGCCGGGCCGCCGTCAGGAAGATTGGCGCTTCACCGATCTCGCCCCGCTGCAGGCCGTTGCAGCCGAGCTGTGGTCGGGGCCCGATCCCTTCAGCCAGTGCAGCCTGCCCGGGGGAATCAGCCGGATCGCTCCCGCGCAGGCCCAGCTGCTGCTGGATCAGGGTCTGCAAGCCACCGGCAGTTCTGCCGCCTGGCCGGTGCGGCTCAACCGGGGCGCGTCTCCCCACTTTCTCGCCCTGCGGGTGAGCGGCTCAGTCGAGCCCCTGCAGTTGACTTTCGATGCGGCCGCAGGCCAGGGCCTGCTGGCCCTGCAGCTGCTGCTGGTGCTCGAGCCGGGGGCCAGCCTGGAGCTGTTGCTGCACCACGGGTCGCGGGCAGCCAATGCCACCAGCTTGGTGACGGTGGCCCAGCTGGGCTCGGGGGCCAAGCTCAACCTTGGCGTGCTGGCTCCCGGGGACGCCCGCGCCAGCCTGCTCAGCCACCTGGCCATCAGCCAGGCCCCCGCCAGTGAGCTGCAGCTCACCACCGCCGTGGGGGGCTGGGCCCTGAGCCGATTCGAGCCCCGCATCTGCCAGAGCGAAGGTGCGGCCCTCAGCCGCCTGCGGGCCCTGCAGTTGGTGGCTGGCCAGGAGCTGGCCGATACCCATAGCCAGGTGCAATTCAACGGACCAGATGGCCAGCTCGACCAGCTCCACAAGGTGGTGGCCGATGGCGCTGGCCGCAGTGTGTTCAACGGCGCCGTGCGGGTGCCGCGCAGCGCCCAGCGCACCAACGCCGCCCAGCTCAGCCGCAGCCTGCTGCTCTCGGATCGGGCCCGGGTGGACACCAAGCCCGAGCTGGAGATCGTCGCCGACGACGTGAAGTGTGCCCACGGCGCCACCGTCAGCCGACTGCAGCAAAATGAGCTTTTCTATCTGCAAAGTCGGGGCATCGCCGCCGACCAGGCCTCCCGGCTTCTCTTGCGGGGCTACTGCGATGAGGTGTTGCGTGAGCTGCCTGCCGCCGCGGCTTCTGCCCATCCCCTCCAGCTCCTGCTGCGGGAGCGCCCATGACCATGACCGCCTCCCCGCTGACCCCAGCCCCCGCCACTTCCGGGCTGGCCCAATCCCTGCCCCCGGCGGAAAATCTGGCGGCCCTGACCCGGCCCGATTTCCCCCTGCTGGCCCAGACGGCCTGCCTGGGTCAGCCGCTGATCTACCTGGATTACGCCGCCACCAGCCAGAAGCCGCGCCAGGTGCTGGCGGCCCTGCAGCACTACTACGACCACGACAACGCCAATGTCCACCGCGGCGCCCACCAGCTCAGCGCCCGCGCCACCGAGGGCTTTGAGGCTGCCCGGGCCAAGGTTGCCGCCTTCATAGGTGCGGCGAGTGCGCGGGAGATCGTGTTCACCCGCAACGCCAGCG
>ERZ888423.2607-NODE-2607-length-13134-cov-7.724061_pt1 | contig 13134 bp, 9 predicted proteins | sample MGYA00520523_ERZ888423 | MGnify/ENA primary metagenome ERZ888423 (study PRJEB32303, sample SAMEA104408611) | aquatic metagenome | biome: Brackish water; feature: Pelagic; material: water | place: Baltic Sea | collected 2014-06-08T10:24:00 | depth 30,27 m ...
CGTGGACACCGCCAGGATATGTTTTTGGTATTGCTTGGACAATCATAATGATTCTATATTCTATTTACTGCGCAAGAGCGTTTTCATCACCCTTACCAAAAAAAACAGTTGGGCTTTTTATACTTCAATGGATTTTAAATGTAGCTTGGAATCCTGTTTTTTTTAATTTTCACGAGATTTTATTAGGGCTCCTATTGCTAATTCTATTGTTTATGACACTAATATTGATAAACAAACATCTAGGATTAACATTAACTTCTCCGGCAACATTTCTAATTCTGCCTTATCTTATTTGGTTATGTATTGCAATGTCATTAAATGCATATGTTTTATAGTGAACGAATAACTTTGTTATTCACAAATTAAAGTCCCCCATTTACTTGGGGACAAATGAAATCCTTCAGCGTGTATGCTGTTCCACCTTTCTTGGCGACTTCTTTTGCCATCAGCTCCACTTAGATCAACAGCAATTTCGAAGCCATATGCAGCTTCAGGAAGTAATTTAGTTTTAAATAATTCTGTTACAGGAATTGCAAGTTCAAGAAAATAGCCACCAGCAGTTTTTGAATAGACAAATTTTACTTTTTCCATGCGTTTATTTTCTTTCCAATCCCAGATATAGGGTGTGGTGCCACAATTAATTCCTAAATGTTGATCGCTGAGCAAAAATGTTTTTCTTTTTGGGTCTGCCAGTGGATTGGTAGAAAAAGCAATTTCTATGGCATCTCCATCCCATAATTTTTCATCTTTTTCGCTGTTGACTTGTGGCGTAGCATCATTAACTTTTACTGCAATAAATAACGAATCTTTGGAATATAAAGTAGCAAAGGAATGCTCAGCACCAAAATTAGTAAAGGGAATATTCCAGTTTTTAATCTTCCCGGGCTCCATGTTTTGATTGACTTTGAGACAAGTTACTTCAGAACGCAATTTTGTGGAATTAGGAACTAGTTTTATGGAATTAATTTCTATGGATCCTTCACCAAAAACTTGAACCATTAGTTGTTTTACATTGAACAAATCAAAATTATTTTCTTCAAAGGGAAACAGGGAGAAAGGAATCCGGACTTTTGTCCAATCGGACGTAATTTCATTTGCTAACAAAAAAGATTTATTGTAGCCTAACCATGCTTGTGCGCCGGAATAATCCTCAAAACAGAAGGCCCAAGGGATATTTGTAAATGATTTTCCAATGGCGCGAACTTCTAATTCCATCGCAAGCGTGTCTTTTACAAAATTCATGTCTTTTCCAGCCCACATATCCCAACCAAATCCCATTCCAACCCAATCGCAACCATCTTGGTCTTTGTTCCATTTCACACTTAAAAATTTATCTTTTTCATCTTCTTTTAAGTTTAATTGAATACAAGCTGTATTTTTTGTCGACCAAACTTCATCAGAGAAATCATTGTCGAAAATAGAGAGTTGGGAAAACCCTTTAATTGAATACGAATCTTGTTCTGCTTCATCGTAAAGGCCCACTTTTTTAAAGCCGTAATTTTTTTCTAAGATTGTTACTTCTTCTAAAAGAAGTGTTTTTTGTTTCGGAAGATCTTGAGACCATCCAACTAGACTACAGAAAACAAAGAAGAAAGAAAGTTTTTTCATGCTATTTTAAGGAACCAATGGCCCATTTTCTGTAAAAATGATATAATCTAACTTGGATTTTGCAAACCCTGAATTTGGATTTGCTAAATGAAGCATATTTATAGTTTTAATTTTATCTGAATCATGAACACCGTTTCCATTTGGCGCAGCGGGAACCCCATTTACTAAATTTACAAGATCACTGTATTTTACTGAAATAAGTTTCCATCCTATCCAATCAACTTTAATTTCTTTTGAATACATATCTTCGCTTGCAGAGCTGAATATACCGTTGCTATTTTCATCTTCTTCAAATTGAAAAAGAACAAGACTATTGGTCGTTCCCTCTTCCCCATAAATCATAACGTTGAAATAAACATTGTCTGAGTTGGCACTCAAGGGGAAAGCCGGAGCTCCTCCATATGCAGTAGATTTAAAGTTTACAAGACCAATTAACCAATCCCAATCAACCGTTCCAGCCATATTATAATATTTATTTCCTTGTGGGGAGCTTGCATCAGAAAGCACTTGGAAATTCATGTTGGCTCCAGACTGAATAAATGAAGTCCATCCGCTATTGAACCCATTTTCAAAATCTGATATAAGAAAACCTGAATTCACTTTTGCTTGTAGTACTTTAACATAGGCAATTAAGGTGTCTGGTTCATTGGGAAATGTTAGTTCAACTTTACAGTTTTCATTTTTAAAAATTGGTAGATTGGTCGTTTCACCACTCCAAAGTGAAGAACTTGCATTGAGTTCATTACTTGTACCTGTCATTGTTTTAACTGCTCCAGAAACTAAGCCGGTTATTTTTAAATTCCATTCAGATGTTTTTGAAAATAAGGCAGTAAAATAAACTGTTTCTCCACTTGCAAAGTCAACAGAATCTATAGATGCAGCAAGCGGACTTAGAACAGAAAACTGTCCGTTTAAATCTTCTAAAGATGGGCCATCAATTTCGGAATCTTTCTTGTGACAAGAAAAAAGAACGAGAATTAGTGCGCTTAAGGTTATATAGTATTTCATAGCTTAAAATTTCATGATATAATAAAGAAGTATTTGATTGTATTTATATGGGTTTTCTGCAGAGAAATTATTCTTATTTGATTCGTAAACAGCTGCAAGATAAACTTCTTTTGAGAAATTAAATTTTATCCCAGAAGATAAATTTATTTCCCTTCCGTCTACAAGGTATTCATTGAAATTAATAATAATCCCTTCTGGAGTTCGAATTGGCATAGACTCATTTCCTTTTGAAGAGAATAAAAAAGCCGAACCTAATAAATACAAATCAGGACAAATTTCTAATTCAAGACCAAGTGAAGCAGTTAATGATTTTAAATTAATTTGTTCAAAGGTAAATTGACTACTACGTGCAGTTTCTTGGTATGCCAATCCAAGTTGTAATACTTGTTTTTTCTTCCAATGCATCCAATTTGATAAATTAAAAGAAACTGTTGATGTAAGGTATGAGAATGAACGCAATTGTGTGGTTCCTTGCCCACGAATTTCTCCAAGTCTATAGAAAGTCACATCTGCAGCAATGATTTTTTTAGGATCTGAATAATTAAATCCTACATAAAACCCTTGTCTATTAAAAGTTGCAATTCCGTAAGGTAAAACATTATTTATAGAAGGATTAAAGGACATTATTTTTGTAGAAATACTACTGCTGTAAAGCGAAGGGTCATTGTATAAATCATAATAAGATAAAGGCCTAAGTATTTGAGAATTTGTGTAGCGTTCATAAAAAGAATTTACTTGATTGAAGTCCATTCTTTTAGATTGTGCACCAAAACTTCGGAAATCTGCTCCATTTTCCATGTACGCCATTTTTAGTTTTAAGCCACATTTTTTGAAGGACACTTGTCCTTTTACATGGATAAAAAAGTCACTCAATCCTCCCTCAGCATTTTGCGTTGAAAAACTCTTTGACATGCCCGATTCACCATCCAGGGAGAGTTTAATTTTTTCTCCATCTTTATTTAAATCGTAGCTTATCGAGTTTACAACATTTCGATAAGCATTATCATTATCTGCAGTTTGCAATAAATCAAAAACGCGCACATGATTAACTCCAATTGTTAGGTATTTGCTTTGTTTCATAATTACATTACCGCCACCGTATAGTCGTTCCAAAACATTTGAGGCGCTAGGGTTTAATCGGGTAATAAATCCATTAAACTTCAATTCTTGAATAAGTTTAGGAAATTGAATGGCGAAATCTGCTGCCGCTCCTTGTTGACGCCAATTGTTGTTTTTGTAGAAAGACTCATAATTTAGCACCTCTTCTTTAATTTTATTTATGCCCAGAGATTGAACTAATAAATCAGGATTGTGGTTGTAAAAAGTATAAGGCGTTAGTTTGTAGTCAATGTTTCCAATTTGGTAGCGAAGAACTTTTCCTGCAACTCCTTTCACATGAATTTGGCGAACATCAAAGGTGACTCCAGCACCATAAAAGCCTCCAAATTGATTATTGATTCGAATCATTCCTAAAACTTCTGTATTCTCATTTGGATTAATTTTAAATCCTAAATCAATTAAAGCATAACCTCCGGTAGTTTTTCGTGCAGTAACAGTATCTGAAACATCAGAAGTAAAATCACTTTGTGAAATTAAGGATCTAGCTCCTCCAACAAATTGCACTTTTTTCCCTTCCTGCGTAAAAGCACTTAGGCCTGTTGAAAAAAGAATTATAAATAATAAAGCTTTCATATTAAAAAAATATTTTTAGTTCAACTGTGGTTTCTATCCCCTTGTATTTATCCAAGGAAAAATTTCGGTCCGCATAGTTCATCCAACGATGACGAATATATAAGCCTGTATTTTTTGCCAATAAAAAATCGAGCCCAATGGCATAACTTGTTCCAGTCTGATCTTTTGGTTTTAAACTTACCTCAGATAACTTTGTGTGCTCGTTGGCAATTATTCTATCGAAACCAAAATAATTTGAGAGAACAACTGTTGGGAAAAGTAAATAATAAAATTCTAGTTGTTGATTATAACTTTGTAGATAAGAAGCTTGTGAAAAGCGAGGCAAAGGTGAAAAATTACGCTGTACATTATGAAAAGCTCCAAGATAGAAAAACAAGATTTCTCGCCCAAAAATTTTAAAGTCTCTTTTGTAATTTACTTCGATTGAGTTAAATCCTTTTGCAGAAATAGAATCTGTAATTTGTACTGTTTCATAAACTCCTCGGTATATTTTATTTAAATTATTATAAGGTCCAACATTAGCAGGAAATCCCCAACGCCAAAAACGAGAGAGCGCCAAATTATTCGCGGGATGCCCATAGGATATTTTATCTGAAAGTCCAATAATTTCGCTCGAAGCACTGTAGCCGATTGTTAATTTATTTTTTTTATTTGAAAAATCAGCATTAAGAATTATTCCACGGCGATTATTTGTAAGTTGCCCAATTGAAACCAATGAACTTGCAAAAGGAATCAGAGTAACCTGACTTCCTTCATTTTCAACAGTTCCAAAATTATCATTGTATTCTTGGATTGAGGTATTAAAAAATACACCATTGTTATTTATAACATGTGGGCTAATTTGGAAATAGCGAACTTCAAGTGGGAACGATAGTAGCTTTGGTGAGAATTGAAGCTTTAAATCAATCGCCTCTCCATATTTCCCAATCGTTGTTGGACTAAAATAATTTCCTAAGCCAAGCTCACCCAAGAAACTAATATTCTTATGTTTAAAAAGAAATTCTGAAGTAATTAAATTAAAACCTAGTGACAAACGCGCTAAACTGTCTTTAAACGTTCGACTAGATATAGCGTTAATACTAACAAAGTTTTCTTTAAAGTTTTTTCTTATTTTTCCCGCAGTTAGCGAATTCGGAGTGGGTAGCGTTCCACCATTAAATTGAGATTTTCCGTACATAAATGCAAAGGAAAAATCTCTTGGTAAGCGGAGCCCATCAAGAATAAAACCTTGGAATGCTTGTTGTCCCCAACGAATATCTTGCGATAAAGCACCATTAGTATAAAACTTTTTATAGCGATCTAGAACATTTGCAGTGGTTGGGTCCCAGGGATTTCGTTCAAAAATACTAAAGCGATTGTAACCTGTATTTGCAGCAAAGGTAAAAGGACTTAAAGTATACCAATGTATTCCACCTGTTTTAACAGAGAATGTTCCGTATTTTGTAGAATGAGAACCTGTTAAATTTACCCCTAAATTCAATCCTTTTACATAATCTGTACTGCTTCCAGTTAAAGGTGTCCATAAATATAAATCTGTCGAAAAGGAAGTTGTTTTTGATGGTCGCCCTGCGATGTTTAGCATTAACTGTGGGATTTGACTATCATCGCCTAAAAAAACGCGTTGTTTTGGATTAAAGACAGCAAGATTGGTTGGGCTATATTGTTCCTCCATATTCGAATAGGCTCCTAAAAAACGATAGAAACCAGAAACAGAAATATTTTCTAGTGATTTTGCTATTTTTTTAGGGACAAGTCCTGAATTTAAGGGGTTAAATAGAGCCGTATCCGAAGTTATTTGTGCGGATAAACTTCCACAGAGAAAAATAAAAGAAAACAATACACAAATACTGACTTTATTCATTTTCAAAAGATTTAAGTGTTTGATTTTTAAATCTTATCTGTTTTTCTGCTAAACTTGGATCATATTCTACGTAAAAAGGAATATTTGTATAGGCTATTTTTCTCCCATCACTAACGGAAACAAACAAACGGTATTTCCCTTCTTTTAGTGGAGTCTTGAGAATAATTTCGTCTTTGCCATTACCAGAAATTTTACCGTTTATCGCGGCAGGTTTCTCTTCGGCATCTCCACCAGATTTTAAATCTGTACTTTCTGGCGCTAATTCCCAAAAATAAGTCAACTTGTCCTTATCAAGGTCACTTGCAGAAAGTTTGAAGCTTATTTTTTCTTTAGCAGGGAAAATATTTGCTGAGGAACTTTTATTATCAGAGGAATCTTTTAGTGTTATGCTTACCTTTTCAATACTTGGAGATCTATTTAAAGGATATTTTCCGGACCAACAAAACTCTAAAACATCCAGTGCTTCAGTAGGCATGCCATTTTCTGTAAACAAGCCAAACCAAGTACTTGTATGTTCTTGCTTATGCCCCCATAAAAACGCAAAGGAACCAATACACTGTTTTCTTTCTGCTGCAATACAACGTTGGTAACGGCTAAGAAAAACATTCGCTTTTTCTGTACTACTTTGTTCTATTGCGGCTCCCCATTTAGTTTTTGGGGACTCCCACCAACCATTTGGCCCCCATTCTGTAATCATGTATGGCTTTTGAAAAGATCCTTTTGTAAGGATATTTTTTACATTTTCGATGTCGCCATAAGTGTTTATTCCATAAATATCTATTTCTGTCATTACTTCCATAATGAATTTTAGCTTTTCAGCGCTTATTCCGGCAGTAACAGTAGAAGTAGGGTGATTTTTATCTTCTTCATGTACCATTTTTGCAATATCGTTTACCGCAGCCCACACTTTCGTATTGGAATATTCTAATTCGTATTCGTTGCCAATTCCCCACATTAATAATGCAGGATGGTTTTTATATTTGCGAACAGCCAAGCGAAATCCTTCTAATTGATTTTTAACTTTATCATCATCATTATAATCAAAACCATGACGCTCATGTTGTACCCAAAATCCAAGCATTACTTTTAAACCTAAAGAATATGCCTCATCTAAAATTGCCTGTGCATTTTCAAGACCCCAAGTTCTGATTGTATTTCCACCAGCATCTTTGAGTTCTTTCATTTTTACGGTTCCCCCGCCACCATTGATATAGTATACTTTATCATTTACAAGTAAATCCCATTGAGAATTTTGATATAAAAGCTTTACTTTGCTAGCTTGAGAAAAGGAAACAATAGGCAAAAACAATAAAATGAATAAAAATTTTCGCATATAAAAATTATTTTTTTAGTTTTTGTATTTTATACAATATTAAATAAAAAAAATTGTCTGTTGCAAATTTAGGTTGCAATTCCAGTTCTTAATTCTTATTAAAAAGGGATTAAAAACAAAAATGTTTAACTTAGAGTCCTAAATACATTAACAAATGAAGACCTTTCTGCTATTTTTAATTTTATTTGCATTTAGCAAAATACGAGCACAAGATACTGATAAATTCTTATTAAAGAGGGCAAATGGCATTGTTAAAAATCTTTCTGTTAAAGAAAAGATTGCTCAAACTTGTCAATTAACTTTAGATGGATTGTTGAAAACCAACGAACAAGGTCAAGTTATAAATCCTATTGTTTTAGACGAAAAAAAATTAGTGCAGTTAATTGAGCAAGACAAAATAGGTTCCTTATTAAATGTCAGTGCGAATACCTTAGATTTAAAAACCTGGAGAACTATTTTAGAACAAATTCATGGTATTTACCTCAGTAAACGTGTAAAAATTCCAATAATATATGGTGTTGATGCAATTCATGGAGCAAATTACATCGTTGGAGGAACTCTTTTTCCTCAGGAAATTGGACTTTCAGCAACATGGAATCCAGAATTAGCAAGAAAAATGGGAGTGATAACTGCATATGAAACCCGAGCTTCTGGAGTTCCTTGGAATTTTTCACCTGTCCTTGATTTAGGAAGAAAGGCCTTGTGGTCTAGGTATTTTGAAACGCTTGGAGAAGATCCGCATTTAGCGAGTGAAATGGGAGCAGCTTTAGTTAAGGGTTACCAAGGCAGTGCGTTGAATTCTCCCTATTCTGTTTTATCGTGCATGAAACATTTTGTTGGCTATAGTTATCCAAATTCGGGAAGAGATCGAACACCTGCTTGGATTCCAGAACGACAAATGAAGGAACTATTCCTTCCCAGTTTTAAAGCTGCCGTAGACGCAGGTGCTCTGTCTGTAATGATTAATTCTGGATCTGTCAATGGAATCCCGGGGCATATGAATAAAAACTTACTTACGAATATTCTCAAAGGAGAATTTGGATTTAAAGGTTTTACTGTCTCAGATTGGGAAGATATTCGCATGCTTCATACGGTACATAAAATTGCAGAAAATCAAAAAGAAGCGATAGTCTTGGCAATTAATGCAGGATTAGATATGAGTATGGTTCCGTATTATGGAAATTATAGAGAATATCTCGACTTATTTCATGAAGCGGTTATGGAAGGAAAAATCAGTAAAACTCGCTTAGATGATGCTGTAACTCGAATTATCTATGCCAAGCTTAAATTGGGTTTATTTGAAACCCCGATGTATCCATTAGATCAATATCCAGATTTTGGATCTAAGGAATTTCAAGCAACAGCAAAACAAGCTGCATTAGAGTCGATTACTTTACTAAAAAATGACAAGCAAACTTTACCATTAAAAAAAGACGAAAAAATCCTCTTGCTTGGCGCGGTTGCAGATAATTTAATTTTTCAAAATGGTTCCTGGACTCATACGTGGCAAGGTGTGGACTCAAGTTTTAATACACAAAATGCGCTAAATATAAATCAGGCATTTCAAAATAAAATCGCACCGTCCTTACTTAAACATGAAAAAGGATATGATCTAACATTAGTAAATAATTGGGAGAATTGTGCGCTTGAAGATTTAAGTAAAGTAATAGAAGAAGCAAAACTTTGTGATAAAATTGTAGTTTGTTTAGGCGAAATGCCAGCAACTGAAAAACCTGGTGATATTCGCAGTTTAAATTTATGTGAAGCACAGTTAAAATTAGTTGAGGAACTTCAAACGCTTGGAAAACCAATAGTTTTGGTATTTCTTTTTGGAAGACCTCGAATTATTCGAACAATTGAGCCTCTTGCATCAGCAATAGTAAATGCTTATTTACCGGGGGATTACGGTTCTAATGCATTGGTGGATTTACTATATGGAGAAGAAAATTTTTCTGGTAAATTACCCTACACTTTCCCAAAATATGACGGTGTAATGGAGCATTATGATTATGTTAATGCTGAAACTTTATCCGGAAAAACCAATAAAAATGATGCGATAGATCCGCAATGGCCTTTTGGTTTTGGGATGAGCTATACTTCTTATTCTTATTCAAATTTATCTCTTTCCAAAACAAGTATGGTAGGTGAAAACGATTCTATTATTGCAAAAATCACTGTTTCAAATAATGGAAAAATTGCAGGGAAAGAAGTTGTCCAATGGTTCATAACTGATGAATATGCATCTATCTCTCCAGCAAATAAAAAGTTAAAGTATTTTCAAAAAATTGACTTGCTTCCAAACCAAACTAAAACAGTTGAATTTGTAATTCACCCTTCTGATTTAAGGTTTGTGGGAGAAAATAATGAGTGGATTTTAGAAAAAGGAAATTTTATTATTTCTGTTGAAAATTGTAAAAGCACATTCAATTTAGATTGATTTTCTCTTTTTTCCTGTGCTGTAAAATTTTAAAAAGTATTTTCCCTAACTTTGTTTTAGAATTAATGACCTTAATTATTTAATTTTAACTTATTGTAATTTAGACTATAATTTATTTTATACATTACTGCGCCTGGATCTTATACATGGGCAGAGAATAGTCAGACTTATTATACATCTGGAATCTATTCAGGAAGTACCGCAAACTGTATAACACAAGTTCTAAATCTTACAATAACTGGGGCTGGTTTAGACGATTTATCTGAGATGGGAATTTCTATTCAGCCAAATCCATCAAATGGCTTGTTTTCAATTATGAATTCAGAGCAAGTAAATTTAACCGCTAGCATAACAGATGGTTCTGGAAGAGTAATTTATTCTGCTGACTTTACTGCTCTAGAAAACACAATCGATATTTCTAATGTGGCTCGAGGAATTTATTGTTTGAAACTTAGTTCTTTAAATTATTCTAAAGTTGTCCAAATTTTTAAAAATTAAAAAAATAAAAGATTTGAAAAGCCGCTTAAAGCGGCTTTTTTTATGAAGTAGTATTTTTTGATTCGTGTCGTTTGTGTTCTAGAATGAGTTTTAATTTATAAAAAAAAACATTTTCCATTTTTGAATGTTTAACTTTGATTACAATTTAATAACATTTACTTATTGTATTATTTACAATAAATAATTGGTACCTTAGCATTCTAAAATGAAAAAAATGAAAAAAAATCTACAAATTATCAGCATTTTTTTACTATCAAGTTTTAGTATTTTTGCGCAAATAAATGTCACTTTCAAGCTTGATATGACACAACAAACAGGTTTTACAACTCCTGAAGTAAATGGCACATTCAATGGTTGGTGTGGTGCAACGTGCAATCCTATGACTGATGCAAATAGCGACGGTATTTGGGAAGCTACAATTGCGCTATTACCTGGAGATTATGAATACAAATTTGCTTATGATGATTGGGTTAATAATGGGGAACAATTAATCCCCGGAAGCTCTTGCACAGTAACCAATAGTGGTTTTACAAACCGGTTTTTAACTGTAGGTACAACCGCCATGGTTCTTCCAACTGTCTGCTGGAATTCTTGTTCTGCAACCTGCGGAGCACCTTTAGTTCCTGTTACATTTAAAGTAGACATGACTCAGCAAACCGGCTTTACAATTCCTGAGGTGAATGGATCATTTAATGGTTGGTGCGGTAGCTGTAATCCACTTACTGATGAAAATCTTGATGGCATTTGGGAAACAACAATTCCTCTTGCTGCTGGATCGTATGAGTATAAATTTTCTCATGATGCTTGGGCTGGTCAGGAAGCTTTGTTACAGGGCGCTCCTTGTACTGTTTCCGCTTTTGAATTTACGAATCGTACATTGACGGTTGGAAATGCCCCAATGAATCTTAATCCTGTTTGTTATGGCTCATGTACTGCGTGTAATGGATCAAGTTCTGTAACTTTTAAAGTAGATATGTCAAATTATACAGGTGCTATTAATACTGGTGTTTTCTTAAATGGAAACTTCAATCAGTTTTGTGGAAGTTGTAATCCAATGACAGATGCCAATTCTGATGATATTTGGGAAACGACTATGCTTTTAGCAAATGACACCATTGAATATCTTTTTTCTGTTGATGGTTGGTCTGCTCAAGAACAGTTTACAGTTGAAGATGCTGCATGTACTTTTACAAACAATGGCTTTACTAATCGTTATATGATTGTTTCCGCTACTACAAGTTTACCTACAGTTTGTTACGAAAGCTGCTCAACTTGTCCTGGTGCTGGTTTGCCCTATTTTGAAAATAAAGATGTTAAAATTTCTCCAAATCCTTCGACCGGAAAGTTTATGATTAGCTCTGAAAATGCAATCTATTTTAAGAATGTTACCAATGTTGTAGGGGAAGAAATACTTTTACTAAATGGATCTGAAACAAGTATTGATTTAAAAAAATTTGACAGTGGGATTTACTTTCTAAATTATATTTCCGGTCAAGAAATTCAAACCATTCGTTTGATAAAAAACTAAAAATTAGACTTAAATGAGATTTCTTTTCCTAAGCATTTTCGCTTTTATTACACTTAATTCCCATGCTCAATATTTTCTTTATTGGAATGACGAGTTTGAGCAAGCAGAAATTAATTCAGCCAACTGGACACACGAGATTGGTGCAAGCGGTTGGGGTAATAACGAACTCCAATACTATACAAATTCTCCAAGTAATAGTTTTATTGAAAATGGCTTATTGAAAATAAGGGCAAAAAATGAACAGATAGTTAATAGTCAATATTCCTCTGCTCGCATGATTTCAAAAGGGAAATTTGAGTTTCGTTATGGGCGAATTGAAGCGAGAATAAAGGTTCCAATGGGACAAGGTCTTTGGCCTGCATTTTGGTTGTTGGGAGCAAATATTAGCCAAGTATCTTGGCCTATGTGCGGAGAAATTGATATTATGGAGCACATTGGAAATGAATATCAAAATCATGGCACTTTCCATTTTGACAGTCTTGGTCATAGATACCACGGTGGGTCTTATGGTTTAGACCCTACCTTATTTCACCAATATGCATTTGTTTGGACACCTACGACAATGACTTGGCTTGTAGATAATAATGCTTATTATAGTGTAAATATCACAAATGGAATTGGAAATAAAGAAGAGTTCCACTTGCCATTTTTCATCTTATTAAACATTGCAGTTGGAGGAAATTGGCCTGGTTCACCGTCTACAAGCACTATTTTTCCTGCAGAAATGCAAATCGATTATATTCGTGTTTACAAAGATAATTCAGAATTAGGTTTAGCAGAAAATCAAGAATCTTTACTTAGCGTTTATCCAAATCCAGCCGGAACAACTATAAAAGTTCAGTCCTTAAATTCTGCAATTATAAAGGATATTACTATTACGAGCTCAAGTGGACAGACTATTGGCTCAAGGGCGATAAATCTTCTTGGAGAAATCGATGTTGCAGATTTACTTCCAGGTTTGTATTTCATTACTTGTATCGATGAATCTGATAGGCCTTACTCAACACGATTTATCAAAGAATAATCTTTTAGAAATTCATTCTTTGAATATAGGATGTATCTGTTAAAGATTTTAAAAAAGAAACTAATTGTTTTTTTTCGGACTCACTAATCCTAAATTCCACAATACTTTTATTTTGTAAAGGGTGTTTATTCCCACCTTTTGAGTA
>ERZ888423.2609-NODE-2609-length-13128-cov-31.558173_pt1 | contig 13128 bp, 8 predicted proteins | sample MGYA00520523_ERZ888423 | MGnify/ENA primary metagenome ERZ888423 (study PRJEB32303, sample SAMEA104408611) | aquatic metagenome | biome: Brackish water; feature: Pelagic; material: water | place: Baltic Sea | collected 2014-06-08T10:24:00 | depth 30,27 m ...
GGGCTGGCCGCCGCTGCGTTCGATGTCCATCGGCGTTCAAGGTTGGGGGTGAGAGCTTGCGGGCACCGCCGCCAATGCCAGCAACTGGCGCGCTGTGGTTTCCATGAACGTCACCGACCAGCCGGTGGTGACCACCACGCGTTCAGCGAGTTCGCAAAGCGGCGAGCCAGCGCCGGCGGCCGCGCAGCTGGCGGAGAGGCCCAGCAGTGCATTGGTGAGCTTGCCGCGCAGGCAATGCTCCGTGCCCGATTGGTCGAGCACCGCCCGGGCGGCCGCCTTGGTGCGGTCGATCGCCTGGGCATGTGCCGGCGAGGGGACGCCTCCATGGGCTGGCAGGGAAGGAGCTCCCACCACAGCGATGGTGGCGGTGGCAAGCAGGCCTGGCAGCAGGGCGGATCGGCCCCAAAGACGGAGCCGGACGGGAGTGGACGGTGTCACGCGCACGGACCTGCAAAGCAAAGGGGGGTGTCCCTGCGCACGCTACTGAGGTTGCCCGGATCTGCCCCTCTGGAAGCAGGGTTACTTTGGAGCCCCACACAGTTGGCCCGATGACGAGCAGCGCTTCCGCAGGCTCCGCTGCCCCCTGCCGCGTGACGCTGGCCAGCCCTTTCACCGACCAGAAGCCAGGCACCTCCGGGCTGCGCAAAAGCACCAGACAGTTCGAGCAGCCCCACTACCTGGAAAGCTTCGTGGAAGCGGTGTTCCGGGTGCTGCCGGGCGTGGAGGGCGGCACCTTGATCCTCGGAGGCGATGGCCGCTATGGCAACCGCCATGCCATCGATGTGATCTGCCGCATGGGCGCCGCCCATGGCCTGGCCCGGCTGATCACCACCACCGACGGCATCCTCTCGACCCCCGCCGCCTCCCACCTGATCCGCAGGCACGCAGCGATCGGCGGCATCATCCTTTCGGCCAGCCACAACTCCGGCGGGCCCGACGGCGATTTCGGCGTAAAGGTGAACGGGGCGAACGGTGGCCCGGCGCCGGAATCGATCACCGATGCCATCTACGCCGCCACCTTGACCCTCGACGGCTACCAGATCTTGGCGGGCAACCCCGTACCTCTGGAGGCACCCGGCAGCTACCGCCTCAGCGGGTTGCAGGTGGAGGTGATCGACGGGGTCGACGACTACCTGACGCTGCTGCAGGGCCTGTTCGACTTCGACGCGATCGCCGACCTGCTGGCGAGTGATTTCCCGGTGGCCTTCGATGCCATGCATGCCGTCACCGGCCCCTACGCCCGCCGCTTGTTTGAAGGGCTGCTGGGGGCACCGAAGGGCACGGTGCGCAACGGCATCCCGCTGGAGGATTTCGGCGGCGGCCACCCCGATCCCAACCTCACCTACGCCCATGAGCTGGCAGAACTGCTGCTCGATGGCGACGCCTACAGCTTCGGTGCCGCCTGCGACGGCGATGGCGATCGCAACATGATCCTGGGCCGCCGCTGTTTCGTGAACCCCAGCGACAGCCTGGCGGTGCTCACCGCCAATGCGGCGTTGGCACCGGGCTATGCCGGTGGCCTGGCCGGCGTGGCCCGCTCGATGCCCACCAGCGCTGCGGTGGATGTGGTGGCCGCCGAGCTGGGGCTCCCCTGCTACGAAACGCCCACGGGCTGGAAGTTCTTCGGCAACCTGCTCGATGCCGGCCGGATCACCCTCTGCGGCGAGGAAAGCTTCGGCACCGGCAGCAACCACATCCGCGAAAAAGACGGGCTGTGGGCGGTGCTGTTCTGGCTGCAGATCCTGGCCAAACGCCGCTGCTCGGTGGCCGAGGTGATGGCCAGCCACTGGGCCCACTTCGGCCGCCACTACTACTCCCGCCACGATTACGAAGCCATTGCCAGCGATCGCGCCCATGGCCTCTACGACCGCCTTCATGGCCTGCTGCCCTCCTTGAAGGGCACCGTCCTTGCCGGCCGCTCGATCGCCACCGCCGACGACTTCAGCTACGACGATCCCGTGGATCAATCGACCACGCGGGGGCAGGGCTTGCGCCTGTTGCTCGACGACGGCAGCCGGGTGGTGTTCCGCCTCTCTGGCACCGGCACCCAGGGCGCCACCCTGCGCCTCTACCTCGAGAGCTTCGTGCCTTCCGGCGGCAATCTGGCCCAGGATCCCCAGGCCGCACTCGCCGATCTGATCACCGCCGCCGATGGCCTGGCTGAAATCCACAGCCGCACCGGCATGGACCGGCCCACGGTGATCACCTGATCGGCTGATTCCTTAGGAGTCGTCTCCGGGTTCATCCAGCGGCGCACCGGGCTGGCCACGGCGGGTGAGGCTGATCTGCCGCAGGGTTTCGCCCCAGGCGCCGCAGAAGCCCGCCATGCCAATCAGCAGAGCCCAGAAGCGGGGGTGGATCACCGGCAGAAGTTCACCAGGGGTGCGCGAGGCGTGATGCGCGACCACCAGCAGCACCAGCACGGCGAGGGCATAGAGGAAACCTGCCAGGGCGATGCGGCGTCGGTCCACCCGCAACTGGCGGCGCGGCTGGTAGCCAGGAGGGCGGGGTAGCGGCATCTCAGGCGCTGGGGCCTGCCGGCAACACCGGCTCGGTGGCCTGGCTGGCCGGGAACCAGGAGGCTTCCAACTGCTTCATCAGCACATAGAAGGACGGCACCACAAACAGGCTGAGCGCGGTGGCCACCAGCAGCCCGCCGAAGATCACCGCCCCCAGCGACTGCTGGCTGAGCGCGCCGGCGCCGCTGGCCACCAGCAGGGGGAAGAAGCCGGCCAGCGCCGCCATCGCCGTCATCAGGATCGGGCGCAGGCGGGAACAGGCGGCCGCTACGGCCGCTTCGGTGGCGCTCATCCCCTGCTCCATGCGCTGGTTGGCCAGATCCACGATCAAGATGCCGTTCTTGGCTGCCAGACCGATCAACGTCACCAGGCCCACTTGGGCATACACGTTGTTCACCTGGCCGCGCAACACCAGGAACATCAGCGCGCCGAGCATGGCCAGGGGCACCGTCATCAGGATGATCAGCGGATCGATGTAGCTGCCGTACTGCGCCGAGAGCACCAGATACACCACCACGATCCCAAGAGCGAACACCAGGATCGCCAGGGCTCCGGCCTGCACCTCTGATCGGGTCAGCGCCGACCAGGCCGAACCGATGTTGGCGAAGTTGAGCCGGCGGAACACCGCCGAGATCGTGTCGATCGCCTGGCCGCTGCTCTTGCCGGCGGCCTCCACACCCTGAATCAGCACCGTGCGATAGAGATCAAAGTGGCTGATGATCGGCGGGGCGCTATCGAGGCGGGCCTTCACCACGTTGGAGAGGGGCACCAGCGCACCAGCGCGGTTGCTCACATAGAGATTGTTGAGGTCCTGGATCATGGTGCGGTGACTGGCATCGGCCTGCACGTACACCTGGCGGTATTGCTGCTGCTCGTAGGTCTGGTTGACGAAGCTGCCACCGGTGAGGGTGCCCAGGGCCTCCATGGCGGCGCTGTAGTCGATGTCGAGCGAGGCCATGCGGTCACGGTCCACATCGAGACGCCACACCGGGGCATCACTGACGAACTGGGTGTAGAGGTTTTCGAAGGTGCCGGTGGCCCTGGCCTTGGCAATCAGTTCCTTGGCCAGACCTGCCAGTTCGGTGGGGCTGTAGCCGCCGTTGCTGAGGTCGTTGAACTGGAAGGAGAGCCCGCCCTGGGCGCCGAAGCCCGGCACGGCCGCCGGTGCCTGGGCGAGCACGATCGCGCCAGGGATCTTGGCGAAGGCCTCGTTCATCCGCCCGATGATGGCGTTGGCCGATTGCTGAGGGCTGGTGCGTTCCTCAATCGGCTTGAAGCCAAAGAAGAAGAAGCCCTGATTGAGCGAGCCGCCGTTAAATCCAGCCCCACCCACCAGCTCTCCGGACACCACATCAGGCTCCTTGGCGATGATTTTGCGGGCCTCATCCGCCACCACCATGGTGGCCTCGATCGACGACTGAGCGGGCAATTGAATGATGCCCAGGCCATAGCCCTGGTCTTCCGTGGGGACGAAGCCGGTGGGAATGAGCACAAAAGCTGCACCTGTGACCAACACCCCGCCCAGCAACGCCACCAGCACCAGCCGCCGGAGCCGGATCACCTGCTGAAGCAGGGCGGCATAGCCGCGGGCCACCTGCGCGAACAGCATGTTGAAGGCCGTGAAGATGGGCATCAAGAAGGAGCCCACCACCGCACCCACCAGGCCCAGCACCACGGCCAGCAGCCAGCCGCCGGCCAGGGTGCCGTACAGCGCGCCCAAGGCACCGCCAATCGCCGTCCAGCGCCAGCCCCTGGGTTCGGTCTTGCCACCACCGAGCAACAACGCCGATTGCAACGGCTTGCCGGTGATCGCATTGAAGGTGGAAACAATAATGGAGAACACGATCGTGAGCGCGAACTGCCGGTAGATCACACCGGTGGCACCCGGGAAAAAGGCCACAGGAACGAACACGGCCAGCAGCACCAGGGCGGTGGCCAGGATGGCGCCCGTGAGCTCTTTCATGGCATTCGAGGCCGCCACAAAGGGTGGATCGCCGGCTTCGATGCGCGCCGACACGGCCTCCACCACCACGATCGCGTCATCCACCACCAAGCCAGTGGCCAGGATGATGCCTAGAAGCGTGAGTTCGTTGATCGAAAAGCCGAACGCTTTCACAAACACCATCGCGCCCAGCAGGGCGATCGGCAGAGCGAGGGCTGGCACAGCTGTGGCCTTCCAATCCTGCAGGAAAAGGAAGATGATCAGCAGCACCAGCACCACCGCATCGCGCAGGGCATCGAGAGCTCCTTCGATCGAGGCATTGATGAAGTCGGTCCGGTCGAACACCTTCTCCAGCACCACGCCCGGCGGCAGTGAGTTACGGAACTGGGTGAGCACCTCATCCACCGCATTGGCTGTTGTGATCGCATTGCTGCCGGGCAGCTGGATCACACCAAAACCTACAGATGGATAGCCGCTGATGGCATTGATGGCGGACTGATTGAAGTTCTGAAAGGCATATTCAGCGCGGCCCACATCCCCCAGCCGGATCAGGCCGCCATCGGGGCCTTTCGAGAGAATGAGCTTCTCGAATTCGCCCACCGTTTCAAGGTTACCGTTCACCAGGATCGGGAAGGTGGAGCGGTTGGTAGGCAGCGATGGCGGGCCACCAACGCTGCCGGCGATCACCACCACGTTCTGAGATTTCAGCGCGTTCACCACGTCGGTGACGGAAAGATTGAAACGGGCCAGCCGCAGTGGATCCACCCACAGGCGAAAGGCGGGATCACTGGCTCCAAAGATGTTCACCTGGGCAACGCCATCAGCGCGCGTCAGCGGATACACAAGATTGAGCTGCAGCAGCCCGTTAAGGAATGGGCCGTCGAACTGGCCTGCCGTGGATGTGAGGTTGTAAACCAGCAAATAGTTGCCGGACGTCTGCTGAACGGTCACACCCTGGGCATTCACCTGGGGCGGCAATTGTGATGTGGCGGTCTGAACGCGGTTCAGCACGTTCACCTGATCAATGTCTGCGTTTGTGCCCGGCTTGAAATAGACGTTGATCTGGCTGCTGCCTTCACCGGTGCTGGTGGAGGTGATGTAATCCATCCCCGGGGCACCGTTGATCTGCTCCTCAAGGGGGCCGGTCACGGCACTTTCAACCGTGAGCGCATCGGCCCCGGGCAGGTTCGCGTTCACCTGAATCGTGTGCGGAGCGATGTCCGGCAGGTTCTCGATCGGCAGCAGGGGCAGGGCGATCACGCCTGCCAGCAGGATCAGCACACTGCACACCGTGCTGAGCACGGGGCGGCGGATGAAGGTGTCCGAAAGGCTCATCGAGGGGCCGCCGGGGGAGGGGAAGCAGGCGCCGCTGCAGCGGCGGCGCGCACAGCCAGGCCACTGCGCAGCTGGGCCAGGTTGCCCAGGATCACCGAATCGGTGCTCTGCAGGCCCGAAGCCACTGGGAACATCCCGCCTTGCAGCGTGCCCAGGGTGACGGGTACCTGCACCGCCACCAGGGCACCGGCAGGTGGCGGTGGCTCCACCGGCCGGCCCAGCCGCTGCCGTGCCTCCTCGGGGCTCACAGCCAGGAACACAAAGGTCTTGCCGGCCTGGAGCAGCACCGCCTGCTCGGGAATCGACAACGCCTTGCCCTGGGAGAAGATCAATCGGGCATTCACCCGCTGGCTGTTGCGCAGCACGCCGTCGTCGTTGGCGAAGGTGGCCTTCACCAGCAGGGTCTGGCGCTCCTTGTCGAGGGACGGGGCCACAAAACTGACGGCGCCGCGCGCCGTGAGCTCAGGGCGATCGGGCGCGCTCAGCACCACGGGCAGCCCCACCTTCACGCGGGCGGCATCGGTGCCCGGCACATCGAGGCGCACCCACAGGCGGGAGTTGTCGACCACGCTGGTGACGACACCGCCGGCGCGCACCACATCGCCGAGCTTGGCGTTGATGCTGCCCACCTGGCCGGTGATCGGAGCGGTGACGTTTTTGTACCCCAAGGTGGCTTTCGATGACTGCAACCGATCTCGGCTCACCAGAGCCTGCGTGACATAAAAATCACGCTCCTTGGTGGTAACGGCACCCTGTTCGTTGAGAAAAATATAACGTTCTGCGTTCACCAGGTCCTTGCGGGCTTTCGCCCGATCCGCATTGGTGGTGGCCTCCTGCTGCACCTGGTCAAGCCGGAAGAGCAACTCTCCCTTCCGCACCGCCTGGCCTTCCTGCATCGGCATCGCCACGATGCGGCCATCAATCTCGGGAGCAAGCTTCACCTCGCGGATCGCCTCCAGCGTGCTCTGGTATTCGGCGGAGTCGGTGAAGACGGACGTGCGCGGATTCACCAGCCTGACGGCCGCCGGCGGCTGCTCGGGAAGCTTGGCCGGAGCACAGCCACTGAGAGCAACCAGCGATAGAAGAGAGGTTGCCGCCAGAACGGTGGTGGGTGGCCGCAATGGGCTGGTCACGAGTGCGATCAATGCTGACGCACACGAGGGTACCTGTCTACGTCTGCAGAGGCATCGGCGCGCGCTGGAAACATGACAGAACGACGAGGTGATCAGGGGCGTCTCCTACTTCCTCCGCCTCTGGAGAACTTGTGGTGGTAGGCAGGATCGGAGGTGGAGGCCTGCAGCTGGCGCACCGTCTCCAGGGTGAGGCCGGCAAAGGCCCCGAAGCCGCAGAAGATCCCGAAGTAGAGAGCAAAGGTGCGCGGGCTCACCTCCACCGGCGTGTGGATCACCACCGCATGCAGCATCACCGCCAAGGCGACCCCGAGGCCACTGCCGATCAGCCCGGCCATCAGGATTCGGCTCCCCCGCAATCGGGCACGGGGGGCCATCAGGGGGAAGCCCCCTCGATTGGGGTCCCTGCTTCGGCGTCGGGGAGCGGAGGGGTGGCAGGAGGCACCAGCTGTTTCACCACCACGTAGAACACCGGCACCACCAGCAGCGACAGCACCGTGGCCACCAGCAGGCCGCCGAACACCACCGTGCCCAGCGACGCCTGACTGCGGGCGCCGGCCCCATCGGCCAGCACCAGCGGCAGGAAGCCGAACAACGACGAGATGGCCGTCATGATGATCGGCCGCAGGCGGGAGCTGGCCGACTCCCGAGCCGCCTCCAGGGCGCTGGCGCCGGCGGCCATGCGCTGGTTGGCGAGATCCACGATCAGGATGCCGTTCTTGGCCGCCAGGCCGATCAGCATCACCAGACCCACCTGGGCGTAGATGTTCAGTTCGTAGCCGCGGGCCCCCAGGAACGCCAGAGCCCCGAGCATGGCGGTGGGCACGGTCATCAGGATGATCAGCGGATCGCTGTAGCTCTCGTACTGGGCCGCCAGCACGAGGTAAACCACAAGAATTCCGAAGGCGAAGATCACCACCGCCAGGGCCCCCGCGCTCACCTCCTCCCGGGCAATGCCGGTCCAGTCGTAGCCGACGCCAGGCACATCCAGGCCCTTGAACAGCCCCAGGATCCCCTTGATCGCCTCGCCCGAACTGCGACCCGGTGCCGCCGAGCCCTCCACCCGAATGGAGCGGAACAGGTTGAAGCGGGGAATGATCGAGGGGCCGTTGACCGGCTCCACCGTGATCACCTCGGCCAGCGGCACAGCCTCCCCTTTGGCATTGGTCACGAAGATCGCCTGGAGCCGCTGCGGCGTGGCCCGGAACTGCCCGTCCGCCTGCACATAGACGCGCCGCACCCGGCCCTCCTGGAACGTGTCGTTCACATAGGCACCTCCGAAATAGAAGCTGAACACCCGCATCGCCTGGCCATAGTCGAGGCCGAGGGTCGCGAGGCGATCACGGTCCACTGTGACGGCCAGCTGGGGGGACTCGGCGCTGAACTGGGTGAACACACGGCTGAACAGCGGACGGCCATCCGGCCGTGCCTGGTTGGCGTTGGCGATCAGCTGGCTCGCCACCCCGGCGAACTGGGGCAGGTTGAGGGCCCCACCGCTCTGATCCAGCAGCTGGAACTCGAAACCGCCGGAGGCGCCATAGCCAGGAATGGCCGGGGGCTCCACCACGAACACCCGGGCGCCGTCGATCACCGAGAGCTTGCGGTTCAGCCGCTCCACGATCGCGTTGACCGACTGGCTCTGATCGCCGCGGTCGTCCCAGTTCTTGGTGCCGAAGAAGAACAGCCCCCGGTTGGGAGCATTGCCATCGAGGCTGGCGCCGCTGAAGATCGCTGCCGCGGTGATGTCCTTTTCAGTGCGCAGGATCTCCGCCACCTGGGCATTGACCTGGCTGGTTCTCTGCACCGAGGTGCCATCCGGAGCCTGCACGAAGCCGATGGCATAGCCCTGATCTTCCACCGGCACGAAGCCGGAGGGGATGGCATTGAAGGCAACGCCGGTGAGCACCACGCCCCCCAGCAACAGTGCCATCACCAGCTTGCGGCGACCCAGCACCCAGCCAAGGGCGCCGTTGTAGCGCTGCTCGAAGCCGGCGTAGAAGCGGTTGAAGCCGGCAAAGATCGTGGGGGTGAACCAGCCGAGCACGAGCCCGGTGAGGCCGAAGAGCAGGAACGGCAGCGGGTTGGCAAAGCCACCGCTCACCAGCAGCCCGTAGATGGCGCCGATCACAGCACCGGCAATGGCATAGGTGCGGCGGCCCGGGGGTGGGCTCTCCCTGGCCAGCAGAAGGGCCGAGAGCATCGGCGAGAAGGTGAGCGCGTTGAAGGTGGAGATCGCCACCGAAAAGATGATCGTGGCGGCGAACTGCTTGTAGATCGTGCCCGTGGCGCCGGGGAAGAACAGCACCGGCAGGAACACCGCAAACAGCACCAGTGACGTAGCGATCACGGCACCGAACAGCTCGTTCATGGTGGCCATGGCAGCCGCCACCGCCGAGAGTCCCTCCTTCTTCTTGGTGGAGGTGTCCTCGATCACGGTGATGGCGTCATCCACCACCAGGCCCGTGGCCAGCACCAGCCCGAACAGGGTGAGCTGGTTGAGCGAAAACCCGAAGGCCTTCACGAAGGCGAAGGTGCCCACCAGGGCCACCGGAATGGCGATTCCGGGCACCAGGGTGGCTTTCCAGTCCTGCAGGAACAGGAACAGAATCAGCACCACCAGCAGCACGGCGTCCCGCAGGGAGCCGGTCACCCCCTCGATCGAGGCGCTGATGAAGTCGGTGTTGTCGTAGATGATCTCCTTACGGATCCCCGGCGGCAGGGTGGCTTCGAAGGTGTCGATCACCTCCTTCACCCCGTCGGACACCTCCAGGGCGTTGCTGCCGCTGAGCTGATACACCGCCAGGCCCACGGACGGCACCCCCCGCAGGTCGGTGGCCCCGACATCGAAGCTTTCACCTCCCAGCTCCACGCGGCCCACGTCGCTCAGGCGGATCAGCCCCCCATCCGGGGTGGTGCGCAGGATCATGCGCTCGAATTCCTCGTTGGTGCGCAGCCGTCCCTGGAGTTGCACCGTGAAGGTGAACAGCTGGCCGTCAGGCGCTGGCGCTCCGCCCACCCGGCCGGCCGGCACCAGCCGGTTCTGGGAACTGAGGGCCGCCACCACGTCCGAGGAGGTGAGCTGGTTGGCAGCCAGCCGGTCGGGGTCGAGCCAGAGGCGGATCGCCAGCTGGCGGTTGCCGAAGTAAGCGATGCTTCCCACACCACGCACCCGGCGCAGGGCATCGGTGAGCCCCTGATCGAGCAGGCCGCTGATCGTCTCGATGCTGAACGGGTTGGCTGGGTCGTCGCTGACGAAGTTGGCCACCAGCAGGATCGAGTTGGAGGCCTGGTTCACCACCACCCCCGACTGGCGAACCTCCTCGGGGAGCTGGGGCTGGGCCAGGGCCACCCGGTTCTGCACGTTGACCTGGTTGATGTCGCCGTCGGTGCCGCTGACAAAGGACACCGTGATGGCGCTGGTGCCGTCTGCAGAACTGTTGGAGCTGATGAACTCCATGTTCTGGACACCGTTGATCTGCTGCTCCAGCACGGCCGTGACCCCCTGCTCGACGCTGAGGGCATCGGCGCCGTTGTAGCGGGCGGTGACCTGCACGGTGGGCGGGGCGATGTCCGGCAGGTTCTCGACCGGCAGCAGCGGAATGGCGATCAGCCCAGCAAAGACGATCAGCAGGCTGCACACCACGGTGAGCACCGGCCGGACGATGAAGTTGTTGGAGGGAGACATCGGCGGCTCCCTACTTCACCGTCACGGGTGTGCCGTGACGCAGGGTGAGCAGGTTGGTGGTGATCACCCGATCGTTGAGGCCCACACCCTTGAGCACCGGGTAGCGGTTGTTCTGGAGTTCACCCAGCTGCACCGGCACCTGCAGAGCGAAGCTGGTGCCCGGTGGCAACTTGCGCAACGCCTCCAGGTCGGCCCTGCCAGGGTTGCGCTCCAGGTCCTGGAGGGTTCCCACTGCGAAGACGAAGCTCTGCCCCGACGACTGGGTGACCGCCGCGAACGGCACCGAGGGCACATCGCCAGCCGCCAGCTGCACGCGGGTGCGCAGACGCAGGCCGGTGCGCAGCGCGCCATTGGGATTGGGGAACTCCGCCTTCAGCAGCAAAGCCTGGGTGCCGGGGGTGACGGCCGGATCCACCGAGCTCACCACCCCTCGGGCCAGCACCCGTTCGCCCAGCGGCTCCTGCAGCACCACCGGCAGGCCGGGCCGCACCCGGTCGGTGAAGGCACCCGGCACATCGATGCGGGCCATGAGCCGGTCGTTGCGCACCACCTTGGTGAACGGGGCCCCGGCGGCGATCACATCGCCTTGCTTCACCTGCAGGTCGCTGATCACCCCGCCGATCGGCGCGGTGAGGTTGTTGAAAGCAAGATCGGCCTGCCGCGCCACCACCGCCTCCCGCGACTGAATGTATTCGGCGCGCAGCTGATCACGTTGCAGCGCACTGGCGGCGCCCTGGCGCACCAGAAACTCAAAGCGCTCGTAATTGAGCCTGTCCTTGTCACGCTGGGCGATCAGGCTGGCCACATCGGCGCGCACCTGGGCCTGATCGAGCACGAGCAGGAGCTGCCCCTGGCGTACCACATCACCTTGACGCACGAGGAGGCGTTCGATCCGTCCATTTGTCTGAGCGGCCAGCTGCACTTCTTCGATCGCCTCGAGGGTGCTGATCGTGTCGACGTCGTTGCTGAAACGGCCCAGTGCCACCGGCTGGGTGGACACCTGCACCCTGGTCTGCTGCGGGGCTGGCGGACTGCCTCCACAACCCGTGAGAGCCAGCAGGGCGGCCGCCAGAGAGAGACCCGTTCCAACTGACATGGAGCGGAGAGGAAGGATCACGCAGCAGGCTCTGGTTGGGAGGATTCTGCAGGACGCACGCATCACTGGAGTGCGCTGGGGTGGGGTCGCAGGATTGTCACCCACCGGGTCAGCATGCCGAGGATTGCGGCAAACAAAAAGGCTGTGACGGATCTGTTCGACTTCGAGGCCGCACGCCAGCGGCAACGGATCGCCCCGCTGGCCGACCGGATGCGGCCGCGTGGACTGGATGATTTTGTCGGCCAGGAGGCGATCCTGGGTCCGGGCCGCCTGCTGCGCCGCGCCATTGCCGCCGACCGGGTGGGCAACCTGATCCTGCACGGGCCGCCCGGTGTAGGGAAGACCACACTCGCCCGCATCATTGCCGGGACCACCCGTTCCCACTTCGCCAGCCTCAACGCGGTTCTGGCGGGGGTGAAGGAACTGCGGGCCGAGGTGGAGGCCGCGCGCGAACGGCTGGGCCGCCACGGTTTGCGCAGCTTCCTGTTCATCGATGAGGTGCACCGCTTCAACGCCGCCCAGCAGGACGCCCTGTTGCCCTGGGTGGAGAACGGCACGATCACCTTGATCGGGGCCACCACCGAAAACCCGTTCTTCGAGGTGAACAAGGCGCTGGTGAGCCGCTCCCGCCTGTTCCGGCTGCAGCCGCTCGAACCGGGGGATCTGCGCCAGCTGCTGGAGCGGGCCCTGGCGGATGCCGAGCACGGCTACGGCGGGCGGGCGATCCAGATCGAGGCCGCCGCCAGCGCCCACCTGCTGGATGTGGCCGGCGGTGATGCCCGCAGCCTGCTCAATGCGCTGGAGCTGGCGGTGGAAACCACGGAGCCGGATGCAAACGGCGCCATCACGATCGATCTGGCGATCGCCGAAGAGTCGATTCAGCAGCGCGCTGTGCTTTACGACAAGCAGGGTGATGCCCATTTCGACACGATCAGTGCCTTCATCAAGTCGCTGCGGGGCTCCGATCCAGACGCCGCCCTGTTCTGGCTGGCCCGCATGGTGGAGGCCGGCGAGAACCCCCGCTTCATCTTCCGCCGCATGCTGATCGCCGCCGGCGAGGACGTGGGACTGGCGGACCCGCAGGCCGTGGTTGTAGTGGAAGCCTGCGCCGCCGCCTTCGAGCGGGTGGGGCTGCCCGAGGGGCTCTACCCCCTGGCCCAGGCGGCGCTCTACCTGGCCGCCACGGAAAAGAGCAACAGCGTGCTGGGGTTCTTTGATGCCCTCAAGACTGTGCGTGCCACCAGCCGCCAGCAGGTGCCCTCCCACCTGCGGGATGCCAATCGCGATGGCAAGGCCTTCGGCGACGGGGTGGGCTACCGCTATCCGCATGCCTTTGCAGAGCACTGGGTGGCCCAGCAGTATCTGCCCGGCGCCTTGCAGGGAGAGGTGTTCTGGAAGCCGGGTGGCCTGGGCTGGGAGGG
>ERZ888423.2610-NODE-2610-length-13125-cov-5.426855_pt1 | contig 13125 bp, 10 predicted proteins | sample MGYA00520523_ERZ888423 | MGnify/ENA primary metagenome ERZ888423 (study PRJEB32303, sample SAMEA104408611) | aquatic metagenome | biome: Brackish water; feature: Pelagic; material: water | place: Baltic Sea | collected 2014-06-08T10:24:00 | depth 30,27 m ...
GGTGAAGACATAGATCCCCATCGAGGCCAGCGTCATATCGGGGTTCTCGGGCGTTCCGGGCGGATCTTTCGGCTTTTCAAGGAAGGACTTGATCCGGTCATTGCCGTCGATGGCCATGACGCCGAATGCGCTCGCCTCGGACCGCGGCACGGCCAGGCAGCCGATGGTCACATCCGCCCCCGTATCGACGTGCTGGCGCAGCATCACCTCGTAATCCATCTTATAGATATGGTCGCCAGCAAGGATGAGGATGTACTCCACGCCATAGCTGTCGATGACGTCGATGTTCTGAAAGACCGCATCGGCCGTGCCCTGGTACCAATTCACCTCGTCCACGCGCTGGCTGGCGGGCATGATGTCGAGGTATTCGTTGCGCTCGGCCCGAAAGAAATTCCAGCCGCGCTGGCAATGGCGGATCAGGCTGTGCGCCTTGTATTGCGTGGCGATGGCCATCTTGCGAATGCCGGAATTCAGCGCGTTGGACAAAGCGAAATCGATGATCCGCGTCTTGCCGCCGAAATAGACCGCCGGTTTCGCGCGCCGGTCGGTCAGCTGCATCAGGCGGCTGCCACGCCCGCCCGCTAGCACGAAAGCCATGGATCGCGCCACGAGCCTTTGGGATGGTCCAGCCATTGGTGTCGTCCTCCCTGTCATGCGCCACCCTACCGGGGCGGTTTCAATCGTCCGGTATCAGGAACAGCGTCGAGAGCGGCGGCAGGTACAGGCCCGCGCTGGCAGGCTGGCCGTGGCTGGCCACATCTTCGGCCACGATCCGCCCCATGTTGCCGCGGTTGCCGCCTCCGTAAAGGCTCGCATCGGTGTTGAGCGCCTCGCGCCATGCACCCGCATGGGGCAGGCCGATCCGGTAGCCCTGCCGCTCCACGGAGGTGAAATTGGTCAGCATCACGACCGGCTTGTCGGCCCCGCCTCCGCGCCGCAACCATGCGATGACGGATTGGTCGGAATCGCCGCCCACCAGCCAGTCGAACCCGTCAGGCTCTGCATCCTTCACATGCAGGGCAGGGGTGGCACGGTAGAGCGTGTTCAGATCGCGCACGAGCCGCTGCACCCCCTTGTGACCGGGATCATTGAGGTGATGCCACCCGATCTCCGCGTCATGGTTCCATTCGGCGACCTGTCCGAATTCTTGCCCCATGAACAAAAGCTTCTTGCCCGGATGCCCCCACATGAAGCCGTAATAGGCGCGCAGATTGGCAAGCTTCGTCGAATGATTGCCGGGCATCCGCGTATACGTGCTGCCCTTGCCATGCACGACCTCGTCATGGCTGATGGGCAGGACGAAATTCTCGGAAAACGCGTAATGCAGGCCGAATGTCACCTTGTCGTGGTGATATTTCCGGTTCACCGGGTCCTCGGCCATGTAGCGCAACGTGTCGTTCATCCAGCCCATGTTCCACTTGAACCCGAAGCCAAGGCCCCCGTCATGGACCGGGGCGGATACCTTGGGGAAGGACGAGCTTTCCTCGGCCACGGTCATCACGCCCGGATGCGCGCCATAGGCCGCGACATTCATCGCGCGCAGGAAGTCTATGGCTTCGAGGTTCTCGTTCCCGCCATGGATATTGGGCACCCATTGCCCCGGTTCGCGGCTGTAGTCGCGGTAGAGCATGGAGGCGACCGCATCCACCCGCAGCCCGTCGATGTGATATTCCTCCAGCCAATAAAGCGCGTTGGCGATCAGGTAATTCCGCACCTCGCGCCGCCCGTAATTGTAGATCAGCGTGTTCCAGTCGCGGTGGAACCCTTCCTTGGGGTCGGCATGTTCGTACAGCGCCGTGCCGTCGAACCGGGCCAGCCCATGCGCATCCGTCGGGAAATGCCCCGGCACCCAGTCAAGGATCACGCCTAGCCCCGCCAGATGCGCGGCATCGACAAGGTCGCGAAACTCATGGGGTGGGCCATGGCGGACGGTAGGCGCGTAAAGTCCCAGGGGCTGATAGCCCCATGAGCCGTCGAAGGGGTATTCGCTGATGGGCAACAGCTCCAGATGGGTGAACCCCATCTCTACCGCATAGTCCACCAACTCTTCGGCTGCTTCGCGGTAGCTGATGCGCCGACCTTCCGCCTTACGCCGCCACGATCCCAGATACACCTCGTAGATGGAAATCGGCGCGGTCCGGGCGTTTGCACCCGCGCGGCTGTCCATCCATCCAGCATCCCGCCAGCCATAGCCCCCTATATCCCGGACTACCGAGGCAGTCTCAGGCGGATGCTGCGACCCAAAACCCACGGGGTCCGCCTTAAGCGGCAGGGCCACGCCATCGGGCCCGGTGATCGCGTATTTGTAGGTCGCGCCCTCACCCACGCCGGGTAGGAAGATCTGCCAAAGACCAGCCACGCCGTGCCGTCGCAAGCCATGCTGCCGCACATCCCATCCGTTGAAATCGCCCACTACCGCCACCCGCCGAGCATTGGGCGCCCAGACCGCAAAATGCGTACCCATGACACCCTGATGGGTCCGCACATGCGCTCCCAGAACCCGCCAAAGCGCGTGATGCGTACCCTCCCCAATCAGGTATTCGTCGATCTCACCCAGAACGGGGGCGAAGCGGTAGGGGTCCTCCATCGACCAGACCACATCATCTTCCCCGGTAGCCTTTAGGCAATACGGGCCCAGACCCGGCACAGGCCCATGAAACACGCCCGGCGCCCCCGGCAACGGCCCAAGGAGATAGGCCTGATCGCACGCTACAGCCGCCATCCTCACAGCACCGGGGTGAAAGACGGTCACATAGCGCCGGCCATCGATCTCATGCGGCCCCAGAACAGCGCTAGGATCGTCAAGCCCCCCCGACAAGATCGCCTCGACTACCTCTGCAGAAAGGGGCGCACGACCTTGGTTGTAGGAGCTGCCGCTCATCTTAGGCCCGGGACCGCGCGGGGACCGCGCTCCAGGTGGCGGCCATGTAACCCCCGATCGTCCGGTCCAAAGAAAACCAGCTGCCCAAGATCCTGGCGCAAACTGCGAAGGACAGCACTATGCGCCAAAGTCATGAACGGTCATGATCCGCATCCTTGCCGCTGACGAAGGCTAGGCGCCTCAGGACCGCATCCTGCATCCCTGCGGCATCTCGGGCATTTTGACGAGTCAACGTAACTGCCTCTCGAGTAGCGTTTGTTTGCGTCGGCTGATCAGCCGTACAGGAAACCAAAAGTCCCATGACATTGTTTTTATTGCATGGCCGCAGTTTCAGGAAATTCACGGAAGATCAGGTTTCCTCTGCATCCAGCATGCTGACATAGGCGTCATTGTCGGGCAGTTCGATCGCGGGCATATCGCCGATCCGCTTGATCATCTCGCATATCTGATCAACATTGCGCCGCTCAACCGGACCGTGACCACTGACCAACATGCGTGCGCCCAGTTTCTTGATCCGCTCGGCCGCTTCGGCGATTGCTTCTGGCTTGACGTGTTCGAACCAGATGTGGTTCGCCCGGTTCATGAAGAAGAACCCATCCTCAAAATCTGATCCGGTCATATCGTCGGTATAATGTGGCACTTCGCCCGAGGTCACGACACCAAAGCAATCCGCACCATAGTAGATTTCGCTTTTCGGGTCCCAGATGCCAGTCGTGGCCGAGGAGTCGTAAAGTGGCGGACGGATGGCGGCCACTGTGCGATCCCCGATATCAAGCGTGCCGCCGTCATTAAGAATGTGAATGCGACGCGGGTCGAAATCGAATTCCTCATGCAGCTTTCCAAGACCCAGAAAGTTGGTGACCAGTTTTGCGTTCGGACAACGCGCCAGCACTTCCATGATAGAACCCGAGTGGTCACGATCTTCATGGCTCAGGAACAACCAACGGACATCTTCGGGTTCGACGATGTTGAATACCTCTTCCAGAAAATAGTCGCGATGAACGATTGCCAACGTATCAAGGATCATCGGTTCTTTGCCGCGCAGCACCATCGCATTGACCGGCAGTTTGCCCACGCCAGGAACGGGCAAATCTTGCGGGATAACAAAAGCTTCAGACGAGATTTGGTATGAACGAGACATGGATTCCTCCTGAGTTATTGGTCGAGGGACAGTTCGAGCAGATCGATCAGTCCGGGGTTGTCGCTGACATTCAGAAAATCGTCACTGCCGGGATGCCAGTCCGGGTCGCGTGCCAAAAAGGACGAGGGGTCTCGGCGAATGCGCGAGATCAAGACATCTGCCACGATGCGCCCCCCGACGGGACCAAGCTTGTCGCCCCTGCCTAGAACCGCAGCCTCTCGCAGAATGTAGTAAAACAAGGGCGTTCCATTTGGGCTGACAGTAACCCCGACATCATCCGCGGACATCACAGGCAAACCCAATGCCTTGGCCACATCTTCACCGGACGGAAGCGCTGTCGAAAGGCCTCGACGCAGATCACGAGCGGCCAGTGAAGCATAGGTTGCATCAGTCATTGCACCGGTGATTTCCGTGGGCAAATGGATCATCGGACGCGCCATTTTTTCGCTGATCCGCATGGCCCTTTGCGCCGGTTCGGACCCTTGACGGTCAAACAGCGTAGCGAAATCCAGATGCCGTGACGCGGGAACTGGCCGGAACCCCAGCAGGTCTGGAAAAAGCGGCGCCGAAGACCCGCCTTGCTCCAACCGATAGCTGCTACGGATTTGAGCATGTCCATAGCGAAAGGCCGCGTCAGCAAATTCAACCGGAATGTTGACCTCGGGCAAAAGTGCAGACGTTCCCTCGGATACCAAAAGCGTCTCGGTCTCGGCTTTGCCAACCAAGACCGGAAGGAATTCATTCACGATGACCCACTGATAGAACCACATCACACGCTGCCGGGCCTGAGCAAACAGCATGTCGGGCGCGCACCCCGAGGCCTTTAGACGTGCGACAATCGTATTATGGGCCTGCATGAACGCCAAATGTAAACGGTTCATGAAGAAATGAGAATCGTTTCGCGCGTCGCCTATGATGGCGACACCCTGTATGTTTCGAGGAACATCCGTTCCCGAGACAAGAAAGCTGGCCGCGTCAGAATAGTCGTAAAGATAGCCGGAACCAGTTGGTCCCCCGGCATAAACGCATTCGAGATCAAGCTTGGCCGCTCGGAAGTTGACTAAAGCTTCACCAGCGCCATGATCCACAAGCGATCGATCAGCTGTAATGTCATGGGCAATGAGTTGTCCAAAAAATGGCCACCCTGCCTCCGTTTGAGATAGTTCGGCCATAGTTTCGCCGTCACATTCCGCGCCCGGTTGGCCAAGGGCTACTAGCCGCTCCTCGTTTACCTCAAGCGGAGATAGTTCCGGAAACATCCGGCCATAGCGGCTGGACGGTTCCAATGCAGTCGCTGCGCGCCCTGCCCCAAGACAATGAACACGATGTAAAGCCTTTGAGCTAGGCGCACCAAGAACGTTCATTCGTAGTGATCGCGCAGTTCATAGCGCGTCATCTTGAAGGTGGGCATGTCAACCATGGCGGTAAATGCCTTGGTGCCCTCGTTTCCAACAAACTTGTCCATGGAGGCTTGGGCATCTTCTGGCGATGCCCAATGCAAGACTACGACCCAGTCACCATCCACCGATTTGCCAGTATCGCGATCCAGAAAGCCATTCAGCTTGCCCAGAAACTCACGCTCCATCGACATGGTCTCGGCCAGAAATGCCTCGTCAGTGACCCCATCAGCCAAGCGAAAGTTCACAATTTCGATAGTCTTTGCCATTGTTTAAGCTCCTTAAGGATTAGTTGTGAGTGCAGCGATCGGGTGGGCATTCGCCACCGCAATGTGGGCAGACAGGAGGCCCCCCCAGATAGATTTCTGCGTATTTGGCCTTCAAAAAGGCCAGTGAGGCCCGGGCCAAAGCTTCTGGGCTTTCAGCATAGTCGCGCCAGATGCACACGAGGCTCGCGAGACGTTCGATGCCAGGATTGAAGGATTCAACCCCGATGACATAGTCGTATCCGATGTCCTTAAGCGCATTGAATGTGGCGTCCCATGGCACCATATCCCGGCCGGGAATGCCACGGTGGCTTCCACATGCGTGGAAGTAAGCCATGCGTGATCCCGTAGACCGGATGGCACCAGCCAGATCATCTTCCTCACGCAACATGTGAAACGTGTCGAGGTGAACCTTGCAATTGTCCAAACCTACAGCATCCACAAATGCACAGGCATCGGCAGCGGTGTTCAGATAATGCGATTCAAACCTGTTCAGGGTTTCAACGGCGATCGTCAAGCCGCTTCCCGCCGCGTATTCACCAATCTGGCGATAGGCCTCAACACCCCAGTTCCATTCGTCGGCTGATCGCCGTCGGCCAGAATGATAGCCCCAAGCACAATAGTTCGCGCCACAGTAAACCTCGACACCTGCTTCGACGCATAGATCGACAACTTTCTTCGAAAGTTCTATGCCGCGCGACCTCACCGCCGGGTCGGGGCTGATCGTATTAGCATCAAGCGGTAAGGCGAAATTAGCATTGATCGACAGCTCCAATTCTTTGGCCCGTGCTCGTAACTTTGCGGCGGGAAAGGTGTCGGGGTTCACCGGGGTGACCTCGAACACACTAAATCCCATATCCCGCACTTTATCGCAGAGTTGCAGGTCGCTCTCGTCGAAGCTGCCCGAGAACAGAAGCGAGTTTACCCCAAAGCGCATTTGTCAATCTTTCTGATTGGGTTGCAGCAGGACGAGGCCTGATGCACTATCCAAGCCACGGTTCAAGTGAACGGGGCTTTCCTCGATGACCAACTCCATGGTCGGGCGCACGATCCCTTGGATCAGATGGCCACCGCGGGTGCTGGCGTCGTTCAATCCGACGACGCAGTGCAGATGCAGATGCGGGCCATTGTCCTCGCTATCGCCATCGCCGTCATCGTCTTCATGTCCGTCATGTTGGCCAAGTTCGCCAGCGATGTTGCCATTGAGCGCCAATACTTCGGCCTGAACGGTCAGGTCGTTTCGCGTAAACTCCTTGGTTGCCGGGTTGAAATGACCAAAAGAGCACGTCTCGAACGCGCCGATTCCGGCTACGGTGGACCCTTGTAGCTCTTGCTGTTTTGCAAAAGCCTTGATCGACGCAACGGCCTCTTCGCCTGCGTCAAGCACCAAAACGAATTTCCGACGTCCGTCATCATGTTCAAGAAGTTTATGGCGCATGTCAGATGCCCGCCGTCTTGCGGATATACTCCCGGGCCATCCGCGCGTATTGTAGTGGATTGGCTTTCAGCGCGTCCTGCTCGGCTTCGACCATCAGCCAGCCTGCATAATCTGCATCCGCCAGTACCTTGAAGATTGGGGCAAAGTCGATGGCACCGTCACCGGGTACGGTAAACACCCCCTCCATCACACTCTCAATAAAGGTCCGGTTCGTCTCATTGCACCGCACCATAACATCATGGCGGATGTCTTTAAGATGAACATGGCGAATGCGTGAGGCGTAGGCCCGCGCCATATCCAGTGGATCATCGCCGGCCCAGTAAAGATGCCCGGTGTCGAGCAACAGATGCACGACCTCTGGGTTGGTCTCAGCCATCAGACGGTCCACTTCGGGGCGGAACATCACACCCGTGCCCATATGGTGGTGATAGCAAAGCTGCATATCATTTTCGGCAGCAATCCGGCCAAGGTCATTCAGGCCGTCGGTCATCGCCTTCCACTGGTCATCATTGAACCGGGGTTTATTTGCACTTGTGGGAACAGGCTGCTGGTGAACTGCATGGCCAAGTTCCGCAACGACGACCGAGGTTCCGCCCATCCGCTTGATAAAGGCCATCGACTCGCGAAAGCTTTCAACGGTGCGTTCGCGCATGTTGTTTACGGTAAAGTAGGTGCTTGACCACGGCTCGGAGACGCGCAGTCCGCGCTGCGACAACTCGCGCTCTAGGACCTCCGGATCTTTCGGGAACTTGTGACCGACTGAACAGCCCTCATATCCGGCCAATGCCATTTCCGAAACACACTGACCAAAGGAGATATGGTCGCCAAGGGCAGGATAATCGTCATTGGTCCATCCCGTGGGGGTGATCCCGACGAATACTTTGCTGCGATCAAACACGATCAAATCTCCTGCGATGGATTGGGAATACGAGGCGGCCGCGCCCACATGGCGTAGCCTTGGGCCTTAACGCCGGCCGGATTGGTTCCGATGGCCGGCCAAAGCAGCCCTTCGGTGTAGGAGGCGGGACATGGAACGCAGTCGGTATCGTCCAGCGCGCCACCGAAACGCTCGTGCCACTCTGTCGGCAAAGCATGCCAGACACCAACGTACCACATCTTGAGTAAGCTGCGGGCGGCGGGGCCCAGACAAGCATCGCTCAGGATGGCATGTCGCAAAATCCGATCTTTTTCGGAAGTGTCAGCCGCTTCGGAAAGCTGATCTACGGCCTCACATAAAGCGGCAAATGCCTTTGGGCCCATGCGGCTTGCAAGATGCGTGGTATACACTTCCAGCAGGCCAGTCCCTCGCAGCCTGAACGCGGAAAAGCCGGTTAGAACAACGCTTAATTTAGTGACGGCCTCAAGATCTGAATGTGCCATTCGAAGTACCCCCTTAAGCCAGATTGATTTCGAAAGTGGGTGCTGCGTTAAACGTCGAGCCATCGCCAATGGGCTGCCTAATCAGCTGGTAGGCGAAATCCTTCAGGCGGAACATCTCGCCAACGGCATCAACCAGCAGGTTCGGCTCTCCGTTGAAAGCGCGTGTCAATAGGCCAAGGTATTGCGCATAGCCCACGTTGAACGCCTCGGCCGCCGCCCTGACATCGGAACCGGCCGGAAAGTCCGTAACCTTGGCGTTCGATTTGATCGGATAGACCGATGCCCAATCTACTTCGACCGGTCCCCCAGTGGGATGATCTGGCTGATCACCTTCGCGGTAAAAGCGGCCAAGCAAGAGTTGCTGAAAGCGGTAGTAATGGGCGATTTCGCCATCTTCATCGAAGATTTCGCCGGTTATACCCTCACCCTGTTCCGCAATCAGGTCCAGCGCAGCCTTTGCTGAGGCCATGTCAGTGACAGGGATCAAACCACCACCGCCGGAATAGTAATATTCCGGCCCAACCTGAAGCGACGGATCACCACTGAACAGCGCGTCGCCAATTTCTGCATAAAGGTCGTCAAGACCGGTCTCGATGGCCTTGTAGAATTCGCCAATTGAGAAGAAATGCTCCTCATCCGCGTCGCCCGTGTGACCCGCTGAAAGCATCGATCCCTTGCGCGGACGATGGCGCTTGTTGGACTCGCCATGATTCAGGCTGGCAGGGCGTTCGATCTTTAGGAATGTCTCGATGGCCTCTGGCGAAAAGGGATGCAACCCGGCCATGAAGTCCTTTTCCCCATCGGGAAGATGGGCAGGATAATTGGGGGTAAAGCCAGGAGTCGTCAGGTCGGTTTTCCCGCCAATGGCGTTCATCAAATTGCACACCAGAGTAAGGTGCAGCATCTCCTCGACAGCAACCGCGCGGATAATGTGATACCCCTCGCTGTTTGTGCCCGGAACGATGGAGTAAAGCGCCGTTAGGTAAATCGGGATCGTGGCATGCTCAAGTTGCATCGCCGCATAGACATGGCGGCGCAAGCTATCGAGGTCTTTGATCTTGTAAAGGCTCATGGTCAGGCTCCTACAGCCGGGGCAATGGCTGACGCGGTCAGACGCGCGATGATGTCCTCGGCGGTGCGCAGACAAATTGCAGCCAATGTAAGTGTGGTGTTGGCGGTACCGATGGTGGGCATAGATCCGGCCCCAGCGAGATACAGGTTCGGATGTTCCCAAGATTGCTGGCGATCATTCACGACGGAATCGACGGCGCTGCTTCCCATCAGATGCGTGCCCGCCCAGTGATTGCCTCCACGTACGACATAGCCCTCGCCGTTATGGGTGACCCAACCCGGCGCCATGGGATCATAGCTGGAATGGTCTTTCGCCCCGACGCGCTGATAGATTTGCTTGGTAAGGCGGCGCGAGAAGGCGACCGTTTCCAACGTGTATTGTGGCAGGTCAAAGCAGACGACAGGCCGCATATTGCCAAGTTGATCGACATAGCGCGGATCAACCGTGATGCGGTTTCCGGGATCTGCGGGAATTTCGATCATGCAGTCGATCAAGACCTGACGCGCAACCGTGTCGATCAACCCCTGCCGCAGGGCCCCACCATAAAGATTGTCGCGATCAACGGCATCGTAAAGGTCGCTGTAGGGGCCGCCCGTGGCCCAGCCCCAGCCATCATTGTGGATCGAAAAGCGCACCGCAGCCATGTTGCGGCGATACTTTCCTGTGCGGATATCTTCGATCCCCGATGTGCAGACCGGACCGCGCATCACACCGATAGGCTTGGGCATCAAAGCCCATGTCAGCAGGTAGCCATGATCCATCAGGTTCCGGCCCATCAGACCATTCAGTCCCGGCAACCCTGAGGCCAGCATCAGACGCGCGTTTTCAACCGCATTTGCGGCAAGCACATAGGTCCGCGCCTTGAACACCCGCGTCGTGGAGCCGGTCAAATCGGGATGGTCATAAGTTTTGGCCTCGATACCTGTGATATGGCCTGTCACCCCATCGACCAGAACCTTGCTCGCAACAGTCCGCGCCAACAAAACAACATTTCCGGTGGCCATGGCCTGAACCAAGGTCCTACGGGCATCGTATTTTGCCTGAACCGGGCAGATCGGCACACAGTTGGTATTGCCTTGGCATCGCTCGCCCATCTCGGCCTGATGGACGCTTACGGCCCCGTTTGGCACAAATCCAGCACCTGCGGCATAGTTCTTGTTCGGAATTCCATTGCGCGCTTGCGGCGTCGTGCGGACCTTGAGTTCAAAGCGTTCCTCTGCCAACTCGACCGTCATGCCATCGACATCGCGCGCCAGCACCTGATCCAAATAGCTGGCTGGCATTTTGTGCATCGGCAAGACATAACCGTCTTCGCCAAAGGTCAGCCCACCGTATTGCTGATCTTCTACATCGCCTGAAACGCCAAGCTCGGCTTCGGCCTGACAGTAATAGGGTTCAAGCTCGTCATACCCAATCGGCCAGTCACGGCCGTGGCCGAAGAGGCTATTCATACGGAAATCGTCAGGCAACATCCGAAGTGCCTTGCCTTCCCAATGCCGCGTTGTACCGCCAAGAACCCGGCTATAGGTGCTGTCGATCTCAAACGGCCCCTTCTGGACGAGATAACCTCGATCATTGATCTCACCGTCGCGCAGGCGAACGTTTTCAAAGTCCCTCGGCATGGGCGCATTCTTCGGGTTGTAATAGGCCGCGTTGTTGTCTTTGCTGGCGGCCCCGTAAAACCGGAAGACGTTTTCGTCATAATCCGACACGGTTATGTCGTTGCCTGACCCGGCTTCGACGACCAACACCTTCAGCCCCTGCAGACCCAACCGTTTCGCGATCAGGGCCCCGCTGACCCCTGATCCAATGACCACGGCATCGAACTGGCTCGAAGCGGCCACGTCTGGATCAATGCTGAAGCGATCACTTGATTGAACTGTCATCTTCGTCTCCTAAGTGCCGCTTTAACTTATTTGGTTGAGGAAGCAGAACGCGCCATCGCAGACTTTTTTGCCGTCCGCGAGCTTGGCCGCTCCGTAGGTGTAGCCTTAGCCGCAAGTTCTTCGATCAAGACCGCAACAAGGCCCGTCCACCCAGTCTGGTGCGACGCACCAATGCCTGCCCCAATATCTCCGTGAAAATATTCATAGAAGAGGACGTTATCCTTCCATGCCGGGTCCGACTGCATCTTTTTGGTGCCGCCAAACACGGGCCGGCTGCCTTGGCTGTCGCGCTCAAAAATCGCCACCAAGCGGCGGGATAATTCATCGGCAACCCCCTCAAGGCTCATCATCTGGCCCGAGCCTGTGGGACATTCAACTTTGAATGTATCCCCATAATGCGCGTGATAGGTCCGCAAGGCATCGATCAGGAGATAATTGATCGGCATCCAGATCGGACCGCGCCAATTTGAGTTTCCGCCAAACATTCCGGAATGCGACTCGGCCGGTTGGTAGCCTGCCTCCAGAACCTGGCCAGCGACCTCGATCCGGAACGGTTCGTTCAGGTGGCGCTTTGACATCGAGCGGATGCCAAAATCAGACAGCATCTCATCGGGGTCCAGCATCGGCCGCAACATGCGGGCAAGCTGATCGCGCGACAGGAACGACAGCAAAAGGTCGTCTACATCGACCCCGTCGCCTTCGGTCATGCGATCGAAAAGCTCTTTCTGGTTGTTCTTGAACCATTCGATGCGCTTGGCAAAGTTCGGATTTTCTTCGGACTTTAGTTTGGCAAGGTTGAGGTCCGCCACAGCGATCATCGGAAGAAGGCTGACCAGCGACCGCACCTTAAGCTTTGTGAAGTCATCGCCGACCCGCAGAACATCGTAATACAGGCCATCTTCCTCATCCCACAATTCCGCAGTGTTAGCTGAGACAGCACCGATGTGGTCTATCGCATCTGCGATCAGGGTGAAATGCTGGAAGAACTTCGCAGCAAGTTCGTGATGATCAGGCTCGTCTTCGGCAAGGATCTTTGCCGCCTGCATCATCTGAAGCGCAAAGAATGCCACCCATGTCGTTCCATCGGACTGATAAAGGCGTCCCCCGCCAGGCAAATAACCTGACGACCTGTCGAATACCGAGATGTTGTCCAGACCAAGGAACCCTCCTTGGTAAAGGTTGTTGCCCTCGGCATCTTTTCTGTTCACCCACCACGTGAAATAAAGCAACCCGTGATCAAACAGACGGCGTAGGAAGGATGTGTCGACTTTACCCGTCGTCCTACGTTCGTATTCGACGATTTTCAGCCCCGCCCAAACCTGAACAGGGGGGTTCACATCGTCAAACGCCCATTCATAGGCCGGGATCTGACCATCGGGGCGCATATACCATTCGCGCGTCAATAGAAGGACCTGCTCTTTGGCAAAGTTCAGGTCAGTTCTAGCAAGAACAACCGTATGGAAGGATAAGTCCCAGCTAGCAAACCAGGGATATTCCCATGCATCCGGCATCGAGATGATGTCTTTGGCATAGAAATGACGCCAATCTTTATTCCGACCATATTTGCGGTTGTCGGGCGGCGGAACCTCATCGCCATCCAACCAATCTGAAACCACATAATGAAAGAATTGTTTGGACCACATCATCCCAGCGTGTGCTTGAAG
>ERZ888423.2611-NODE-2611-length-13124-cov-31.782998_pt1 | contig 13124 bp, 14 predicted proteins | sample MGYA00520523_ERZ888423 | MGnify/ENA primary metagenome ERZ888423 (study PRJEB32303, sample SAMEA104408611) | aquatic metagenome | biome: Brackish water; feature: Pelagic; material: water | place: Baltic Sea | collected 2014-06-08T10:24:00 | depth 30,27 m ...
CTGGTGATCGACTTCTCCACGATTGCCCCCGCCACCAGCCGCGCCCTCGCCGCCCGCCTGGAGACCGCTGGGATCACCTACCTCGACGCACCGGTGACCGGCGGCACCGAGGGGGCCCGCAACGGCAGTTTGGCGGTGCTGGTGGGCGGCAGCGGGGCGGCGCTGGAGCGGGCACGGCCGCTGCTGGAGGCGGTGGGGAGCTCGATCAGCCATTTCGGGCCCGTGGGCGCCGGCCAGCAGGCCAAGGCGGTGAACCAGGTGCTGGTGGCCGGCAGCTATGCGGCCGTGGCCGAAGCGATCGCCCTGGGCCGCCGGTTGGGGCTGCCGATGGCGCAGGTGTGCGCCGCGCTCGAAGGCGGTGCCGCCGGCTCCTGGGCCCTGCGCCACCGGGCCGGCAACATGATCTGCGATCACTATCCGCTGGGCTTCCGGCTCGCCCTGCACCGCAAAGACCTGGCCATCGCCCTGGCAGAAGCGGCATCCGCCGGGCTGGAGCTGCCGCTCACCACCCAGGTGGCCGCCATGGAAGACACACTGATCGCTAGCGGCCACGCTGATGAAGATGTATCGGTACTGGCCCGCTGGTTCGAGGCCGGCCACTGAGCACCGCCCACTGAGGATCAGCCGCCCAGCTCCAGGGCCGGCGGCAGCGGCGCCTCCAGTTCCAGCCAGCTGCCTTCGGGCCGGGGCAACACGAGCCGGTGGGCATGCAGGTGGTAGCCGCCCAGGCCCGGCAGGGCATCGGGGCGGGCCAGGCCGCCGGGCAGGTAGAGGGGATCACCCAGCAGCGGCGTGCCGGCACTGGCGGCATGGATTCGAATCTGATGGGGGCGACCGCTGCGGATGACCACCTCCACCAGATGGGCCTGCGGACGCACCTGCAGCAGGTGCAGCTCGCTCCAGGCCGGCAAGGGTGCTGCAGCAGGGCCTGAAGAGGCGGCGCCAGGGGCCTCGCCCGCAGCGGAGGCGGCCGCCCACACCTGGCCCAGCAACGGGTGGGGCCAGCGGGCGATCGGCGTGTGGATCTCCAGCCGCTCGCCCGCTGCGATCGGCAGGGGGCCCGCCTGCGTGAGCGCCCGGTAGAGCTTGCGGCAGCCGCTCTCAGGTGCGGCGGTGCTCTCGCGCAGCAGGGCGCTGAGCCAGGCGCGGGTGCTGGGGCGGCGGGCCAGCACCAGCAGTCCGGAGGTGAAACGGCCCAGACGGTGCACGGGCCTCGGCAGGGCAGCCCCGGGCAACGCCGCCCGCAGGCGCTGCTCGATCAGGCGCAGCACGGTGTGCTCGAGGAAGCCGCCGGCCGGCAGCACCGGCAGGCCGCTGGGCTTGTCGATCACCAGGATGTCGCCGTCGTCATGGACGACCTGCCACTGATCCGGCACCGGCGGTTCGTGCCAGGGGGGCCGATGCCATGCCAGCCGATCCCCCGGCGCGAGGCTGCCATCGGCCCGGAGCTGCTGGCCGTTCCTGTGGATCTCGCCGGCCTCCAGCCGCGCCTGCCACACCCGTCGATCGGAATGGCGGTAGCGGGCGGCGTAGAAGGCGGAGATCGTCTGGCCCGCTGCGGAGCTGCCGGCCCGGTCGGTGTAGATCCAGCCTTGGTTGAGCGAGCCTGCAGGCACGGGCTTGCGCGGGATTGCGGAGAAGGACACCCTGCCCGGGCCACGAGCGGTGCTGGAGCGGCTGGTGCTGGAGCTGGCGTTGCTGGAGTGGCTGTTGCTGGAGTGGCCGGTGGCCCGCTCACTCCACCAGGCTGTTTTCGAGGGCGTAGCGGACCAGTTCGGTGCGGCTGGTGGTGCCGGTTTTGGTGAACAGGCGGCTCACGTACTTCTCGACGTTGCGGATTGAGGTTTCCAGCCGGCGGGCGATCTCCTTGTTCATCAGCCCTTCGGCCACGAGTTGCAGCACGCTCGCCTCACGGGGGGTGAAGTCGAGCTTGACGCCGGCGGCCGCCTTCTTGGCGCCACCCATCTGCAGCAGCGAGCGAATCTCGGTGATCTGGCGGGCCATCTGGCCGATGTCGGCGTCGGCGTAGCGGGCGGCCTCGGCCAGCAGCCGCTCCTGGCGGCGCACCATGTTGCGCACCCGGGCCACCAGCTCGTCGGGATCGAACGGCTTGGGGATGTAATCGTCGACGCCCGCCTGAAAGCCCTCGATGCGGTCGGCGGTCATGCCCTTGGCGGTGAGGAAGATCACCGGCGTGCCCCCCAAGCGCTCATCGCCCCGCAGGCGCTTGAGCAGGCCGTAGCCATCGAGGCGGGGCATCATCACGTCGGTGAGCACCACATCCGGGACCATCTCCTGGGCCACCTTCCAGCCCTCTTCGCCGTCGTTGGCAGTGACCACTTCAAAGCCCTCGTCCTGCAGGTAGGCCTGCACCGCGGTGCGCAGCCCCGGCTCGTCGTCGACGAGCAGCAGGCGCGGTGGCGCGACGGCCACCGGGGTGGCGGTGCTGGCCTCGCCGGTGCCGGTGGGCTCCAGAACTGGGGCCAGGGGGTGGTCGGTCGCGTGGTCAGAGGCGGCGTCGCCGTCGGGTGCGGCTGCTGGGATGGCTTGGCTCATGGACCCACCGGTGGTGCCGGAAATCTATCCAGGGCCGCCAACTTGTCTGCGATGTGGCTTCGATGTGGCTTCAGAGCGATCCAGCCGGCAGCATTTGCTCCTGTTCCTGCAGGTTGCCGCTGTAGCCCAGCTGCAGCGCCACGGCGCGCAGCCCGGCCGGGTCCTGGCCCGCATGCTGCGGGTGGCAGGAGGCCCACCACACCAGATGATCCTTGCGGTTGACGCTGCTGATCGCCCCGCCCGGGTTGAGCTGGCGCAGGATCAGCTGGCGGCCGTCGTTGGTGACCCGCATCGGCGCGGTGGTGGTGCAACCGATCGTTTCGGTGCGCACCTTGACATCATTGGGCAGCTCCTCCCACACCTTGATGCGCAGCAGCTGGGGCCGGGCCGGATCGGCGGTGACGGCATAGACCCCCAGCGCCTGCACTCCACCAGGTACCACCCGTTCGAACACCAGGGCCATGCCCGGTGGGCGGTTCTGGGACGGGATCAGCACCGGCGCCCCCTGGCCGTGGGCCGCGCTCGCCAACAGGAAGACGGAGCTGAAGGCCAGTGCGCAGCGAGGCATCACAGAAGAACGCAGGGGCAGGGCAGCAAGCCATGGGTCTGGGGTCTGGGGCCATTCTCCACGCTTCTTGACGGCCAGCGCGCCCGCACCGCTGCAGTGGATCCGCTGTGATCGTGCGGCGCCACTGCTACAAGGGAACAGGGGCCGCAGCAGCGTCCCGACCCGTGTTCCCAGCCCCAGGCGATCCCGTGACCCATCCCTACCTGGACTACCAGGCCACCACCCCTTGTGAGCCGGCGGTGGTGGAAGCGATGGCGCCTTACTGGAGCGAGCTGTTCGCCAATCCATCGAGCCGCCTGCACCGGCCGGGGCTGGAGGCGGCCACGGCGGTGGAGCGGGCGCGCGAGCAACTGGCGGCGCAGCTGGGGGTGGCCATCGAGCGGGTGGTGTTCACCAGCGGCGCCACCGAGGCCAACAACCTGGCGCTCAAGGGGCTGGCGGAAGCGCGGCAGCACCTGGGCCGTCACCTGATCACGGTGGCCACGGAGCACAAGGCCGTGCTCGACACCATGCGCGAGCTGGAACGGCGCGGCTTTGCCCTTACGGTGCTGCCGGTGGGCACCGATGGGCTGCTGGATCTGGGCGATCTGGTGACAGCGCTGCGCCACGACACGATCCTGGTGAGCGTGATGGCCGCCAACAACGAAATCGGTGTGCTGCAGCCGCTGGCGGCGATCGGGTCGCTCTGCCGGGCCAGTGGTGTGGCCTTTCATTGCGATGCCGCCCAGGCCTTCGGCCACCTGGCCCTGCAACCCGACGCCCTCAGCATCGATCTGCTCAGCATCAGCGCCCACAAGTTCTACGGGCCCAAGGGCATCGGCGCGCTGGTGGTGGGCGAGGGGATCACGCTCAACCCCCAGCAGCACGGCGGCGGCCAGGAAGGAGGCCTGCGGGCCGGCACCCTGCCGGTGCCGTTGATCGTGGGCATGGCCAAGGCCGCCACGCTCGCCCTGGCCGACCGGGAGGAACGCGAGCAGCGGCTCGGCGCCCTGCGGCAGCGGCTGCTGCACGGCCTGCTGGCCATCGAGGGCGTGGCGGTGAACGGCAGCCTCGAGCAGCGCCTCGCCCACAACCTCAACGTGCGCATCGCCGGCGTGGATGGCAACCGGCTGCACAGCCTGCTGCGGCGCCAGCTCACGGTGAGCGGCGGCTCGGCCTGCAGCGCCGGCAGCCCCTCCCATGTGCTCGCCGCCCTGGGGCTCGACCGCGCCGCGGCGGCGGCCTCGGTGCGCTTCGGGCTGGGCCGCGGCACCACCAGAGGCGACATCGATCAGGCGATCGCCGCCGTGGCCGCGGCCGTGGCGGAGCTGCGCCAACCGCCCGCCGCCCCCGCTCCACCGCCGTTGGAGGTGGAGTCGCTCAGGGCGCCAGCACCGTGCTGAGCAGCACGAAGCCCGCCACTCCCAGCAGCGCCAGCAGGAACTGAGCCACCCGGCTCACGAGCATGCCGGCCACCACTGCCAGCCCCACCAGCAGCGCGCGGCGCAGCCGCTCCAGCCCCAGCGGCCCCAGCGCCGACGCTGCCGTCACCAGCTCGCCGAGGGTGGCCCCCAGCAGTGGCCCCACCAGGGCACCCAGCAGCGGACCGCCCACCGGCAGGGCGGGCAGAAGCCCCAGCAAGCCCACCACCAGCCCGAGACCGGCGCCGATGTAGGCCCAGCGGGTGGCCTGCAGACGGGCCGCCCCCAGCACCACCCCGAGTGCATCGGCCCCCCAGCCCAGCAGCAGGATCAGACAGGCCAGCAGCAGGGTGGGCCAGGCGGTGCTCCAGCCCGCCGCCCACACCCACAGCCCGGCCCCGAGCGGCAGAAACATCAGCCCCGGCAGCACGGGCAGCAGGGTGCCGGGAATGGCCACCAGCTGCAGCGTCAGCGCCAGCCACCAGAGCAGATCGACAGGATCGAGCGTTGGAGAGCTGGCCGGGTTCATGGCGGCAGGATCAGGCCACGCGGCGGGCCAGCCTCAGCTTGGCGGACCGGCTGCGGGGATTGGCCTGCTCCTCCTCCTCACTGGGAATCAGCGGCTTGCGGGTGAGCCGCTCCAGGCGCGGATCGGCCAGGAAGGCCGTCTTGACGCGCCGGTCCTCGAGGGAGTGGAAGCTGATCACCGCCAGCAGACCCCCCGGAACCAGCCAGCCGGGGGCCTGGGCCAGCAGCTGATCGAGGGCCCCCAGCTCGTCGTTGACGGCGATCCGCAGGGCCTGGAAGGTGCGGGTGGCCGGGTGGATGCGGCCGTGGCGCGCCTTGGGGGGGAAGCAACCGGCCACGGCATAGGCCAGGTCGGCGGTGGTGCGGCCGCTGTCGGCCCAGGGGCGCTCGGCCACCAGGCGCCGGGCGATGCGGCGCGACAGGCGCTCCTCGCCGTAAGCATGGATCAAGTCCGCGAGGGCCGATTCCTCCAGCCGGTCAATCAGCTCGGCGGCCGTCTCGCCGGCGTCGGGGTCCATGCGCATGTCCAGGGGGCCGGGGGCGCGGAAGCTGAACCCACGGGTGGGCTCATCCAGCTGGGGACTGCTGACCCCCAGATCGGCCAGCACGGCCAGGGCCGGCTCGGCGGGGAGGTGGGCGGCGAAGTTGGCGGGCTCAATGCGCACGCGGTCGCCGAAGCGGGCCAGGGCCGCCGCGGCGGCCACCCGGGCGCCGGGGTCGCGGTCGAGACCCACCAGCCGCAGGGCGGGATGGGCCTCCAGCAGCAGGGCACTGTGGCCGCCACCGCCGAGGGTGCAGTCGATCAGCGCGCCACCACCGGGTCGCTCCGCCAGCAGGGCCGCCAGCGGGGCCAGGCCCTCCTGCACCGCATCCGCCAGCACGGGCACGTGCGCGAAGGAACCCGAAGCCACCATCAGCCCATCCTGGCCTGCAGAGGACGCCGCCGCCGCCCCTGGTTGAAGTCCTGGCTGAGAAGGCACCAGCCGCGCTCGGCGGTCTCGATCGCCTCGTGCAGCAGGCGGCCGAGGGTGAAGCGAATGGCCAGCCTCTCCAGCTGCGCCGGCGGCAGCCGATCGAGCCGGGGATCGTTGAAACGCTCCTCGAGCCCCTGCCAGGCCGGAGGCAGCTGCAGGGGGGAGGCCGGCGGCGGCGGCAGGGACCCCGCCTCACGGCCGATCAGGCGGCTCCACAGGGCCAGGCGCGCTGCAAGCACCCGCAGCAGCTCGGCCTGATCGGCCTGAAGCGACTCCAGCAGCGCCCCGGCATCAGCCTCCAGCAGGGGCTGGTCGGCGAGATCATGGCTGGCGCTGAGCAGCCGCGAACCGGCCCCCTCAAGAGTTTCCACCAGCCGGTGAATGGGATGGCGGAAGGGCTTGGTTCCCAGTTCAATATCGAGGGCTGGCCGCTGTCCGCGCAGTTTCTGCAGGGTCGCTTGGCGGGCCCGCAGGCGGGCTGCGGCCTCCGCCGGATCGGCGGGCGCCGCAGCAGGGGGCAGGGCCGCGGCCTCAAACTCCAGATCCTCGGCCAGGCCAGCGAACAACTCAGCCAGACTCGCCAGCACCGCCCTCTGACTGCGACTCGGCCAGAACAGGCGCAAGCTCAGCAACGCCACCAGGATGCCTACGACGGTCCAGGTCAGCCGCAGCGGCAGCCAGGAGCCCAGCTCGTTGTCGTGCACAATCCAGCCCATCACCATGATCATTCCGCCCACCTTGTAACCGACCTTCAGCCCCAGGGCGCCGCCGATCAGCCGCAGCGACCCCAGGGCGATCGCCAGGCCCACGGGCATCGGCAGGCCCTGCAGACCGCGCACGCCGACCACCAACAGGATCCCGCCCAGCAGCGAGCCCAGGATCCGCTGGCGGCCCAGCTCCAGCGAGGAGCCGTAGGTGCCGCTGCAGACCGCCAGCACCGCCAGAGGGGCGTAGTAACCGAAGGCGAGTCCACTGAGGCTGCTGAAGCCGTTGAGCAGCCCGGTGGTGAAAACAAGCCTCAGATCGGCACGGTTGATCAGCGACATGGGACGACACCACGCAGGCGGGCGAGTTCCTGACCGCTCTCCAGCAGCGGGCGTTGCTCCTGGGCCAGGGCCAGCAGGGTGAGCAGAGAACGGCCGCTGCCGGCAGCCAGGGCCGTCCAGGCCTCCAGCGGGATCTCCGGGAGATCGGCACCGCCATCCCCCTCACACTGGACCGCCAGCGCCTCGATGGCAACGCCCAGCGGGCTGGGACAGGCAGGATCGGGAGGCGGCGGATCGCTCGCCAGGAGCAGACGCTCCCATTGCAGCCAGTGAAGGCGCAGGCTCTGCCACAGCTGCAACCGGCGGCGCCAGTCACCTGCCTGCAGGCGCCGCCAGCGTGGCCCGCTGAGCTCCTGATGCAGGAGGGTCTGCATCCGCTCCAGGCCAGCACCCAGGGAGGCTGGCGGCAACGGGACTGGGAGGCTGCCCGCTCCGGCCAGCCAGTGCCTGTAGCCCGCCAGCTGGCCGCGCAGCATCGCCACCAGCTCACGCTCCGCCGCCTCCAGCTGCTGAAGGCCATTGCGGGGCCAGAAGATCAACCCCACGGCAATGGCCACGATGCAGCCGATCGAGGTGTCGAGGGTGCGGTTGAACACGTAATCCCAATTGAGCACAGCGTGGCCGGGGATCATCAGGAACATCACCGGGATCAAGGCGGCAGTGCTCAGGGCGCTCTGCCAGCCCAGCAGCCGCAACATCGGGGCGATCAGCAACAGCGAGAGGAGCACCCCGGGCCAGCCGGCGGCGATTCTGTGAACAAGAAAGGTGATCAACCCGCCGGCCGCCGTGCCAAGGATGCGGCCGGTGGCGGCCTTCACGGTGAGATCGTCGTTGTCGTCGACCACGATCACCACTGCCAGCAGCGGGTACCAGGCGAAGGCGATGCGGTCGAAGCGCTCCACCAGAACCGCGGTGATGAAGGCGGCCACCGCCAGCTTGAGGCTGTTGCGCAGCAGCTGGGGATTCATGCGGGGCCATCAGGGTCGTGGTCATGATCGCGCTGCCGCAGGGACATAGCAGCGCCGGAGCCCCGCCCGGATCAGGCTCCGCGCCAGGCCCGCATGGCTTCCACCTACCTAGAATCGGCCCTAAATCGGTCCCGGCCCGTCAGCCGCCCTCCTTCATGACCCAGCTCGAGACCCGCACCGAGCCGATGGTGGTCAATTTCGGGCCTCACCACCCCTCGATGCACGGGGTGTTGCGGCTGGTGGTGACCCTCGACGGCGAGGACGTGGTGGATTGTGAGCCGGTGATCGGCTACCTCCACCGCGGCATGGAGAAGATCGCCGAGAACCGCACGAACGTGATGTTCGTGCCCTATGTGAGCCGCTGGGACTATGCCGCCGGCATGTTCAACGAAGCGATCACGGTGAACGCCCCTGAGAAGCTGGCCGACATCCCGGTGCCGAAGCGGGCCAGCTACATCCGGGTGCTGATGCTGGAGCTCAACCGCATCGCCAACCACCTGCTCTGGCTTGGCCCCTTCCTGGCGGACGTGGGCGCCCAGACGCCATTTTTCTACATTTTCCGCGAGCGGGAAATGATCTACGACCTCTGGGAAGCGGCCACCGGCCAGCGGCTGATCAACAACAACTACTTCCGCATCGGTGGTGTGGCCGCCGATCTTCCCTACGGCTGGCTGGAGAAGTGCCTCGACTTCCTCGATTATTTCGGCCCGAAGATCGACGAATACGAAAAACTGATCACCAACAATCCGATTTTCAAGCGGCGCATCCAGGGCCTCGGTGTGATCAGCCGTGAGATGGCGATCAACTGGAGCCTGTCGGGGCCGATGCTGCGCGCCTCCGGGGTGCCGTGGGATCTGCGCAAGGTGGATCACTACGAGTGCTACGACGACTTCGAATGGGACGTGGCCTGGCGCACGGAAGGCGATTGCTATGCGCGTTATCAGGTGCGCATCGAGGAGATGCGTCAGTCGCTGAAGATCCTGCAACAGGCCTGCAAAGCCATCCCGGGCGGCCCCACCGAAAATCTGGAAGCCAAACGCCTGAGCGAAGGCAAAGGGGGTGAATCCTTCGGCTTCGATTATCAGTACATTGCCAAGAAGGTGGCTCCCACCTTCAAGATTCCCGGCGGTGAACTCTATGCGCGGCTGGAATCGGGCAAAGGGGAGTTGGGCGTGTTCATCATGGGCAACGACGACGTCACCCCCTGGCGCTGGAAGATCCGTGCCGCCGATTTCAACAACCTCCAGATCCTGCCCCACATCCTCACCGGGGCCAAGGTGGCCGACATCATGGCGATCCTCGGTTCGATCGACGTGATCATGGGCTCGGTGGATCGCTGAACGCCTCCAGCCGCCGTGATCCGCAGCGGAGCCGGCGCCAGCGCTGGCTCAATCAGTTGCGTCGCTGTGGTGTGGCCCTGCCGGCCTTGCTCACCGGCTACCTCTGGCTGAAGGGCTGGCACGGCGGCCTGCCTGGCCTGGCCTGCCCGCTGCGAGAGCTCACGGGCGTTCCCTGCCCCACCTGCTTCCTCACCCGGGCCACGGCAGCCGCCCTCAACGGCCAGCTCGCCAGCTCAGTGCAGCTGCACGCCTTCGGGCCGCTGGCCGCCGCGGCGCTGCTGGTGTGGTCGGTGGCGGCGTTGCGCAGCGGCCGGCTGCTGCCCTGGGCACTAAGCGGGCGCCACCTGGTGCTGGCGGCCGTCGCCTTGCTGCTCTATTGGGCCGGGCGCATGAGCCTGGCCTACGGACTCGGCCTGCCGGCGTTTCCGAGCGGATAGCCCGGCCGGTGAGGCCGAGCCGGTGAGGCGGTTGCGGTTGCGGGCGGGAAGACGTCGCGGAGCTAGCTGATGGCTCCCTGGTGATAGGCCGAGTTCTGGATGTAGAAGGTGCCCACCGGCACGGCCACCAGGGCGCCAAGGCCGCAGGTGCAAACCGAAACGACGACCACTACCAGCCAGGTGAGCAGCTGAATGCCAGCGAAGGTGCGCCCGCGCGGTGAGCGATACACCGCCTGAGACGAGGCCGTGAACGCCTCCACGATCGGCTGATCACTGAGGAAGATCCTGTTGACGAACACGGGCGTCACCAACGCCACCGCGATGCCGGGCAGGATGCAGAGCAGGAAGCCGACGGTGGTCACCACCGAGAACAACACACCGGCAAGCAGATAACGCAGAGGCCGCTGCAGCAGGGCACGAAAGGCCACCTGGGAGGAAATGTTCTCACCGCTGTCGTAATGCATGGCGGGTACAGCCACGAACAGCACCCCCACCAGATTGGAGAGGATCGCAAACGGCAGCTGCGAGAGATTGCCCAGCCACACCGCCAGCGTCCCGACGGCTTCGGCATCGGTGTTGCCGCCAGCCAGACCGATCCCCACCAATGAAAAGATCACCGACACAACAAAGCCGATCACGGCGATGACGATCGTGGCCACCCAGATCAGCAGGATCGTGGGGATGTGAGCCACAAAGGCAAGCCAGGCCTTGTTGATGCTGGGCGGCTCGTAAGCGATCGCGGCGGCCAAAAGAAAAAACAACGCACTGGGCGAAACGTAGTCGTGGAGACCACGGCCGGCAACAGACCTGACATGAACGGCGGAAATCTCCGGCCAGCAAGCGAGCACGACGCGGCACCGCAGGGCAGCCCAGCAGGATGGGCAAATGGCGGCAAGGCTGGAGGAAGGTGAGGCAGCCAGAAGAGGGGGCGATCAGCCTGGAGTTGGGGGAATCCGGCACCCCCCGGGATCCCGCCGACTGGCTGATGCTGCAGCGCACAGTGCGCTTCGGCGATACCGATGCCGCCGGCGTGATGCATTTCCATCAGCTGCTGCGCTGGTGCCACGAAGCCTGGGAAGAAAGTCTGGAGCGCTTCGGAGTGCCGGCGGCGGAGATCTTTCCGACCCCGGCCGCCACGCCTGCCCGAGCGCTGCCGGTGGTGCACTGCGAGGCCGACTACCGGCGGCCGCTCGTGTGCGGCGCGCGTCTGACGATCAGGCTGGAGCCTCAGCGCCTGGAGCCGTCAAGCTTTGAAGTGGTGTATCGCTTCCATTGCGAGGGACGTGACAAGGGAACTGACGAGGGGCGTGACGTGGCCCTGGCCCGGCTGCGGCATGTAGCGATCGATCCAGTGACCCGGCAACGGCAGGCGCTGCCGGATGCGATCGAACGGTGGCTGGCGGCCTCAGCTCCGGGTTAGCGGCCGAAGACCCACAGCAAGCCCGCCAGCTGGAGCGGCAGCAAGGAGGCAAACAGCGTGAGGGGCTGGAGCGGCTCCAGCGCGAGGCCGGGGGCCAGGCTGACACTGGCCACGCCGCCCACGCCCAGCAGCACAAGCAGCAAGGCCCGGCGGGCGGTGCCGGCACGTTGCTTGGCCATCAGAACCACTCCTTCTGGGCGTCGATGTAGGAGGCCTTGAAATCCTGGGGGGTGGCGGCGAGATAAATGATGCCTTCAATCAGGCCGATCACACCCATCACAAAGCCACCGAAGCCGCAGGTGAACACGGTGACGAGCAGCATGATGATGCCGGCTTTGGTGTAACCGAGCACGAACTTGTGTATGCCCAGCGCACCGAGAAACAGCCCCAGCAGCCCCGCGACCAGTTTCTTGTTGGCGATTTCGGAATCGGTCAGTTCGGCCATTGGGGGCAGTCAACGCGCACCCTGTTTAGCGGGGTATGGGGTTGATTTCAAGGCACTTCAAAAAATGGATATACCTTGTCAGCTCCTGAGAACTAAAAAAAGGTCGTTGATCAGCGACCACTTGAAACTTGCCACAAATAGCCGGTTCCACGATCCTCCCCTGGTACAACAAAGTGCCAACATTCATGCAGCAATGAACCCGGCTTCTTGGCGCTGCAGATAGTGAAGATAGTTGAACGTCAGATTTCGCAGCCCCCACCAAGCTTCGTTCATGAACGGCCCTATCTTTTCATCAGCTTGCCTTCCATTCAAGTTGTCATGCACCCAAAACGTGTTCTACCAAGACCCTGACTGATGATTTAATTCGATTGCGCTCTTGGGCTTCGTCGCTGGGTGGATGATTGCGGGAGCCTTTCTCGTGGATGCAGCTCTTGAAGACAGCTCTTGGAGACAGCTCTCTTGGCCGACCTGAATTCCCAAGATCCCGAAGGGCATCAAGCAAGGGGCCGAACCACCGAATGAATTCAGCTTGGGCTTTCTTGGCCATTAAGAACGTGATTCCTCATCAGTGTAGTTGCCGGTAGCTCAGTCTCCATAGGCGCAGGTAGGCATCCTTTGGGGGCGGCTCAGGTGAATGGCATTGCTAGACAGCCATTTTCGCGTTGTCAGTAGCGCTGACATGCAGTTGCAAGCCTAGTGCCGAGATAACCTTCAATACGGTGGCCAGTTCTGGATTTCCTGAAGAGGACAGGGACTTGTAAAGACTTTCCCTGCCTAGACCCGCCTCACGCGCGATTTGGCTCATGCCTTTGGCCCTGGCAATATCGCCAAGAGCAGCGGCTACAAGCTGAGGATCTCCATCTTGAAGCGCAGCTTCCAAATAAGCTGCGACTTCTTCGGAAGTGGTAAGGTGTGCGGCCGGGTCCCAGATAGTCGTGTTTGTTTTTGTCATTGAAGTCTCCTAGAGGTTGCGAGCAAAATGCTTGGCGAGACGAATATCCTGATCTTGAGAGCTCTTGTCCCCGCCTGCAAGAAGGATGACGATGGCCTCTCCTTGCATAGTCAGATAGATCCGATAGCCGGGACCATAATGGATTCGTAGCTCTGATACGCCCTCTCCTACAGGGCGAGCATCGCCTGGGTTGCCCAAGGAGAGACGCCTGATCCGAATGTCGATACGAGCTTTGGCTGCCCGGTCACGCAGGGCAGAAAACCACGCGGCAGAGGCAGACGTCTCCCGGATTTCGAGCATGCTCCCACTGTATCCCAGGAGATACGAGGACCGCAACCGGCTGCTTGGCCTGTCTAACGCTGCCCTTGAATGGCAGGCAAGGAGCCTCGAGTGGCGAAGCTGAGAGGCCAGGCGGCCTGTCCGCTCAAAGGGCTGGTTGGAAGGTGAATTACTGGGGTTGAGACAGGGTCCATTAGAAGTCTGTCCCAGT
>ERZ888423.2612-NODE-2612-length-13114-cov-10.972509_pt1 | contig 13114 bp, 15 predicted proteins | sample MGYA00520523_ERZ888423 | MGnify/ENA primary metagenome ERZ888423 (study PRJEB32303, sample SAMEA104408611) | aquatic metagenome | biome: Brackish water; feature: Pelagic; material: water | place: Baltic Sea | collected 2014-06-08T10:24:00 | depth 30,27 m ...
AACCAGCTAACGCCGACCACGTCTCCCCTCTCTGTTATTCTCAATGTCCAAGAGCAATGCGCGGGCCGCGTCAGAACCACCTTGGTGGCCCCGCGTTGCGACCCGCGGCAGACCTGTGAAAATATCCAGATTCGTTTTTTTGGCAAGCGCTTTTTTGTGCAATCGCACAAAATCCAGCCAGAAAAGCCGCAAGCGGCTGATCTGGCTGTCTATTTTTTCTACATTGCGGTGATGCCGCCGTCGATCGTGACGTTCTTTCCGGTGATGTAAGTCGAGCCGGGGCACATCAGGAAGCAGCAGGTCGGCGCGACATCGCTGGTCGCGGCGTAGCGGCCGAGCGGAATCCGCGCCTTGGTCTGGGCGGCGAACTTCGGCCCGCGGATCACTTCGGTCATCGGGGTTTCGACGGTGCCGAACGCCACCGAATTCACGTTGATGCCGTAGCGCGCCCATTCCTTGGCGGCGCTCATGGTGATGCCGAGCACGCCAGCCTTGGCGGCGCCGTAGTTGATCTGGCCGATGGTGCCGGCCGTACCCGCGATCGACGACACATTGACGATCTGGCCGTTGCAGTCCCCGGCTTCCGGCGATTCGGCCCGTTCCCGCATGTGCTTGCCGACGGATTGCAGGGTGAGGTAGACGCCGGTCAGATTGACGTTGATGACGTCATCCCACTGTTGCCGCTCCATCTTGTGGATCATGGCGGCGCGGACGATGCCGGCATTGTTGAAAAGGCCGTCGCAGCCGCCCCAGGCCGAGATCATCTTGGCGAGGACGCCATCGGTCACGCTCTGGTCGGTCACCGACCCGACCTCGACGATCGCCGCGTCGCCAAGCTCCTCCTTCAGGGACTTCAGGCCGTCGCCGTTCAGGTCGATGGCGGCGACCTTGCCGCCCATCTGGACGGAAAGGCGCGCGACCTCCCGGCCGATGCCCTGCGCTGCGCCCGTGACCAGAATCCGGCGGCCTTCCATGCTGAATGGATTGTTCATTATTGCGTCTCCTTCTGATGTCGCGTTTTTCAGATTGCCGATTTGCGATCCGGCTGGATTGTGGCGCAAGCGCCGGACGCGCGCTAGCATGGCGTCGAACGCCTGCCCCATCCCCAAGCGAGGCCGATGACGATGCCGCTCGATCGCCCGATCTTCGAATCCGAACACGACCTGTTCCGCGAGACCGTCAAGCGCTTCATGGCCCGCGAGGTCATTCCCTTCCACGCCGAATGGGAACGCGCCGGCATCGTCCCCCGCGCGCTCTGGCGGAAGGCGGCCGAGGCCGGGCTGCTGCTGCCGACGACGTCGGCCGAATATGGCGGCTCGGGCGGCGACTTCCGCTACGGCGCAATCCTGACCGAGGAAGTCGGCTATGCGAGCGCCAGCGGCCTCGGCATTCCCCTCCATAACGACATCATCGCGCCTTATATCGAGGTCTATGGCTCCGAGGACATCAAGCGGACCTGGCTGCCGAAAATGGCGAGCGCGGACGCCATCGGCGCGATCTGCATGACCGAGCCCGGCACCGGCTCCGACCTTCAAGGCGTCAAGACGACGGCGAAGAAGGACGGCAATGAATATGTAATCTCCGGTCAGAAGACCTTCATCACGAACGGCCAGAATGCCGATATCTTCATCGTCGTCGCGAAGACCGACCCGAGCCTGGGCGCCAAGGGCACGTCGCTGATCCTGGTCGAAGCCGACCGGGAAGGCTTCAGCCGAGGGCGCAATCTCGACAAGATCGGCCTCAAGGCCCAGGACACGTCAGAGTTGTTCTTCGATAATGTCCGGGTGCCGCAGACCAATCTTCTGGGCCAGGAGAATCAGGGCTTTCGCTATCTGATGGAGCAATTGCCGCGGGAGCGCCTGCTGTCGGCGCTCCGGGCGATCGCGACCGTCGAGGCGGCCCTGGAATGGACCGTCGCCTATACCAAGGAACGCAAGGCGTTCGGCAGCGCGATCTTCGATTTCCAGAACACCAAATTCAAGCTGGCGGAGGTGCGCGCGAACGCCGTCGTCGGCCGCTGTTTCATCGACCGCTGCATCGCGATGCAACTGGACGGGACGCTTGACCTGGAGACCGCCGCCATCGCCAAGCTCTGGGCGTCCGAGGTGCAGGGCAAGGCGGTCGATGAATGCTTGCAACTGTTCGGCGGCTACGGCTACATGTGGGAATATCCGATCGCCCGGCTGTTCGCGGATGCGCGCATCAACCGGATCTATGCCGGGTCTTCCGAAGTCATGAAGCTGATCATTGCCCGCCACCTGTAACGGCCGACCTTCCCTCGATGCGACTCCGAAGGGACTGCGCCCCCAATGCCAGTCCTGACGGCGGCGATCATCGCGATGCTGATCCAGCAATCGCTGATGACGATGAGCACGTCCGCCATTCCCGCGCTCTGGAAGTTTATCGGCCCCGAGTTCGGCCTCGGCGACGCCAAGATCGCGATCTATTCGCTTGCGGTCTATTCGGTCGGGTTCTTTGCATCGAGCGCGGCCGGCAGCGCCATCTTGCGCTTCGGGCCGCTCCGCTCCAGCCAGATCTGCCTGATCTCGGCCGCATGGGCGATGCTGGCGGCGAGCTTCGGGCAATTGTGGCTGTTTCTTCCAGCCGCCTTCCTGTTGGGCTTCGGCCTGGGGCCGTCGACGCCCGCGAGTTCGCAGATCCTCGCCCGGTTCGCGACGCCGCAGCAAGCGCCCCTGGTCTTCTCGATCAAGCAGACCGGCGTTCCCGTAGGCGGCTTCCTGGCCGGCTTCGTCCTGGTCCCGCTCGCCGACGCGGCAGGCTGGCAGATCGCGCTCCTGCTCGCCGGCATCGCCGCCTGGAGCGCCGCCATCTGGATGCAGCGCTTCCGCACGCGCTTCGACGACCAGCGCAGTCCGACCCGCAGGCTCTCCTTCGCCGATGTCGGCATTTCCTTCCGCGCCGCGACATCCTCGCCCGCCCTCCGGAAACTGGCGTTCGCGGGCTTTGCGTTCTCCGGCCTGCAAGTCACCTTCATGTATTACTTCATCGTCTATGCGGTGTCGGATATCGGGCTCGACCGCGTCGTCGCGGGCCAGGTCTACGGCGTCGCCAGCCTGGTCGCGATCGCCGGCCGCATCGGCTGGGGTTGGCTGGCGGGGCGCGTCTTTTCGTCCCGCGCCCTGCTCATCGTCATGTCGGTCGCGATGTTCGCGACAGCGGCGGCGATCGGCATGGCGACCCCCGCCTGGGGCGTCTATGGGCTTGGCGCGGCGGCGCTGGCGTTCGGCGCGACCGGCGTTTCCTGGAATGGCGTGCATCTCGCCGAGGTCTCGCGCCATGCGCCCCAGGGCCAGGTCGCGGTCGTCATGGGCGGCGTGATTTCCTGTTGCGTGCTTGGCTTGCTGGTCCTGCAAGCGCTTTATGGCGCGGTCTTCGTGGCGCTTGGGCTTTCGGGCCTCGGCTTCGCCGTCATCGCGGCGCCCAGCTTGCTCTGCGCCATCCTGTTCCTGCTGCCGGACCGCCCTGACGCATGAGCGCCGCCCTTTATATCGTCATCGTCGCGATGCTGTTCCAGCAGGCGATGAGCTACATGGCCGCCCAGGTGCTGCCGAACGTGGCGCCCCAGGTCGGCGCCAGCTTGCTGCTCGACCCCGAGCTGGTGCTGTATCACACGACCCTGTTCTACGCGATTTCCGGCATTTTCCAGGCGAGCGTCGGCGGCCTGATCATCCGCTGGGGCGCGATCCGGGCCAGCCAGATCTCGTTGCTGGGCCTTGGCCTCGGCCTCGCGCTCAGCATGGTCGGCACGCTGTGGTCGTTCGCGCTCGCGGCGATCCTGATGGGGGCGGCCAACTCCTTCTCGACGCCCGCGAGCTCGCACCTCCTGGCGCGCCAGAGCCCGCCGAAATATGCGCCCCTGATCTTCTCGATCAAGCAGACCGGCGTTCCCGTCGGCGGGCAGTTCGCCGTGCTGGCGGCGTGGCTTCTGGTCGCCGACAGCCAGCCCGATTCCTGGACCCGCGCCTTCCTCGCGACCTCCGCCATCTGCTTCGTGCTGATGGTCGTCATCCACCCGATGCGCAAGCAGTTCGACGCCGACCGGAACCCAGGCTACCCGGTCCGCTTCAGCGACGCCGTCCGCAATATCGGCATGACCGCCAAGGACCCGAACCTTCGGGCGCTGGCGTTCGCGATGTTCACCTTCGTCGGCCTGCAGGGCTTGTTCAACTCGATCTTCGCAACCTTCGCCCAGACGACGCTCGGCTATGACAAGGACACGGCGCTTGAAGTGCTGCTGGCCGTCAATGTGATCGCCGCCCTGGCGCGGATCGGCTGGGGCTGGATCGGGTCGTCGCTGTTGCCGGCGCGCGGCGTGCTCGCCGCCCTCGCGTTCGTCATGGCGGCGGCGACGGTGGCGATCGGCCTGGCCGAGGGCTGGCCGTTCTGGATGCTCGCCGTCGCCGCCCTGGCGTTCGGCGCGTCCGCCCTTTCCTGGCATGGACTGCTCCTGTCGGAGGTCGCCCGGCTGGCGGCCCCGGGGCAGGTTGGGCCGGTGACCGGCGGCGTCCTGTTCTTCGGCGCGCTCGGCATGCTGTCCTACCCGCTGGCGGCGAAGATCCTCAGAAATTTCGGCGTGCCCTATGAGACGATCTTTCTGATCGCGGCCTTGCCGGCGCTGCTGATCGGCATCCGCTTTCTGTGGCCCGTGCGGCAATTGACGCCTCAGCCAGCCCCGCCGGTCGCGACCGCTCCGCCGGCGCCGCCGCCCCCGCCGCCAAGCTGGGCGACGCCCCGGGCGGCCGAGCCGCAGCGCGCGCCCGTTCGCCCGGCGCGGCGCTATCGCTGGCCGGATCTGGTCGAGATGCCGCCGCTCTGGGGGCAGGCGCGCTTTCGGCCCGTCGATGCCGTCCACTGTCCCAACCTTCAGGCGGCCTTGCGCGCCGCCCGGCGACGGCGATGACCCATGGCCGCCGCCTGGAGCATGGCGCGTCCCGGCGGACGCGCGGTCCATGCTCTTTCGCGACACCGGCGAGCGTCCTAACAATGGCGGCGCGAATTGCCCCTGTTACGGAGAGCGACCCATGACGTTTGAGGAAATCCTGCGCGCATTCACCGACGCGGTCGAAGCTGGCGACGGGTCGCGACTGGCGCGGCTATTCACGGAAGACGGCGTCTATCACGACACCTTCTACGGCGAATTTCAGGGCCGCGCCGCGATCCGCGACATGCTGGAAAACCGGTTCTGGCGCGACGCCAGCGCCTTTCGCTGGGACATGCGGGACCCGATCGCATCGGGCGACCTTGGCTATGCGGCCTGGTCCTTCTCCTATGCTTCCAAACTGCCTGGCGTCCTCGGCAAACGGATCGTGTTCGAAGGGATGAGCCGCTTTCGCCTGAAAGCCGGCCGGATCGAGCGCTATGACGAAATCTTCGACATGGGCATCGCTCTATCCCAGACCGCCTTCGCGCCGGACCGGATCGCCCGCATCGTCGGCAAGGCGGGCGACGCGGTCCGCGCGAGACATGCCGCGACCCGCCATCTCGAAGATCAGGATTGACGCCGCCATTGTCATCCGAGCACGCATGGACCGGCCGGACCTGGCTGGCGATCGCCGCCACCATGGGCGGACAGGGCATTGGCGCGGCCGCCCATGTGGCGCCGGCCGTCATGGCGAAGGAAATCGCCGAGCATGCCGGCCTCGCGCCTTCGATGATCGGCGTCTATATGGCGCTGGTGTTTCTAGCCTCCGCCTTCGCCTCCTTGAGCGGCGGCGGCCTGATCGGGCGCTACGGCGCCATAAGCGCCGTGCAGGCCGGCGTCGCCTTGAGCGCGATCGGCTGCGCGCTGGCCGCGATCGGCCACCCAGCCGCCCTGGCGGCTTCGGCGCTAGTCGTCGGGCTTGGTTATGGGCCGATGACGCCCGCCAGTTCCGTCGTGCTCTCCCGTTGGGCGCCCGCCCGGCGGCTCGGCCTCGTGATGTCGATCAAGCAGACCGGCGTGCCCATCGGCTATTTCCTGACGGCGCTCGGCATTCCGGTGCTCGCGTCGGCTGTCGGTTGGCAGGGCGCATTGCTGACGCTCGCGGCGATCGGGGTCGGCGCATCGGTGCTGATCTCCCTCGCCCGGTCCCGGCTGGATGAGCCCGGCCCGAACGTCGGCGGCGGCTTCACGTCCGCCCGGTTGTCGCTCGGCCTTCTGAAGCGGCACAACCGGCTGCGGCGCATTGCCTTCGCCAGCCTCGCCTTCGCCGGCGTCCAGGTGACGGTCACGAGCTTCCTCGTCGTCTATCTCCAGGATCATGTGGGCCTCGACAAGCAAAGCGCGGCCTGGCCCCTGGCCGTCGCCGGCGTCGCCGCGATCGCCGGGCGGATCGGCTGGGGCTGGCTCGCCGACGGCATGCCGGCGGCCCGGCTCCTGATGATCCTGCCGCTGCTGATGGCCGCCACCCTGCTCGCCATGATCGCGGCCGGCGCCAGTTGGGGCTTTCTGCTGTTGACGGGCCTTGGCCTCGCCGTCGGCCTCAGCGTTCTGGCCTGGAACGGCGTCATGCTGATCGAAACCGCCCGGCAGGCGCCGCCGGGCCAGGTCGGCCTCGCGACCTCGGGCGTCCTCGCCCTGACGTTCCTCGGGTCGACGATCTTTCCGATCCTGCTTTCGATCACGATCGGGGCGCTGGCCTCCTATCAGATCGGGTTCATCGCGATGATCGTCGTGTCCATCGTCGTGGCCCTCTGGTACCTGCCGGACGCCCTGCGGGGAAAGTAAGCTTCGCAACATTAACCTAGACGACAGTATCCCGAAGCGGTATGATGCGGCCTCCGTCCTGACCCTGTATCGCCCGCCTGGAACGCCCGCCTGGAATGCCCAATCCCATGACTTCAGACGATCGCCATGTCGGCTTTCTCGCCGCCGATATATCGCGCTTGATGCGCACCGAATTCGACCGCCAGGTCGGCGCGCTGGGCGTGACCCGGGCGCAATGGATGGTTCTGGCCCGGCTCGCCCGGAAGCCCGGCTGCTCCCAGACGGAACTGGCCGAGATGATGGAAGTCGAGCGCGCGACGGCCGGTCGGCTGCTCGACCGGCTGGAGGAGAACGGCCTGGTGCGCCGGGAAGCGGACCCGGCCGACCGGCGCATCCGGCGGGTCTTCCCGACCAAACTGGCGGCGACGGAACAAGCCCGCATGCGCATCGTCGCCGACGGCATCGTCGATGACGCGCTCTCGACGCTGACGCCGCCGGAGCGTGAGGCCCTGATCGAATTGCTGTCGGCCGTCCGGGCGCAATTGTCCCGGATCACCCAGGCGAACGGCGCCCAGGGCGCCTTCGCGGCGGCGGCGGAGTAGGACCCATGCGCTTTCGCAGACTTTCCCGCGGCATGCTGCGGTTCGTGCTTCTGATTTGCCTGCCGGCGCTGGCGATCGGCGTGGCGGGCTACTTCTATCTGACCGGCGGCCGCTATATCTCGACCGAGAACGCCTATGTGAAGGCGGACATCGTGCAAATCAGCACGGACCTGGACGGCCGCGTCACGGATGTGCTGGTCCGCGACCATAGCCGGGTCGAGGCTGGCGACGTGCTGTTTCGCATTGACCCCGAGCACTTCAAGATCGAGGTCACCCGCGCCGAGGCGGAGCTTGCAAAGGTCAGCGCGACCGTCAAAAGCCTCCAGGCCGAGTTGAACGAAGCCAAGACCGAGGAAGGCGAGTGGCGGAGCCGGATCGCCTATTACGGCAAGTCCGTCAAGCGCCAGCAGAACCTGCTCGCCCGCGGCGTCACCACCCGCTCCCTCGCCGATGAGGCGGAGTTGGAGCTTGCGGTCGCCCGCGAACGCCTGGCCACCGTCCGCGCCAAGGTGGAGCGCCTGAAAGCCGCCCTCGCCGGCGAACCCGATCTGCCCCTGGAACAACGGGCGCTCTATCGGGAGCGGAAGGCGATCCTGGCGGCGCGGCAACTGGACCTCGACCGCACCGTCGTCCGCGCGCCGACGTCCGGCGTCATTTCGAATATGCGCCTGCAGGTCGGCGAGCATCTGGAGGCCGGCGACGCCGCGTTCAGCTTGATCGTCGATCAGACTCATTGGGTGGTCGCGAACCTCAAGGAAACCGAGCTGACCCATATCGAGATCGGGCAGGCCGCGACGATCACGCCGGACGCCTATCCGGATGTCGTGATTAACGCCGTCGTCGAAAGCATCAGCCCGGCGACCGGCGCGGAATTCGCGATCCTGCCGCCGCAGAATGCGACCGGCAACTGGGTGAAGGTGGTGCAGCGCCTGCCGGTCAAGCTCCGCCTCAAGGGCGGCGCTGGCCTTGAGGTGCTGCGCGCCGGAATGTCGGTCAAGGCCAGGATCGACACGAACCGCCAGCGCGACAGCTTGCTGGCGCTGCAAAGCTCCTGGTCGGCCATCGCCGGCGAACCGCGGCGCGCATCCGACACGGCGCCAGGCATAAGGGTGGCGCCGCCGCGCTGAGTCTGCGCCTGTGCCCCGGTCGATAGCTGGACACCCGTATCAACCGCCTTTGCTGACGGCTACATCGGGAGTTTGATGAGGCGCGGCGGCCAGGGCGTTGTCGTTGTGGGCTGGCCGGGCACTTTTAGGCTTGAGTGTTGATCGGCGCTGCATTGCGCTCCCATAAATCTAACTCTCTCAGAGACTTGTCGCGCCGATCGGCGTCAAAACCCTACGCCGATTAACACTGTCTTGACAAAAGTACGACTGGGTCGTACCGTAATGCGGGAAAGGGGTGCTCTCATGACCGTTAAATCCTCAATCTCGCTCACCGACAGCCAAGACGCCTTTGTACGCGAGCTTGTCGACCAGGGACGGTATCCGAGCGTCAGCGCCGTGCTTCAACAGGGGCTGGAATTGTTGCGCCTACGGACAGAAGGCGAGGAGCTTGAAGTTGAAGCGCTTCGCAAACTCTTGGGCGTACGCCGGGAGGCCGCGTTCGTTTCAGGCGCGACGATCAAGGGCAGGATTGCCGCCATAGCCGACAAGAAGCGCGGGACGTATGGCGTATAACGTCACGTTCGCGGCGGATGCGGAGCGTGATTTCGAGGTTGTCTTCGAATTTCTCTTCGAGAGCTATGTCGAATTTGGCGAGGCGGTCGGCGCCGCGATTGACCGCGCCGAAGAGCGTGTCCAGTCGATCCGCGCAGATATTGAAGCCCTTGCAAAAGCGCCACATCGCGGGACCATGCATGACGACATTCTTCCCGGCCCGCGTCACGTCACGCTTGGCCGTGCGGTCATCTGGTTCGATATCGTTGAAGAAAAAGACGATGTCCGGATTCTCGGGATCTTCTTCGGCGGCCAGAACCATTTCCGGCACGTGCTGGCGCGCCTTCTCGCATAGCGGATACCGGCGCACGGGCGCGAAGAATAACAACAAAATTCCTGCATAGGGGTCGTATCCCATGGAGTGGCGTAAGAGGCCGCGCGCGAAGGCCCCGGCGTAGCGCAGCGCGCTGCCGGGCGGGTTAGATCAAACCAAACCTTAGGCGGAATCGCCTAAGGTTGGATAATTTGATCGCTATCAATAAGATAGAGCATGGACCGCGCGTCTACCTGGAAGCGCCATGTTCTAGGCGGCCATCGTCGATTTCAGTAGAGGTTTGGGTAGCGAGACCATGAACCAAACCGGAGAGACGACGATGACCAACGAGAGAATGGCGCTTCTGGATCTGATCGAGAAGGGCGCGGATACGGACCTTGTGCGCGTGCGTCTGGCGTTCGCGGCTGGCCGCCTGATGGACATGGAGGCGCTGCCGCGGCGGAATGTCGGTTAAGGCCAGGATCGACACGAACCGCCAGCGCGACAGCTTGCTGGCGCTGCAAAGCTCCTGGTCGGCCATCGCCGGCGAACCGCGGCGCGCATCCGACACGGCGCCGGGCATCCGGGTGGCGCCGCCGCGCTAAGCCCAAACCTGCGCCCCAGTTCATAGCTGCCGGAAAAGAAGCGCCCCAAGGGCATCATCGGCTTCGTGTTCAAACTAATCAGCAAGGCAGCGAAGATCGAGAAGCAGATCCGCTTAGCGCAACAGCGCCGGGCCGAGCGCGATTGCGGCCGAATGGGTCCGGCTCGAAGCGCGCCAGAACGAGCAGCGCGCCTCGCTCGCCCGGTCCTACAGCTTCATGCACGTCATGGAGCGCAGGGAGTTTCGGGCCGAGGCGAAACGCCTGCATGCCGAGATCACCAGCGGCAAGAGCATCCGCGAGGCCCGCAAGGCCAAGCCAGAGCGCAGCCCCGGGCGCGGTCGGGGCGGCAATGGGCGTAGCAAGCGGTTGGCGTGACCGATTAAGCTAGATTGCAGTGCAATCATCGCTTAGAAATTCAGATGACGCAGATCATCCGCTGCTTGGAGGGATACGCCCATGGCCAGCATCACCATTCGCCATCTCGATGACGGGATAAAGCGCCGCTTGCGCGTGCGCGCCGCCGAGCATGGCCGATCCATGGAAGAAGAGGCCCGAGAAATCTTGCGCCAGGTGGTCGGGGCGACGACACCGCCCAGCAACCTTGCCGCCGCCATCCGGTCACGCTTTGCCGCCCTTGGCGGTGCCGAGCTCGATATCCCGGCACGCGATGCCATGCGCGCGCCGCCGAGCTTCGACTAACCGGCGATGATCGTCCTCGACACCAATATCGTTTCCGAGCTGTTGCGCCCGGCACCTGAGCCCAAGGTTGAAGCCTGGCTTGCCGCCCAGGATGGCGGTCAGGTCTATCTGACCGCCATCAGCGAAGCCGAGTTGCGCTATGGCGTGGCGATCCTCGCTGACGGCAAGCGGCGTGACGCCCTTGCCGGCGCTATCGACGCCATGCTGCGCGAGGATTTTCGGGACCGCATCCTGCCTTTCGACAGCGCCGCCGCCGAGGCTTTTGCAGCCATCGCCGCCGAACGGCGCGGCGCCGGGCGGCCGATCAGCCAGTTCGACTGTCAGATCGCCGCTATCGGCCGCGCCCAAGGGGCGACGGTTGCAACCAGAAACGCCAGAGACTTTGAAGGCTGCGGAATCGAGGTTGTTGATCCGTGGAACGAAAATCTGAACCGGAATGAAAAATAATGGCCAACCAAGAGTACCTAGACCGCTTCAAGCGCGAAAATAAAGCGGCATTTGATGCAAAAATTATTGCCTTGGATGACGAAGAAAATAATGTCATCTACGTTGCTCTGAACAAAAAGTACCGATTGAGCGATCCGGAGGAGTTTGTCCGTTCCAGCGCCTATTTATCTTTGATTTTGGACTATGGGTACTCTCATGAACAAATAGAAATTGAATTCACGGTTCCGCATCGCGTTCCGAGCATTCATTCCGATATCGTTGTGTTCAAGGACAAGACCAAAAAGTGGCCCTACATCGTAGTTGAATGCAAACGCGAAGAAGCAAGCCAAGGTGAGCTTGATCAAGCTGTTGAACAGGGTTTTGGCTACGCCAACTCACTGAGCGCTGACTTCCTTTGGATGACATCAGGCATCCGGAACGATTACTTCAAGGTCTCGGAATATGGCGGCGCGGAACGCGTCGAAAACCGCCTCGCCAATCTTCCAAGGGTTGATCAGAAAGAAGCTTCCCGCGCCAAGTACACTAAGGGAGGCAAAGACGGCTTCGAACTTGAAGTCGTCGAAGAGAACGAACTCACCCGGAAATTCAAACAGGCCCTTGATGCGCTCTGGGCAGGCGGTAAACGCAACCCGTCTGAAGCCTTCGACGAGCTGGATAAGCTGATCTTCTGCAAAATTTGGGATGAGCGGACCCCACGCAAAGCAGGCGAGCCCTACGACTTTCAGGTCTTTACTGACGATAAGGGCGATGATCTGAAAAAGCGTATTCAGGGGCTCTATCAAAAAGGGCGGGAAAAGGACCCGGAAGTCTTCAAGGAAGATATATGACTATCCAACTCGGAGCTGCAAACTGTTGTCGGTTACCTTGCGGGCACTGATCTAGGCAAGACCGACCTTGACAGCAAAGGCCGAGCCTTTGAGACCTTTATGACGGGCTTCTTCCGGGGTGAGTTCGGTCAGTATTTTACCCCGCGCAACATCGTAAAGTTCATCGTCGATGCGCTTCCGATCACTCACGAATCTATCGTGATCGACACATCATGTGGTAGCGGCGGCTTTCTGCTACATGCCTTGGACAAGGTGCGTCGTGAAGCCGACAAAATGGCCGGCGAAGGCTATTTTGCCCCTTCATCGGTCCAACATCACAACCATTGGCACGACTTTGCCGAGAACAACCTCTACGGCATCGAGATTTCCGAAGGCATCGCTCGCACAGCCAAAATGAATATGATCATCCATGACGACGGGCACACCAACGTCATTGCCTTCGACGGGCTGGAACCGATCGACACCATGCGCGCGAAGACCAGCAACCAGGGCTTCAAGCCCAACCGCTTCGACTTCATCATCACCAACCCGCCTTTCGGCGCGAAGGTGAAGCTCAGCGAAAAGCGTTACCTCGAAGACTACGACCTTGGCAGCAAGGATATCGATTGGATCGACGCCAAGCTGAAGAACGTAACCGTCAAGCAAAAGAAGGTGGGCGAGAAGGATTTCATCCGTCGTACCTTCCTTGAAAAGGCGCGCGATCAGCAGACGACCGAGGTGCTCTTCATCGAACAGTGCCACCGCTTCCTGAAACCGGGCGGCTACATGGCGATGGTGATCCCCGACAGCATCCTGACCAATTCCAGCATGCAATATGTCCGCGACTGGATCGAAGAGCATTGGCGCATCGTCAGTGTCGTCTCCCTGCCCCAGTTCGCTTTTGCGGCCAATGGTGCTGGCGTCAAAAGCTCGGTGCTATTCTTGCGCAAGCATGCCGAGACGACGACCATCGCCATCCAACGCGCCAAGGAAACGGCGCAAGACGACATCCACGGCCGCAAGGATGGCGGCAAAGCGCTGGAGAAACTGCTCAAGGAAAAGGCCGCGAAGCTGAAAAAGGGCGACGCGACGATCCAGCAGATCGACCAGGAGCTTGTGGCTAAGCTCGATGCACTCGCCGCCCAAGGCAACCTGACGCCAGAGGCGCGGCGCAAGCTCAAGGCCGAGGCGGACAAGGCCAAAAAGGTCCATGAAGAGACAGAGGTGTCAACGGCGGCGTAAAAACCAGCCAATTGGCGGCGCAAAAGTCTACCACTG
>ERZ888423.2613-NODE-2613-length-13106-cov-30.190177_pt1 | contig 13106 bp, 12 predicted proteins | sample MGYA00520523_ERZ888423 | MGnify/ENA primary metagenome ERZ888423 (study PRJEB32303, sample SAMEA104408611) | aquatic metagenome | biome: Brackish water; feature: Pelagic; material: water | place: Baltic Sea | collected 2014-06-08T10:24:00 | depth 30,27 m ...
ATTGCAAATCCGAGTAGACCGGTTCGATTCCGGTACCCGCCTCCACAATATCGCGGAATGATGGTGCGCTTTCATTTTATGTCGCTTTTGAAGCTAGCCATTGGCGGGTTATTTTGGTGCCCATAAATGGCCCTAAAAATTGGCTACTCTTGCTGATTTGCAGCCGTCAATGTAGATAAACAATAGATACAGGCGCCCCTTGGCGGTTTAGATCTTGAGTGCCGTTTGATTCGTTTGACGCATTTCTGGCATGTGGTTTGTTCTTGATCTTGTGGCCTGATGGCGATCGAAGATAGCGGCAGGAACATTTTGATGATCCCTTTATCACCAATTACATTGGTTGGGCTTGAACGCCAACGTCAATTGCATTTTATTGAGAGTTGGCCATCCGCATTTTCCCTGACCTAACCCAAAATCCCCTAAACGCCGTGGAACCCCTTAAATGAAGCTAAAATCAATTGAGACTTTTACCACCCAAGACGTAGGATTTGTGCGTGTCACCGCCGACGACGGCAGCCAAGGCTGGGGGCAGGTGTCGACTTATCACGCAGATATCACGGTTCAAGTCTTGCACCGCCAAGTGGCCCCTTGGACCTTGGGAAAAGACACGACCGATCTGGATGCCCTTTTGGATTTTGTCACTGACCGCGAACATAAATTTCCCGGTTCATATCTGCGTCGTGCCTTAGCAGGACTTGATACCGCCATTTGGGATTGGCGCGGCAAAGACCAAGGCAAGCCTGTGGCTGCGCTTTTGGGCGGCTCCGCAGGGCCATTGCGGGCCTACGCCTCATCCATGAAACGCGACATAACCCCCAAAGACGAGGCGGCGCGTCTAAAGCACTTGCGCGACGCCCAAGGGTTTGATGCCTTTAAAGTGCGCGCCGGATCAGAGGTGGGCCATGATAAAGACGAATGGCCCGGTCGCACCGAAGAAATCATAGCCACCATGCGACGCGAAATGGGAGATGGGGTTGATCTGCTTATTGACGCCAACAGCTGCTATTCCCCTAAACGCGCCATCGAGGTGGGGCATATTTTGCAGGACCACGGCTTTTGCCATTATGAAGAGCCTTGCCCTTATTGGGAACTGGAACAAACTAAACAAGTGACCGACGCCCTGTCCATTGACGTAACCGGCGGCGAGCAAGATTGCGATCTGCCCACATGGCAGCGCATGATAGATATGCGAGCGGTTGATATTGTGCAACCTGACATTCTTTATTTGGGTGGTATCAGCCGCACCTTGCGAGTGGTTGAAATGGCCCGCAAGGCGGGACTGAGTGTCACACCGCACTGCGCTAATTGGTCGATGGTAACCCTATTTACCATGCACCTTTTGCGCGCCATTCCCAATGCTGGTAAATATTTGGAATTTTCGATCGAGGGGCGAGACTATTACCCTTGGCAAGAAGAGCTGTTTGTCGCCTCGCCTTACCTGATCGAAAATGGCCAAGCGCGCGTGACCAACGCGCCCGGCTGGGGGGTTGAGATCAGTCCCAATTGGCTGGCCAAATCAACGTATCAAATCAGCAAAATGGACTAACGCCTCATATCAAGCGCTCGGTCAAAGCTTTGCAAAACAGTTTTTAGATCTGATACCCAAGCACTCCTAGATTTAGAAATCACGAAATTCTTTTTGCAAAGAGATTGTCCAAAAATAGGGGTCTGAAATGATGTCCACAAAACGCTGCGCGGCGCGGCCTTGACCAAAATCCGTATGACGCGGGTAAGCTACACCCCATTCATCTGCCAAAAAAGCCGCAATTGCGGGCGCATCATCCGCTTGGGCCGCACGCAAAGATGGGGCGCTAGCACGGTTGGTTTGGCGCGTGCCAATATCCATCGACGCCAGACCCAAAAATGGTGCTTCGCGCACGCCGGCGGACGAATTTCCAATCATTACACTGGCATTTTTCATCAATTCCGAAAAATGCGCAAACCGCATCGAAGGGATCAATCGAAATTGCTTAGGATCTAGCCTGTTGATGACATCAAATATCTGATCTGAGGCCGGGTCATTGTTGGGTGCTATCAACACGAATGGGCGGTTTGACGCTCGCAAACTGCCGAACAAAGCCTTCGCCTGCTTGCCCATTGAGGTCACTTCTGAGGTGACGGGGTGGAAAATACAAATCCCATAGTCCTGAAAGGCAATATCGTAATAGGCCTTTACCTCATCAATATGGACCCCCGAGGGGCCAGCGTGAAAGTCAAGCTCGGGTGAGCCTATCACATGCACGCTTTCAAACGGTTCGCCCAAAACCTGCACCCGTTTTGCCGCTCCCTCGGACGAGACAAAATGCGTCGCGGAAAGCTTAGTGTTACAATGCCGGAAGATTTCATCAATCGTGCCTGACACCTCGCCACCTTCAATATGAGCAGAGCGAATGTAATTGGTTGCACAAACCAGCGCGCAGGCCAAAGCCTCGATCCGATCACCATGTACAACGACCAGATCAGGCTTGGTGTCTTTAACAAATTCTGAAAAACCCATGACGGTCTTTGCCAAAATTATATCCTGGCCGTCCGCTGGACCTTGATTCAAAAACTCAGCAACTTTAACGCCCTGAGTGCGGTGCACCTCAATTTTTGTCAGGCCATATTTTTCGATCATGTGCATGCCCGTGACAAAAAATGTCACATCAAAGCCCGCATCGCGCGCCGCAAGGGCCAAGGGTTCTAACTTGCCGAAATCGGCACGCGTGCCAGTGACGAATAATAAAGATTTACCCAAGGCTACATTTCCTCGCTTGGCCCATTAGGCTAGATCAGACCATTTAAGCTGCGTATTGCGGCTGACTGCACGGATCAGGCGCTTGCCCAACAGCTTATCAAAATCATAGCCTGCAATCTCACCCGAACCAGGTCTACGGGCCCAAATATCAGCCTCAGTGATCACATGATCAAGGGGCAAGTCTCGATCCGCCACGACCGACGCACGCGCAAAACGGTAAACAGGTTCTTCGGCCGCGGTGCGCTGTTTTGGGTTCATCAGGGCCACATGAATTTCCTTTGATCGGTCGATCAAAAAGCGCAACTCAGCGGGGTCCATCGAGTTTATAATATCAGGGCCCACACGGTAGCGACTGTCAGTGTAGTGACGCTCAAGGATCACCGCACCCAACGCAACCGACGCCAACGCCATTTCAGGCCCAATGGAATGGTCAGAAAAGCCCACAAGTGCCTTTGGAAAAGCTTTTTTTAACTCCGTCACGCCTTGAAGCGACACAATCTCGGGCGGTGAAGGATAAAGATTGGTGCATTCCAAAAGCGCATAATCAACCCCCGACGCATCCAAGATCGCAACCGAGGCTTTGATCGTTTCAATGCTCTGCATACCTGTTGACAAAATAATGGGTTTACCAAAGCGCGCAATATGGCGGATGAGTGGCAGGTTATCAGCTTCGCCCGACCCAATTTTAAAGGCTGGCACCCCAATTTCATTCAAAAAATCTGCAGCCGCTCTAGAAAAAGGGGTTGAGAGGTAAATTATCCCCAAGCTTTGCGTATACAGCATCAGCTCAACCTCATCATCGCGCGACAGGGCGCAGCGGGCCATTACCTCCCAGATAGAAACATCCGCATTGGGTGGAAAAATTTCTTTCGCCTCGTCGGTCATTTCATCTTCAATGAAATGGGTTTGATGTTTGATACATTCACAACCCGCCCCATGCGCTAGGCGCACCATCTCTTTTGCAACGGCCAAATCGCCGCCATGGTTAATGCCAATTTCAGCAATTACCAAAGGCGGCAAGTTAGGGGCGATTTCACGGTGCGCAATCTTCATGTTCGAACCTTTGGGCAAATAGCGCACAAGCGCCGCGTTTTTGTTAATTAATAATGTTTGTCACAAGCCCTTGGCATCCGCAATCTATTCGGATTATTCTAGCCCAAAATTGCGCCTATCGGCTGAGCATCGCCGACAATCTGCCAAAGTGGGCCCTGCACGTCAATTTCCTAAGGCTATAAGATGAGCTATAAATCAATACAAAAACGCACTTTAGAGATTTTGGATCAAAGCCAAGATGGCGACGCTATAAGCAAAATTTGTGATTTTGTCATTATTGCCTTTGTGATGTTAAATATTATCGGCGTGATTTTGGAAACAATGTCAGATTTTGAAGCTCGCTATCATCTTGAGTTTTACATTTTTGAAACCTTTAGCATCGCGTTTTTTACCATCGAATATTTCACACGCCTTTGGGCAGCGGGCGCAATGATCGATGGGGAAAGCTGGCGCGGTCGTGTGCGTTATATCTTTAGCTTTAACGGATTAGTGGATTTGGCCGCTACAGCACCTTTTTATCTGCAAATTCTGATGCCTGGTCTTGATCTGAGGGTCTTGCGAATTTTACGGCTCGTTAGGGTTTTTAAGCTCTCTCATTACTCAACCGCTATCGAAGATTTATTTTCTGCCGTCTACCAAGAACGCAAAGCGTTTATTGCGGCTATTTATCTCTTGTTGATTGCGGTGATTTTAACCTCAAGCTTAATGTATTTTGCCGAAACCACGCACCAGCCTGACAAATTCGGCTCAATTCCGGATGCAATCTATTGGTCTTTGATCACGTTGACCACGGTTGGCTATGGTGATGTCAGCCCCGTAACTGGGGTAGGGAAAATAATTGCTGTAAGTACCGCCTTTATGGGCGTTTGCGTCGTGGCCTTGCTCACTGGTATTGTAGCCAGCGCCTTTGCCAATCAAATTACGCGGCGCAAGGTGATTTTTGAATCGCAATTGCGCGAAGCGCTGAAAGACGGCACTATTGACGAAGATGAACAGATCTCGCTTGAAAATCTGCGTGTGGCTTTCAATCTTTCAGAAGAGCAAGTGGCCGAGTTTTATTTACAAGCGCAAAAAGAACAGCGCCAAAAAAAGCCTTAGGCGTGCAATTCACGCCAAAAGGTGGCCGTTAACAACACGTAAATAGTCACTATTTCAAGGCGACCCAAATACATCGCAGCGCAAAGAACGGTTTTTACAAAATCACTCAGCTCCGCAAAATTGTCCGAGGGGCCGATGATAGGCCCAATACCGGGCCCCACATTGGCAAGGGCAGTCAAAGCCCCGCTGGTGGCCGTTTGAAAATCTAAGCCGTCAAGTGTTAATAAAAGTGCAATTGCCCCAAAACTAATCAAAAAAACCGTGAAAAAACCAATCACCCCCGAAACAACGCTGGGATCAATTATTGCGCCTTCATAGCGAATTTTAGTTACAGAGTGCGGGCTATAAAGTCCTTTGAGTTGGTTCCGCAAGGCATGAAAAAAGATGATCCAACGCATGGTCTTCACACCGCCCGAAGTTGAGCCCGTGCAGCCCCCAACTGCCGTGAGCACGAAAAAGGCCACAACTGCAAAGGGGCCCCATGCAACATAGTCGCTGGTAGCGTAGCCCGTAGTTGTCACAATAGATACCACGTTAAAGGCCGCAAGCCGAAGCGCATCAAACACGGCGTAATCACCAGTAGAAATAAGCCAAACAGTCATCAAAAAAATTATTATGGCAAAGCTAAACAAAAGCGTGGCTACCTGTTCGCTTTTAAAGGTACCTCGACTGAAAATACGAATGTAATAGACAAAAGGCAAAGCACCCAAAATCATAAACCCCGTACAGGCCCATTGCAGAAATGCACTTTGAAAGTGCCCAAAGGAAGCGTCGTAATTCGAAAAACCCCCTGTCGCCACTGTGGTCATGGCATGGCTGGCAGCGTCAAAAAAATTCATCCCCCCAATCAGATAGATCAAGAAGCACAGAAAAATCAAAAACGCATAAATAATCAACGTAGCTGATGCAAATTGTGCGGCTGAGGTAAGCTCTTTTTCATCCTTATCGGAACTTTCCGTGCGAAAAAGCTGCATTCCTCCTACTTTCAAAATCGGCAAAAGCGCTATGCCCGTCACGATGAACCCAACGCCGCCGATGCTTTGCAACATAGCGCGCCAAATCAAAATGCCACGCGGTGTTTTATCTAGACCTGAAATTATGGTCGAACCAGTAGTTGTGACCCCTGACATTGCTTCAAACATTGCGTCAACCGCGCTAAATCCAAAAATATAAAAAGGAACAGCCCCCACAAAAGCGGCCGTCAGCCATACCGAAGTAGTCAAAATAAATGTATGAAGCCGTGACATCTGCCGCAAGGTTGAGGCAGTGGCCATCGCCAGCAAAAGCCCCAAAAGCCCCACCAAAATGGCCGATTCCAAAAAAATCGACCCTGTACGGGGAAAGATAAACGCCACCAAAGCCATAAGGGCGGCAAAAAACATCATCACCAGGCCGTTGACATAGATCACAAAGCTCATAGCCGCATTCGCCTTTGGGTCTTAGGGCCAAACGTTATGCCAAAGGCCCCCCACGTTTGGACTATCTAAACCAAATGCCCTCCAAATCAAAGCAGCCAATTGCACAAAGCTGTTCGCTTTCCTTGCAGCCTATGCGCTGATCCATTACTAAATCCTAAGCAACAGCCAAAGGGTTAAAGATGCCTGGATATGAAGTTATAGGTAAAGAAGAACAACAAGCCCTTTGGGAGCTGTTCGAAGAGGGTGGCGTTTTGTTTGCCCATGGCTTTCAAGCACGGCGTAAACGGTTTCACGTGCGGGAATTTGAAGCCCAATTAGCGCAGCATTTTGGCGCTGATGACGCGCTTTGCCTTTCATCGGGTACAGCGGCCGTAAAAGTAGCACTAAAGGCCATGAATATTGGCCCTGGAGATGAGGTTATCACACAATGTTTTAACTTTATCGCGACCTTAGAAGCCATCGTCGATTGCGGTGCCGTGCCTGTGATTGCGGGGTCCGATCGGTCATTGAATATGGACCCCGACCAGATTGAGGCGCTCATCACGCCCCGTACCAAGGCCATCATGCCCGTGCATATGTTAGGCGTGAGTGCCGATATGGATCGTATTTTGGCGATCGCCGCCGCCCATAAACTTTATGTGATCGAAGATGCCTGCGAAGCCGTGGGTGGGCTTTACAATGGCCGCGCCCTTGGCACTCTGGGCGATATGGGCGTTTATAGTTTCGACTTTGGCAAAACCATCACAACGGGCGAAGGCGGTTTGATCCTTACTTCAAACCCCCACTTGGCCGAACGCGCGCGCCAATATCATGACCATGGCCATCGCAACCTGCCCAAGGTGCCACGCGGATTAGATACGGCGGGCATGATCGGCTTTAACTACCGAATGGGTGAAATGAATGCGGTTGTGGGCAAGGTTCAGCTGGGCAAGCTTGCCACAATCATCACCCAAACCAAAGTACGGTACCTTGCGCTTGATGCGGGCATTTCGTCAAATATGCTGCTAAAGCGGATGATCCCTGCCAAGGCAGAACCTGCATATGATACATTCATCTTTGAAGTTGAAAATGTCGTCTTACGCGAGGCCTTGATTGCGCGGTTAAATGAGTTGGGCTTTGGCACTAAAAATCTGCCAGATGCGATGAATTGGCACTGCTCGGTCTATTGGGGCCATATGGGTTTTGATACCAGAACCGAAGCCGCCCTTGACACGCAAGCGCTATTGCTGCGCCAAATCGCCATCCCGATTGTGCTGGGAAAATCGGTCAAGGACTATGCTGATTTGGCAACAGCTTGTGAAGAGCTGACACGTCAATGTTGATCATCGTGCCAGCAAGAGAGGGCTCAAAGGGCCTGCCTGGCAAGAATATCCGTGACTTTTGTGGCCATGCGCTGATCGATTGGAGCCTAAGTGCCGCACTTTATCTGCAAGAGAAAATAGGCGGCGCATCCGTTCAAGTGACTACAGATTGCCCAATGATATTGGCCCTGGTCGCCCGGAAGTACGGCAACAAGATCACCGCGCGCAAACGGCCTGCGGTGCTTTCATCAGACACCGCCGCAATGGCTGATGTGGTTTTAGATGCGGCCGATTTTTCTGGTATGGGTAGGGTGGGGCGCTATGTGCTTTTGCAGCCCACCTCTCCTTTAAGGCTACTGTCAGATCTGGAAAATTTCGCCAAACATGCGACGATGATGGGGGCGCAGGTCTCTTGCACCAGACCCGTCGAAGACCCCCATGATCTGATTGACATCACAAATGGCAAACCGCTGGTCGCAGCCCAACCCACCACAAGGCGCCAAGACCACAGTAGTTACTTGAGGTTTGTTGATGGTAGCCTTTATGCTGGTGATTTGACACAATTAGCCAAAACCCGCAGCTTTATGCCCACCCAAAAAACGGCCTTTGTGCCCTTAGACATTCCCCGCGCCATCGATATCGACACGGCACTTGATTGGCACATGGGTTTGGCCCTTTATGACTGGCTTATCAAGAAAGAGGTCCCGTTTGTCCGCCCCGCGCCCTGATCTTATCGTCATAGGGGGTGGCTCTGCGGGATTAGAGGTGGCCCGCATCGCAAGCCGCGCCGGACGAAAGGTCACCCTGTTGGAAGAGGGTGTGGGTAAAGGCCGGAATTTTTTGCAGCTTGTGCCTTTATTGGTTGGCAAAATTATCGCCAATCCAAAATTCGCCAATCACGCGACAACTACCCCGCAAAAGGGGCTCGATCATCGGCAATTACCGGTTATTTTGGGGCGTGGGCTGGGTGGCTCTAGTAGGATTAATGGCAATGTGGCGGAGTGCGGCCCAAGTGTCCGCTATGAAGCTTCTTTTCCCTTTTGGCCCAAAAACATGATCGCACAAATTTTGGCAGGCCTTGACCGTTCGGGCCCATGCACGATCACCCGTCAAGACAGCTGGAGCGATGCGCTGTCTGGACTGTTCATCGCAAGCGCGGGGGCTGTGTTTCCGAAATCACAAGGATTTTTTGCCCCGAAAGTTTTAGGCGTACACACAAAAAGCGGCTTACGGTTTAACCATTTTGACGGATACCGCCTGACCGCTATTCACAAAAATATCTCGCTTATTCAGGGAGCTAAGGCCGTAAAACTTACCTTCGACAAAAGAAAAATCATCAGCGTGATCTATGAAAAAGCCGGCCAAAGACATGAGCTTTGCGCCGATGAAATTGTTGTTTCAGCAGGTGTTGTACAATCACCACTTTTGTTAATGTATTCGGGAATTGGTGAGCCTGACGTTTTAAAACAGGCCAATATCACCTGCTTGCACCCGCTGAGAGCCGTGGGGCAGCACGTCAAAGATCATCCGAATATCCGTATTCCATTTGCAACACCTGGTCATAACACTCTTAACCAAAAGACGCGCGGTGTGGCAGCGTTGATCGAAGGATTAAAATTCATCTTCGGGGCAAAAGACACAGTTTTGCGCGGCCCTGGCGCATCGGCAGGGGTGAATGTTGCCCTAGATGATTTGGCCCACGATGCCGCGATTAGGTTACAACTTGTGCATTTTACGCAAGACCGCAGCGTAATTTCGCACAAGGGTATTCAGTTTGAAAAGACCCAAAAAGCCTCGATAGGATTTGCGCCGCTATGGCCCAGCTCTGAGGGCAGCATCACCCTTGATGCCAACGGCCACGCGCTGATTGATCCTGGATTTTTGACCGATCCGCAAGATTTAATGGTGGCAAAAGCAGGTCTTGCGGCTGCCTATCAGCTAATCATGGCTATGGGCTTTCAGCCAGACCAGCTCCTGCCCGAAGAAAGCCAAGAAAGTTTCTTACGCAGTACTGCCTACTCAGGCTATCATCTTTTAGGATCAAACCGCATGGCGCTGACGCCCGACTTAGGTGTGGTGGGACCAGACTTTGAAACCTTTGGCTTAAAGGGCCTTTATATTGTTGACGCCAGCGTGATGCCCGACCATCTATCGTCGCATTCCTATTTACCAACCATCAGCATGGCGCGGTTTTTTGCGCACAAAAAAGGGTGGGAAAGCGCAATATGACCTACCCTAAACGCATTATTGATCATATTTTCCTATTTTTTTATAGCGCCATTTGGACCCTGGGCCTGCCTGCGGTTTTGACCTATCTTTGGCACCGCGGACGCAAAGAGCCACTTTATTTTTCCGCCCTATCCGAAAGATTTGGCGGCGGTTCCGTGCCTTTTCATGGGGCGGCCTGGATCCATGCCGTGTCGTTGGGCGAATTGCGCGCCGCACAGCCTCTTATTTCGGCGCTGTTAGGCGCAGGCGAAAAGATATTACTGACCACCATGACCGCCGCTGGACGCACAGCGGCCATGCAAAAATTTGATGTCCAGATCAACGATGGTCAGCTTCACGTCACTTGGGTGCCCATCGACGCGCCTTGGATTGTGCGGCGGTTTTTGCGTCGCCATAGACCAAAATTTGGAATGATTTTGGAGATTGAGCTTTGGCCAGGTCTGATGGCGGGGGCTAAAAGCTACAAAATCCCTATGATCATGGCGCAAGCGCAATATCCAATTCGCAGCTTTTTACGCGACAAGCCTTGGCCCGCCCTGCGCAGACATTTGGTGCAGGGCTTTGCTCTGATCATGGCCAAATCCACAACCCACGCTGCGCGTTTTCAAGACTGTGGCGCCCCAAATGTGGCCGTGATGGGCGAATTGCGTTTTGATTTGCCCGTTCCGCCCGCGCATTTAGCAGCGGCAAAGGCCCTGCGTGTACGCCTTGCTGGGCGGCCAGTCTATTGCTTTGCGAGCACCCATCCGCAAGAAGACCCTTTGCTTGAACCAGTTTTAAAGGGCCTTAAAGACAGCGGTAAAAATCCATTCTTTATTTACGTGCCGCGCCATCCGTCCGAATTCAACGGCACATGGGATACATTAGAAAATGCGGGTTTCAAACTGCTACGCAGGTCAAAAGATTTTACATCCGATCTAGCTTGCGACGTAGAATCATTTTCGGGATACGACGGTATTTTTGGCGACTCGATGGGTGAAATTAACTTTTACTTTGAACTGTCAGATCATGTTTTTATGGGCGATTCTTTCATTGACGAAGGTTCACATAATATTATCGAGCCACTTCGCCTTTTAAAAACCGTTGCGGTGGGCCCAAGTGTTTGGGGCATCGAGTATCCTGCAACCGAGGCATTGGAAGCCTCAATCTTAACCCGCCATACAACACCAAAGGCCCTGCTTGATCATTGGTTGGCGGACACTTCAACTGATAAAAGCGTTAGAATCGCGAAATTTATCGTTGAACATGGCGGCGCAACACAGCGAGCCATAGCGCTTTTAAAGGCACATGGGTTCTTGCTATAGCTCTATAAAGCAATCAGTTAAATTGTTCACGCATCGAGTTGAACACTGATTGTTGATGCGCATTTCCAGTGCAGTCAGCAATAAAGCGGACTTTTTCTTTAACCGTGGTTTCATAACCTGAAAATGTCACCCCACCAAATTTGGGGTCAAGTGCTAGGCGAAGTTTCTCAGACGAGAGCGCGCCAATTTTTGCCGCATCCTTGGTAAAATTGACTCGTCTGTTTGTTTTCGTTGTTTCGACAACAAAATAGGCCGAATCAATGCCGCATTTATTATCAAGGGTCACATGGGAAACTATAAGTCTGTCCTCTTGATCGAGCGCCCAAAATACTAAGCCTCCCAATCCAAAAATGGACGCAATTACAGCAAATACAATTATAAAAATTCTTAAATTATCCATAGGGTTTTCCGATGATGAGCGCTACCGCTGCCTGTGCAATTTTAATACCAGAAAGACCACAATAAACCAAAGCAGCCCAAATTATTTAAATGGGCCGCTTTTATTTTCGCTATTCTGTTGGGCCACCGGCGTCTTTCCAAGCAGAAAATCCGCCAATATTAAGAACATTCTTATACCCCATTTCTTGCAAAGTTTTGCCCGCAAGTGCCGCCTGCCCGCCTGCGCCGCATACCAAGCAGATGCGTGCATCCTTGTTTAAAGCTGGGTTGAAATGTGGGGTCGCATCATCAGCTGCAAACTCAATAAAGCCGCGGGCAATGCGCAACGCGCCCTTAATCGTGCCCGATTTTGCGATATCACCACTGTCGCGCACATCAATAAAGAGTGTCTCGCCGTCACTATGAAAGGCCATCGCGTCAGTTGCAGGAATTCGTTTGACCAATTTATTGGCGTCTTCGAGATAATGTTGGGCGGTTTTCATGTGCTACCTTTCAAAAAAATTTATCATCTATGATATCAGAGCCTATGCGTCTTTTTACAAGAAGCTAAGTAATTTTCTTTGCCTGAGGCTCGCATTTTGTCGATTGTAACAGCTATGCTTTGTTGCCACCATCGCCCAAACTGACTTCGGAGGAAAAAATGACCACACAAAGGCTTTTGGGAAAACGCGTTTTGGTGACGGCCGCGGGTCAGGGGATTGGCCGCGCCAGCGCCTTGGCCATGGCAAATCAGGGCGCACAGGTTTTTGCAACCGACGTGAATGAGGCGGCTCTTTCTTCATTGACCCAAGAGGGCAAGGGTCAAATTGAAACCTTTGGCTTAGATGTTCGCTCAGAAGATAGTGTGACCCTAGGGGTGGCTCGCGCCCAACCCGATGTTTTATTTAATTGCGCGGGCTTCGTGCATAATGGCACGATTTTGCAAGTCACCGACCAAGAATGGGATTTTGCATTTGACCTGAATGTCAGGTCTATGCTTCGAACCATTCGGGCCGCATTACCGGGCATGATCGCACGCGGCGGTGGGTCTATTATTAATATGTCTTCGGCCTGCTCGTCTGTGATTGGAGCACCAAATCGTTTTGTCTATGGCACTACCAAAGCCGCCGTGATTGGCCTGACGAAATCAGTGGCGAGCGATTACATCACCCAAGGCATCCGCTGTAACGCAATCTGCCCCGGCACGGTCGACAGCCCTAGCCTGCACGAGCGCCTGACCGCCACAGGCGATTATGAAAAAGCGATGAAAGCCTTTGTCGCGCGCCAACCCATGGGACGACTGGCAACTGCTGAGGAAATCGCCGCCCTGGTGGTTTATCTGGCCTCCGACGAAAGCGCCTTCACCACAGGCCAACCCCATATCATCGACGGTGGGTGGTCAGGCTAAGGAGCAGTCAATCACCTATCATGAATTTGGTCCAAGACGACAGCGCCCATACTGAGGGCCAACTCATGTAGTTAAGAGCGCTTGGTTGGATTAACGCAGTCTGATTGGACGCAGGACATTTATACCGCGGTGTCGTCCCGCGTGTGCAAAGAGAGGCGACAGGAGCAGGATACAAGGTCC
>ERZ888423.2615-NODE-2615-length-13103-cov-6.662017_pt1 | contig 13103 bp, 9 predicted proteins | sample MGYA00520523_ERZ888423 | MGnify/ENA primary metagenome ERZ888423 (study PRJEB32303, sample SAMEA104408611) | aquatic metagenome | biome: Brackish water; feature: Pelagic; material: water | place: Baltic Sea | collected 2014-06-08T10:24:00 | depth 30,27 m ...
GGCGAATGCGCTGCGCTGCGTCCAGCCCTATTCCACTAACAACAATTAGCCGCTAGGACGCTTTATGATGGCAAAGATACAGACAACCCAAGCCGTGCGCGGCACGCAGGATATGTTCGGTGAAACCGAGGAACGCTTCGCGCATGTTGTTGCTACCTTTGAACGCGTGCGACGGCTTTATGGATTTAAGGGCCTTCAGTTGCCGGTTATTGAGCCGACGGCTGTGTTTTCACGCAGCCTTGGCGAGGCGACAGATGTCGTGTCGAAGGAAATGTACAGTTTCGAAGACCGCGGCGGCGATTCCATCACGCTGCGGCCCGAATTTACCGCTGGTATTGCGCGCGCCTATCTGACCAATGGTTGGCAACAATTTGCACCGATGAAATTGTCAGTGCATGGACCATTGTTCCGCTATGAACGCCCACAAAAGGGCCGTTATCGGCAGTTTCACCAGATCGATGCCGAAATAATCGGCGCAGCAGAGCCCGCCGCTGACGTAGAATTGCTCGTTATGGCAGATCAGTTGCTCAAGGAATTGGGCATCAACGGTGGCGTGACATTGCAGCTTAATACGCTTGGCGATACGCCAAGCCGCGATGCATGGCGTGCTGCCTTGGTTGGTTATTTCAATGACCATAAGAATGCATTGTCTGAAGACAGCCTCGCGCGGCTGGAGAAAAACCCACTGCGTATATTAGACAGCAAAGACCCCACGGACCGCCCCGTTGCTGACGCGGCGCCAGTGATTGACGAGTATCTCTCGGGTGAAGCGCAGGATTTCTTCGGAGCAGTCACCGCTGGTCTCGATGCCGCTGGTGTTGCGTGGACGCGAAATGCTGCTTTGGTGCGCGGCCTCGATTATTACCGCCACACCGCTTTTGAATTTGTCACTGACCGGCTGGGTGCGCAAGGCACCGTGCTGGGTGGCGGGCGCTATGATGGCTTAATCGAGAATCTCGGAGGACCAGCAACGCCCGCAGTTGGCTGGGCCGCAGGGATCGAGCGGTTGGCGATGTTGATTGAACAATTGCCCGTTCAGCAGCTTGAGGCCATGATCGTTTTGGAAAATGACGAAGGACTTGGTCAGGCCTTTGCTCTTCTGCGGCAGCTCCGCCAAGCAGGGATTTCCGCAGACATGATCGCAACGGGGTCACCCAAAAAACGATATGACAAAGCCGTTAAGCAAAACCCTGCGGCAATTTTGCGCGTGAACGAGAATGGGTATTATGGCTTTTCGGGTGAAGATACCAACAGCCCACTTATGAATTTTCTTAAGTCGCTTGCCCCTTGAAAATCTCCCCGCACCGTATTGCGCAAATTGAATCGCGCTTTTCCGGGCTTGAGGCGCGGATGGCTTCGGGGCAGCTTGAAGGCGATGGCTTTGTAGCTACGTCCAAGGAGTATTCCGAACTTGAGCCTGTGGCCAAAGCGGCGGCAGAGGTCCGGCGGTTGCGTACAGAAATTGAAACGCTTGAGCATCTGGCTCAGGATTTCTCAGACCCTGATTTGCATGAGATGGCGGTCGAGGAATTGGAAGATGTTACCCGGCAGCTTTCGGACGCAGAAATGTCGCTAGCTCTAACGCTGCTACCCCGCGATTCTGCGGATGACCGGCCAGCGATGTTGGAAATCCGTGCAGGCACTGGCGGTGATGAAGCGGCGTTGTTTGCGGGCGATCTGTACCGCATGTATGAACGCTATGCCGCCGGCCAAGGTTGGAAGATTGAACCGATTTCGGTCAGCTCCTCCGATGTTGGCGGGTTTAAGGAGGTCGTGGTTGCCATCAAGGGCGTAGGCGTGTTTGCCAAGTTGAAATATGAAAGCGGGGTGCACCGTGTGCAGCGCGTGCCCGTGACCGAAAGCGGCGGGCGCATCCACACCAGCGCAGCCACTGTAGCGGTCCTGCCCGAGCCAACTGAAGTTGATATCCAAATTGAAGCGCGAGATCTTAAAATCGACGTTTACCGCGCGTCGGGTGCGGGCGGGCAACATGTGAACACGACTGATTCTGCCGTACGCATCACCCACCTGCCGACCGGAATAGTCGTCACCTGTCAGGACGGGCGCAGCCAGCACAAGAACAAGGAGCAGGCAATGCAAGTGCTGCGTGCCCGAATGTACGAAAAAGAGCGTGAGGAGGCCCAAGGGGCCGAAGCAGAGGCGCGTAAGGCGATGGTCGGCTCAGGTGACCGTTCCGAGCGTATCCGCACTTATAACTTCCCCCAAGGCCGTGTGACGGACCACCGGATTAACCTGACGCTGCATAAGCTGCCCGAGATTTTAGAGGGCAGCGGACTAAGCGAACTGGTCGCCGCATTGATTGCCGAGGATCAGGCCGAACGTATGGCGGGGTTAGGGGATTAAATTTCCAACCGGCCATGTTCCAGTTTTGGCAAAACATAACGCGCGAACATGTCGCATTCGTTGATGTGCGGGTAACCGGACAGGATGAACGCCTCAATACCGACGTCGCGATAGGCATTGATTTTGGCGAGCACTTGGTCTGGATCGCCGACAATTGCCGCGCCGCATCCTGAACGGGCACGGCCAATACCTGTCCATAAATTGTCCTCCAGATAGCCGTCATTCGCCGCCGCTTGTTCCCGCAATTCTGCCTGATGCGCGACACCGAAGGTTTGCGTATCCAGTGACTTGTTGCGAATAGCTTCGCCTTGCTGGGCATCAAGTTTCGACAGCAAGCGGTCAGCATAAGCGCGCGCCTCGGCCTCTGTCTCGCGGACGATAACATGCGCGCGGAAACCATATTTCAGCGTGCGGCCGAGTTTGGCGGCACGGGCGGTCATATCGTCGACCAAGTCCTTGGCGCCTTGAATCGTTTCGGGCCACATCAGGTAAACGTCACAACCTTCTGCCGCCGCGTCCTTGGCCGCTGGCGACAATCCACCGAAATACAAAGGCGGGCATTTGCCACTGACAGTTTTTATGCGCGGCGGATCAAGGTCAATTTTGTAATGGTCGCCATCAATCGACAGATGTTCGCCGTTTAGCAGCGCCTTTAGTATGTGCATTGCCTCGACCGTGCGGCGGTAGCGTGGCTCGGAATCCATTTTGTTGCCGGGCACGTTGGAGGAGATGATATTCACATTCAGCCGTCCACCCGAAATCTGGTCAAGTGTGGCAATTTGACGTGCAAGCTGAGGCGGCCAGCTCTCGCCAATGCGCACCGCCATGAGCAATTTGATCCGTGAGGTCAGCACCGCAATGGCGCTGGCAAAGGTGGTGGTATCAAGGCCAAGGGTATAGCCAGAGGGTAGCAATATATTGTCAAAACCTCCCTTTTCGGCGGCAAAGACGATATTGCGGCAATGTTCCCAACTGGACGCCAGCATCGGGTCGGGGACGCCCAAAAATTCATAGTCATCATCGCACAACGCCGAAAACCAGCTAACTTCAACCGGCTTGCTCATGGCAGTGGCACTCCTCTTGCGGCAACCAACACGCTGTACCAATCAGCGCGGGTCCATTGGATTTTGAACGCGTCAGCAGCTTCGATTATGCGCGCGGGGTTTTGTGAGCCGACAATCGGAATTGGTCGTGCCGGGTGCGCCATGATCCAGCTATACGCCGCTGCAGTGCGCGATACATTATGCGCCGCAGCAACGCCCGAGAGCGCCGCAGCGACATTTTGCTCACGAACATTTTGCGGTTCACCAATTCTGCCTCCGCCCAGCGGCGACCACGCCATCACCGCAAGGTCCATGGCTATGGCCTGATCCAGCTCACCATTTTCGATAGTGTCTATCCGCAAGGGTGAGAGTTCAGGTTGCGTTGAAACTATGGGAACTGCGCTAAACTGGGCAAGCGCGGTGATCTGCGGCTGTGTAAAGTTGGAAACGCCAAAGGCGCGAATTTTGCCTGCTTTGTGCGCGTCTTCAATGGTGCGCGCGATTTCCTGAGGGTGAGTTAACACGTCTGGTCGGTGAATTTGCCACAAGTCGATGCGGTCTGTGCGTAGCCGAGACAGGCTGTCATCAATGGCTTTTGTCAGATACTCTGCACTGCTGTCATAGGGTGTTGGCGGGGTGATGCCCCCCTTGGTCGCCAGCACCATGCGGTCGCGATATGCGGGCGCATCGGCAAAGACTTGGCCTAGAAGCTCTTCAGCTTTGCCAAAGCCTTGTTCGCCAAAACCGTAAATGTCGGCGGTGTCGAACAGGGTAATGCCTGCCTCAAACGCAGCATTGATCGCGCCTCTCGCGGCGGATAGTTCAAGCCCCGCAAAGCGCCACATGCCCCATGCGAGGGAGGAAATTTCAATTCCGCTTCTGCCCAGTTTACGGGTGCGCGAAGGGGTGGGAAGCGTCATATATTTTTGCTCTTTTTAAGTGAAGGAAAATAAGGCGGGGCGACCGATTCTCGGCTGATAAGCTCATGCGGCAAGCGGCGATGTTCAATGCCACCTTCGCCAAACAGCAGGTCGGCGGCGGTCGATGCAAGCTCGCGAACGGGTTGACGCACGGTGGTCAACGGCGGCCAAACAACGCGGGCGAGCGTGGTATCGTCAAAGCCTGCGACCGACAGTTGTTTCGGAATTTGAATTCCGCGCCGATGCGCGACTGCGAGAACGCCGGATGCCATATCGTCATTGGACGCAAAGATGGCCGTAGGCGGATATTTAAGCGACAGGAATTGCTCAGTTGCGGCAACACCGCTTTCGAAATCAAACAAGCCCTCGGCAATTAAAGCTGGATCGACCGAAATGCCGACGCGTCCAAGCGCACGTTGGTAGCCAGCTTGCCGTTCGGTGCTCGCCATATGGTTCGGGTGGCCCTTGATAAAGCCGATGCGTCGATGTCCGATGTTGATGAGCTTCGTTGTCATGTCATCGGCGGCCTGCATATCGTCCATGAAAACTGAACTGGTCAGCGCGTGGTTGGTGCCGGGTGAGATGCGGACGAACGGAATGTTGAGTGCCTCAAGCGCGGTGAGCACAGGAACGCAATCGGTCACAGGGGAGGACAATATCGCCCCGTCGACATGCGTTTGACGCACCATGCCGCTCACTTGTTCGCCGACATCCGGGTCGGCCACGTCCACTGGTTGCGCTATCAGGCGCATGCCTTCTTCATGGCAGCGGTCCCAGCATCCTTGCATGATCTGGTGCATATAATACGGGCTGTGATTGTCGTAGATCAAGGCGATTTGTCCAGACTTGGTGCCTGCAAGGATGCGTGCGGCGATGCTTGGGCTGAACCCAAGTTCCGACATCGCTGCATCGACCTTCGCTTTGGTTGCCGCGCTTACATAAGGATGATTGTTGAGCACGCGGCTGACGGTTTTTACCGCCACGCCAGCAAGCTTTGCGACATCGCGAATGTTGGCGCGCGGGTTCATGCGCCGAAGGCTGCGCGTATGGATGCAAAGAGGTCTGCATGGGCACTGTCTTGGCGTGTGAACACGGGCGGCTGGCCATGCGGCGCAGCTATGTCGTGCGTGCCTTTGCCATATAATGCACCTGTCCATAGGTGCACCCAAGCGCCTTGGGGCAGCATCACGAGGCGGCTTTCATACCCTTCTTCAACGACGGGCGCGACAATCATGTCTGCACCATAAAGATACTGATCCTGAATGTCGTGATATTCGGGATCATCATAATGCAGGAATAATGGCCGTTGCAGGGGCAAGCCGATGGCTACCGCTTCATCGCAAACCGCACGCACATAGGGCGCAAGCTGCGCATGCACTTGGCTCATCCGCGCAAAATGGGTGAGGATTTCGGGGCTGCTGTCAATTTGCAGATTATCCGAGGGACGATTGCCTTCATGGCTGCGCATGACCGGCGCGAATGCAGCCAGGTCAATCCAGCGGTGCATCAGTTCGGCAGTGCGGACAACGCCGTGTAAACTGGTGTAACCGCCCAAGTCGCTATGATGATAGGCATTGCCGAGCAGACCTGAAGACAAAGCAGCAGTTATCACGGTGTTAATGCCATCATGCCGCGTAAAATCAACGCATTGGTCGCCGGCCCATAACAAGGGGCAATGGGCTTGGACGCCGGAAAAGCCAGCCCGCATGAAGAAGGTGGCGTCACCGGTCTTGCCGCGCGACGCGATGGCGTCGGCATTGACCTTCGCCCATAATACAGGCCAGCGGTTATGCGCTTCCATTGGGTCCGAACCGTCGAACAATCGCACATCGGTGGGCAAATATTCGCCAAAATCCGCCATCCAGCCTGATAGTCCAAAGTCGAGCATTTCTTGCCCAATGATGCGGTCGGCAAACCAGCTGGCGGCGGCAGGATTGGTGAAATCGACCACGCCTGCGTCAAATTCGCCGAAATCCACGGCATAAGGTTTGTTGCTTTCCTTCCGCAATGCGAGATAATTGTGCGCTTGCGCCTCTTGGTAGAGCGCGCCATCCACGGCCAAATAGGGATTAACATATCCCAAAAAGCGAAAGCCACGCTCCGCCAGCGCGGCTATACGGGTTGGCAAATCTGGATAGCGCGTTGCATTCCATTTCCAGTCCCAAAACAACCGCTTTCCAAAGCTGGTTTGCCGGATGCCGACCCAATCTTCGCACCACAAGCCCGTTATCGCTGCGCCAGAGGCGGCAATTGTCTCGAAACGATCGAATGTGTCTGCCCCGTCTTTAAGGCCCACAATCGCCCCGGAAATCGCCCATTCGGGCAAAGGTGGCTGCCGGCCAAAGCGATCGGACAATTTGGTGACCAGATTGGGCAACGATGGTGCCTCAAACAACTCTAGAACGACATTGGCGGACCAGCATTCGATGCCAACGCGACCCTTTTCGGTCAAATCCAGAACCGAGTATGCAGTTGTCTCTAGATGCACCGCGTAACGCGCGGAGCTTAGCCAAGTCGGCTGCGGATAATTGGTCGTCCAATAATCACCGCCTGCCAAGCCATTCGCGTCCATGGTCTGCGTCAACGCCGTAGATTTATCACGGCCAACACCAGGCTCGGATGTCCAAAATGGAAAACGTCGGCCGTTCAGTCGCAAATAAGACATTTGCTCGCCGCCGCCCCAAAAGGCTTCGGAAGTTGCGCACTGCATATCTATCCAAAGACGGTTTAAGGCGGGGTCACTGCAACGCAGTTCAAGCGCCGATTGCTGCGCGCGCTGAGCCAGCTTGAGAGTAGCCACCACATCAGGGCGCGCCGCATTCCAAAGCCGAATAGCGCCATCGGAGGCCGCAAAGCAATCCAAGGCCAACCGCATTTCAACCAGATCGTCGATGCGAGAATTACCACGAACCATTTCCAGATGAGGTACGCCGATCCCCAGCGTAATTGCAGGGGCATCAGCGCGGTGCGCCAGCATGCTGACGTCATTGCGCAACAGGTCAAAGCCGCCTTGTTGCATGATGATTTTAAATGGCAACTCTTGTCCTTCGCGGTCCGTAAAGCGTCACTATGGCAACATTGCAACAGTACGCATCAAAATATTGTCTTCATATGACACCGCTAGACATATTGAGTCAATCTGGTAACAACTCCTCCACGCCAACGGTATACGCCACCATAGCTTTTGTTGCTTGAGCAAACTCAAGTAAAATGGTTGAGAAAATGATTGCCGATTTTAGGGAAGGTTCATCATGCTCAGCATAAGTCACATAAAACAAATTTTATCAGTATTTTAACTCCCAAAAGTATTATAATCATGTTGGACATCAGCTTGACCCCAATGGCGTAGAATGCACCCGCAGGATATTCCGCTCATCGCCCCCTTTCTCTTTTGTCCCTCATGCGCCATATTGCCGTAATGAATTGGCCAGACACCATCAAAGCAGGCGAGACCGAACAGCATCAGGCGCTCGTGCGGCGGGTGCTCGCACCCAATGCGTCGCCTTATACCTATACGGGGACGCAAACATGGATTGTCGGGAATGGCAAAGATGTTGCCGTAATTGATCCGGGCCCAGTTGGCAGCGGTCAAAGCATTGGTGATCCCGCCGACATACGCGGCGACGGGCATGTTGAGGCGATTTTGCACGCCATAGGCGATGCCAAGGTCGTGGCGATCCTATGCACACACACACATCGCGACCATTCTCCTGCCGCAGCGCCGTTAAAAGCAGCAACTGGCGCGCCAATCATTGGCTGTGCACCTTTGGTGCTGCGCGATGATGGGCCGCGGGCCGACAGTGCCTTTGACCCGGATTACCGCCCTGACCGGATACTGACCGATGGGGAGGTTATCTCCGGCGATGGCTGGGCTCTGGAGGCGGTGGCAACGCCGGGGCACACCAGCAATCATCTGTGCTTTGCGTTGCAGGATAGTGGCGCGCTGTTTACAGGCGACCATGTCATGAAATGGTCGACGAGCGTCGTTAGTCCGCCCGATGGCGACATGAGTGACTATCTGGCGAGCCTGCAGAAGTTGTACGACCGTGAAGACCGCATTTATTACCCCGCCCACGGCCCTGCTGTGGAAAATCCACGCCAGCTTGTGCGCGGTATGATTGGCCACCGCCGTCAACGCGAGCGGCAGATCGTGAAGTTGCTTGAGGCAGGTGAGGGGCATGTGCCCAATATGGTAGCGGCGATGTATAAGGGGTTGGACCCCCGTCTAATCGGCGCAGCAGGGCGCTCTGTTCTTGCGCATTTGATTGATTTGCAAAATCAGGGCCGCGTGGCGGCGCAGGGCGATGGGTGGCATATGGTCAAGGAAAGCTTGAAGCCCGTTTAACGGCGTAGTGTTTTTGCATCGTTTCGCGACGTACCAACTTCGGCGGGAATGGCGCATGGCTGCTTAGGCACCGGGCCAATCGCAAAGTTGCCCAGCTGATCTTGTTTCGCGACACCAAATCGACCACATAGACTTTGAACTCAGCTGTCGAGACATGTTCGGCATGGCAAAGGTATGAAAGCATGAACGCCCCCACCGCCCGTGAAAACCTGCAAGGTATCGACCTGCTCGCCGAAATCGCGCGGCTGAAAAAAGAACGCAATGCCGTCATACTTGCGCATTATTATCAAAAGCCAGAGATACAGGATCTCGCCGATTTTGTCGGCGACAGCCTTGAATTAAGCAAGCGCGCGGCGGAAACCGACGCTGATGTCATCGCTTTTTGCGGCGTGAAATTCATGGCGGAAACTGCCAAGATTTTAAGCCCACAGAAAACGGTTATTCTGCCGGACATGGCCGCTGGTTGCTCGTTAGAGGACGCCTGCCCCCCAGGAAAATTCAAAGCGTTTCGTGCGGCGCATCCCGACCATATCGCGCTGATGTACATCAACTGCTCTGCCGAAGTGAAGGCATTGTCCGACATTATCGTGACCAGCAGCAGCGCGGAGACAATCCTGAGCCAGATCCCGCCAGAACAGAAAATCATCTTTGGACCTGACCGCCATCTGGGCGGCTATCTCAGCCGCAAATTCAACCGCGAAATGTTGTTATGGCCGGGCGTGTGCATCGTGCACGAGGCGTTTTCGGAAACCGAGCTTTTGAAACTTAAAGCCCAATATCCCGGCGTTCCAGTTGCTGCACACCCCGAATGCCCGCCGCATATCATCGATCATTCGGATTATGTCGGTAGCACAAGTGGCATCCTGCAATATGCCCAAACGATGGAAGGCGACACCCTGATCGTCGCCACCGAGCCGCACATTATCCACCAAATGGAAAAGGCCGAACCCACCAAAACCTTCATCGGTGCACCCGGAGCCGACGGAAATTGCGCTTGCAACATCTGTCCATATATGGCGCTGAACACGATGGAAAAACTATATCTCGCCTTGCGTGATCTCCAACCGCAAATCGAACTAGACGAAAATGTGCGTCTTGCCGCCAAAAAGAGCCTCGACCGCATGCTCGAAATGGCAGGCGGCACATTGGGTAAGGGCGACCTTGGTAGGGCTTGATTGGCCGATGACGAGGTGTATCAAATATACTCTCGCCTTCACCGTTATATCGATATAATACTGCCATCCAATGCTTTTTTGGCGCTCCTCTTCTAATCAAAACACGGATATCGATAGTCGGCTTGCCGCTTTCGACGAGAGCTTCGCGCAACCTTTTCCTGACGATACGCATCCGTCGAACAATGGACAGCCCGCCGCGGGGAAACGTCTATTTCTGGGTAAAACGCGCTGGTGGTGGATTAGCCGGACCATCGCTGCATGTATCGCTCTGTTCATGCTGCTACTGCTGTGGCTTGCCGTTACCGCCCCTTTATCAAAATCGCTTCAGCCTATCGCGCCGCCACGCATTACTTTACTGGCGTCCGATGGCACGCCTATCGCGCGCAATGGCGCGATCGTCGATAAGCCTGTCGATGTCCGCGAATTGCCGCCGCATGTTGTTCAGGCTTTTCTTTCGATCGAAGACCGCCGCTTTTATTCGCACTTTGGTGTTGATCCGCGCGGCCTTGCCCGTGCCGCTTGGTCGAACGCGTTTGGCAGCGGCATGACGCAAGGTGGCAGCACGATTACCCAGCAGCTTGCGAAATTTACGTTTCTAACACCTGAGCGAAACTTGACGCGGAAGGCGCGAGAAATGCTCATCGCGTTCTGGCTTGAAGGGCGTTTGACAAAGGATGAAATTCTGGGGCGCTATCTGTCCAACGTCTATTTCGGCGATAATGTGTATGGCCTGCGCGCCGCATCCTTGCATTATTTCTACCGTCAGCCGGAGCGTTTGACGCTGAGCCAAGCGGTCATGCTGGCAGGCCTTGTGCAAGCGCCATCGCGCTTGGCCCCGACAAAGAACCCAGAACGTGCTGCAAAGCGCGCCAGGCTTGTTCTAAAGGCGATGGTTGCCAATAAGGTCATCACTCAAGCAAAGGCCGATGCCACCCCTGTGGCGCGGCTCGACGTGCGTGTACGAGAGACTTTACCGACAGGCACCTATTTTGCCGACTGGGCGATCCCGCAGGCGCGGTTGCTAACGGAAAGCGGCTATGCCGACGTGCAGATGACCACAACGCTCGATGCGCGTTTACAGAATATTGCGCGCAAGGTGGTGGCCCGCTCTGGCGTCGCTGGGGCGCAAATCGCGCTTGTTGCGATGCGTCCCAATGGCGAAGTTGTCGCTATGGTCGGGGGTAAAAGCTATAAGGAATCTGCCTTCAACCGCGCTACGCAGGCAAAGCGGCAGCCAGGGTCTACATTCAAATTGTTTGTTTATCTGGCGGCGTTTCAGTCTGGCATGACTCCGCAATCTATGATTGCGGATACGCCAATTAATGAAGGCGCGTATCGCCCTAAAAATTCAGGACAGCGCTATCGTGGGGATATCACCCTTGAGCAGGCATTTGCTCAGTCGAGCAATGTTGCCGCGGTGCGGCTTTACCAAAAAATAGGTGGCCAAGAGATTGAGCAAGCAGCGCAAGACCTTGGCATTCGCAGCCCATTGACGCTGGACCCAAGCCTTGCGCTGGGCAGTTCAGGGGTGACCTTGATCGAACTGACATCCGCCTATGCTGGTGTGGCGAGCAACCAATGGCCTGTCGAACCCCATGCGTTTAAGCGCGAAGAGCAAGGCTGGATCGAGTGGCTGTTTTCCGGCCCACGCGCCTTTAGTGGACGCATGCACCGCATGTTGCTCGATCTGTTGGGAGCAACAGTCAACAAGGGCACGGCCCGCGCTGCGCGTCTGTCTATTCCAGCATATGGCAAAACGGGCACCAGCCAAGACAACCGCGATGCGCTGTTCATCGGTTTTGCAGGCGACCTGGTGGTGGGCGTTTGGGTTGGTAATGATGACAACACACCCTTACGCGGCGTAAATGGCGGCGGGCTACCTGCGCGGATCTGGCGCGACTTCATGGCACAATCTATCCGCAATGCTGCACCAGCAGCCACACCCGAAACACGCAAGGCGCCCGATCCCGAAGGTCCGATTGAACCATTGGATTTGCCTGATTTGCAGGAACTGCCCATCGACATCGGCAATTCGGATGTCAGGATCGACCAAGACAAGGGGGTAATTGTGAACACCGATGTGGGCGGTGTACCTCTGGAAATCAAACTTGATCGCAATGGGGCAAATATTCAAGCTGCGCCATCTGCGGAACGACCCGCGCCGGAACCGCGTTGATGTTTAGGCACTCCAGCCATGGATAACATCATGCGATATCTTGCCGTTTTCTTCCTGTTTCTGGCGCCGGTTTTGGTTGTGCCAGCATTTGCCGATGCAAGTGACATCAGCGCGGCATCGCGCAGCGTTGTGCGCGTGGTTGTTTTTAGCACTGCCGATGGGCAGCAAAGCATCGTCAGCATAGGTTCTGGTGTTGCGGTCGCCCGCGATAAAATCGTGACGAATGCCCATGTGGTTGAAATGGCGAGGGGTGATGACAGCGCGCAAATTGTCATTGTGCCGTCCGATGGTGCGCAAAGCTACCGCGCTTCGGTCGTCGCCAGCTTGTCAGGCAAGGATCTGGCGCTGCTGCAGTTAAAATCTGGTTCGCTCGTTCCCGCCAGCATCTTTGCCGGCGTCATAGCAGACGGCGCAGATGTATTTGCAATCGGTTACCCCGCAAGCGTCGATATAGCGCTTGAGCAGAGCGAGGCGGATGTTCTTCGTCCGCAGCAGCCTGTTAAGACGCGCGGCACCGTATCGACGGGCCGTATGTCAAAGACGGTTGAATCACTCTTGCATACTGCCCCTATCGCGCCGGGCAACAGTGGCGGACCCATTGTTGATGCCTGCGGACGCGTGCTTGGGATAAACAGTTTTGGCTCGGTACCTACCGATGGTGGAGCAGAATTTTACTTTGCCATTTCTGCCCGCGAATTGACGACTTTTTTAGCCAATAGAGGCATCGAATTTCGATCCGTGCGTGGCGACTGTCGTTCGGTAGCTGACTTGACGCGTGCCGAGGCGGAGCTTGAGGCATCGACACGTGTAAAGATAGATAAAGAGGCGCGCGTTGCAGCTGAGTTGCAACGTAGCCGCGAAGGCAAGGTCCGCAGTGATGCTGAGCATGCGGTGATCGCGGAACGGGAGAACTATTTGGCATTCGCGGCCTTGCTTTTGGTGGTAAGTGCGCTGGCAGGAGGCGCCGCGTGGCAGTTTGCGGAACGCGGCCAGCGCGACCGGTTTAAAGCCGCATGCGCTGCAGGCGCTGTGATATTTGTCATGGCGGTCGGAATCTTTGCCGCGCGGCCATCATTCAAC
>ERZ888423.2617-NODE-2617-length-13092-cov-4.970315_pt1 | contig 13092 bp, 14 predicted proteins | sample MGYA00520523_ERZ888423 | MGnify/ENA primary metagenome ERZ888423 (study PRJEB32303, sample SAMEA104408611) | aquatic metagenome | biome: Brackish water; feature: Pelagic; material: water | place: Baltic Sea | collected 2014-06-08T10:24:00 | depth 30,27 m ...
GGGGGGCACAATTTTGGGGAGGGGGCGTAGGCGTCGCAGGGGAGAGAAGGGCGGAGGCGAGATTGCGCTTTTTTGCGCTTTTTTTCCCTCGTTCGCCGCGACAAAAAAAGTGTCGCCGTCGCGGCGGCGACGAATGAAGGCGCGTGCTCTTTTCCCTCCCTTCTCGCGCTCTCCTTCGGATATCTCTCGCTCCTCGTACGAGAGGCAAGGGAACAACGACGAGAGAGGCCCTTCAATGTCGACAGAGAGACCGAGTCCCTGGAGAGAGAAGAAGAGGCGGCCAGCGAGAAGAGCAAGACAAAAAAACCAAAACCCTGAGATGAGAGACGAGACGCTGAGCAAGCACACATCCAGTCTCCACCAACCCATTCATACTCACCTCGCCGTCGTCGTGTTGATCTTCCCGGCGACCTCGCCGGACATATCGTCTACAAACGTCCCGGAGCCCTCGGTCAGGGGGATGAACTTGGCGGGCTTGCCCAGGAGGGCCGGCGGAGGGAACACGACGCGGTTGGATTTCGCGGCCGGCGCCGCCGCGGGGGCGACGACCGGCAGAGGAGGAGCCGCTGTTTATTTTTGTTTCGCGATAAAATTTTTCGTCGAGCCCAGTTGGCGTTGGTGAGCGTTACGAAGAGTTCAAGGTACCCTCCCGAGCTGGATTGGTCGCAGTCGAGGGGGGAGGGGGCGAGAGAGGAGCGCCTCAAAGAAAGGGAGAGAGGCATGGCAGGGTGGCATGTGAACACCAATCGAGAGACCGCACCTGCGTCGTCCGTCGCGGCCAGCTCGGCTGCCTCCTGCTGCCCCCAAGCTCCTCCCCCGCCGGAGAGCACCAGCAGGATTGTCGCCGCGCAGAGAAGCGGGAGCGCGAGCGAGTTGAAGCGCGCCATTTTGTTCGGGAGAAAAAGGGGCGCCGTTATGCAAGACTTTTTTTTTGTGTGAAAGAGCGCAAGCTCGCTCGCACTTTTTTTTTCTCCGAGAGTTTTTGATAGTTTTTTGTTTCCAGATAGTTTTTTTACACGTTCGTTTCAGGAGCAAGTGCTTCTTTTGTTTGGCGTCAGATAGTTTCAGGAGGAAGAAAGGACGGACGCGTTCAGAGAGCGGAAGGCAGGGAATGAAACGGAAGCCGAGAGGAACAAGAAAGAGAACGAAAGAAAACAGGTTTTTTTTGTTGTTGGTCACGCTGTCGCCCCTCCGCACGAAGGGCACGTTCCGCAGGACAGCCCCCCTTCCTCGACGTCGCCGCGCCCCTCTTCCGCCGCGACGAAGCCCGGGCCCGAGGAGGAGACCGCCGCGATGAGCGAAGGAGGATGGTGACGGAAAGGCCTGCCCTTGCTGCTCTCACTCTGCTGCTGCTGCTGCCGCCTCTGCTTCGCGCCGCCCTTGTCGCCGTCGCCGCCACCGCCGCCGACGCCGCCGCCGCCCGAGACGCTGCTGCCCTCCCGTCCGACCCCGCTCCCTCTCGGCCTTTCCCCCCCGAACCCCTCTCCGGCGTCGTCCACCTCCGGCTCGCGAACGACCACACCAGCGGAACGACGTACCAGGCGACGACGACGTCCACGGTGTAGTGCTTCCTCGACGCGACGATGAGCAGCGACAGCGCCGCCACCGCGGCCCAGAGCGCGGCCTTGACGGCCCTCGAGTTGCCGAACGCGGCGTAGGCGAGGCAGCCGACGAGCGCAAAGGTCGTGTGCGAGCTGAAGATCAGGTCCCCGCAGCCCTTCGTGGCCTGCTCCCCGACGTCGACGACCAGGTGGCCCCACCAGCGGCGCGGCATTGCGAGCGTGGCGGCCGGGCTGCCGGCGCGGCAGTGGTAGTTCGGGCCCGGGAGCGACGTCGAGAGGAAGCTGAGGGCGCGCAGCAGCTGGCAGGCGCAGAGCGTGGTGAGCACGCGACCGTAGAGGACGGCGGTGTGGAACCTGGGGGGGCGCGGGGCAGGGAGGCGGTCGCGGAGGAAGGCGGGGAGGATCGGAGCGGGAGAGGCGGAAGGCGGAGGGGGAGACGAAGCGCGCTGCTGCTGCTGCTGCTGCTGCTGCTGCTCTGCTGACTTTGCGCTTCCGTTCCCGCCTCCGTCTCCGTTCCCACTGTCCCTGAAAAAGGGACTGAACGACCACGCGACGAAGCTCGCGAACAGCGCCGAGAACACCAGCTCGCTCGCCCACTCTCTCGTCCCGGGCCCCAGCTCGGGCAGCAGCGCGAAGCCGGCGTCGGGCAGCGGCCGCGGCAGGGGGCGCGAGTGCAGCCGGTGCGCCAGCTGGCTCAGCGCTCCGTGGAAGTACTGCCAGACGCCGAGGGCGAGGAGGAGCTTCCAGCGGGTCTTGAGGAGCGGGAGCTGTGGTTTTTCCGTTGGAGTTGAGGGGGGGAGGAGGGGGCGGAAGGGAGCGACGGGACGAAGAAAGGGAAAGACAGAGAGGCCCGTGAGCGCGATTTTTGTCTTCGATCTCCCCCTCTCGATCTCCCCCCTCTTTTCTTTCTTTTCCTTTTCCCTCCGTCCGTTTTCTTCCTTACCTCTTCCAGGAACTCGGCCCTGGCTCTCCGACAGAGCTCGAAAATACCGAGCCTGATCCCAATCAGGATCGAGAGCGAGAGCTCGACGAGCCTCGAGGGAGGACGGGGCTTCGGAGAGGAGACCGACGTCATCGGCAGCAACGAAGGCGCAGCAGCAGCGGTGCCACCGATCGCTCTCACCGAGTCTTCCTTTTCCGCCAGCCCCTGCCCCCGGCTCTGTTGTCCCATCTTCTCCGGGACAGAGATATCAGTCGGAGACGAAGAGCCTGCTCTCACAGGGAGAGGCTTTCAGTAGCCCGTTTAGGTGCAGCGCCGCGGCATGGAGCGCGGAGTGTTTTGATTTAGAGAAAAGCGAAAAGAAGAAAGAACCGACGCTCCAGTGTTTTTTTCATGTGCTCGCCTATGCCAAAAAAGAAAAAAAGAAAAAAAAAGAAAAACTCCGAAGATTTGATTTGAATAACACACACTCTGTTACCCCCCTCCCCCTCTCTAGCAGCGAACGTGAAAAAGGAAAAAAGACATAATTTAAAAAACAACAAGGGAAGATGAATGAAAGGCGCGCGTCCAGAGAGGGCAGATGAGAAAAAGAAAAAAACCTGTTTCTCTCTTCTTCTGCTCGTTGTCTCTTTTTTTCATCCTCCACCTTCTTCCTTTTCCCCTCCTTACGGCCCGCCTCCGGGCACCGCCGTCCCGGCCTTGGACGCCAGGATGATCCCAACGATCAGCCCGTACAGAGCCAAGGCTTCCGCAAAAATCAGAATCAGGATCATGCCCACGAACAGCTTGGGCTGCTGCGCGTTGGCGCGTACTCCGGCGTCGCCGACGACGCCGATCGCCATGCCCGCGGCGAGGCCCGCGAGCCCGCAGGCGAGCCCCGAAGCCAGGTGGGCGTAGCCGTCGAAGAAGTAGTAGGGCTTGTCGGCGGTCTGGTTGACTGTTTTTTTGAGAAGGTGAGAAGTTTTTTGTGCGGAGTTTGTTTCGTTTTTTTTTCCAGCGGATGTGAGTTGAGGAAAAGCGGCGGAGGAAGAAAGCCCTTAGAGAAACGAAAGAGCGAGAAACAACTTCTCCCGCTCCCTCCAAGACTTCTAACTCACTCCCTGTCGAGATGATGACGGCGATGATCAGGCCGTAGATTCCGAGCACGCCGGCCATGACGACCGGCACGATCGACTTCATCACCAGCTCCGGCCGCATGACGCCCATCGACGCGATCCCGACGCCGGACTTGGCGGTTCCATACGCGGCCCCAAAGCCTTATTCAGACGTGAAAGTTTTTTTGTCGAAGGGTTTTTTTCAGAGAGAGGGGGTGTTGGAAGGGAGGGAGGGAGGGAGAGAGAGAGAGAGAGAGGGAGAGAGAGAGAAAGAGAGAGATGTGAGGAGGGGCGAGGAGTTTCGGTCGTGGTGGTCGGGGTTGAGATGAGAGAAGGAGAGAGAGAGAGAAAGGAAGAGAGACGAGGGCGCGATCGCCGTCGCTCGCTCGCTCGTCGGGTCGGCCTCCCGCGAGTGGAATAGCACTTTGTGCTTCTCTTTCCTTCCCTTCGCCTCTGCTCTCTCCCGCTCGCCTCGCCTCCTGATCGCAGAGAGCGACCTCGAGAGGCGGAGAGAGGAGGCGGAGAAAGCGAGGGAGGGGGAGAGAGGGAAACAGAGAGGAAGACGAGAAAGCTCGAAGAAGACATTCAGCCATCATCTCGTTGCATCAACGATGAAGGCCGAAAGAGAAGAAAGAAAGCAGCACGCACAGCTGAAGACGAGCGCCGCCGCCGCGCCGATGAACCCGAAGAAGGGCGCGACCGCGTCTCCGGCCCACGTTGCGACCATGATTGAGCTTTTTCCTTGACGAGAGATACGAGAAAGAGCACGAGAGGGGGGGAGAGAGAGGAAGCTCGAGAGAGGAACAAGAGTGAAAAAAAAGAGTGCGAGAGAGAGAGCAAAAGGGCGGAGAGCATCGGCCATCACTCTCGCTCACGCGATGATGGCTTCGTCTTCCCGAGCTTTCGTCCTGCTCGCTCGCTCATCCTCCTCCTCGACACGACGAGATGCGGGGGAGCTTCTCACCTCGGGAGTGCGAGCGGTAGCGGCGACGCTCGGGAGGCCCCTCGGACTACCGAAAGAGTTTTCGTCGTCTTCGAGACTGCCGACCTCGACCTCCTCGACCTCCTCCTCTTCCTCTCCCACGACGACCCCTTGCCCTCCTTCCCCTCCTCCCCCCTTCTCCGTCGACGCTGCCTCGGCGGCCCTCGCCCTCCGCTCCAAGCCCGCCTCGGACCTCCTCCGCTCCTACCTCGTCCTCTCGGCATGCCGCTGCCGACCCCTGGTCGCGCACGGGGAGAGGCTGCTGAAGGTCGCGAGGGCCCTCCCGCCGCTGCGCGACCTGGTCGTCGATCCGATACTCAAAAGGACGTTCTTCGCGCAGTTTTGCGGCGGCGGCTCCGAGGAGGAGCTGGGCCCGTGCGTGGCGAGGCTGCGGCGGCAGGGGGTCTGGGCGATCCTGGACTACGCTGCCGAGCCGGAGGAGGGGAGCTCCTCGTCGGGCTCCCCGGGCCCGTCGGGCTCCTCGGCCTCCCGTCCCCCTCCCCGCCGCTCCGCCGCTCCCTCCGCCGCCGAGGCCGCCGTCGCCGCCGCAGCGGCCCCTCCCTCGCTCGCCGTCGCGAGGACGCACGAGTACGGAGACGAGGCGCTGTGCGACTCGAACGCGGGGCACGTGCTGAGGGCGATCGAGGCCGCTGCCGCTGCCGCTGATGCCGGCTCGGCGGAAGGAGGAGAAGCAGGAGGCGGCGGTGGAGCAGCGGAAGCGTCGGAAGCGTCGGAAGCGTCGGAAGCGTCGGGCGCCGCCTTTGCCGCCGCCGCAGCTGCCTCTTCTTCCTCCTCCTCCTCCTCTCCTTCTTCCTCCCCCTCCCCTTCCGCCTCCAACAACGACCTCCCCTCTGGCTACGCGGCGGTGAAGCTGACCGCCCTGACGGATCCGAAGGTCCTCGTCAAGCTCTCCGCCTGCCTCCGCGAGATAGAAAAGCTCTTTGAGAAGTTTGACGCCGACGCCGATGGCAGGGTGTCAAGGTCGGAGTTCGAGGCGGCTTACAGGGAGACTTTTACGGACGGGGACGCACCCGGGAGGCTCGACGAGCTGTGGAGGTACCTGAGCAGAGGGGGGCACGGAGAGAAGGAGGGAGGGGAGGGAGCAGCAGGAGAGCAACGACAGCGGGTGGAGGGCTTTGTCGACAAGAGGACCTGGACGAGCCGGGTGAGGCTGCGGGACGTGCCCTCCATCGTCCCTCGCTGCCGCACTCTCGGGCCCTTGGCCGCCGCCTCCCCGACCGACGAGGAGCTCGGGAGGCTGGAAAGCCTCATGGGGAGGCTGCGGCGGCTGGCTGCCGCGGCCAAGGAGAAAAATGTGAGGGGGGAGAGAGAGAGAGGTTGACTTTTTGGCCTGTCGTTTGTTTTCTTCTCTTTCCTTTTACCTTTTCTTTTTTCCCTCAACCTTTCCCCGCTCTCTCTTTCGTCTCTTTTTCAAAAAACAAAACAGGTCCGGCTCCTCGTCGACGCAGAGTACACAGCCGTGCAGCCCGCGATAGATGCCGCGGCCCTCGAGCTCATGCGGGAGTTCAACAGCAGCGATTCTTCAACCTTTGCGGTCCCTCCGACGGTTTACAACACGACGCAGTGCTACCTCCGCGGCGCGCGAGAAAAGCTCCTCGGCGAGATCGAGCTCGCCGCGAAGGGCAACTTTGCCTGGGGAGGGAAGCTCGTTCGAGGGGCGTACATCGATTCCGAGAACAAAAGGGCCGCCGCGGCGAACCAGGTCTCCCCCTGCTGGCCCTCGCTCGAGCAGACGCACGCGTGCTTCGACGCCTGCGCCCGGATCGCGTTCGAGGAGGGAGTCTTCGCCGCTCAGAAAGGAGAGGCGCTCCTCGCGACGCACAACAAGGCCAGCGTCGGCAAGGCCGTCGACCTCCTCTCGAGGCTCGAAAAGGAGCACGGACACCCGGCCGGGGGAGCCGCCTCGTCGCGCGTCTCGTTCGGGCAGCTCTACGGGATGAGGCAAGTTTTAACTTTTTTTTGTTGGCCTTTTCTCGCTCTGACTTTTCAACTCTCACCTCGCGTTTTCTTCTCTTCATCTCTTCTGTCTGAGAAAAAAAAACGAAAAAAAAAACAGCGAGTCCCTGACGCTGGCGATCGCCCGGGCTGGGAGGAGGGCCTACGTCTACCTGCCGTATGTTTTTTGTTTTTTTGTCTCTTGTTTTTTTCGCACCCTTTCGGGTGTCCCCTCCTCTCACGCTTTCCCCTTTCCTCCTCCCTCCTTCTCGCGCACATAAACCAGCTATGGCCCCCTCGGCGACGTGCTCCCGTACCTTTTGCGCCGGGCCCTAGAGAACAGTCAAATGCTTTCCGGCGGCGGGAGAAAGAAAGAAAACAGAGAAGAAGGAAAGAAAGAAGAGCAGAGCGAGCTCGACGCCGTTCGCGGGGAGCTCAAGGCAAGGCTCGTGGCGGTCTTCTTCCCTCGGGACAGGTGAAAGAGATTTCTCTCTTCCTTTTCTCTCTCCCTCTCTTTTTTGTGTGTGCATCTCTGAAAGAAGGCTGCTGGGACGAAAAATTGACAGTTGCTGTTGTAGAACAGAAAGAAACGATTCGGAAGGGAGGGGGAAGGGGGATAGTACTTTTTCAATTTTCGTTCCTCTAAAAAAAGGGGGGTGGGGGAACAACGCAGCAGCTTCTCACCGCCCGCCGCCGTCGCCGACAGCAGCCTGTGCCGCCGCCGCCTCCTCCTTCACCGCCGCAGCGGCGCCCGCTGCCGCCGCGTCAGCAGCTGCAGCAGCGCTGTCGGCGACAGAGGCAGCCTCCTGCTCCTCCTCGGGCTGCCGCAGCTCGTCCCCGTCGTCGCTCAGCGAGCCCCCCGCGCCGACCCCGGTGCCCCTCTCGACCCCCGCCTCGACCTCTGCCGCGCTCCCCGCGCCGCCGCCGCCGCCGCCGCTGCCGCTCCCTCTCCCGCCGCTCCTCCCCGGAGGCCTCCACGGCTGCCCGCCCCCCGCCCTCGCAATACTCTCCAGCGGCGGCGGGGGGCCGCAACGGCGCGCCTCGAGCCCCAGGGCCCGCATCTTGGTCGGCGAGTCGATCTTGTGCAGCACGAGCCAGGGGTCGTCGGTGCAGAGGTCGTCGACGACGGCGTCCATCACCTTGACCTTGGCCGGTCCCTCGGAGCCATCCCTGCCGCTGTCGTGCTCGAGCGTCTCGAAGCAGCAGGAGGCCGCCCAGGTGTAGAAGCGCTCGTGGTCGACGTGCCGCAGGTCCATCGCCATCAGCCAGAAGCCGAGCGTCGCGTCCTCGATCGGCGTGAACTTGAGGCGCATCGCTCGGTTCACGCCCACGAGCGTGCGCGCGACATCTCCCGAGAGGACGTAGCCCCCTCCCATGGCGTACTTGGGGTAGGTGCGCAGCTGGAGGTTTTGACGTTCAAAAGTTGAGAGAGGAAGGGGAAGCAGGGAAAAAAAAGGTAAGCGTTTCGTCGTCTCTCGTCGGGGCGTTAAAAAAAAAAAAAACGCTCTCTCGACTCACCCCGGTGTGGTTGTAGAACACGGCGTTGTTCCACTTGTGCCCGGGGGCCAGCAGCACCTCGCTCTCCTGGATCATCCGACCGATGTACAGCCTCTCGGCGGAGCAGTCCCGCGTCTCGCAGAGCGAGCCCAGCAGCCTGAGCAGCGGCGGCACGTTGACAAACGCGTCGTCGTCCGTCTTGAGCACGAAGGCGACGTCGTAGTGCTCGACGGCGTACTCGAAGATGAAGTAGGTCTTGTAAAGGATCGACTTGTAGTTGGTGCGCTCCTTCACGTACACGATGTCGCCGAACTCGGCCTCCTCCCTCGCGACCTGCGGCGTCGCCTCGTCGGCCGAGAGCACAAACTTGGACACCGCCGCTGGTGGGTGGTTCCCCCCGGCGGACCAGGCCTCCCGCACGGCGAGCCTCCGGTGGCGGTACCCACGCCCAGAGAGGATGCCGATGAAGAGGAAGACCTTGGGTAGGGAGGACGCCGGCGCGAGGAGGCCCTTGGGGCTGCCGGCGACCTCGGCCGTTGAAGAGGCGGGGTTGGCGCCCGCTGCCGAAGTCGAGCTCGGCATCGGCTTGCTGCTGCTCTTGAGCAGCGCCGCTTTGGCCGAGGACGCCATCGCCTTGGCTGCTTCTTCGCCGAGCTGCACCCTGCCCACAACGCGGTCGATGCCCTCCTGCGAGATCGTCCTGCGGCCGACGGCGGCGCCGCCGAGGGCCGCGAGCGAGAGCAGCGCGAGCAGGCACAGCAGCTTCGCGAATTTGCCGCCGCTTGCGCTCCCGCTTCCGCCGTTGTTGTTGATTCCATTGAAGCCGCCGCTGGCGCCTGCTCCGTTGCTGACGGGAGACCAGCCTCCGGGAGACCGCCGAGGGCCTCCCCGAGATCCCGGGGGCTTGGGTGCGCCCGTCGGGAGCATGTCTCGGGCGAGAGGGAAGAGAGAGCTTTCGAGACTAGCAAAGAAGAGGGGAAAAAAACGCTTCGCTCTCCGTCGATGCCAGCTCACCCCCTCTCCAAAAGAGGAATGTCGATCGTCTCTCGAGCGAGGGCTAGTCCGCGGGGCGGGGCCTTTCTTGCTCGTTCCAAGTGAACGAAGCGGGAGTTCCTGTTCGAGGCTCGAGCCTGCGAGCAGAAAGGAGGCGAGAGAGCTGAGGGAAGAGGTGGGAAAGAGGGCTCCGCTTGAGCGCTTGCGAGCCTCAGAAATTTTGTGTCCCTTGCTGCCGAGTAGCTTGAGGGTCCTTTTTTCTTCTCCCTTCCTTTTCTTGCCCCCTCTTCTTTCTCTTCTTCTCCGCGACCCCGGCCACGCAGTCGCATCTCGCACTCCGCTTCCCCCCTCTTCCTCTCTCTCTCTCTCTCACACACACACACACATACGAAAGCAGAAAAGAACGCGCGTTCCATTTACAAAAATAAAAAAGGAAAGCTTCTTTGGACCCCCCCACCCCTCTCTCTCGCTGTCCCCCTCGAGTGGGGGAAGAAGGAAGAAAAAAAAAACAAAAATACCCAAGACCGTTTTCCCCTCTCTCTCTCTTTCTCTCTCTCTTTTTCACCGGATGAGCCTCGCGGCCCCGACGGGGGACCACGCGGGCCTCTTGCTCCCCTCAGCAGCTGGAGAAGAGTTGGCTCTCGGGGCGGCGGCGGCGGCGGCGGCAGGGGACCAGGCGTCACTCCTTCCTCCTCCTTTCGTCGTCATCTTTTTCGCGGCTTCGTTCTCGTCTCCCCCGCCGCCGCCCCCCCTCTCAAACGCCGCGGCGGCCTCCAAGACCTTCCTACGGGGAGACGGCGAGAACGAGGAGGGAGCCTTCTTGGTGCTCCTTGCGGCTGCGGCTGCGGCGGGAGAGGGCGAGGCCGCGATGGCGGAGGGAGGCGTCTCTTCCGCCTCTGCGGCGGTGGCGGCGGCGCGAACGTCGGGAACGCCAGCGCCAGTGCCCCCCTCCTCTCCCTTGAGCTTGCGGAGGACGTCGGCCGCCGCGCCCCTCTGCAGCCTCAGGGCACTCCTCGCAGAGGCCAGGTCCCTGCGCGCGGCGTCGAGCTCGCGCGCGAGGCGCGACCGCTCCCTCTCGGAGGCCTCCAGCAGGGACTCGAGGGCCGCCACTTCGGCGGTCGAGCCGCCGTCGCCGTCCGTCAGAGGATTCCCGGCGGCGGCGACCGAGGCCGCCTCGGAGTCTTCCTCCCCGTCGCCTCCCTCCTCGGGTCTCCTGCTCCCGACCCCCCCACGGGAAGAGGCAGCAACGCTGCAGTTGCCTCCTCCTCTCCCCGATCCAGCCCAGTCCAGCACGGAGGCGACGAGTCCCTTGGAGGCGGTCGCGGGCGCCGAGCGAGAGAAAGAGGCCCCGCCCGACGGCGTCGAGCAAGCCCCGGCCTCCTCTTCTTCTTCGCCGTCGTCGAAGCCGCACTCGCCGCAGCCCTCTTCGATCTCCGGGGCGTCCTCGTAGCTCGAGGAGACAGCAGCCGCGGCAGTCGTCGTTGCAGCAGGAGCATCAACAACAGCAGCAGCAGCAGCTTCCTCGCCACAGTCGAAAAAGTTCGGCTGCCGAATGCTTCGGCCCTTTGCCGCCGCTGCCTCTGCGGGGGCCGGGAAGGACGCCGCCGCTTCGACTTCGCCTTCGTCTTCGTCTCCTCCGAGATCGATCAGGTTGGCGGACGGCGACGCCGAGGCCGCATCCCTCCGCGGGGGGCGCGCGGCGCGAGGGGCAGTGCCCAGGGGCCCACCCCCTGCCGTCGCCGCCGCGAGCGCGGCCGCAAAGTCCTCTCCATTTCCTTTCGTGTCCCTCTTCCTCCCCCCTTTCTCGGCGGGGCTGGTCCCTCCGAGTGTGAGATGCCTGTCGATGTCGGCGAGCAGGGCCTCGAAGGAGCGCAGGGCAGAGGGGGGCTGGGCAGCGGCGGCGGCGGCGGAGGCTGTCGCTCTCGCCGCGTCGTCGGCCGACGAGGAAGCGAAGGCAACAACGGTCGCCTTCTTCTTCTTCTTCGCCGAGAGCAACAGCTTCCCGACGCTCTGGGCGAGGTGCTTCCTCGCGGAGTGGGGAGGCGGCGAGTTCTCTCCCGTGCCCTCCACGAGCAAGAGGTCCTCATCCGGGACGTGGCGGCCCTCCGCGGCCGCGCGAGCCGCTGCCAGGGGGCCCGTTCTGTTGGTCATTCGCATGGGAGAGCTCGCAGCGACGAGCGCCGGCGGCGCGAGCGAATGCGAGTGCTTCTGTGCGTCCTCCTGTCGCGAGGGGCGCGTGGGCGAGGCCGGCCACTGCATGATTGGAGGGCGTGCTTCGGAGAGCCGAGCTGCTGCTGTCGGCGAGAGAAGAAAGGAGAGGAAAGAGCGAGCCCCGAGAAAGGCGTGACGAACGGTGAGGGCTCAATTGGGAGGAGCGCGAGAACAGTTTCGTTTTTTGAGCTCTCAAGCCCTTTCACTTGTCGATTCCTGCAGTCTTCGAGCGTCGAGCTTTTCTCTTTCCCTCTCCCCCTGTGTTGCTGCTTCGTTGCTTTCGCTTCTCTATCACTCTGAGCACACCGAGGGCGAAGACACACACTCCAACCTCCTCCTCCTCCTCGCCATGGAAGCGACGGCGCGCTGGGTTCCCCCCGCGGGAGCAGAAGAGGAAGGAGAGCAGCAGGCCGACCAATCGTTGTCGACGGCTGCTCCTGCTCCTCCTCTCCGCCTCTGCTTCCCAAACACCCTCGCGGGAGGCGCCAAGGTCCCCTTTGTTCCGCTCAAGCCCGGGCGCGTCACCTGGTACGCCTGCGGCCCCACGGTCTATGACTCGGCGCACATGGTAAGCACAGAAAGAGAAGGAGAAAAGAGAGAAAACAGCTGAAGAAAGTTTTTTCGTCCGATCGCTCGATTGAAAAAAAAACCCTTTTCGCTCACCCCTTTTTTCCGACCTCGACCCTCTCCAAAAAAAAACTCAAAACTCTCTCTCCCCAACAGGGCCACGCCCGCGCCTACGTTTCCTTCGACATCGTCCGGCGCGTGCTCGAGGACTGGTTTAACCTGGACGTGCACCTCGTGATGAATGTGACCGATGTCGACGACAAGATCATTGCTCGAGCGAGGCGCGGGGTCGTTTTGGAGACCTACCTCAAAAACGGAATCTGCGGCCCCGTCGGCGACGGAGATAACGGAGCCTCTTCCTCTTCCCCTTCCCCTCCGCAGGTGAAGAGGGATGCGTCGGCGGCCCTGTCTCTGGCTCTCGAGAGGCAGGAGCTCCGGCTGAAGAGGGCGCAAGAGGCCGCCGAGGCCGAGGGAAGGGGGAAGGAAGGAGGGGCAGGTGAGCGCAACAAGGCGAGCGGCGATGGCGGCAGCAAGCCGGAAGCCGAAACGCCGACGACGCTTCCCTCTCCTTCCCTCGACCGCCGCCTCGCCAAGGAGCTCGCCGAGTCCGTCAGCGTCGAGGAGCTGAAAGCAGAACAGCTCCGCCAGGCATCGCTCAAGCTGGCCTCGGCCTCGGAGGGCGACCTCCCTGAGATCCTGGCGGCGGCCGGCGACGTCCTCGCTGAGCACCTCGACCGTGAGCGGGGGCTCGGCGCGGCGGTGACCGACCCGGCCGTGTTCCGGGAGCACGCCGCGCGGTACGAGGCCGAGTTCCTGCGCGACATGGAGGCGCTGAGGGTCAGGCCGCCGAGCGTGCTGACGCGCGTGTCTGAGTACATGGAAGGTGAGGAGAACGAGTCGAAAGTTTCAGACCTTTTTTTTTCCCCTCCAAGAAAGGACGCGGAAAACAAAAACCCGTTTTTTCATTTTCCTCTTTCCTTCTTCCCTCTTTTTCTCACCTTTTTTCCCCCCTCTCTTTCTCTCTCTTGTGCCCCGAACAAAAAAAAACGAAACTCACAGAGATCGTCGCCTATGTCTCCCGGATCGTCGACTCCGGCTTCGGCTACGCGGTCCCGAGCAACGCAGAAAACTCGAGCTCCAATTCGAACGACGTTTCTAGCGATGTCTACTTTGACGTCGCCGCGTTCAGGGCCGCGGGCTTCCCCTACGGCCGCCTGCGCGCCGAGGCCGCCGCCGCGGGCGCCCCCGGCGAGGGCGACGGGGGCCCCGCTGCTGCCGCTGCCTCTGCCC
>ERZ888423.2618-NODE-2618-length-13089-cov-9.784257_pt1 | contig 13089 bp, 10 predicted proteins | sample MGYA00520523_ERZ888423 | MGnify/ENA primary metagenome ERZ888423 (study PRJEB32303, sample SAMEA104408611) | aquatic metagenome | biome: Brackish water; feature: Pelagic; material: water | place: Baltic Sea | collected 2014-06-08T10:24:00 | depth 30,27 m ...
GCGTTCTACCGGTTTACGCCCAAGGTCGAGGGCGACCTCTCCTCGGGTGTGCTTGAAGTAGCGACTGCCTCACCTTCGGCAGGGACTGTTCAGTGGGTCCGAGTGCCGAATCCTCAGCCCGATGTCTTTCAGAAGCCGTGTCGGAAGCAGGTACCCGGAACCCTTGAGTTCAATGGCGGTGAGGGGGTTGCAACCAACGGCGACACCGTCTGGTTCACAACGAAAGGTGATAATCGAATCTGGGAGTTTGAAATTGCGACCGGCTTGATTGAGGTGCGCTACCAAGGCGGCGGATCAAGCATTCTTTCTGGGGTTGACAACTTGTGGCTTGATCAAGCGTCTGGCTCGCTCCTGATTGCAGAAGATGGCGGAGACATGGAACTTGTCATGCTGCGACCTGACAACACTGCAGTATCGGTCATTCGGCTGCCTGGTCAGGATGGCAGTGAAGTCGCCGGGCCGTGCTTCAGCCCCGATGGTCAGCGGCTGTATTTCAGCTCGCAAAGGGCCGCAGTTGGCGCGTTGGGTTTACCTCTCGGCGTTACCTATGAGGTCACCGGGCCATTCGACGAGTTGCTCGCTAGGCAAGGTTGATTTTGTAGTCGCCGCTGACTTCGACGGTGACTCGCCAACCACCTCGGGATTGCACAGCGTTCGAACCGCCTATGCCGGTGCCCGTGACAGTTGGGGCCACTGCAGAGTCCGACTGGAACCACAACACGGCAGTGCTTGGGGCTGAGGTGCGTCCCGTTACGGTGACTGCGCCCCCGCAGGGTTCGGCAACTACTGAGGTCAGGCGGCCGGGCATGGCTCTAGGGTAGGAGCGGGCTGTGCAGGGGGTATTCATACGCGGTGCCTCGGTGCAGGTCTGCTGCTGTGAGGCCAACCACTCTGCGCTTGGTGGGTAGGCGCCGTTGGCATTATGCGGGTCGCCGCATTGCTGTTCCCATTGCCACCATGTGCCGCCCGCCCCCGGGTTGCGATCATCAAGACGGTTAAACCGCGACATGTAGGCAGTACCAGTGGCTTGGTCATTGTTGAATGTGCCGTACTCGCCAATCCAACTCGTGGTGCCGTAGGCCTTGGTCAGAGTTTGCAAAGCTCCGGTAATGAGCTCAAGAAACCCAGGAATTCCGCCGCCAATAATTGACTCGCCGTAATTGTGAGGAGCGAAGACCAAGTTCGGGTCGGCGCTGAACTCGGTGGCCACAAACGGGCCATTGACCGTTGGTTCAAAGAACACGACGTGGCCGAGAGCCGAGCCGCCTGCTGAGTTGACTTCCAATTCTGCTGCACGAATCTCTGCAATCGCCGCCGCATAGAACTGAGCCAATCCCACCAGAGTGATGCTCTGATCGAATCCGTATCCGGGCTCATTCAATAGATCGAAGCCGGCTACTCCGGCATCCTCTGCGAACTCAGTGGCGATAAAGCCCCAGAGTTGTGCGAGTTCATCGCGCACGCCTCCAGCGTTCTTGTAGAAGTTCTCCCATGCGGCTCGAACAGCCGGACTGTTCTCTCGGCCGCCGGGTGTGCAGGTGGGGTAGCCGTCAGTCATGGTTGCCCAAGAGGGAGCGCCATCCCAGCCGATCTGATGCGAGGTTCCCGCAGGGCAGATTTCCTCTGCCGGCGTGAACACAAATTTGGACCACGCGTCCTGGTGCATGTCGATCACCACATAGATGCCGTGTGCATTTGCGGCGGTCACAGCGGCGCGAACCCTGGCCAAGTAACTCAGATCGATCTGATCGCGAACAGGTTCCCAGGCCGACCAATTTGTGACGAGGCGGACCACGTTCATTCCCTGTGCCGCAGCATCGGCCCAGTCAGTCTCGTCGAGAGTAGCTACGGTCGGCAGGCTGGGATCAGTAGAGAAATAGTCGCCCAAGTGGTTGAAATTGGTACCTCGAAGAAGTACCTGTCGGCCAGCGCTGTCGTAGATACCAGCCTGTTGACCTCGCACCGCCTTGAGCCACAGAAGTTCGCTTGAGTCGCCAGGGTTGCCGACTGCAGGTGGTGCCCCGCTAGCTACGCAGGCAGTACTCAACAAAGCGATTGCAGAAAGAACTGCAAGAGCAGCCACCGCCAATCTGGTTTGCATTAGCCCTCGAAGGTTCCCCACGTGCACTCCATCCCCAGAACAGCGAGTACCCGCGCCGCCTTTTTAATTCAGGGTTGCCGTGCAACCTCGAATCCACAGTCTGCGTGACTAGCAGCGCTGTGTCTAGAGGCTGTGTCTAGAGGCTGTGTCGAGAGGCTGGGTCTAGAGGGCAGGGCTTGAAGACTGTTGAGTCTCTGTTCGCCTAGTGGCGGCGGGGTGTCCAAGCGAGTCGTTGACTTACCTGCCCGTAAATTTGGGTGGCCGCTTTTCCGCAAAGGCAGTCACTGCCTCGCCAAGGTCAGAGGTGAAGGTGCACATGATCTGGGTTCGATTTTCTAAGTCGATTCCTGCTTCAAGGCTGTTCACCTCAAGCTGTGACCACATGACTTCTTTGGTCATCCAGATTCCTGTTGGACTATTTCCGCAGATCAACCTTGCGGTCTGGAGTGCCGATTCCATCAGGTCCTCGTCGGCAACGGTTCTCGTTACTAGGCCAATCCGATCGGCTTCCTCGGCTCCGACTAAGCGTCCCGTGAGCAGCAACTCAAACGCCGCTGATGCACCGATCAGTCGCGGTAGTAGCCAAGACACACCAATATCGCAGCCCGATAATCCAACGCGAACAAACGCAACGTTGAACTTCGCCGAGGCAGCGGCGATGCGAATGTCACTCGCTAGCGCAAGCGCGAGTCCTCCACCAGATGCTGCTCCGTTCACGGCAGCGATCACGGGGATCTGAAGGTTCGCTAACGCCGGCACGAGTGATGCGATGCGCTGCTGGGTATCCATGCTGCTTCGTACCCGCCCGCGCTCCTTGGCATCTGCGCGCTGAGGTGGGTCCATCAGGTCGAGACCGGCGCAGAAACCTCTGCCCGATCCGGTCAGAATCACCACTCGTGCTGAGGCATCATCGCGGAGCGATGCAATCGCCTGATGAAGGTCATCAATCAGCTGGGTATTCATGGCATTGAGTCGATCGGGGCGGTCGAGTTGCAGGATACGAATCCCTGCTTCTCCATCTTCACCGGGTGCTGCACTGAGATGAACCGTTGCAGAAACTGTCATTCCAGCATCCTGTCAGAAACACATGCCCAGACAAACCAAAGCCAAGAATTCCCCGGCCGCTTGCACCGCAACTGCTGCCGCATTGGCGCCGGTAACCGACGGTATCCGTAGCTTACCGGCGCCAATGGTTCTGCTGACGGGGCGAAGGACCGGACCCTGCAGGTTCGGACGCGAAGAATCCCCCGGCGAACCGGGGGATTCACATGGCGGAGAGTGGGGGATTCGAACCCCCGGAGGCTTGCACCTCAACGGTTTTCGAGACCGTCCCATTCGTCCGCTCTGGCAACTCTCCGCTCACAAACTTAGCGGGGCTAGCGCCGGGTAGCGAAGAAGGAAACCAGCAGCTCTGCGCAGGGCTCCTCGAGCACTCGTCCACGGACCGGAAACTCATGGTTTAAACGTGGGTCTTGGCCAAGGTGATACAGCGATCCGAGGGCCCCTGCCTTGGGGTCCTCTGCTCCAAAGACAACTCCGCTGATGCGACTTGCCCAGAGTGCCCCAGCGCACATCGGGCAAGGTTCCAAGGTCACCACCACGATGCAGTCATCAAGCCTCCAGCGTCCAAGCGCCGCCGCTGCATCTCGGATCACGAGCATCTCTGCATGCGCGATCGGGTCGGCATTGATCTCTCGTTCGTTGTGACGCGCTGCAATCACTTGAGGCGGCCCAGGGTTCTGTGGCGTGCCACCCAACTGCACGAGCACCGCACCGATAGGAACGTCCTCATGGGCGATCGCTGCTTGCGCTTGTTCAAGCGCGAGTGCCATCCATTCCTCGTGATTGGGGTCGGCCGGTAGGACTGGCTGAGCAGAGCGCATAGGTGAACGCTACCGGCTCCACAAAACAGTCCCTGCCCGCCCGACTTCAGTGTGAGCTGATGCCGAGCGGGCAGTTCCCGTGGCGGAGACGGTGGGATTCGAACCCACGGTGAGTTGCCCCACACACGCTTTCCAAGCGTGCCGATTCGGCCGCTCTCGCACGTCTCCGAGAGGAGAGGATAGTCTGTCGGTCCACTCGTGTTTTCAGGTGGCGGTCGGGCCCTGTGCAATCGGAGCCCGTGAATCGGGTCAGGGCCGGAAGGCAGCAGCTCTCAGCGGAACCTGCGGTGTGCCGCAGATCGCCTGGCCGCCTCCTGAAAACACAAGAACACCTGCGCAGAAGACCGGCACGGGCGAAGAGAATTTCACAACTAGCACTGTCTCCGCTCACAACTAGGATGCTCCCGTGGCCTATCAGTCCTTGTACCGCCGGTACCGTCCTCGTCGTTTCAGTGAGGTCCGCGGGCAAGAACACGTAGTTGGTGCGTTACGCAACGCAGTCAACACTCACACCGAAGGTCACGCCTATTTGTTCTCGGGGCCGCGTGGCACTGGCAAGACCTCGACAGCAAGGATTCTTGCCAAGGCCCTGAACTGCGACAATTTGCAGCAAGGCGAGCCGTGTTGTGAATGCACCCCATGCCAAGACATGGAGGCAGGCCGCAGTTTTGATTTGTTCGAACTTGATGCCGCGTCCAACAACGGTGTGGATGCGATTCGAGATCTGATTGAGCGCACGGCAGTCGGTTCGCCAGGGCGCACCAAGGTGTACATCTTGGATGAGGTGCACATGCTTTCCCCGGGTGCATCAAACGCGCTTCTGAAGACACTTGAAGAACCCCCCTCTCACGTGCGGTTCGTGTTGGCCACCACTGATCCGCAAAAAGTTCTTCCCACGATTAAGAGCCGCACCCAGCACTTCGAGTTCCAATTGCTCTCTGCGCAAGAACTCGAGACCTACGTCCGGTGGATCAATGCCGATGCCGACCTTGATGTTGATGACGAGTCAATCGCCTGGGTGGTACGTCAGGGGCGTGGCTCCGCTCGTGACACGCTCTCGGCTCTTGACCAAGTCGTGGCCGCCGGTGGTGTGGTCACCCGTGCAGAGCCTGTGGAGCAGCTTTTTTCGGCGCTGCTCTCAAGAGACACAGGTCAGGGAATTGGGGCCGTGTCCGATGCACTAGCTCAGGGCCATGATCCTCGCGTGCTGGGCAAGGCATTTCTGGATTCTCTGCGAGACACATTTTTGTTGTCGCTAGGGGTAGCGGTTCCGCACCTTATGACCGAGGATGCAGAGCAGTTCGGGGATTGGGCTTCCAAGCTGGGGACGCCGCTCTTGACTCGTGCCATGGAGGCTGTGGGTTCTGCATTGGTGGACATGCGTCATGCTGCAGATCCGCGGGTGCCGCTCGAAGTCGCCCTGGTGCGTCTGTGTAGCAGTGCCGATGTCTCACTGGCATCTCTGCTTGAGCGAGTTGAGCGCCTAGAGCAAGGTGCGCCAGCAACGCCGGGCCCAGCAACTGCTAGCTCAGCAGCAGCGAGCCCTGCACCCGCTTCAAGCACTAGCGCTAGCGTCAGCCCAGCGCCCGCAGTGACCACTAGCTCCAGCCCGGGTCGCGCAGGTGGCGCAGCCGAGGCACGCGCAGCGTTAGCGAAAGCCCAAAGCCAGCCCGCCGCCCACGCTGCTGCACCGACTCCGCCCACAGCGACTTCTGCACCGACTCCACCGACTCCGCCCACGGCACCAACTCCGCCTGCTGCGACTTCTGCACCGACTCCGCCCACGGCACCAACTCCGCCGACAGCACCAATTCCGCCGACAGCACCAATTCCGCCTGCTGCGCCTTCTGCACCGACTCCACCGACAGTGCCTGCAGCACCGATTCCGCCTGCTCCACCCGCAGACCAAACCCCAGCCCGAGCCCCGGCCGCAGAGTCAACTCATGCTGCAGAGCCAGCCCCGGCTGCAGAGTCAACTCCGGCCGCAGCGCCGGCACCTTCAGGCGGCGCGCTCACCATCGACGACTTGCGAGCCGGCTTCACTGAAGCCGTTCTGCCTCAGTTGCGTGGAGTGGCCAAAGCCATTTTTTCAACGGGTGACTTTGTGGCGGTCACTGCTGACGGTGCAGTGTTCGCTCTCGAGAATTCCCCCACTCGTGATAGGGCTGAGCGCTCGCGCGGCGATGTTGAAGCCGCTCTCGCAAACCATTTCGGCTCGCCAGTTCCGCTGATCCTGATCGACAAAGCCGACTCCACCAAGTACGGCGGGAGCGCCCCTCCCAGCTCGGCATCGGGTAGCGATGAGGGTCCCAGAACTGTCCGCCGGCCGGGATCCCCAGAACCCACGGCGGATGAGCAGATCGAGGCAGAGATTGAGGATCCTCGAGCCATCAACATCAGCGAACTCGACAATGCAGACGACGTCGCAGAGACCGGAATCGATCGGCTCACCCGAGCATTCCCAGGTGCAAAACTGATAGAGGTTAGCGAGGAGAAAACATGAGCAATCCCGAGAGCGCAGACCCTGCCCTTACCCCCGAGGTCTTGGCCCAAGGCCCTGAGGTTGTGGCCCAAGGCCCTGAAGTCTTGGCGCAAGGCCCTGACTCTGGAATGGCCGGTTTTGATTTCGGCTCCATGATGGAAATGGCTCAGAACGTCCAGCAACAGGCGGTTGAAGCGCAACAACAGTTGGCAGCGACTGAACTTGTCGGCAGCGCAGGCGGGGGAGTTGTGTCGGTCACCTTGAACGGCCACCTGCATCTTGTTGCCCTACACATCAATCCCAGTGCAGTGGACCCCGAAGATCCCTCCATGCTCGAGGACCTCATTTCGGCGGCTTGGCAGGATGCGCATGATCAAGTGGCTCAGCTTCAGGCGCAGATGGATCCGATGGCTGGGCTAGGTGGGCTCGGCGATATCGGCGACCTGTTTGGCGGCGTGTAGATGGCAAGTCCTTACGCTGATGCAGTCCAGGACCTGATCGACGCACTTGGGCGACTCCCCGGGGTCGGGCCTAAGTCGGCACAGCGAATTGCCTTTCACATCCTCAAAGCCGATGCCGATGAGGCGAACCGATTGGCCAGGGCCATTGTGCAAGTGAAGGAACGGATTGGCTTCTGTTCAGTCTGTTTCAATATTGCCGAGGAAGATCTGTGTGGAATTTGTGCTGATCCGAAGCGCGACGATCACGTCTTGTGTGTAGTGGAAGAGCCCCGAGACGTGGTCGCGATTGAGCGCACGAGAGATTTTTCGGGTCGCTACCACGTCCTGCTTGGGGCGATCGATCATCTGCAGGGGATTGGCCCGGAGCAGCTCAAAATTCGGGAGTTAATTGCTCGCGTGGGTGACGGGGTCATTACCGAGGTGATTCTGTGCACCAATCCAAATCTTGAGGGAGAGGCCACCTCGCTGTACCTGTCGCGAGTCTTGGACGTCCCCGGGTTGACTGTCTCTCGCCTCTCAAGCGGGCTACCGGTGGGCGGAGACCTTGAGTACGCAGACGAACTGACGCTCAGCCGCGCCTTAGAAGGCCGCAGAGTAGTAGAGCGCAGCTAACCCCCCCCCGCTCGCTCGCCCCAGACGCGCACCCCACCGATCAGATTATTGGCGCCGGTAAGCTACGGAATCCGTCGCTTACCGGCGCCAATACGGTGTGGTTTAGGTCAAAGCGGTGATGATCTGGGCAATCAGTTGGGCTGGATCCGTTCTCAGCGTGTGCCAGTCCGTTCGCAACAGGGTCCACCCGGCAGTCGCAAGCAGGTTCTGTCGCTGATGATCAGAGCGAAGTTGCTCCGGGCCGCTGTGATACAGAAACCCATCGCATTCCAATGCAAGGCGCGCCTCGGGCCAAGCAATGTCCACGACAAAAAGCTGATCCTGTACATGAATCGGATGATGCACAACAGGCTCAGGAATCTGTGCATCTCGAAGAATGTGCAAAGCCAGCTCTTCTAGCGAACTATCAGGAACCACCGCGTGCACTCCTCGAGTCGCTAAAGCCACGCGCGCTCGGCCAATTCCCGTTCGCCCAGGGCGAGCTAGTTCTGCAACTCGCAGGTGAAGTTCCTCGTACGAGGTCATCTTTCTGCGCACAGCGTCGTCCATCATCTGACCGAGTCGACTCGTCGGCAAGTAGCGGCCTAGGTCGATCAGGGTGCGAGTGGGAGCAGTTATCGGAATCCCAAGATGCACAGTCAAGTCCCGAGTCGGCAGTTGCCGTGTCTCGTGGATGAGCACGGGCCGCTCGTGGCATCGTGCCCATCTGGGGCACAGAACTTCGATGGGTCCCTGGCGATAGCGATCGAAACTCCACAGTGCTGCGGCAGTTCGAAAGCTCGCCACCGCAAGCGGACCAGTCGCAATCACTGCCAGCATGACTCGAGCGTGCCAATCGAGCGCAGAGCCAGGGTATCTAAAGACGGCTTTACCGTGGCCTTCGAGGCGAGCTGACCTGACTGCACGCAGAATCTGAGAGCTTGAGCCCCCAATGCCGATCAGTTGGGCGTGCGTGACAAAACCATATTGACGGGCAGCAATAACAGCGCCCGCAGTGAACCAGGACATGAGCGTCCCCCAAATGAGAGGTGAATTGGGGGAAGCAAAACCATTGGCGCCGGTAAGCGACGGATTCCGTAGCTTACCGGCGCCAATGCCGCAGAGTTGGGGGTAAATAGGGCGAGGGTCCCCTAGGCGAGGGTCCCCTAGGAGAGGTGCCCCGTGGGTGCCCGGTAGGTTGCGCCGGGGTTAGACGGTCTTGACGAGCAGGGCGTCGCCCTGGCCGCCGCCACCGCACAGCGCCGCTGCGCCAAGTCCACCACCGCGTCGGGCCAACTCGTTCAGGATGGTCATCGTGATGCGAGTTCCAGACATGCCGATTGGGTGACCAAGGGCAATCGCTCCACCATTCACGTTGACGATTTCGTCGGTGACTCCAAGGTCTGCCATAGAGGCAACGCCCACGGCCGCAAATGCCTCGTTCAACTCGAACAGGTCAACATCGCTAACCGACTTGCCTGCACGCTCAAGCGCCTGAAGGATTGCCCGTGATGGCTGCGTCAGCAGCGAGGCGTCTGGACCGGCAACTTGGCCGTACGAGACGATTTCGCCAAGAGGATTGCCACCGAGGCGCTCGGCCACGGCTTGAGAGACCACGACTACTGCTGCTCCACCATCAGAGATTTGTGATGCGTTGCCAGCCGTAATGTTTCCGGCTTTATCAAATGCAGGACGCAACTTTGAGAGCGAATCCAAAGTGGTCTCGCCGCGCACACCCTCGTCGAGTGTGAACAGGACTGGGTCGCCCTTGCGCTGGGGAATCTCTACATTCACAATCTCGTTGTCGAACAGACCGTTCTTCTGAGCCTGAGCGGCACGCTCATGAGAGTTGGCCGACAGAGCATCTTGGGATTCACGACTCAGGCCCGCAGTTGCTGCGTACTTCTCGGTTCCGCCACCCATAGCAATTTGGTCGATGGCGCAGAACAGGCCGTCGTGCATCATTGAATCAATGACCTTGCCATCGCCGAGGCGCATGCCGGCTCGTGCTCCAGGCAGCAGGTACGGGGCGTTGGTCATTGACTCCATGCCGCCTGCTACCACGATGTCAGCTTGGCCAGACTGGATGAGCAAATCGGCCATCATGATCGAGTTAATACCCGACAAGCAGACCTTGTTGATGGTGGTTGAAGGAACCGACAACGGGATGCCAGCTTTGGTAGAAGCCTGGCGTGCAGTCATCTGACCAGCGCCTGCGAGTAGCACCTGACCCATGAACACATAGTCGACCTGCTCGGGATCGACGCCTGCACGTACAAGCGCTTCTTTGATCGCAATAGCCCCAAGATCTGTGCCGCTGAAACCGGCGAGAGCGCCGGAAAGCTTGCCAATTGGAGTGCGTGCACCGGACATAATGATGGAACCAGGCATGGTGAACCTTCCTTAGTGACCCAATAAGGTCGACGAACAGATAACGCCATGTTACTGCCCGGTAACTGTTGCGTCTAAGGCTGCAGCCGACGATGACCAATGGGGGGTTGCCGAACCGTGAGCCGAGAGTGCAACTACCTTTGGCCTGTGCCTCGCCAGAACCAGACCAAAAACAAACTCCTAGCCGCCACGTTCGTTGCAATTGCGCTTGTGATCACAGCCGCATGCAGCAGCGGCGACAGTAGCAGCGAGAGCAGCAGCAGCGAGAGCAGCAGCAGCACGCCAACCACTTCGGCCAAGCCAACAACTGAGCAAGCCCCGCTGCAGCGTTACGCCGGCTATCAAAGCGCCATCTATGCAGACCCTGCTAACTGGGTGTGCCGTCCCGACAAGGAGGACATCTGTGATGGAGATTTGGATGCAACCGTCATTGAAGCTGACGGCACCACCAAGGTTGAGCCCTGGACCGCAAACCCGGATGCGCCAATTGATTGTTTCTATGTGTACCCCACGATTTCTCGGGACCCTTCAGAGACCAGCGACCTGATAGCGAGCGATCAGGAAGAGGGCTATGCGGCGCTCAATCAGGCGGCCAGGCTTGGCCAGGAGTGTCGGGTTTTTGCACCCGTGTACAGGCAGCGCACGTTGGCAGGCTTGGTGAGCAATATGGGTGGCGGGTCTGCCTCAACAGCCGACCCAAAGCTTGGCTACAACGACGTACTTGACTCATGGAAGCAGTACATGGCCACCGATAATCAGGGACGCGGAGTGGTGCTGATCGGTCATTCGCAGGGGACCTTCATGCTGATCGACCTGCTGAAGGAAGAGATTGATCCAAACCCGGATGTTCGTGATCGACTGATAGCGGCCTACTTAGCCGGAGGTTCTGTCAGCGTGCCGGACGGGGCCGACGTGGGTGGAGATTTTGCAAATCTTCCGTTGTGCCGCAAGGCCGAACAGAATGCTTGTGTCGTCAGTTGGGCAACGTTCCGTTCGACAGCGCCACCCGTGGCAGGTTCATACTTTGGTGCTGTGCGAGGCGGTCAACCCGGTCAGGTGGCAGCCTGCAATAACCCAGCAGCTCTCGCAGGCGGACCGGCACCCCTGGATTCATATTTTCAGGCAGCAACAGGCAGTTCAATCCTCTCCGGGGATGCGAGCGATGCAAGCGCAGCGGGTAGCGATTCAACCCGCTGGGTGGATCCAGCCTTCGGGCAAGTCACCACACCCTTTGTGCAAACCCCTGGCTTGGTAACCGGCGAGTGCGTGCAGCGTGACGGGTTCAGCTACCTAGAGGCAACCATCAACGGCGATCCGGACGGGCCCAGAATTGATGACATCGGCGGAGATCTGACCCCCGAGTGGGGCCTGCATCTGCAAGATGTGAACTTGGTGATGGGCGACATTCTCAGCCTGGTTGCCAAGCAAGCGAAGGCCTACGCGGCAGCGCAGTAACAAGCCTGCGTTGAGCGCCGGGCCGGTAGCAACTAGTTTTCGCAGCCATGACTGATCCGCAACAGGTCCTAGCCGCAATCACCAATGGCGCTTCTCCAGAGGAACTCGCCAGTCTGGGAACTCCAGACTCAACTCGAGCGGCACATGTGCTTCGCTCAGAGTCCGAGATGTGGGAGGGCGTTGAGTCTTGGGATAAGGACCCTCGTCAGAGCCTGCATGTAGGTGACCTGCCATTGCCCGAGATAGCCCCCGATGAGGCCGTCATTGCCGTGATGGCAAGTTCCATCAACTTCAATACGGTCTGGACCTCGATCTTTGAGCCCATGTCTACCTTTGGGTTCTTGGATCGTTTAGGTAAGGAATCCATTTGGGGTAAGCGCCACCAACAGGACTTTCACATCGTGGGATCGGATGCTTCGGGAGTAGTCCTCAAAGTCGGGTCAGCAGTGCGCAATTGGAGTACCGGTGATCACATCACGGCTCACTGCAACTATCTCGATGACCAGGATCCATCGGCGCATAACGATTCAATGCTGGCTGCGAATCAGCGCATCTGGGGCTTCGAGACGAACTACGGCGGGTTGGCCGACTTTGCAATAGTCAAGGCCAATCAACTCATGCCCAAGCCCACGCATCTGACTTGGGAGGAGTCGGCAGTCAATGCCCTGTGCGCCTCGACGAGTTATCGCATGTTGGTTGGCGATCACGCCGGCAGAATGAAGCAGGGTGACAACGTCTTTATCTGGGGCGCAACTGGCGGCATTGGTGCCTACGCCACACAGTTGGTGTTGAACGGTGGCGGCACCCCAATCGGCGTGGTCTCCTCGCCTGAGCGGGTCAAGTTGCTGAACGCCATGGGTTGCGAAGCGGTCATTGATCGACAAGCTGAGGGCTACAAGTTCTGGTCCGATGAGCACACGCAGGACGAAAAAGAATGGCGTCGCCTAGGCAAAAAGGTGCGTCAGCTTGTTGGTGAGGATCCGGACATCGTGTTTGAGCACCCGGGTCGTTCGACCATGGGAGCCTCGGTGTTCATCGCCAAGCGCGGCGGCAAGATTGTTACCTGCGCGGCCACCTCGGGCTACATGATTGAGTACGACAATCGTCACCTGTGGATGAAGCTCAAGAGCATTGTGTCTTCGCACTTTGCGAACTATCAAGAGGCCTGGGAAATGAATCGCCTGATCGATAAGGGTGCGATTCAACCAGTTCTGTCCGAGGTGTTCACGCTGGATCAGGTGGGTGAGGCAGCACTGAAGGTGCACCATAACCAAGCCGAAGGAAAGATCGCCGTGTTGTGCTTGGCTCCCGAAGAAGGCATGGGAATTTCAGACCCAGAAAAGCGTGAGCGCATCGGTGAAGACAAGATCACGCTGTTCCGGCGCCATGCTCGCGGCGAGCTCTAAGAGAAAGCATGACTGAAGAGATTATGAATGAGACAACACCGACATCTGGATTGCTGACCGAGATTGACCATGTGGCCATTGCAGTCAAGGATCTTGATGCCGCCATCGAGTATTACCAGCAGGCCTTTGGTGCCACAGTGACCCACCGTGAAGTTGTGGAATCAGATGGAGTTGATGAGGCCCTGATCAAGGTTGCCGATAGCTACATCCAACTCACTGCTGCGACTCGGCCCGACTCACCGATTGCAAAGTCGATCGAGAAGCGTGGCGAGGGACTGCATCACATTGGTTACCGCGTAGCGAATTGCCAAGAAGCCCT
>ERZ888423.2619-NODE-2619-length-13083-cov-32.408582_pt1 | contig 13083 bp, 14 predicted proteins | sample MGYA00520523_ERZ888423 | MGnify/ENA primary metagenome ERZ888423 (study PRJEB32303, sample SAMEA104408611) | aquatic metagenome | biome: Brackish water; feature: Pelagic; material: water | place: Baltic Sea | collected 2014-06-08T10:24:00 | depth 30,27 m ...
GGCCGTAGTGGTGGGAGGCGTTGTCCCGCTCCCGGGCGGCGGGGGAGAAGAAGGGTTTGAGGCCCTGGGCGCTGCGGAAGCTGCGCTTCACCCACAGGTCGGCGCTCACCTCGGGGCGGAAGGGGCGGTGCCGGAAGGCCTGGTGGGTCAGCCCGCGGTAGGCGGCCAGGGCTTCCCATTCCAGCGGGTCGCCGCTGACGCCCAGCCGCTCGCGGCGCCAGCCGCGGCGCCACCAGCCCAGGTCCTGGCGCAGGCTGGCGAGGAAGGGCATGGAGGGCCTGGGCATCGGACGGTGGCAGCCTGCCGCCATGCTGTTGCCGCAGCGGCCCCTTTGCCCCGCCCATGCCCGGCCTTTCGCTGCTCGACGCGCTGGATCCCCCCGTGCAGCGGGTGCTGGCCACGGTGGTGCGCGCCGCAGCGCCGCTACGGGTGGCCCTGGTGGGCGGTGCGGTGCGGGATCTGCTGCTGCACCGCGTCCACAACGACCCCTGGCGTGGCCTGCCCGATCTCGATCTGGTGGTGGAGGAGGGCGGCGAGGCCGCGGCGCCGCCGGCGGCCCACCGGGTGGTGGAGCGCCTGCGGGGCACACCGGGTGCGGGGCTGGGCTTCTGTCAGCTGCATCCGGCCTACGGCACCGCCGAGCTTGAGATCGATGGGGTGGTGCTGGATCTGGCCACGGCGCGCGGCGAGCGCTACGCCCATCCGGGTGCCAACCCCACGGTGTTCTTCGGCTCCCTCGACGACGACCTGGCCCGCCGCGACCTGAGCATCAACGCCATGGCGCTGGTGCTCGCCGATGGCGCCCTGCTCGATCCCCACGGCGGCCTGGCGGATCTGGCCGCGCGGCGGCTGCGTTTCCTCCACGCCGGCAGCCTCACCGACGACCCGACCCGGCTGGTGCGGGCGGCCCGCTACGGCGCCCGCCTGGGCATGGATCTGGCGCCCGGCAGCCTGCGGCAGTGGAGCGACACCCTGGCTCGCTGGCCCTGGCCGGCGGTGGGCACGGTGCCTTCGCTGGGCACGCGCCTGCGGCGGGAACTGGAGCTGTTGCTGGGCCGCGAACCCTGGCCGCAGGCCCTGCAGCTGCTGCAGGGCTGGCAGGGGCTGGCGCTGCTGGCCCCGGGTCTGCAGGGCGACAGCAGCTGGCAGCGGCGGCTGCGCTGGGCTGACCGGCTGCAGGCGGCGGCGGACCTGCCGGGCTGGTCGCCCGGCCCGTGGCGGCTGCTGGCCCTGCTGGCCGCGCTCGACGATCCGCTGCCGCCCGCGCAGCGCCTGCAGCTGCCGGAGCGCAGCCTGCAGGCGCTGCGCGGCTTGCAACACCTGCCCACCGGCTCCCTGCCGCGCTCGCCGGCGGCGCTCAGCCAGCGGCTGGAGCGCAAGGGCCTGCCGCTGGACGCTGTGGTGCTGGCCTTGGCCTGCGGCTCAGGGCCGGGTGCTCCTGCCCCTGAGCCGGCGCTGCGCCGCGGCCTGCTGCGCTGGCTGCTGCGCTGGCGCCGGCTGCCGCCCCCTTGCACGGCGGCGGAGTTGCTGGCCACGGGCCTGGCCCAGGGGCCTGCGCTGGGTGAGCGCCTGCGCGCACTCAGGGCTGAGCGGCTCGACCGGGAGCGGTGGTGAGCGGCGCTGCAGGCCCGTCGTTGCGGTCGAACCAGCCGGCAACTGCCAGCGCCTGCCAGCGCCCCTGCGCCTGCAGGATCGCCTCCGCCAGCAGGCGCACGGCCCCGTCCCCGCCGCGTCGCGGCAGCACCCAGTCGCAGCGGCGGCGCAGGGGGGCCGCCGCGTCGGCGGGGCACACCAGCAGCGCCACCACCGGCCGCACCGGCAGGTCGTTGAGGTCGTCGCCCACGAAGGCCGTGGCGGCGGGCGTCAGCCCCAGTTGCCGCTGCAGGTTCGCCAGGGCGGCGGGTTTGTCCTTCACGCCGGTGAGGCAGTGCTGCAGGCCCAGGTAGCGGGCCCGCTGCTCGGTGGCGCCGCTCTTGCCGCCGCTCAGCAGGGCCACCTCCAGCCCGGCCTGCTGCAGCAGGCGGATGCCCAGCCCATCGCGCACATCGAAGCGTTTGATCACCTCACCGCTTTCGGTGGTCCAGAGGCCGCCGTCGGTGAGCACCCCATCGACATCCAGCACCAGCAGCTTCAGCTGCCGCAGACGGGCGCGGCAGCGCCAGGCCGCCAGCCGGCTACGGCCACGGGCCAGCCAGCCGCCGTTCACAGCGTGCTGACCGCTTCAGGGCGCTGCTGCAGCGGGGCGCGGATCGCCAACAGCTGCTCCAGCAGGGGTTCGAGGCGGTGCAGCGGCACCATGTTGGGCCCGTCGCTGAGGGCGTTCTCCGGGTCGGGATGCACCTCCATGAACAGGCCGTCCACCCCCACGGCCATGGCGGCGCGGGCCAGCGGCGCCACGTATTCCCGCTGGCCGCCGCTGCTGCTGCCGCGACCACCGGGCTGCTGCACCGAGTGGGTGGCATCGAAGATCACCGGGCAGCCGAGTGCCCGCAGCTGGGGCAGGCCGCGGTAATCCACCACCAGGGTGTTGTACCCGAAGCTGGAGCCCCGCTCGGTGAGCCAGAGCTTCTCCACGCCGGCCTCGCGCAGCTTGGTCACCACTTGGGCCATGTCCCAGGGGGCCAGGAACTGGCCTTTTTTCACATTGATCGTCTTGCCGGTGCCGCGCACGGCGTCAGCGGCGGCCAGCAGCAGATCGGTCTGACGGCAGAGGAAGGCAGGGATCTGCAGCACATCCACCACGGCGGCCACGGGGGCAGCCTGCTGACTTTCGTGGATGTCGGTGAGCAGCGGCAGCCCGGTGCGGCGCTTCACTTCCGCCAGCACCTCCAGGCCCTCGGCCACGCCGGGGCCCCGGAAGGAGCCGCCGGAGCTGCGGTTGGCCTTGTCGAAGCTGGCCTTGAACACGTAAGTGATGCCGAGCCGCTCGGTGATGGCCTTGACCCGCTCGGCCACCTCGAAGACAAGTTCCGGGCTTTCGATCACACAGGGGCCGGCGATCAGGATGAAACTCACGGTCCACCGCGTGCAGAGGTCCTCAGCATGGCCCACGGGAGCCGGGACATATGCTCACCGCAATGAGTCGGCCCATCCCCATTTTCATCGGTGTCGATCCGCGCGAGCGGGCGGCCACCAATGTGTTGATCGACAGTCTGTATCAGTGCAGCACACAAACGCTGGCGATCACACCACTTGACACGCCGCAGTTGGAGTGTCAGGGGTTGTACTGGCGCCAGCGGGATCCCAGGCAGAGCACGGCTTTTTCGTTCACCCGCTTCCTGGTGCCGCAGCTGTGCGGCTATCAGGGTTGGGCGATTTTCATGGACTGCGACATGCTCTGTCTCAGTGATATCACTGAACTCTGGGCGCTGCGGGATGACCGTTATGCGGTGATGTGCGTACAGCACGATCACGTCCCGGGCGAAACCGTGAAATTTCTTGGAGAGCGGCAGTCGGCCTATCCGAAGAAAAACTGGAGTTCGCTGATGCTGTTCAACACCAGCCGCTGCACCGCGCTCACCCCCGACTACGTCAATACGGCCTCCGGCCTTGATCTGCACCGCTTCCACTGGCTGGCGGGCGATCACGAGATCGGCGCCCTGCCCGACCGCTGGAACCATCTCGTCGATGTGCAGGCGCCGCCGCAGCTGGCGCCGGAGCCAGGCGGTGCCGCCCTGCTGCACTGGACCCTGGGCGGCCCCTGGTTCCGCGAAAGTCGCACCATGGGCGGCCCCCTGGCGGCCCGCTGGTACGCCGCCCGCGACGACGCCATGCGGCTGTGGGATTGAGCGAGCCGGCCGCCGGTTGCGGTGTCTGCCGCCTGCACGCCGAGCCTGAGGCGATCGCCCGTTTCGAGATCCTGCGCCAGCCCCTGTGGCTGCTGCGGCACCACCCCACGCCGGCGCCGCTGCCCGGCTGGCTGCTGCTCGACGCCGTCCGCCACTTCGATGGCCCGTCCGCGTTCACGGCTGCGGAGGCGGCCGGCTTTGGGCCGATGCTGCAGCGCTGCAGCGCCCTGGTGCGGCAGCTCACCGGCTGTGAGCGCGTGTATGTGATCGCCTTCGGGGAGGGGGCCCGGCACCTGCACGCGCACCTGATCCCCCGCCATGCCGCCGACCCCGACACTGCCGCCTGGCGGGTGGCGGACGTGTACCGCCAGATGGAGGCCGGCGCCCGGCCCGCGGCGCCGCTGGAGCGGCTGGACGCGCTGGTGCGGCAGGCCCGCGGCCTCACGGCGCTGTGGGAATAGGCTCCCGCCACCAGGGTTTTGGCGGCAGATGGCGGGCAGCGGCTTGAGCGATCAGCAGCACCGCAGCGGCGCCCCGGCGCCGGAGCCGGCAGGCTCCGCCACCCTGCCAGCTCTGGCCTGCGTGGTGGCCGTGCCGGCGCGGCTGGAGTCGTCCCGCCTGCCCAACAAGGTGATGGCCGACATCGGCGGCCAGCCCATGCTGCAGCGGGTGCTGCTGCGTTGCCGCCAGGCCCGGCGGCCTGCCGCCGTGGTGCTCTGCACCGACAGCGAGGTGCTGCGGGCGGCGGCCGAGGGCTGGGGTTTTCCGGTGCTGATGACCAGCACTGGCTGCGGTTCCGGCAGCGAGCGGCTCGCCTCGGTGGTGGAGGCCCTCACCGCCCGGGCGGGTGCTGCAGGCGCCGCCGCGGCCCGCAGCGTGATCATCAATGTGCAGGGGGATCAGCCGTTCATCGATCCGGCCGTGATCGATGCGATGGCGCTGGAGTTCGAGCGGCGCACGCCCACGCCGGAGGTGCTCACCCCGATCTACCGGATGCCGCCGGAGAAGATCCACGATCCCAATGTGGTCAAGACGCTGCTGGCCGCCGATGGCCGCGCGCTCTACTTCTCCCGCTCCGCCATCCCGCATGTGCGCGGTGAGGATCCGCAGCAGTGGCACGCCCATGCTCCCTACTGGGGCCATGTGGGCATCTACGGCTACCGCGCCGACGTGCTGGCCCGCTGGGACGCCCTGCCCCACTCACCGCTGGAGCACAGCGAGAAGCTGGAGCAGCTGCGGCTGATCGAGGCGGGCATCACGGTGGGCACCTTCCCGGTGGAAGGCGATTTCCTCTCGGTCGACACCGCCGCCCAGCTGGAGCAGGCCCGCCGCCTGGCTGCCGCCTGAGCGGGCCCTGCCCACCATCGAGGGCGCCTTGGGGCCGCGCCTTCAGCTCAAGCTGGAGCTCAGCCCCGCCTGGATCAGGTCGTGCAGCCGCAGCAGGCCCAGCATGGATCCCGCCTCATCGAGCACGGGCAGCACGCCGATCGGCTTGCGGCTGTTGCGCTCCATGCGCTCAAGCGCTTCCACCGCCAGCATTCCCGGCCCCACCGTGATTGGATCGGCCGTCATCAGCTGGGCGGCGCATAGCTCAGCCCAGCCGGCAGCGGCGTGATGCTCCAGGGCCCGGCGCAGGTCACCGTCGGTGATCAGGCCCGCCAGCTGCTGCGGTGCCCCGCTGCGGCGCACCCAGCAGGCACCGGCACCGTCGCGGGTGAGCAGGGCGATCACGGCGCTGAGGCTGTCGCTTTCCTCCAGCGGGTGCAGCTGGGCGGTGGGCAGCATCAGGTCGGCCACTGTGAGCGTGAGCTGCTTGCCAAGCGCGCCGGCCGGATGGTTGCGGGCGAAGTCGGCCGGGGAGATGCCGCGCCGCTCCATCCACACCGTGGCCAGGGCATCGCCGATCGCCATCGCCACCGCCGTGCTGGCGGTGGGGGCCAGATTCAGCGGGCAGACCTCCCGGTCGACCGAGGCATCGAGCACCACATCGCAGCCGCGCGCCAGGCTCGACTGCAGTTTTCCCACCAGGGCGATCCGGCCGGTGCCGCGCCGGCGCAGGTGGGGAAGGATTTCGAGCAGCTCGCCCGTTTCGCCGCTGTTGGAGAGCAGCAGTGCCACGTCCTGCGGGGCCACCACGCCCAGATCGCCGTGCAGGGCATCGAGCGGATTGAGATACAGCGACATCAACCCGATCGAGGAAAAGGTGGCCGCGATCTTGCGCGCCACGATGCCGCTCTTGCCCACGCCGGTGATCACGAGCTTGGCCCGCTGGTCGGCGCAACGCTCCAGCATCGCCAGGGCCGCATCCACCTGGCGGCTTTCGATCCGGCCGGCGGCAGCGGCGATCGCGGCGGCCTCTTCCTGCAGGCAGCGGGTCAATGCCGACATGGCAGCTGCTGGCGATGGGGCGTGGTGACTGTATGGCGTGCCGCCGGGCCTGGTGCGGTGGCCGGTTTCAGCCCCGGGCCAAGGCCGAGCGCACTTCCCGGTCGGCGTCCTTGCGGCGCTCCTCCTGGCGTTTGTCGTGCAGCTTGCGGCCCTTGGCCAGGCCGACCGTGAGCTTGATCCATGAGCCTTTGAGGTGCAGGTTCAGGGGGATGAGCGTCAGTCCCTTCTGGTCGATGGCGATGCGCAGCTTGTCGATCTCGCGGCGATGGGCCAGCAGCTTGCGGGTGCGCAGTGGCTCGTGGTTGAAAAAGGCGCCGGCGTAGCTGTGGGGCGAGATGTGCACGTTGTGCAGCTGCAGTTCCCCCTTGCGGATCAGGCAGAAGCCGTCGCGCAGGTTGGCCTTGCCGGCCCGGATCGACTTCACCTCGGTGCCCACCAGCTCCAGGCCGGTTTCCAATGTTTCGAGAATCTCGTACTGGTGACGGGCGAAGCGGTTGTCGGCCAGCAGCCGATTGGCCGCATCACGGGCTGCCCGCGCGGCCTTCTTTCCCGCTGCCTTCGCCATTGCCACCCCCGGCCCCAGGCCCGACCCTAAGCAGGCCCGGTCCTGCCTACGCTCCTGAAATGGCGATCGTGTCCTCCGGCCCGTCCGATCGAGCCTCCGGCAAGGGCTCCAGACACCTGGTGGATGCGCAGCCCCATCCGGATGACGGCGCAGCCAACACCGCCGAGGCGGCCGAAGCCCCGCGGGCCCTGCGGGAGGACACGCTCCGGCCGCGCCGGCTCGACGATTACATCGGCCAGCGGGAGCTCAAGCAGGTGCTCGCGATTGCGGTGGAGGCCACCCGCAACCGCGGCGATGCGCTTGATCACGTGCTGCTCTACGGCCCTCCCGGCCTCGGCAAGACCACCATGGCCCTGGTGCTGGCCGAGGAGCTGGGTGTGCGCTGCCGCATCACCAGTGCGCCGGCGCTGGAGCGCCCGCGCGACATCGTCGGGCTGCTGATGAACCTGCAGCCGCACGATCTGCTGTTCATCGATGAGATCCACCGGCTCAACCGGGTGGCGGAAGAACTGCTCTACCCCGCCATGGAGGACTGCCGGCTGGATCTCACCGTGGGCAAGGGCACCACGGCCCGCACCCGCGCCGTGCCGCTGGCGCCGTTCACGCTGGTGGGGGCCACCACCCGGGCGGGAGCGCTGAGTTCACCGCTGCGGGATCGCTTCGGGTTGATCCAGCGGCTGGAGTTCTACGACCTGCCCGATCTGAAGGCGATCGTGGAGCGGGCCGCCGGCCTGCTGAAGTTGGAGCTCGGTGGTGATGCCGCGATTGAGGTGGCCCGCCGCTGCCGCGGCACCCCCCGGATCGCCAACCGCCTGCTGCGCCGCGTCCGGGATGTGGCCAGCGTGCGCGGCCACGCCTGCATCGATGCGGCGTTGGTGGCCGAAGCGCTCAGCCTGCACCGCGTGGATGCCCGCGGCCTCGATGCCAGCGACCGGCGGCTGCTGCAGCTGCTGCTGGAGGGCTACGGCGGTGGTCCGGTGGGCCTCGACACCCTGGCCGCCGGCCTGGGGGAAGACCCGGTCACGCTGGAAACGGTGGTGGAGCCCTTCCTGCTGCAACTGGGCTTCCTGCAGCGCACCCCACGCGGCCGTATCGCCACCGCCGCCGCCCGCCAGCACCTGGCCTGGCCGGAGGCGGCCTGATGCTCGCCACCTTGCTGGCGGTGCTGCTGGTTGCCCAGCTGAGCGTGCCCCAGCTGTTTGAGGCGGCGCTGGGCGCCAGCCGCGAGGGGCGCTTCGGCGATGCCCTGCCCCTGTGGGACCAGGTGGTGGAGCAGCTGCCAGGCGATGCCTCCGCCTGGAGCAACCGCGGTAACGTGCGGCTGGCGATGGGGGATCCGCAGGGCGCGATCAGCGATCAGAACCGGGCGATTGCGCTCGAACCTGGCAGCGCCGACCCCTACTTGAACCGTGGCATCGCCGAAGAGGCCCTGCAGCAGTGGGAGCTGGCTGCCGGCGATTACGAAACGATCCTGCAGAACGATCCGGCCGATGCGGCGGCGCTTTACAACCTTGGCAATGTGCGCGGCTCCCAGGGGCATTGGGAGCAGGCGCGCCGTTGCTTCGAAGCGGCCGACCTGGCCCGGCCGGGCTTTGCGATGGCCCGCTCCAGCGCCGCGCTGGCGGCGTTCCAGCAGGGGGATGTGGCAGCGGCCGAGCGGGAGCTGCGCCAGCTGATCCGCCGCTACCCGCTGTTTGCCGATGCCCGCGCCGGCCTCACCGCCGTGCTGTGGCAACGCGGCGCTTCGGGGGAGGCGGAGAGCAACTGGGCGGCGGCCTCCGGCCTCGACCCCCGCTACCGCCAGCCAGAATGGCTCTTGCAGATACGGCGCTGGCCCCCCTCGCCGGTGCACGCTCTTCAGGATTTTCTGCATCTGGCCCGTCGATGAGCTCTGCCGCTTCAACGCGTCCGTCCCTGTCCAGCCTGCCGGCTGCGCCGCTGACGCTCTGGCAGCAGTTCGAGCTGAAGGCGGCCCTGAGGCAGGCGATGCCGGAGCTGATCGGGTTGCGCCGCCACATCCATGCCCACCCTGAGCTGAGCGGGGCCGAACACCAGACCGCCGCCCTGGTGGCCGGTGAGCTGCGTCTGTTGGGCTGGGAGGTGCGCGAAGGGGTGGGCCGCACCGGTGTGGTCGCGGAGCTGGGCCCGGCCGCGGCGCCGCTGGTGGCCCTGCGGGTTGATATGGACGCGCTGCCGGTGGAGGAGCGCACCGGCCTGCCCTTCGCCTCCTGCCATCAGGGGCTGATGCATGCCTGCGGGCACGATCTGCACACGGCGATCGGCCTGGGCGTGGCGCGGCTGCTGGCGCCCCTCGCCCACCGGCTCACGGCCCGGGTGCGTCTGCTGTTTCAGCCGGCCGAAGAAATCGCCCAGGGGGCGGCCTGGATGCTGGCCGACGGCGCCATGGAGGGGGTGCAGGCCCTCTTCGGAGTGCATGTGTTCCCGAGCCTGCCGGTGGGCAGCATCGGTGTGCGCAGCGGCAGCCTCACCGCCGCGGCGGGCGAGCTGGAAGTGGAGGTGCTGGGCGAAGGCGGCCACGGCGCTCGGCCGCACCAGTCCACCGATGCGATCTGGATCGCGGCCCGGGTGGTGAGTGGCCTGCAGGAGGCGATCAGCCGGCGGCTGGATGCGCTGCAGCCGGTGGTGGTGAGCTTCGGCAAGATCGAGGGGGGCAAGGCCTTCAATGTGATCGCCGACCACGTGCGCCTGCTGGGCACGGTGCGCTGCCTCGACACCGAGGTGCACGCCGAACTGCCGGGCTGGATCGAGGACACGGTGCATGCCATCTGCCGGGGCTACGGCGGCGAGGCGCGGGTGCGCTACCGCTGCATCTCGCCGCCGGTGCACAACGATCCGGCGCTCACCGAGCTGGTGGAAGAGGCGGCCCTGGCGCTGCTCGATCGGCCACAGGTGCGGCGGCTGGAGCAGCCGTCCCTGGGAGCGGAGGATTTCGCCGAACTGCTCACCGCAGCGCCCGGCACCATGTTCCGGCTGGGGGTGGCGGGGGCGGAGGGCTGCCCGCCCCTTCACAACGGCGGCTTCAACCCCGATGAAGGGGCGATCGCCGTGGGCGTGCAGGTGCTCACGCTCAGCCTGCTGCTCTGGATGGAGCGCCGGGTGTGACCCCCCGCAACCGCCGGATCATCCGCGCACTGCTGGCGCTCTCGGCGCCGCTGCTGATCCTGCTGGCGTTGATCGGCATCGTGTCGCGTCAGGGGATCCAGCGGGTGCAGGGGCTGCCGGCGTTGCTGATCGGCAGTGGTTTGTTGGTGAGCAGCAGCCTGCGCCGCCGCCGCCGCCGCCGCGTGGTGCGGGAATGCCTCCGCGATGTGCAGGCAATGCCTCCTTCCCCGTGACAGGGTGGAGCGATGGCTGATTCCTCCCCCGACAGCAAGCCGCCGCTGAATCCGGATGCCCTGCGCGCCGCCATTGTCTCCGGTGATCCGGTGCAGGCGATGCCGGCGCTGGCGGGCCTGCGGGGCGTAGAGAGTGAAGTGGCGATCCCGCTGCTGTTGCTTGGCCTGGAGCAGGAACCCTTCATTGTGCGGTCGCTCAGCTGCGCGGGCCTGGGCGTGAAGCGCAGCGCGGCCGGCTGGGAGGCGTTGCAGCGAGCCCTCCGCCTCGACGACGACGCCAACGTGCGGGCAGAGGCCGCCAACGCTTTGGCCAGCTACGGCGCCGAGCAGGCCTGGCCGCTGCTGCGTGAGGCCTTCGCCGCCGACAACCAGTGGCTGGTGCGCTGCAGCATCCTTTCGGCCCTGGCTGAACAAGCGGCGATGGGCTTTGAGCCGCTGCTGGAGCTGGCGCGCATGGCGATCGCCGACGCCGACAGCACGGTGCGCGTGGGTGGCGCCGAAATCCTGGGCCGCTTGGCCCATGAAGCGGGGCCTACGGAGGGCGAAGCAACGGTGCGGGCGTTGTTGCGCGGCCTGCAGCAGGACCCCGACCACCGGGTGGTGGCCGCCGCCCTCAATGGACTGCAGCCCTGAATGGGTTCGGCGGTGAACCCCAGCATTCCCAAACACCCTTGCTAGCTTTGGCTGGTCACTAGGGGTGCCGCCCCGAGCCTGCTTCTCACCGGAAGCGCGCCTGGGCCTCGGCTGAGATCACACCCTCCGAACCTGATCCGGGTCATGCCGGCGCAGGGAAGTGTCCCGAATGCAGCCGCGGTCCGATTGGGCCCGGTGGCGCCAGGTTCCGGAGTTGTGTCCTCGCTTCCCAGCGGCCCGGTCCGAACGCCCCATTTCTCGAGTTGATCATGCGCAGCGCCTGGATTGAGAAGCGTCGCGGCGACGCCAACGTGTCGCAGATGCACTACGCCCGCCAGGGTGTGGTCACCGAGGAGATGGCCTTTGTGGCCAAGCGGGAGAACCTGCCCGAATCGCTGGTGATGGAAGAAGTGGCCCGGGGCCGCATGATCATCCCCGCCAATATCAACCACACCAATCTCGAGCCGATGGCAATCGGCATCGCCTCCAGGTGCAAAGTGAACGCCAACATCGGCGCTTCCCCCAATGCGTCCGACCTTGATGAAGAGGTGGCCAAGCTGCGCCTGGCGGTGAAATACGGCGCTGACACGGTGATGGATCTCTCCACCGGCGGTGTCAATCTCGATGAGGTGCGCACGGCGATCATCAATGCCTCAACCGTGCCGATCGGCACGGTGCCGGTGTATCAGGCGCTCGAAAGTGTGCACGGCTCGATCGAGAAGCTCGATGCCGATGATTTCCTGCACATCATCGAGAAGCATTGCCAGCAGGGCGTCGATTATCAAACCATCCACGCCGGGCTGCTGATTGAGCACCTGCCGCTGGTGAAGGGCCGCCTCACCGGCATCGTGAGCCGCGGCGGCGGCATCCTCGCCCAGTGGATGCTTTACCACCACAAGCAAAACCCGCTGTTCACCCGCTTCGACGACATCATCGAGATCTTCAAGCGCTACGACTGCAGCTTCTCGTTGGGCGATTCCCTGCGGCCGGGCTGTCAGCACGATGCCTCCGATGCCGCCCAGCTGGCTGAGCTGAAAACCCTGGGCCAGCTCACCCGCCGCGCCTGGGAGCACGACATCCAGGTGATGGTGGAGGGCCCCGGCCATGTGCCGATGGATCAGATCGAGTTCAATGTCAAGAAGCAGATGGAGGAGTGCAGCGAGGCGCCCTTCTATGTGCTCGGCCCGCTCGTTACCGACATCGCCCCCGGCTACGACCACATCACCAGCGCGATCGGCGCGGCCCTGGCTGGCTGGCACGGCACGGCGATGCTCTGCTACGTGACACCGAAGGAACACCTGGGCCTGCCCAATGCCGAAGACGTGCGCGAGGGCCTGATCGCCTACAAGATCGCCGCCCACGCCGCCGACCTCGCCCGCCACCGCCCCGGCGCCCGCGATCGCGACGACGAACTCAGCCGTGCCCGCTACGCCTTCGACTGGAACCGCCAGTTCGAGCTCAGCCTGGATCCAGAACGGGCCCGTGAGTATCACGACGAAACCCTGCCGGCCGACATCTACAAGCAGGCGGAGTTCTGCTCGATGTGCGGGCCCAAGCACTGCCCGATGCAGACCAAGATCACCGATGAGGATCTCGCCGGCCTCGAAGACGTGCTGAAAGCCCAGGCGGCCGCCGGCCAGCCCGTAGGAGTCTGAGTTGCGCGGCCTGCAGGGGGCCAGCCGCTCGGCGGTGGCTCCTTTGGCCATGCAACTTCGGCCGATCGCTGCCATCTGGACGCTGGCATTCGCCCTCTTCACGGTGCTCGGGGCGATTACGTATGCACGCGTGTTAAGCCACGACGGGTCAAGTCACTGGCTGTTGCCAGTGCTCACGCCTGGCTTCGGTCTGTATGTGTTGCTGGTGGGCTCGCTTCTGTTCGGGCGTGGTTTTGGCCAGGCCGGAGATGCTGCTGTGTACGTCGGCGGCTCTGCTGCCGCATGGGCAAGGGTTGAGGGAAGGGCCCGTCATCCTGTCGGCGAAGCACCGAAGCACCGAAGCACCGAAGCACCGCACCAGCGCACCAGCGCATCGCAGCAACTTTGGCGCCCAACTGGCACCCCACTGGAATAACCCAGAACCAGCAATGGACGCTTGGCTAAGGAGGAAAGGGATCCAGAAGAGCCCTGCCCCCCGTAACACTCTCGCAGCTTCTTGTGGTCTTCTCCCTTGCCTTCGATCTCCCGCTGGCAGTCAAGGGGTCTTGGTATTTCCGGGTCTCACTGCCTTGACGGCTTCTCGCCGCACCTTCTGCTATTGAAGGCCTCGTGCCCTAAAGTTTAATGATTCGTACTGATGACTGCTTTCATCGGCACCTGTTCTTGAAATGACAGCGGAGGATCGCAACAAGCGCATG
>ERZ888423.2620-NODE-2620-length-13079-cov-15.436886_pt1 | contig 13079 bp, 10 predicted proteins | sample MGYA00520523_ERZ888423 | MGnify/ENA primary metagenome ERZ888423 (study PRJEB32303, sample SAMEA104408611) | aquatic metagenome | biome: Brackish water; feature: Pelagic; material: water | place: Baltic Sea | collected 2014-06-08T10:24:00 | depth 30,27 m ...
TCTTCATGGACCTTGCCCACCGCGCCGGCGAGAGCGGAGTGCAGGAATGGCTGAGTTTTTACCTCAAGGCGCCACAGGCTGCCGGGGATTCGCCAGCCGAGGCCGATCTGTTCATTCAGCAGACCAAGCTGAAGAACACCCTCCGCGAATGGATGGGCGAGCTTCCCGTCACCCACTCCGAAGCGGGTTGAGCGGCGCCAGATCGCCCGAATGCTGCGTTGCGAGAGCTCCTCGTTGAGCAAGCTCAACGACGTCGCCTCGCGCCTCGCCTTCGAACGATCTGATCACCGCTCAACTGGAGTTGAAATCCTGAGCTTGTGCTGACTCGTTATTGAGACGGTCCACAACTTGATCCCCCTGGTGTCTTCGGGCGCTCGGGGGTCGGTCGTTTTCGGGGCGGAGTGCGGGGGTTCTCCCGGGGGGAGGGGGTGGGGGTGAGGGTTATCCGAGCACCGAGTTGGAGCGACTAACGTAGGGCCGATATGGCTGCGATCTTGATGAACGGAAATGCACTGCGGGACGAGATCATTGCTGGGCTGCGCTTGACGGTCGATGCTGCAGGCTCGCCTGCCATCTGCCTCGCCACGGTGCTCGTCGGCACAGACGGCCCCTCGCAGCGTTACGTCGGCAGCAAGCACAAGAAGGCCGTCGAGGCTGGCTTTAAGGCGCGTCACGTCGACCTTGCTGAGACCGCCACGCAAGATGAAGTCGAAGCCGTAGTGCGCGAACTCGCAGCAGACGACTCGGTGCATGGCATTCTCGTCCAGCTGCCCCTGCCCGATGGCCTGAATCCTGAGCCCGTACTCGACCTCATCCCCGCAGACAAAGACGTCGACGGACTGACCGAGAGGTCGATGGGCCGCCTGGTCCGTGGCCGCCCGGGCCTCGTCGGATGTACGCCGTTGGGCGTTATGCGGCTGCTCGAGAAGTACGAGGTGCCAACTTCCGGTGCTCGCGCGGTCGTCATTGGTCGGTCGACGCTCGTCGGGCTGCCGTTGTCCCTGCTGCTCAACCGCAAGGGCGTCGACGCCACGGTGACGATGGCGCACTCGCGAACCGCCGACATGGCAGCCGTGGTGCGTGAAGCTGACATCGTCATTGGCGCAGCTGGCCAAGCCCGCATGATCACCGCCGAGATGATCAAGCCAGGAGCGGCTGTCATCGATGTCGGTGTCTCGCGAACAGAGGCAGGGATCGTCGGCGACGTTGACCCGGGCGTTGCCGAGGTGGCGCGGTGGTTGACGCCGATGCCGGGTGGAACCGGCCCGATGACGATTGCCTGTCTCATGGAGAACACCCTGACCGCAGCACGTTTGCAGGGCGCCTTTCCTGCCTGATTGCTCAACGACCGATTTATACGGTACGCTGATCCGATTATGGAACTCACGAGCGTGCTGCGCATTGCCCTCGTAGTACTTATTTGGTAGCGCGCCCAGCTTTTGCTGCGCGTGCTCCTCGACCTCCCAGCCGGGAGGTCGTTTGCTTTTTCACCATCAATCGCCTTCCATCACATTCCCTCCTGAACTGAAAGACCAGTCACATGGCTGATTCACCAGCAACACCTGAACGGATCACCGGCGCACAGGCCTTGATCCGAGCGCTCGAGCACGAGAACGTCGACCTGATCTTCGGCTACCCAGGTGGCTGCATCCTTCCGGCGTACGACCCGCTGATGGACAGCCCGATCCGCCACGTGCTCGTACGCCACGAACAGGGTGCTGGTCATGCCGCCGAGGGATACGCACACGTGTCCGGCAAGCCCGGCGTCGCCATGGTCACGTCGGGGCCGGCAGCGACCAACCTCGTCACGCCGCTGATGGACGCCTTTATGGACTCCATTCCAATGGTTGCGATCACCGGTCAGGTTCCAACAGCCGCTATCGGTACCGACGCATTCCAGGAGTGCGACACCGTTGGCATCACGCGGTCGTGCACCAAGCACAACGAGTTGGTCATGTCGGCCGACGAGATCCCGATGGCGATCCGTCAGGCCTTCCACATTGCCACCACGGGTCGCCCGGGCCCCACGCTCGTTGACATCCCGAAGGATGCACTGACGAACGAGATGGAGTGGTACTGGCCGACGGACGAAGAGGTCCAGGCCTCGCTGCCTGGCTACCGACCGAACACCAAAGGTCATCCGCGAATGATCAAGGAAGCCGCCAAGCTGATCCTCGGCTCCGAGCGGCCGATCGTCTACGCCGGTGGCGGTATCTTGAAGGCACGTGCTGCTGAAGCGCTGCGCGAACTCGTCGAGTTGATCGACGCGCACGTCGTGACCACCCTGATGGCGCGCGGTGCATTCCCTGACGAACACCCACTTTGTCTGGGTATGCCGGGCATGCACGGCAACGCAACGGCGATCACCGCGATGCAGCAGTCTGATCTACTGATCACACTTGGCGCACGTTTCGACGACCGCATCACCGGCAAGGTCGATGCGTTCGCACCCGAGGCAAAAATCATCCACGTCGACATCGACCCAGCCGAGCAGGGCAAGGTCCGTCGTCCGGACGTGCCGATCGTTGGCGATGCCAACTACGTGATTCTCGAGATCATTCGCGAGATCAAAGAGCTTGTGCAGGGCGGCACGCGCCAGGCCGACACCAGCGCCTGGAAGAGCAAGATCTCGGGGTGGCAAGAGCAGTTCCCGATGGCCTACGAGCCGTCCGAGCCCGGCGGGCCGCTCAAGCCGCAGTACTGCATTGAGCAACTCAACAAGTACGCGCCGAAAGGCACAATCGTTGCGTCGGGTGTTGGCCAGCACCAGATGTACACGTCGCAGTACTGGAAGTTCAACGACCCCTACACGTGGGTCAACTCAGGCGGCCTTGGAACAATGGGCTTCTCGATTCCGGCAGCGATTGGTGCAAAGGCAGCAATGCCCGACCGCACCGTCTGGGCCGTTGACGGTGACGGTTGTTTCCAGATGACGGCAACCGAACTGGTCACGGCGACACTCGAAAAGCTTCCGATTAAGGTCGCACTGTTGAACAACAGCTTCCTCGGCATGGTCCGGCAGTGGCAGGAGATGTTCTACGACGAGCGCTATTCCTCGGTGTTCCTCGACAGCGCGAACGTCCCGAACTTCGTGATGATGGCCGAGTCGATGGGCTGCGTCGGCATTCTTGTCGAGTCGCCCGAAGAAGTCGGCCCAGCCATCCAGAGAGCAAACTCGATCAATGACCGCACCGTCGTTGTCGAGTTCCGTACCGATGCCACCGAGGGCGTGTTCCCAATGGTGCCGCCTGGCACGAGCAACAGCGATCTCATCCTGCACCCGACACAGAGCGATCCGACTCGGGCGCTCCAGCCCGAACCGAAGTCGATCGACACCAAGTTGAAGGACGTTTACTGAGATGGCTCGAACCAGCGATGTCCCCGGTGCGCTCAGCGCCAACACTTCTTCGGCCAACATGAACCACCACATTCTGTCGGTCCTCGTTCAAAACCGACCTGGAGTCCTTGCTCGTGTGGCCGGGCTGTTTGCACGGCGTGGCTACAACATCTTCAGTCTGGCTGTGGCACCGGCAGAAGAAGAGGGCCGCAGCCGGATCACGATCGTTGTCGACCTCGACTCGGCACCGCTCGAACAGATCACGAAACAGCTCTTCAAACTGATCGACGTGATCAAAATCTCCGAACTCGACCCGTCGCGCAGCGTCGAGCGCGAGCTGCTCCTCGCCACCGTCAAGGCGTCCGGCCCGAAACTGGCTGACGTGTCGACCTTGGCCGAGATTTTCGAAGGCAAGATCATCGCTGTTGTTGAGGACTTCGTCACCGTCAGCCTGGAAGGCCATCCTGACAAGCTGGACGATTTTGAGGATTTGCTCGGCCGACATGGCATTGTTGAGCTGCAGCGGACAGGTCGCGTGGCTCTACCCAAGCTCGACCGAAGCTCACGTCATCGCTCCGCTCATTGAAACAATCAGCCAGACGACGGTGCGGCCTCGGGAAGTAGCGACCAGAAGGCGCTAACCAGTGGGTTCTTGAGGTGGCGCTTCAAGGTGAACAGCCCAAGGTCGTAGGCGGCAAGGGCGGGCGTGACGTCGAGGATGCGCACGCGAGCGGCATGCGGGCTGTTGTCGAGGACGATCTGGGGAACCACTCCAACCCCAAGCCCCAGGCTGACCATGCTGACAAGGGCCTCGTTTCCGGCGACTTGGGCGTAGATCTTTGGCGTGACGCCGAGGGTCCGGAACCAGTTGTCGACCCGTTCTCGGGCGATCCCGCTGGTGGCAAGGATCATGGGAGTTTGCTGCCAGGTAGCGGGATCGTCGAGTGATATCTGCGTGGAGTCCGCTGGGTCTTTCGGAGCAATGAAGACAAGCGGCGAGGTCCGGATGGGCTTGAATACCACCTCTGATGGCAAGCTCTCGGGAAGAGCGGCAATGGCCAACTCTTCTTCGAGCGCCAGAACGCGGGCGATCGCTTGCTCGGGGTCCCCGGTTTGCAGCTTGATCTCAACTTGGGGATGAGCGGGTCGAAAGCGGTTCAACAGGTCGACCAGAATGCTGTGGCTGGCGGTGACAGAACACCACAAGCTGATCTCGCCTCGAAGTTGCTCGGCCGGGTCGGTCAGCTCGAAACGGATCTGATCCCACTGCTGCACCGCATTGTGGGCGTATCGCTGGAACTTGAGCCCCTCGACAGTGAGTTGAACGGTGCGGTTGTCGCGGTCGAACAGCGACACGTTGAGTTCGATCTCGAGTTGTCGTATGTGGCGCGACAGTGCGGACGTGCTGATGTTGGAGCGAGCGCTGGCCCGGCCAAAATGCAGGGTTTCACTGAGCACGAGGAAGTGTTTGAGCGTGGTGATGTTCATGGCGGGAGGGGAGGAAGGGGATGGAAGCGGGAAAAGGGGAGTGTTGCGTAAAGCGGGATGAAGTATTGCATATATGTCAATTTACGAAATGACCACCGACCGTTAGGATTCGGTCGTCTCACCGTCCAACCTCCGATGGAGCCCACCCCATGGCCAACTACTTCAATACCCTCCCGCTTCGAGAGCAGCTCGCCGAACTCGGCAAGTGCCGTTTCATGCACCTTGACGAATTCACCGAGGGCGTCGACGCACTCAAGGGCAAGAAGATCGTCGTGATCGGCTGTGGTGCGCAGGGACTCAATCAGGGTTTGAACCTTCGAGACAGTGGCCTTGATGTCTCCTACACGCTGCGCGCTGAGGCCATCGAGCAACAGCGTCAATCATGGAAGAACGCCACGTCGAATGGCTTCACTGTCGGCACTTACGAAGAGCTGCTGCCCACCGCTGATGTGGTCTTGAACCTCACTCCGGACAAGCAGCACACCTCGGTGGTCAACACGATCATGCCGCTCATGAAGCACGGCGCTTGTCTGTCGTATTCGCACGGCTTCAACATCGTTGAAGAGGGCATGCAGATTCGCGATGACATCACCGTCATCATGGTTGCTCCGAAGTGCCCGGGCTCAGAAGTTCGCGCCGAGTACGTGCGCGGCTTTGGTGTGCCGACCTTGATCGCCGTGCACGAAGACAACGATCCGAACGGTGAGGGTCTCGCTCTGGCAAAGGCCTATGCCGTGGGCACGGGCGGCCACAAGGCTGGTGTGCTCATGTCGTCGTTCATCGCCGAGGTCAAGTCCGACCTCATGGGTGAGCAAACGATTCTGTGCGGCATGTTGCAAACCGGCTCGCTGTTGTGCTTCGACAAGATGATCGAAGAGGGCATCGATGCTGGCTACGCCTCGAAGCTGATCCAGTACGGTTGGGAGACGACCACCGAAGCGCTGAAGTACGGCGGCGTCACCAACATGATGGACCGCTTGTCGAACCCGGCGAAGATTCGAGCCTTCGATCTGGCAGAACAGATGAAGGACATCATGCGTCCGCTCTACTGGAAGCACCAGGACGACATCATGACGGGCACGTTCTCGTCAGGAATGATGGACGACTGGGCCAACGACGACGCCAAGCTGCTCGGCTGGCGTGCCGACACCGCAGAAACAGCGTTTGAAAAGACGCCGGCAGGCGACGTCGAGATCTCCGAGCAGGAGTACTTTGACAACGGCATTCTGATGGTCGCCATGGTGAAGGCCGGCGTCGAGCTTGCCTTTGAAACCATGACCGCCGCAGGCATCATTGCCGATTCGGCTTACTACGAGTCACTTCACGAGACGCCCTTGATTGCCAACACCATCGCCCGCAAGAAGCTCTACGAAATGAACGCGACCATCTCGGACACGGCCGAGTACGGCTGCTACCTGTACAACCACGCCTGCGTGCCGCTGTTGGGTGAGTTCATCAAGGGCATCTCGACCGACGTCATCGGCAAGGGTCTCGACCTCAGCGACACCGGCGTCGACAACGCCCGCCTCATCGAGGTGAACGCAGCAATCCGCAGCCATCCGGTTGAAGCGATCGGTGGCGTCCTGCGCGGCTACATGGCCGACATGAAGCAGATCATCTAGAGCAGATCTTCTCGATCAGTGCACGTCATTCGTCTGGATGCCGTCTCGGTTGATTTCGACGGGCGATTTCAACTCAGCGACATCAACTGGGTGATCGAGCCAGGACAGCACTGGCTGGTTACTGGGACCAACGGCTCTGGCAAGTCGGCGCTTGTGGCTGCGCTCGCAGGCATGGGAGAGCGCATGTCAGGGACGTGGTCTGGCGTACCCGAACGGGTCGCACTCGTTTCCTACGAACAACAAGCCGAGCTCATCGAAGCCGAACTTCGCAAGGATGACGCCGACATCCTGGATGTGATTTCAGAGGGCACACCCGTCGGAGAGATCATCGACGCGGGCTGTCAGGATCGTGACCTGGCGAACGAGCTGGTCGACACGTTGGGCTTGCGGCCGATGATCGATCGAGCGTTCCGCAAACTCTCGACCGGTGAGACTCGCAAGGTCATGCTCATCCGAGCGCTGACGAGTCAGCCGGATCTGCTTGTTCTGGACGAGCCCTTCGATGGGCTCGATGGCGATTCGCTGGCTTGGCTCCAGGATCACCTGCGTGTCCTGGCAACCACAGTGCCCATGGTCATCGTGCTGAACCGGTTCGACGAGATCCCGGAGTTCATCACCCACGTGGCGTATGTCGACGACGGTCACCTGGCCCATCGGGTGGAGCGCAGCGACGAGGCTTCGATGGCCGACCTGTATCAGCTCCTGCATTTGAAAACGAGCGATCTCGAAGTGCCGCAGGCCGATCCTGCTGATCGGCTGCCTGCCCTGAACCCCAGCGACCCGTTGGTTCGGATCACCGATGCCACGATTCGTTACGACGAGAACACGGTCTTCGAGCACCTCGACTGGACGATCGAAACAAACCAGCACTGGCAGTTGAGCGGGCCGAACGGCAGCGGCAAGACCGGCCTGTTGTCATTGATCACCGGCGATCATCCGCAGTGCTACGTCAACGACATCTTCGTGTTCGGGTTTCAGCGCGGAACGGGGGAGAGCATCTGGCAGATCAAGCAATACATCGGATACGTCTCGACCGCGCTGCAGTGGGAGTACCGGGTCGGTACCGGGCTGAGAAACGTCATCATCTCCGGCTTCTTTGACAGCATTGGTCTCTACAGCAAGAGCACCGACATGCAGAAGGCAATTGCCGATGAATGGCTCGCGCTCCTGGGGATGTCGGAGCGCGCAGATGAGCCATTCAGCGGCTTGTCGTTTGGCGATCGGCGCCTCGTACTCATCGCCCGTGCGATGGTGAAGCATCCGCCGTTGCTGATTCTCGATGAACCGTGCCTTGGTCTCGACGACATGAACCGTCAATTGGTCCTCGCGCTGATCGAACGCATCTGCGCATCCAACGAGACGGCGGTGTTGTACGTCAACCACCGGCCACAAGACGCCATCCGCGGCATCGACAATCACCTCACGTTGAGTGGCGAGTCGGCGAGCTAGCCCGTCGTCGCTCAGCGGGCGATGCAACTGAGCACTGCGAACGATGCCGGTCTCGGTATGGGGCCGGTCTTCGTCGCGTCAGGAGTCAGGTGATGATCGCCGAACCCGCTGAGCCTGCTCGAGACTCATTCTTGAGATGGCAATTGGAGCGTGCGCTTGGGAATAGTGGCGGGCAGGGCGAAGGCACTGAGGGCCAGGATGCCGACTATCCAGTGCAGCCCGGCGGTTGGATCATTACCCTCGGCGAGGAGGCCAACGATGAGGAATGCTGCAGCCGAAATGAGGCCGACACCGAGGCCCCGAACGCTGGTCGCTGTTGCTCGGGTCGCCGATGGGGCAGCCGCTTGGAATCTGGCGTCGGCGATGATCCAGGCGGCCTGTACAGGTGCGTACCCGATACCGATGGCCATCAGTGCCCACGGTGACTCGATGGCAATCGCAACGGCCACAGTCGCAGTACCGATGAGCATCAGTGATGCGAGTGTTGCGCTGGAAATGTCCGGATGGCGCGCCGCGAGTTCGCCGCCCGCGATGAGGCCGAGCCAGACGACGAACACGATCAGTGGAACGGTCGCATTGGACGCCCCGTTGAGGCGCGCCAAGAGAGGGACGTACTCGTCGACCACCATGAGCCCGCCAACCGCTGACCCCATCAACATGAGGCGGAGCAACACTGGGTTACGGCGCGCGGTCGACGAGCCCGCTCGCAAGGTTGCCCACCATCCGCCGGGAACGCTGGCATCGTCGCCTGTCGTCAGCCATCGCGCATCGGGGAGGCGAAGCACGAGCGCGACCGCGGCACCGGCTACTGCGACGTTGACCCAGCCGACGGCTTCGATCGATGCGCCCAACCCGATGAGCGCAGCTGCCAACAGAGTGCTCCCGCCGAACCCGAGGTTGCTGAACTGGTCGATGCGGGCCATCACTACGCCATAGCGGTGGGCCTCACCAATGGCGTCGAGTTCGTCGTGGATCAGCGCTTGCCATGCACCGCTGGCCAGCGCATCGTGCATCGACCAGAGCACGGCACCGACAATCAGCCCGGGCAGCGACGGCGAGATGAGCCAGATAGCGATACCTCCTGCACGTAGGGCGAATGCCGCTCCGATCAGTACCCGGCGGTCGACGATGTCGGCCAGTGCCCCACTGGGCACCTCCAGTGCGAGTCCCGGTATCGACCACACGATAAACACAATCGACAGGTCAGCGATCGAGATGCCGTTGTCGATGAACCACAGCGTGAACAACGCGTAGATCGGCGCAAACTTGTCGATGAACGACAGGACGTACAGTCGCCGCTTGAGCCCATCGAGCACCACACCGCCAACCTACGGCACACGCTGCGGTTTGGAAGTTGGCAGCCCACAGGGGCTAAAGAATCTTTGACGATCAAGGCGACTTTTTGGTCGTGGTGATCGTCCTGCCTGGAAAGTGTCACTCTGCGAACAGAAGGCCCCCACTTCGGGCACTCCTTTTGTCTCTTTCGCAGCAATTCTTGCGACGGTCGAGTTCGCGTTCATTCTTGACTTGTTTGGTCGGGTATTGGGGGCTATGGTCTCACCGCATGAGCAACAACTGGGGTTTTGAGACAAAGCAGATTCACGTGGGCGGCGAGGCTGATCCGACGACGGGTGCGCGAGCCGTACCGATTTATCAGACGACCTCGTATGAGTTTCGTGACACTGAGCACGCCGCTAATCTGTTTGGGCTGGCCGAAGTCGGCAACATCTACACCCGCATTATGAACCCGACGCAGGCTGCGCTCGAAGAGCGCGTCAATGCGCTCGAGGGTGGGTGCACGACCGCAATTGGCATTTCCGGCACCCTTGTTGTCGCCTCGGGCCAGTCGGCTGCGACACTCTCATTGCTCACGCTCTGTGAGTCAGGCGACCACATCGTCGCTTCGCCGTCGCTCTACGGTGGTACGTACAACCTGCTCAAGTACACGATGCCGAAAATGGGCATCGAAGTCACCTTCGTCGACGACGCCGACGACCTCGACCAGTGGCGCGCCGCGATCAAGGACAACACGAAGGTCTTCTTTGGCGAAGTGCTCGCCAACCCGCGCAACGCGATGTTCGACATTGAGGGCGTGTCAGCTGTTGGGCACGAGAACGGCATCCCACTGATGGTCGACAACACTGTGCCGACGCCGTACATGGTGCGTCCGCTCGAACTCGGTGCCGACATCGTGGTGCATAGCCTCACGAAGTTCTGTGGTGGCCACGGCACCTCGATTGGTGGCGCCATCGTCGACGGCGGCACGTTCGACTACGCCGCCTCGGGCCGCTTCCCCAATTTCACCGAGCCCGATCCGAGCTACCATGGTCTCGCGTACTTCCCTGCGCTCGGCCACGGAGCGTTTATCCTCAAGGCGCGTGTCCAGATGCTGCGCGACCTCGGCATGGCGATTTCGCCGTTCAACGCATTCCTGATCCTGCAGGGTCTCGAAACACTGTCGCTGCGTATGGAGCGTCACTTCTCGAACGCACAGACCGTTGCTGAGCACCTTGTTGCCCACGACAAGGTCGAGTCGGTCACCTTTGCCGGTCTCGCAGACAGCCCGTGGTACGAGCGCACGCAGAAGTACAGCAACGGCGTTGGGGCCGGCTCGATCGTCGCCTTCGAAGTGAAGGGCGGTACAGACGCCGGCAAGAAGTTCGTTGAGGCGTGCGAGTTGCACAGCCATGTTGCGAACATCGGCGATGTCCGCAGCCTCGTCATCCACCCCGCGAGCACGACCCACAGTCAATTGTCGCCCGAAGACCTCGCAGCTGCTGGCGTCACGCCGGGCCTGATCCGGTTGAGTGTCGGGCTCGAGACAATTGCCGACATCATTGCCGACCTCGATCAAGCTCTCGCTCAAGCCTGACCCAGTCGGGGCTGCGCTGCCGATCTTTTGGCATCATCGGTCAGAGATCGGCAGGCTCTCGGTGGAGTGAGGCAGCCTTCGAGCCGCCCGAGGCTGGCCCTGTTGCTGAACGCGGCCTACGTTTCGTCGCGTTGATCGCGGAGGAAGTTTTCGAATTGATCGCCAAGGTCGTCGGCGGTCGGGATCTGGGCCTCAGCGCGCCGGTCGAACTCGGCTTCGAGCATGCGGACGTACATCCGGAGTTGGTCGTCATGCGCGATGATTTCGTCGTGCACGTCGCGCCAGTTGTCGACCTGTTCGCCGAGGTCGGTCGTAGTCGGTACGTCGAGCACATGGCTCAGGTGCCTGGCGAGCGCTGATACCGCCAGAGGGTGCTCGGCGTTCATGAGGTAGTGCGGGATACCGACACGCAGCGAGATCGACGGAATGTTCCGTGCCTCCAATTCGGCATTGAGGACGCCGGCGACACCGGTAATCCCCTGGTACGACGGTTGCGACAGCCCGAGTCGGGCCGCCAGGTCAGGCGTCGCCGTGCTGCCCGTGACCGGAGGTGTGCGAGTGTGGGGGATGGCTTCGGCCGAGGCACCGACCGTCACGACGGCCTCGCACCCCATTGCAACGGCAACGGTGATGATCGCATCGATGTAGGTGCGCCAATTGAAGTGCGGCTCGACACCGATGAGTCCGACGACATCACGTTGCAGCTTGCCGTTCGGGCCGGTGATGCCGCTTCGCTGGAGAACGAAGTCGTTGGTCGGCCAGACGATGTCGCGGACGCCGTCGTCGATGGTGACGTGTGGACGCTGCTGCGTGAAGTCGTAGAACGGGTCGGGGTCGATTGAGCCAACCACGACGGCGTGGTCGGCAGAGGTAAATGCATTGACCGCAGCCGTGGCTGCGCTCGCCACGTCAAACCATCCTTCGAGGCCAACCAGCATGACCGGCCGCTCGAGCGAGCCGATGTCGCCCATTCCGAAGCTCAGTACATCGGTTGACTGCATCCGCTCAGGCTATTCCGCTCAGGTTAGAGAGCGGCGACGACGTGGTCGATGCACGCGGTAAGCGCCGCGACGTCGGCGCTGTCGATCGCCGGGAACATGCCAACTCTCAACTGGTTGCGGCCCAGCTTGCGATACGCGTCGGTGTCGAGCACTCCGTTGGCGCGCAGAATGTCGCTGACCGCGGTGGCATCGATCGAGTCGTCAAGATCGATCGTGCCCACCACGTTGGACCGATGTGCCGGGTCAGTAACGAAGGGCGTCGCCCAATCACGTGAGTCAGCCCAGGAGTACAGGATCTGAGCTGAGGCAGCGCTGCGACCTGCCATGCCGGCGAGGCTGCCGTTGGCAAGCATCCAGTCGAGTTGCGCGTCGAGCATGACCAGGGTCGCGATGGCCGGCGTGTTGTAGGTCTGGTTCTGTGTCGAGTTGTCGAGCGCGATCTGCAGGTCGAGCGAGGCGGGGCGCCAACGATTCGAGCTGCCGATCTCGTTGATCCGTTCGATGGCAGCCGGGGAGCAGGCTGCAAGCCAGATGCCGCCGTCGGAAGCAAAGCACTTTTGAGGTGCGAAGTAATACGTATCAACTTCGGCGGGGTCCCACAAGAGGCCGCCAGCTGCGGAGGTGGCGTCGACGACCACGAGTGCGCCTTCGGTGTCGGCGGGGCGACGGAGTTCCATTGCAACACCGGTCGAGGTTTCGTTGTGCGTCAGTGCGTAGAGGTCGATGCCGGCTTCTGCAGTTGGTTCGGGGTGGCTGCCGGGCTCAACCTTGATCACGGAGGGGTCCCCGAGGTGGGGCGCAGTGGCGCAGGCCTCAGCGAACTTCGAAGAGAACTCGCCGAATACGAGGTGCTGGCTGCGCTCACGCACGAGACCGAATGTTGCGACGTCCCAGAACACGGTAGATCCACCGTTGCCGAGGATGATCTCCCAGCCGTCGGGCAACGAGAAGAACTCGGTCAACTTCGACCGCACATTCCCGACGAGGTTCTTCACGGCAGGCTTGCGATGCGACGTTCCCATAATGGTCGTGCTTGCCGCAACGACGGCATCGATTTGCTCGGAACGGACCTTGGAGGGGCCGCAGCAAAAGCGCCCGTCGGCAGGAAGGAGGTCAGCAGGGATGGTGATGGTGGAGGTCTCAGTCACGACCACATCATTGCGGTTGGCGTTGAGAACTCGGCAGCACTTTCCAAAAAAGAAGGCCAAAAAAGAAGGCCAAAAAGGAAGGAACCTGAAATTAGCCTTGGGTCATTGGGGCGAGGTAGGTGACGGCAGTGCCGTCTTCGCCGCGTTCCTTCATCAGGTCGC
>ERZ888423.2621-NODE-2621-length-13078-cov-5.572909_pt1 | contig 13078 bp, 12 predicted proteins | sample MGYA00520523_ERZ888423 | MGnify/ENA primary metagenome ERZ888423 (study PRJEB32303, sample SAMEA104408611) | aquatic metagenome | biome: Brackish water; feature: Pelagic; material: water | place: Baltic Sea | collected 2014-06-08T10:24:00 | depth 30,27 m ...
GGCTACCCCGTGGTGCGCTGGAGCACCACCCCTGTCGGCTACCTGGCGGCACCCATGGCCGATGGCCTCACTCGACCCGAACAGTGCTGGACGACGGTGGCGGCCCTGATGTGTCCTGTTGATCAGGTCCAGCGAGCGTGGTCGACCGCGCAGGTTGCCGACCTGATGGAACGCAACCACGGAGACGTTCCCCTGATCACGGTGGTTCACGATCCGGTCTCGGGCCGGCCCACCGGAACCGTCACCCGGAGCCAGGTCGAACCGCTGTTCGAGACACCGGACTTCTGGGGTCGCGATCGAACGTCGCCCTCCGACCTAGTCTTGGCCCGTGCCCGACACTGACGACACGGCGATACCTGTCTGGGTACGACGGTCGATCTTCCTGTGGTGGGCGATTCTCGTCGGCTTGTGGTTGACGTTGCTGCTGGCTCGGGAACTCCGCGGCCTGTTGATCCAACTGGCTATGGCGCTCTTCTTGTCGTTCGCTCTCGAACCCGTCATCAATCGACTGCAGCGCCGGGGCCTCAGCCGGTCCATGGCCACGGCCGGATCACTGCTCGTCGGCTTCGTCGGCGTGCTCGTCTTCCTGGGGGCGATGGGCAACCTGATCGCCACCCAGTTGACGGATCTGGTCGACGATCTGCCGGGGTACATCGAGAGCGGCGAGGTGTGGCTCAACGAACGATTCGACGTCGAGGTCCATGCCGACGACCTCATCAGCCAGTTCGAAGAGGGAGGTGATGCCAGTCGGTACGCCACCGATCTCGCCGGGAACCTCGTCGGTGTCGGCACCACGCTGGTGAACGTCTTGTTCCAGACGCTGACGATCGCGCTGTTCACCTATTACCTGACCGCCGACGGGCCCCGGTTTCGTCGTTTCATCTGCTCGTTCCTGTCCGCGGAACGTCAGCGCAATGTGCTGAACGTCTGGGAGCTGGCCATCTCCAAGACCGGGGCCTACATCTTTTCGCGCTTCATCCTGGCCGTCGCGTCTGCCTTCTTCCACTGGGCCGTGTTCCGGATGCTCGGACTGCCTTCGGCCGTGGCCCTGGCCATCTGGGTCGGCGTCATCTCGCAGTTCATCCCCACACTCGGCACCTACGTCGCCGGCGTACTCCCGATCCTGGTAGCGATCGGTGTCGACCCGCCCAAGGCGCTGTGGGTACTGGTGGCCGTGATCGGCTACCAGCAGATCGAGAACTACGTCCTCCAGCCCCGGGTCACCGCTCAGACGCTCGACATGCACCCCGCCGTCTCCATCGCCGCGGTACTGGGTGGAACTGCGCTCTTCGGCGCGCCGGGAGCCCTACTGGCTCTGCCCGTGGTCGCGACCTCCGGGGGCTTCCTGACCGCGTACCTCGAGCGCCACGAAGTGGTGGCCGACCGTCTGGTCGACCACGACCAACGGCAAGCGCAGGGAAGAGAACCAGCGTGACGATGGTTCACTTGCTCCATGGCTGACCAACAATCCTCTGCAGCAATCGAGTTCTACTGGCGCCCCGGATGTCCGTTCTGCATGATGTTGGAGCGAGGACTCGGCAAGGCCAACGTCACCCTCGACAAGCGCAACATCTGGGAGGATCCCGATGCGGCGGCGTTCGTACGTTCGGTGGCCGGTGGCAACGAGACGGTGCCGACCGTACGTGTCGGCGACACGTCGATGGTCAATCCGTCGGCCAAACAGGTGCTGGCACTGCTCCACCACGAGGCCAGCTCCTGATCGAACCGACCCTGAGGTCATCTCATCAGAATTTCGATTGTCTATGGAGGTCGAATGAACATCATCGTCGTAGTCGGTTATGGTATTCGACATCTCAGTTTCGGCCGGGTAACGCCGATTGAGTAGAAAACCGCCGCAAAACCAGTAATCGGAGATCACCGTGTCGGAAGACAACGGACGCAAAGCCCTGCATGCCTACGTCAGTGACGACGCCCATGACCTCTGGCATGGGTTCGCCGCCGAGCAGGGTGTCAGCGTCAGCGCCATTCTCGAAGCCCTCGCCCCGGGACTCGACGTCGATTCGGCAGCAAACAACGACACGCTGAGCGATCGGCTGGACGACGTCGTGAAATCTGCACGCAAGATCGACGCCCAGCGACGCCGGCGACGCCGCTGATCCGAGCTCGCTGGGATCTGCGCTGGCCACAACGGCTTCAGCATCGTCGCTCCTGCCATCGACCGAGCGGTCCTAGACTCGACGTGTGACCAACGCTGCTCGAATCAGCACCGAACAGCAGGGTGGTCTCCATGATTGACGAAACGGATTCGGGTCCGTCACCGTCGCCGCCGACCGGTTCGACGACGGCACGAGACTTCACGCTTCACGAGGTGGCCGACCAACTCGGCGCCCACTACATGACCGTGTACCGGTACGTCCGGACCGGGCGACTGCCGGCCCACAAGTCCGGCCCGCAATGGCACGTCCGACCTGAAGACCTCGCTGCCTTCGTTTCCGCCGGCTCCGAACCTGCGAGTCGACCGCGGCGAGGCGATCGATCACAGGCTCGCCGACGTGTCGAGCACCGCCTCCTTGCCGCCGACGAAGGCGGAGCATGGCAGATCCTCCAAGGGGCATTGGCCTCCGGAGCCGATCCGGTCGAACTGCACACCGAACTGCTCATCCCCTCGCTCCAGTCGATCGGCCAACGGTGGGCCGACGGCGAGATCTCCATTCTCGAGGAGCATCGTGCCACCGCGGTCGCCACTCGATTGGTGGCCCGATTGGGCCCCCTGTTCAAGTCCCCTGGCCGCTCCCGGGGCATCGCAGCGATCGGCGCGGTGGCGGGGGACGGTCATGCCTTGACCTCGGCCATCGTCGCCGACCTCCTTCGAGTAGCTGGATTCGAGGTGATCGACCTCGGCGCGAATACGCCACCGGAGTCCTTCGCCGAGGTCGCTCGCGACGTCGACGGTGTCCGCCTGGTCGGAGTATCGGCCAGTAGCCCCGGCTCGCACGACAACGCCCGACTGGCGATCGCCGCCATTCGAGACGTGGCGCCGGACGTCGTGATCCTGGTCGGAGGCAATGCGATCGCCGACGCTGCGACAGCCACCGACATGGGAGCCGACGGGTATGCGCGTTCCCCGCAGGAAATTCTCGCTACGGTCGAGGCACTACTCGGCGGGTGACAGAGAAAGGTCCACACATGGCGTCGCAAGGTGAGCTGCTTCCCTTCGCCCGGGAGGTCATCGACGTCCCGGTCTCCGAGGAGCTGGGCGATTCGTTCCTGGCCTATTCGCTGTCGGTCATCACGTCCCGGGCCATCCCCGACGTTCGGGACGGCCTCAAGCCCGTTCAACGTCGCATCCTGTACTCGATGCGGGAGATGCGACTGTTTCCCGATCGTTCACACCGCAAGTGTGCGCATGTGGTCGGCGACGTCATGGCCAAGTTCCACCCCCACGGCGACGGAGCGATCTACGACACGTTGGTCCGGCTCGGCCAGGACTTCTCCCGTCCCGTCACCCTGATCGACCCGCAGGGGAACTTCGGGAGTCTCGACGACCCGCCGGCCGCCTACCGCTACACCGAGTGCAAGCTGACCGACGCTGCACTGGACCTCCTGGGAGAGATCGACGAGGAAACGGTCGAGTTCCGCGCCACCTATGACGGCGAAGGAAGCGAACCCGCCTATCTTCCGGCGCTGTTGCCCAATCTCCTGGTCAACGGCACGTCGGGCATCGCCGTGGGTATGGCCACCAACATGGCACCTCACAATCTGCGCGAGGTCTACGAAGCCATCAAGCTCGTGATGACCCAGCGGCGACCGAAACCGACCATCGACGAACTGATGGCGGTGCTTCCCGGCCCCGATTTCCCGACCGGAGGCATCGTGGTCGACGACGATCTCCGTTCCGCCTACGAAACGGGGCGGGGCACGCTGCGCATCAGGGCCACGGCCGAAGTGGTCGACGTCACCCGACATCGCCAGGGTCTGACCATCACCGAACTGCCTTATCTGGTCGGCGTCGAGCGGGTCATGGCCAAGATCAAGGAACTGGTGAACGCGGGAAGGGTCACCGGCATCGCCGATGTCAAGAACCTCTCCGATCGAACCTCGGGGCTCCGTCTCGTGATCGAGTGCAAGACCGGTGTCAACCCCCAAGTGCTGCTGGAACAGCTGTACAAGCTGACCCCATTGGAAGAGACGTTCGGCATCAACAACGTGGTGTTGGTCGAGGGCGTACCAACCACGCTCGGCCTCTACGACCTGTGTCAGCACTACATCACGCATCGCCTCGACATGGTCGTGAAGCGATCCGAGTATCGGCTCCGCCAGGCACGAGCTCGTTTGCACATCGTCGAGGGCTACCTGATCGCCATCGACAACATCGATCTGGTCGTCTCGATCATCCGCACCTCGGCTGACGGTGCGGAAGCTCGTCGCCGACTCATGGAGCAGCTCTCGCTGAGCGAGATCCAGGCCGAGGCGATCCTCGAGCTTCGCTTGCGACGTCTCACTGCGTTGGCTCACGACGAGCTCGTTGCCGAGAAAGTGACGCTGGCCGAGACCATCTCGGAACTCGAGAAGATCCTCGGTAGCGAGCAACGCCAACGAACGATCGTCATCCGAGAATTGGGCGAGATCGTCGAGAAGTACGGCTATGCCCGTCGGACCCGCATCATCGGTGTCGACGACGTGCCGGATCTCACCGAGGTTGTCCAGGAATTCGCCGCCGACCTACCGGATGATCCGTGCGTGGTCAGTTTGGCCGCCTCGGGACTCATCGGCCGTGAGCCGCGGGGCTCCTCGCGTAGTTACACGCCGGGCCGCCACGATGTGATCGACGCGGTGGCGATCACCACGCTGCGATCCCAGGTGATGGCCATCACCAGTGGCGGGCGTCTCCTCCGTGTGGTCGCCGACGACATTCCCGAAGTCGGCGGCCGCAGTCGTGGTCGCGAGGCCAACGAGGTCTTCGGAGCCGACCGGGGCGAAACCGTGGTCGGCATGTTCACGAGCCTGGCCGACGATGACCCGGCGGCCTCCTCCACCATCCTCCTCGTGACGGCATTCGGCATCGTCAAGCGACTGGAACGGCCGGCCCTGAACGAACTGGCGTCCGGTCGAGCGGTCATGAAACTGACCGATCGGGACCGGTTGGTGGCCGCGGTTGCCTGCACCGAGACCGACGAAGTGGTCCTGGTCACCTCCGACGCCCAAGCACTCCGAACGCCCGTCGCCGGAGTGTCGATCCAAGGTCCTGCCGCCAAGGGAGTGGCTGGTATGGCACTCAAGGGCAACGCTCGTGTCGTGGGCGCCGGTATCGCCATCGACGGCGCGGTCGTCGTGTCGGTCACCGATCTCGGCACGGCCAAGGCAACCGCCATCGCCGAGCTCCCCTCCAAGGGACGAGGAGGAGGCGGTGTCCGTGTGACCAAGTTCAAGGACGAGCAGCGACTCGACCTCGCATGGATCGGCATTCCCGACCGCATCGTCGCCATCGTCGGCCAGAGCGATGCGCCGACCAAGCCGGCAAATGCGCCCGAGTCGGTGGCCATTCGTCCAACCCGACGAGATGGCGCGAGTTCACCCACCCCACACCGTATTCTCGCAGTCGGCACTCTTCGCTGGTAGGACGGATCCTTGACTGAGAAGCGCACCACAACCAAACGGGCCACCCGGGCCCCGTCGACGGGCGGCAAGAACGACTACGACGCGTCCAAGATCCAGGTCCTCGAGGGGCTCGACGCCGTTCGCAAGAGGCCCGGCATGTACATCGGCGGCACCGGCACCGAGGGACTCCATCATCTCGTCTGGGAGATGATCGACAACGCAGTCGACGAAGCCGCAGCCGGCTTCGCCGGCCACATCGAAGTGACGCTCCACAAGGACGGCTCCATCGAGGTCAGCGACGACGGTCGCGGCATCCCGATCGACAAGAAGCCCGATGGTCGCTCGGCGCTCGAAGTCGTCTTCACCGAGCTCCATGCGGGCGGCAAGTTCGGTTCGGGCGCCTACGGGGCCTCGGGTGGCCTGCACGGTGTCGGCGCCTCGGTCGTGAACGCCCTGGCGGTGAAGCTGGTGGCCGAAGTAGACCGGGAGGGCTCTACCTGGCGATTGGTCTTCAACGAACGGATCCCGGGCAACTACCTGAAATCGGGCGCGTTCAAGCCCGGATCGAAGTTGGCCCAGGTCAAGAAGATTCCGGTCAGCAGAACCGGCACTCGTGTTCGCTATTGGCCCGACCTCGAGATCTTCGATCCCGAGGCCCGCATCGCCTACGACAACGTCCGCGACCACGTGGCACGCGTGTGCTTCCTCGTTCCGGGGCTGCACGTCCGACTGGAGGACAAACGAGGCGGAGGTCGAGAAGCCGAGGAGTTCGTCGCCGCCGGCGGCCTGGCCGACTATGTCGACTTTCTCACCATCGGCGAGGCGGTCACCGAAGTCATCTCCATTCACGAAGAGATGACCTTCGAGGAGAAGGTGCCCGTGGACGGCAAGATGAGCACGGTCACCCGACCCTGTGCCGTCGACGTGGCCATGCGCTGGGTCAAGGGCTACGACACCAACATCGTCAGCTTCGTGAACACCATTCCCACATCCGAGGGAGGCACCCACGTCGCCGGCTTCGAACGGGCCCTGTCCCGTGTCGCCAACGAGTTCCTCCTGGCCGATGCCAGGAAGTTGAAGAAGCTGGCCAAGGACGGAAACGATCGGGCCACACCATCCGATGTCCAGGAGGGCCTGATCGCCGCGGTCAAGGTCACCTTCCCCGAACCACAGTTCAAGGGGCAGACCAAGCAGGAGCTCGGAACCCCGGCCGTCCAGAACCTGGTGTACGAGACCATCAAGCGCGGATTCGGTGACTGGTCGGCGGGCGGCGGCAAGAAGGTGCAGATCAACGGCCTCCGCGAGAAGATGACGCAGGCGATCCTGAACCGGGTCGCGGCCAAGCATCAACTCGAGGCCCGCCGGCAAGCGGCAAGCCTGTCGTCCACCGGCATGCCCGACAAGCTGGCCGATTGCCGGATCCACGGCGACGACAGCGAACTCCTCATCGTCGAGGGCAACTCGGCGGCCGGCCCGGCCAAGGCCGGGCGGGACTCCGAGACCATGGCCGTTCTCCCCCTGCGAGGAAAGGTGGTCAATGCGGGGAAGGCCTCGATCAAGCAGGTCTTGGACAACTCCGAAGCTCAGGCCCTCATCACGGCCATCGGAGCCGGCAGCGGTCGAGACTTCGATCTCGATGCGGCCCGCTATGGCCGCATCATCATCCTGTGCGATGCCGACGTCGATGGAAGCCACATCCGATGCCTGCTCCTGACGCTCTTCTACCACCACATGCGTCCTCTGCTGGAGGCCGGTCGGGTCTTTGCGGCCCAGCCTCCACTCTTCGGGGTCAAGCATCGCGGGACGATGCTGTACGCCTTCGACGAGAAGGAACGCGACGCCCTGGGCCAGCAGAAGAACATCGACCCGGCCAAGTGGCAGCGTTTCAAGGGACTGGGCGAGATGAACGTCGAGGAACTGGCCGAGACCACGTTGAACCGGGACACTCGGGTGTTGAAGCGGATGACGATGGCCCACGGGGAACAAGCAGCCCAGGCCGCTGAACTGTTCGGTGTGCTGATGGGCAACGACGTTGCCACCCGCAAGGACTACATCGTCGAACGGTCGGGCTTCATCGATCCCGACATTCTGGACATCTGATGACAAGCCGTGATGCCCCGATGCTGCTGTGGGCTCGTCGCCAGTTGAACCGACTGCTGTTCTGGCGGTCGACCCCGAACCAGGCGACGGACGATGGTGCGGCGGTCGGCAACGAGGTCGACGGCTGCTTCACCCTTCCCGGAGCGACCCTCGACCAGCTCGGCCCCACTCCGGTCGGTGGACCAGAGGACAGCCGAGAACCCGACGACTTCAGTTGAGCGGGCTGGCGTATTCCTCGTCCAGCGGACCGCCGAGATCGAGATACAGAATGGCCATTCCGGCCCCATAGAGGCAGGCAACGAACCCTCCGACCAGGGATCCGATGACCTGCTGGAGCCCGAAGATGAATGCGTTGCCGCCGAAGAGGTCGATCATGCGAATCTCGGTGTCGCCAGCGGCAATCGGAGTCGGATTCCCGCTCCAAGCGGCCAGCGGAGCGGTGATGACGGTCGACGCCAACTGGGCACCGATCACGACCAGGACCAGGAGGCAGAGCCTCCCCAGAAGGGCTCCGAACACGCCCTTGCTCAGCCTCAGGCTGACGGACATGCTGGCGCGTTCGCGAGGGGCGACAGCTGCCGCCGTCGTGGCGAACGTCATTCGAACCCAGAACCACAACGTGCCGACGATGATGGCTGGAAGCGTGATCAACAGCAGCGCCGGCATCGGGATCGAGATGCCGATCAGCACCGCCACGGGAAGTACATAGGCCAGTGCGACGAGAATCGTGACGCCCAACACCCGGGGCGCACGGCGTAGGCCACCCTGCAACGATTCGTTCCACCGCTCGGCCCGGTCGGTGCGGGCGAACACCGCGTGTCGAGCCACCGCGGCCGACAGCACGAAACTCGCCAACACGTTCACGAGCACGGCGACCGCCATCACCACCGCCGACGTTGCTTCGAAACCCTGGACCTCGAAGATGTTGTCGGTTTCGTCGATGATCAGTACCACGTCGCGTAGTCCGTAATAGAGCGCAGCGGCGGCGGCCAGCGCAGTCGGAAGAGCCAAGACGACGACCAGCGTCAACAGTTGCCCACCCCGATCGATCACCAGACGAAAGGTCTCGCCCATCCACGAGCCTGCCGATTGGAACCCACCGCCGACCCCACCCTCGTCGAGGGAGTGCTGATCGGTCCAGGACAGGCCGTCCCAGAATCGATGCCCGGTACCCGTGACCGGGTCGGGATACCAACCGGCGGGTGGTGATGAAGGGTCAGGTGGCATGGTCACGATGGTGGAGTCAGATCCTCGGGGCGACGGTCATCGAGTTCGACGACGACAGCGGAATGGTCCGATGGTACGACACCCGCGTGTGGATCTCGACCAGCCAACCGGGCCGACAACGGGTTTCCCGTCGGTTTCGGTCGTGGCCAGGACACGAATACGTAGTCGAGACGACGTCGGGGCCATTGCGCATCGCGTGAATGGGGATTGGATCGATCCCAGGTGAAGCCGGGCTCGGCATTGGTCGCCGCCCAGGCATCGGTGAAGACCAAGGGCGGTCCGTACCCGGGAGCAAGGCCGGTCAAGCGTCGAATCTCGTCCGACTCGGGCACGGCATTGAAGTCTCCGGCCAGGATCATCGGCAGATCGTTCCCGATCTGGCGGTGCTGACGGTCGAGTACGGGAACGAGGAACGCCAGTTGATGCTGGCGCAGCTGCGACTGTTCGTACTGCCACGCCAGATGGGTCGACGCCACCAACTGCGCACCCTGGGGCCCTGCGACAACGGCTACCACCGCAGACCGGTGGGAGGGTTTGCCATCGATACCGGGGAGGACGAGCGTGTCGGACTCCAGGATCGGCCACCGGCTGAGGATGGCGTTGCCAAAACCGAATGGCCGACCATCGGACCCCGTCGAGCGAGCCACATGCAAACCTCGCCGAGCCGCCAGATGCTCGGCCTGATCGCCATCGTCGGCATCGCACCACACTTCCTGGAGACACGACAGATCGGCATCGATGAGATCGAACTCCGTAGCGATGGCAGGTTGGCGACGCTGCCATGGTCCGAAACGCCACCAGAGATTCCAGCTGAGCACGCGCATCGCGACCATCGTCGCAGCAACCGCCCGGGGATGCACTCGACCATCGCAACCCGCAGTGTCGCCCTGGGTCGTTCACCGGGTTGATCACCGTCGAGAGGAACCCGGTACCTTCGTCACGGTGAACGACGACGAGCTGATCACGCTCGATCTGGCCGCCGCCGAGCTCGGTGTGCACTACATGACCGCGTACCGCCGCGTCCGCTCGGGGCGCCTTCGGGCCACCCAGGACGGACGAACGTGGTGGATCCGTCGTGGCGACCTGAGGGGCCATCATCATCCCGCCGTCTCCTCACCTCTCGGTAGCACCGAAGCGTTCACCACGGCGTTGTTCGATGGCGACGAGACGGCGGCATGGGATTGCATCTCTCGTCAGCTCCATGCTCCTGGCGGGACCAGCATCGAACGCGCTTCGGACCTCCTCCTCGACGTCATCGCGGCCTCGCTGCGTCAAGTCGGGGACCAATGGGCCCGAGGCGAGACCTCGGTGGCGGCCGAACACCGAGCTTCCGCCCTGGCCTTGCGGTTGATTGCCAGAATCGGTGCCGAAGCCCGCCCTCCGGGACGAAGAAGTCGGCTGGTGTTGATCGGAGCCCCCCTCCACGACATCTACACGCTGCCGGCGGCCATCTTCGGCGAGTTGCTCCGACTTCGAGGTTGCGAGGTCATCGAGATCGGTAGCGACCTGAGACCCGAAGATCTGGCCGAAGCGACCTCCTCGAGTCATGAGCCACAGGTTCTCTGTCTGTCGTGCACCCAGGTCGGCAACGAAACGGCCATACGATCGGCCATCGCTGCGATTCGGCGGCGGTCCCCACAGGTGCTGATCGCGGCCGGAGGACTGGCCGTGCCGACCGAGGCCATCGCGCTGGCCCTGGGCGCTGACCTCGGCGGCAGTGACACCGTCGCGGTCGCAAACCGCATCGCTGGTCGTTCTCGACACGACCGGGGCACCAACTCGTCGGAGTAGTTTCGGTCACAGCTCTGCAATTGTTCTTTCGGTCCGCATCTATTTAGTGCTAAATTGCGAAAGAGGGGTTGACGGACTTCGGAGAGGACGACATGAATCTCGATCACGCACGAAGCACAAACCACGGGTTCGAGACCGAATCGGCCCTCACCCACCTGAATCGTCGGGCCGGCGATCACCCCCGAACGAAGGCGACCGAGCCCGAGTCCAACTCGTCGGACTATGCCTTGCACAGCGAGACCGACCACGCCTGGGCCGAACGGGCACTGTGCAAGGGACTGACCGAGGTGTTCTTCGGACCGGCGTCGGAGCGACCGGAACGGCGCGTCGAACGCGAGGCTCTGGCCAATTCGTACTGTCAGGCCTGCCCGGTCATCGATGCCTGCCGACGGTATGCCCGCCTCAATCACGAGCACGGCTTCTGGGGTGGGGAGAACGACGAGCAACGGGCGTCGGCCGGGTTCGCTCCCCGCTCACCCAGTCGACGATCCGTGATCGCGGCCCGGGACCGAGCCAAGAACACCGAACGACCCTGCGCCGAGTCCGACCCGGTCCGGCCTCTCGTGGTGGCACTCCGGCGATCGTCGATCTGAACGGCATACTTCGCCCGTGAACTACGACGCCCTGCTCGTTCTGTCCTTCGGTGGACCCGAGCATCCTGACGATGTGCTGCCCTTCCTCCGCAACGTGACACGAGGGCGCGGGGTACCCGACGAACGCCTGGCCGTCGTAGCCGAACAGTACGCACTGTTCGGAGGCCGATCCCCCATCAACGACCAGTGCCGGCAACTGATCGCGGCACTCGAGACCGAACTTGCCGAGCACGACCTCGACCTCCCGATCTATTGGGGAAACCGGAACTGGCATCCGATGCTCACCGACACGGTCCAACAAATGACGGCCGACGGCGTCCGCCGGGCCCTGGTGTTCGTCACCTCCGCCTTCGGTTCCTATTCGGGCTGCCGCCAGTACCGAGAGGATCTCGCCTCGGCGATCGAGGGTCTCGACAACGCTCCGACGTTGGAGAAGCTTCGTCTCTTCTACAACCACCCCGGATTCCTCGTGCCGGCAGCCGACCGCGTTGCCACCGCGCTGGCGGCGCACCCGGTCGACACCTCGGCCCCCGATGACCGTGGCAAGCACCGGCTGATCTTCACCGCTCATTCGATCCCGAACTCGATGGCTGCAGTCTGCGACTACGAGTCCCAACTGCGGGAAGCAGCCGGCCTGATCGTCGAGCTATTGCCAGGAACCGCTCCGGCCTGGGATCTGGTGTATCAGAGCCGAAGTGGCCCACCCCAGGTCCCCTGGCTGGAACCGGATGTCGGTGATCACCTCGAGGCGCTGTCCGAGGACGGAATCGAGCAGGTCACCGTCGTGCCCCTCGGCTTCGTCAGTGATCACATGGAGGTGCTGTACGACCTCGACACCCAGGCTGCGGCACGGGCCTCGGAGCTGGGGATCGGGCTCACTCGGGCCGCCACGGTCGGCACCGACCCCGCCTTCGTCTCCATGATCCGTGAGCTGGTCGAAGAACGTCTGCACGACCGCCCACGGCTCTTTCTCGGTTCGTCGGGTGCATGGCCCGACCAGTGTCCGGAGGGGCACTGCATCGCCGCGACCGGTGGCCGACCACGGGGAGCAACGGCCCCAGTTCAGAGGCCCGAATAGCGCATCTGGTGGACGACCAAGGTCGCTGAGGGCCACCCGAGCTGGGGAAAGGTGTCGGGGACCATGGCGTCACCCCACCAGGGAGCAGTCCGACCCAGGACTCGGTCGCCGCTGAACGAACCACCAACAGCAAGGTTGAGGATGACCATCATCGGCCCGGCTCGGTGAGGACCCGATTCGGCCGAGGCCGAGCCAGCCAACGACGCCACCTCGCGTCCATCCAGCCGCCACACGACCAATCCCGGTCGTCGCTCCAGCGTGATCGTGTGGCGAGCACCTTGGACCAGGCCCGGGTCCGTCGTCTCGACCGAGAACGAAGAGAACCGCTCGTCGAACCAGTGAGCCGAGGTGAACAACCGGCCGTCACCCTGTGTTTCCAGGACATCGAGCTCGTGGTACCGCTCCGTGCCATAGCCGGGGCACCGTCCCGGCGACTCACACGCATCGGCGTCGAGGAGCCACACAGCCGGCCAAAGCCCCTCGCCGAACGGAACGGTGACCTCGAAGTCGAAACGGCCGAAGCCGTAGGTGTCGTCGCTGAACACCATGCCCGAGACGAACGGAACGGCGTCGACGCTGGGTGTTTCGACCGGGCGGGCCGTCAGCTCCAAACCGGCATCGGTCACCGCCACCCCTTCGGGTCGGTAGGCCTGGGCTTCTCGATTGCTCCAGCTGACGCCACCATCGATCGCAGCCGGCGACTGCTCGGAGCCTGGCACGAGCGAACCGG
>ERZ888423.2623-NODE-2623-length-13057-cov-5.687971_pt1 | contig 13057 bp, 10 predicted proteins | sample MGYA00520523_ERZ888423 | MGnify/ENA primary metagenome ERZ888423 (study PRJEB32303, sample SAMEA104408611) | aquatic metagenome | biome: Brackish water; feature: Pelagic; material: water | place: Baltic Sea | collected 2014-06-08T10:24:00 | depth 30,27 m ...
GATTCGGGTTGGTTGAGCGGGGCATTTCGCCATTGCACCGTGGCCTGTTGAGGGTCCTCGGCAGTCATCGGGTCGGAATTGGCGGTGCGGTAGTTGACGAGTTGTCGATACGGCACGCTTTCGCTGTTGGGTTCAAGGCGAATGTGGCGATACACCGCGTTAGCGCCGAAGAAAGCAAGATTGATCCCGGCATCACGAGCGCGCTCAAGCGTTGCCCGCATTGGAGTTGAGTAGTACTCATCGTGACCCGTTGTGAGGAGTGCGGTGCGATTGAGTAAGACGGGATGAAGCGAACCATCGCCATCAAGTGCGCTCGTGTGAAGATCGATATCAGTGACGTACGCGGTGTCAATACCCAACTCCTCAATCAAACTGATGAGGGGTAATTCGTGGGTTAAAAAATCTGCCGAGCCCCAGTGATACGCCGACGCGTATGGTCGATCAAATGAGACCACCAGCGATCGATCAAAACGACTTCCTGATCCAAAGTTTTCGTACAGACTGCGTCCACCCCAAGGGTTATATGCCTGCCAGGTGGTGACTGCCGAGACGACAACGAGTGATGCTACGCAGTCATCACGGCGAACTGTCAAAGGAATGTAGTGGGCCCCACCCTCGGATGAATTCAGTTTTAGGAGATATGAGCCGGGCGGCCAGTTGTCGTCAATCGTGAATGAGGTTGATGGTGCCCACTGAGCCGTATGCATGCGCGTTTCACGGTCGAACGATGGTTCCGCAAACTGCCACGGTTGGTCAAAAGTTTCAGAGGTCCATATCAGGCGCGCCTGCAGTCCACCGTAGTAACCCATCCGGTATGCCTCAAGATGCCACTGTGGTGACCCAGTTTTGATGTAAATGTTGACCATCTGCCCTGACTGAGCGCTGGTGGTGTCGGCATACCCTTCAATAAATCCCGTCATATTCAGTCGCTTCGTGGGTGCGATGTCTAAGTCGATGCGCCAACTTTCGGTGCCGGCCTGGGCATTTTCAATCGCTAACCAGCCTGGCTGTGAGTACGGAATAAGCGGAGCAATTGAAGTGCTTGTCGGCAGTTCTGCGCCACCTGGATTCGTTGACTGGGTCGATGTTGCAAGGGAATCAGATGTTTCGGAACTTGTGGTTGGTTGCTCATCACTCGTTGATTTTGAGCAGGCTGCAACGAATGACGAAGCACCGAGGGCCAGAAAGAGTCGACGTGAAATATCCGATCGGGGAAACATTACTGAACTAAGGGCCTTTCCAAAGTTGTAAGGGACTCACGTAACGATCGCAGTCACTTGGCACGGCAACGGATGAAGAGTTCTGGCGAGCCGAAACATAACCCGCACACACAATTTCCATCATCCAACGTCCAAACGCGACATCCATAAAAGGAGTCGCATATGTTGATAAGTCATCGGTGAAAGCCTGCAATTGACCGATGTAGCCGAACTGTTGAATGAAAGGAATTGGAGCGGTGGCAGCGGGCAAAGAAACCTCTTCGCCGTTGTGCTCAAGAATCAAATTGGGCATCAACTCGGCTCGAACGACGCCCTGATCGGATGCGACCTGAAAGTTCCACTCCGGAGTTTCAGAACCTTGCCACGATGAAACCACAGTCGCAGTCAGGCCGTTAGCAAAAGTGAGTTCAAGGTCGGCATGAGTGTCGGTAGTTTCGCCCTCGAGTTGTGCGGAAACGGTGACCACCTCGCCAGCACCAATTGCGCGCCCGACGAGAACTGCAACTGCAATCGGATGTACACCAAGATCAAAGAGTGCACCGCCGCCCCATTCGGCAGTTGTGAAGTCGCCCCAAACGGGGAGTGACTGCACTGTGCGAAGTGACATATGCGTGATTGGACCAATGGTGACAGCGCGTTTGATGAACGCATGAACGATTGGCGCGTATGCCAAATTTTCGGCATACAAAATCTTTTGGCCGTTTTGTTGTGCTTCTACAAATAGTCGATCGGCCTCGTTGAGCGTGTAGGCAAGCGGTTTTTCAATGACAACGGCTGCTCCGCGCTGCAACGAAAAAATCGCATGATCAAAGTGCTGGGCCGGTGGAGTAGCGACAACGACAATATTGGCGCCGCTTGGAAGTTGGGCATACTCAACGGACTTTGCATTCAACTGCTTGGCGCGCTCGGCGCTCTTCTCTTGGGTTCGCGATGCCACTGCGATGACGGGTAATCCTAAAAACTGTGCAGCCATAGCGTGAGCACCAGAAATCATTCCTGCTCCACACAGAGCGATTGACTTGGCTGCAGTCACAAAGGTTTCCCCGTCTTACTTGCCGTTGAGAGCAGCGACAACTGGGGCAAATGAATCCACATCGTCAGCACCAACGATGACATAAGAAAAGCCCCATCGTTCGCGACGTTCGAGTAAGTCCTCAATCAGTTTACTCGTTGGACCAACAAGTGCGAAAGGAGTTTGTTCAACCATCTGTTGTTCAACGCCAAGCATCGATGCAATTCCTGAGGCTGCTTGCTTGGCGTCGTCGGTAATGTTCACCAAAAAAGCCCGCACATTCATCTCAATATCGTTGAAGCGAGCGCCCGCCGCCTCGCGGACAATGGCAACTTTCTCGTCAACAACTTCAGCAGTCATGGTGCTGAAAGTATGTTGCCCGACAACTCCCGCGGACATGGTGGCGTTGATGCCAACGATGTCGGCTTCGCGAGCAGCGATCGACAGGACGCGCTTGCCGCCTCCGCCGATCAAGATTGGGGGACACGGTGCTTGGACTGGCTTGGGGGTGCCGTTGTAATTGGTGATCGTGTAGTGGTCGCCCGAGAAAGAAAACGCTCCTTCGGCCATCGCGCCTTTAATGACCTTGAGTCCTTCAACGAAACGATCAATACGAATTTTGGCAGGGTCGTACGGCATACCCATTTGTTCGTAGTCGCTGATCATCCAACCCGCTCCGATACCGATCTCGAGGCGCCCGTCAGACAAGACATCCATCGTGGCCAATTCTTTGGCGAGAACGGCGGGGTGTTTGTAGTCGTTGTCCCACACCAAGGCGCCAATACGAAGATTAGTCGTGACATTGGCTGCGGTCATAAGGGCTGGAACGGGGGCTAACTGGTCATCGAAATGGTCGGGCATCGTGAGACATGAATAGCCATTGGCCTCGCATCGTTGAGCCAACCCAACCCAAAGATCACGGGTGTTGGCTTGAGACGCCTGAACACCAAAACGGAAGGGGCGGGGGGAAGAGGTCAACATACATGAAACGGTAGTGGGTCGGGGGTGACACTGCTCAGCCCGAACCGAGAACTACCGTAGAAGCGTTGTGCGAATGATCACCTGGTGGATGCGGCTGTGCATCGTCGTTGTGGCGGGAGCACTTGTTTTAACGGCGGCGTTCGTCGGTGTCGCTCCACGTATCTGGAAAGTTGCCAACGCGCATGTGGAAACCCCAGTGGAACTTCCCGCGTGGGAGGGGATCGCCAAGCGGACGTATGTCTATGACCGAGCGGGTAATGAGATTGCCGCCTACGAATTGGAAAATAGTCAGCCAGTTCTTTTTGGGCAGATTCCACAACCGGTGATTCAGGCTGTTCTGGCGGTTGAAGATCGAGAGTTCTATAACCACCACGGGGTCAATATTCGAGGATTGTTTCGCGCCACGCTTTCCAACTTTGAGGGTGGAGCACGTCAAGGTGCATCAACGATTACTCAACAAGTTGTCAAAGTTGAATTTCTCGGTGGTCTTGAACGCGATGGTCGTTATAAGTTGTTGCAGATTATCTATGCGTTACGTCTTGAAAAAGAACGAACCAAAGATGAAATTCTTGAGCGCTATCTCAACACGATCTACTTTGGTAATAACACCTATGGAATCCAAGCTGCTTCAGAGGTGTACTTCGGGAAGAAAGTTGAAGACCTCACACTTGTTGAAGGAACATTCTTGGCAGGACTCATTCAAGCTCCGAGTAGTTACGACCCCATTCGTCGTCCACAGCAAAGTAGGCGCCGATTTAGTGAATCACTTGACGCGGTCGTTGATGTCGGGCTGATGGAATCAGTTGAGGCCGAGGCGATCAAGACCTGCCTCGAACCTTCAGATGATCCTGATGTGGTTGCGCAATGTGTCGGAAGTTGGCAGATCCCAGAAGTCGTCAAGACCATTGCTGAAAAGAAGATTACGCGTACGCATTTCAGCGAAGAGGTGAAGTCGTACTTGCTGAATAAAAGCAATCTCTTAGGCGAGACCTATCAAGAGCGGTACAACAAGCTATTCCGTGGAGGTTTGAGTATTTACACAACTCTTGATCCGGTTGCGCAAGGTGCCGCCGAGAATGCGCGAGCCACGCAACTGCCCGTGAATACTGCCGGTATTGACACCGCGATCTTGACGCTTGACAGCAAGACTGGAGCCGTTCGTGCGATGGTTGGCGGCAAACCTTTCGCGGCGGGTCGCAACGAGGTCAACATGGCTTTAGCGCCGCGCCAAACTGGTTCCAGTATCAAGATGTTTATTCTGGCGGCGGCCATTCAAGCCGGCGTACAAAACAATGATCAACTTGATGGCACATTGCCGTGTTCCTTGCCCAACCCCGATGACCCCGAGAATCCGTTTGTTATTGAACAAGGCGTCAGTCGGCCGCTCGGTCCAGTCGATGAGATGACGTGGTACTCAATTAACTGCGCGTTCGGCCGACTTTCACAAATCGTCGGGCTTGATCGGGTTGTTGACACGACATACCGCATGGCGCGCAACTTGTATTTGTACCCCGAACGCAATCCAGCCGAACGTGAGCCGTTGCGTCCGTACGGCTCATTCGCTACTGGTGCTAATGAAATGAGTCCGCTCGATATGGCCTCAGGTGCTCAAACCTTGGCCAACAACGGCGTGCACATGGAACCGTATTACATCGAGAGCATTTCGGGTGCAGATGGTTCGGTGCTCTATCAACATCAAGATGACGGCGTGGCAGTACTAAGTCCTGGAGCCGCCGCGAAAACGTCGAGCATTATGACCGGTGTGCTGGTGTCGGGTACGGCGCGTCGCAGCCCTCTTGAAGGCCGAGTTGCTGCTGCAAAAACCGGGACCCAAGACAACAACACCAACTCATGGATGGTGGGCTACACGCCCGAGCTAGTGACAGCAGTTTGGGTCGGGCATCCTGATCGGTACTTGCCAATGATCAACATTCCCGAGTTTGTCGCCGTAGATGTCAACAAAGTCACTGGTGGAACCTTCCCAGCTCGGATCTGGAAAGCCACGATGGACGCAGCGCTCGCTGGTCAGCCTGCGACCTTCTTCGCAACACCTCCCGTTAATGCCAGACCTGCAGTGCGGCTGTACCTTCCAGGAACTGATTGTTTGACACCGGTGACGGCGCCGCCAACTGAAACTTCAATTCCGGCGGAAACAGTTCCGGTTGACCCCACTGCGACGACGGTGCCGACGACCACCACGACGAGCACCACCACGACAACGACAACAACGACGTTGGTCCCACCTGTGCCAGGGGCAATCACTGACCTCAATACGACAGTGCCACGAGGTGTGGTCGACCCTACGTGGCCCGTCCCAACAATTGATCCGACGCTCTACACAGTGGGAAGTTGCTAGCCCGAGGGCATACAGTCATCAGTATGGATGTTAGAGCGCTGTACGAACTGCAAAAGGTAGATACGGCAATCGAGCAAACCAAGGTTGCTCTTGAGAAACTGCCCGAGCGCACTCATCATGCCCAGGCGCTTGCTGATTTGGCCCATGTCCGATCAACTCGTGACAACTTGCGTCGCGAACAGTCAACGATGGAAGCCGAACTCGCATCAATCGAAACGAAATCAGCCGAGATTGATACTCACCGCGCCAAACTTGAGCGCCAAATGAAAACCATCATTGCTCCACGTGAGGCCGAAGCATTGCAGCACGAAATGCAAACTCTTGCTGCCGCTCGCAATGAACTTGATGATCGCGGATTGCTGTTACTCGAATCAAGTGCATCAGCAGACGAAGAGCTTCGTCAGTTGGTGGACACTGAACGCCGAGCAATTGAGGTTGAATCCACGACGAAGCATGCCCAAGAAGTTGCAGTTGCCTTTAAAAACGAAGAAATGGCCGCTTTGCAAGCGCGTCGTGATGAAGTCGTCGCGCCAATCACCGCTCACGATATTGCTACCTACGACCGGCTGCGCGCCTCATACAAAGGAATTGCTGTCGCGATCATTCAACACGGTGTGTGTGGGGGATGTCATATGGATATCTCGGTTTCGGAGCTTGATGCAATGAAGCGTTTGCCCGCTGATCAAGTTGCGGAATGTCCAAACTGCAATCGGTTACTCGTGCGATAAACATGTTTTTCTGGTTTATCGGTACTGCAGTATTGTCGGTCTGGTTCGTTTTTCGGGATCCCGCTTTTGACCATCGAACATTGGTGATTGGGGCATTATTGCCTGACATCATTGATGGGATTTGGGGTGGAGCACGGGCCTTTCACTCAGTTGCGGCGAGTGTTGTGATACTCGTGATCGTGATGCTGGCGACCATTGGTCGTCGTCCAGTACGTAAACGACTCTTGGCCATTCCGATTGGGATGTTTTTGCATCTGATTTATGACGGTGCATTCAATAACACCAAAGTTTTTTGGTGGCCGTTTAGCGGTTTGTCATTTGCAGGTGACCGCCTGCCGGTTGTTGACCGCGGAATGCTCAATGTTGCCTTTGAAATCGCTGGCTTATTAATGTGCGCCTTTGCTTGGAAGAAATTTCATCTAGGCGAGCCAGCGCGTCGCAAAAGTTTTATGAAGTCAGGAACACTGTCCGAATGAGTGGTTCCATCATCATCGTTCGTCACGGTCGCACCGAGTTCAATGCCACGGGTCGCTTGCAAGGTCGAACCGACAACCCACTTGATGAAGTCGGTTTTGCGCAAGCGGAAGCAGTTGCGAGGTATCTTGCACCCGAACTGCTGTCTGACACATTGATTGTGTGCAGTCCATTATTGCGAGCACGCCAGACTGCAACCGCGATCGCCGAAATTGTCGGTGCGTCCCTAGAAATCGATGAACGTTGGATCGAACTTGACTACGGCGCCTACGAAGGTTTGCGTCAATCGGAAGTTCCGTCCAACGTGTGGCGTGAGTGGAGGAGCGATAGCGACTTTGCGGCCCCTCAGGGGGAGTCGCTGAATCAGGTTCAGGAACGGGTGAGCCAAGCGTGCGATGAATTGACTCAACGCCTGAATGGTCGAGCCGCAGTCGTCGTGTCGCATGTATCTCCCATCAAATCGGCCGTCGCCTGGGCCTTAGGGGTTGACGTGTCGGTTGGTTGGAGGACGCAATTGGTGACGGCATCAATCACTCGGATCTCGGTCTCGGCTAATGGCGCCGCATTGACCTCGTTTAACGAAGTTGCCCGGTAGCCGCCACTGATATTTCGGCGTCGTGTCCAAAACTTAGGGTGTCCCCGATGCGACCAATATGTGACCCGTTGGTAACTTTCGCTACGCTTATACAGTCCGCACATCACGTGCCTTAACGAGGGAGAATCCCATGCCCGAAGCAGTCATTGTTGCTACCGCCCGCAGCCCGATCGGCCGAGCCAATAAGGGTTCATTGGTGTCATTGCGCACCGATGAAATGGCCGCCCAGATTGTTAGCGCTTTGATGGCCAAGGTTCCATCAGTCAAGGGTTCTGACATTGAAGATCTCATCATTGGTGTGGGTCAACCCGCCGGTGAAGCAGGTTTCAACTTGGGCCGTATGGTCGCCTTGTTGGCTGGTATCCCCGAAGCACCTGGCGTCGTTGTGAACCGTTACTGTTCATCATCGTTGCAGACCATTCGTATGGCTGCTCACGCGATCAAGGCCGGCGAAGGTGATTGTTTCATCGCTGCTGGTGTTGAGGCCGTTAGTCGCTATCAGTTCGGCGCTGCCGACACTGCGCCGAACCCCATCTTCAAGGGACCAGGCGAGCGCACCAAGTTGCGTTCAGCCGGTGGTCAGCCCGTATGGACCCCACAAGATGGTCTTGCCGATGCTTACATCGCGATGGGTCAGACTGCAGAAAACGTCCGTGAAGTTGAAGGCGTGAGCCGCGAAGATATGGACTGGTTTGCCAAGCGCAGTCAGGACTTGGCTAGTGCCAACGTGTCGAATGGTTTCTTTGATGCCGAAATCTCGCCGTTGACTCTTGAAGACGGAACCGTTGTGAGCAAGGACGATTGCCCGCGCGAAGGAACAACGCTTGAGGGTCTTGCTGGCTTGAAGCCCGCATTCCGTCCCGATGGTCAAGTCACCGCCGGTAATGCGTGCCCGTTGAACGATGGTGCTGCTGCTGTCATGGTGATGAGCGATACCAAGGCCAAGGCTTTGGGACTCACCCCACTTGCACGTTTCGTGTCGAGCGGTGTGTCATCGTTGAACCCCGAAATTATGGGACTCGGACCCGTCGAAGCTTGTCGACAGGCGATGAAGCGTGCCGGCATGAGCATTAATGACATCGACTTGGTTGAAATCAATGAAGCATTCGCCGCACAGGTTTTGCCGTCGGCGAAGCACCTCGGTATTTCAATGGACAAGTTGAACGTCAATGGTGGAGCAATTGCTCTTGGTCACCCATTCGGTATGACCGGTGCCCGCATCATGACCACCTTGATTCACGGCTTGCAGGTCAGCAACAAGAACGTTGGTATGGAGACCATGTGTGTCGGTGGCGGCCAGGGCTTGTCGATGATCATCGAGCGCATGAGCTGAACTAAAAACAACAACTCTGTTGTCGTTTTGATGCCGGTGAGTGCCAGTTGAGGCGCTCACCGGCATTTGTATTATGCGGGTTGTGCCGCGGGGAGTTTGCGAGCGAGTACTTGAGCGACTGAGCCCATGAGTAACACACATGCTCCGGCAATTGTGAACAAAGTCGGTGCTGAGACTTGTCCGTAGCCCCAGGTTGCCAAGACTGCGACAACGGCAGCCAACAGTTGATTGCACGCGCCGGCGAGACCCTGAGCGGCACTAGCGCGACCCTCAGGCGCCCCTTCGGCCAGTAGGCCTTGACCTGCTGGCGCTCCAGCAGCCTGAGCACATGATTCGATCATGCCGAGCAAAATTGGAATGAGGGGAACGGTAAACCATCCATACAGCGCAGTGAGTGGGGCGACGAACAGCATCGCGATGAATGACACCTTGACTTTGCCACGACGGTCAGCGAGTCGACCACCAAATCGTGACAGAACAATAAACGGCAATGCATAGGCCGCAAGGCTAAGCCCGACCACAATGTCGGATGCACCAATATCGGTGAGGAAACGATCCCACAATGCGTCGTACATGCCAACGGGTAGAGCAATTGATGAGAGCATCAAAATTGGTACCAGAACTGATCGCTGCTTTAAGAGTCCGAATGCGAGTCCCTGTCGATTCGCCGAGTAGGGCAAAGTTGGCAAGTGTTGGGTGCTGACAATCAACAACGAAATCATTGCCGCAATCGAAAAGATGATGAACGGCCAACGCAGGCCCAGTGGTCCGACTAGAAATCCTCCGATCACTGGACCAGTGACGAACCCAGCAAGAGCCGCTCCACCCATTGCTCCAAGTCGTTCAGAAACACCTTCTTCATCTAGTGATGCAATCAGAGAGCGCGCCGGTGGCAGGAAGAGTCCACTCGCTGCACCAGACACGAGTCGCGCCAAAATAAAAATAACAAGCGTTGATCCGCTCGCAAAGAGGGCGTTACCAAGAACGGCCAAAGTAGTGCCAATAATCAACAGTCGTTTTGCATGACCTCGGTCGGCATAGGGAGCAATCAGAATTTGCACGACAAACGATGCCATGAACCCGGCGGCGGCAATCAGTCCGAGGCCAATGTCAGAGAAATTGAATTCATCTTGCAAGTTGGCCATCAGAGCAAAGATGACACTTCCGCCTGCCTCCATTGCAAACACTGCACCAAGCAATACTCGTTCGGTTTTGCGAATGCTGGTCATAAAGAAGGTTTGCTGGTATGAGAGTGGTTAAGCGTGGTTCGTAATTGCACGAATGACTGCATCGCTCAGGCTAGGCCATGCAACGAGTGCTTCAGTCGACCATTCATCAAAGTTGCGATTGGTTAATGCAATCACACCAACGTCAATACTTTTATCAATCCACATCATTGTTCCGGATCCGCCAAAATGTCCAAAAGTTTGTGGTGAATTGAGTGAACCCGTCCAGTGAGGTTTTTTGTGATCTCGAATTTCAATTCCGAGTCCCCAAGGATTCGGTTTATATGAACCAAGACCAGGGATGACCCCACCGAGTTCGGGATATTGAATTGTGGTGGCTTCATGCGCCGTGGCCGAACTAATCAATGTGGGATGCATGAGTTCCCTCATGAATAGTGACATGTCATTAACTGTGCTGAGAACTGCGTACGCGGGCGACGCTTTGAGAGACGTATCACTCATAGCAAGTGGTTCAAAGATCGCTTCGTTCATGTAGTCGCCAAACATCATCCCAGTGCGTTCGGCGACATGACTCGCGGCCATTTCAATTCCGGTATTTGAATAGATGCGCCGTTTCCCAACACCCATGATGGGATTCGACGTATCAAACCCGTATCCGGCGGCATGAGCAAGGCAGTGTCGCAGAGTTGAACCTGGGGGACCCACCGCATCATCAAGTGATACTGAGCCTTCTTCAACTGCAATCAAACACGTCCAACTGGTGATGACTTTCGAAATTGAAGCTAAGCGAAAGACGCGATGGGTTTCGCCATGTGTCGCAATGACTGTACCGTGATGTACGACCGCAGTCGCCGCATGCGGTACTGGCCACTCGTCAACGCTTGCGAGAATTGAAGTCAGTGATGAATCAGGCAAAGCCAGCAGAGCGAATGAGTTCAGCGACACCGAATGCCAAGTCAAGACCTTGACGAGCATTCAAGCGGGGGTCACAAACCGTTTGGTAACGCATATCAAGGTCGGAATCGGTGAGATCGTCGGCGCCGCCGAGACATTCAGTCACATTGTCGCCCGTGAGTTCGACGTGAATTCCGCCCGGCCATGTACCTTCGGCGCGGTGGGCTGCGACAAAGCCGGTAATTTCGCGAATGATCTCATCAAAGTGACGGGTCTTGCGACCACCCACTGATGTGAAGGTGTTTCCGTGCATCGGGTCGCAGGCCCACACGACCGGGTGACCACTTTCGCGAACTGCACGAAGTAATGGACGGAGCGAATCTTCGACCTTGTCGGCGCCCATGCGACTGATCAAGGTCAGGCGACCAGGAATCTGTGCAGGGTTGAGTTTTTGGCACAGTTCAAGAATGAAGTCAACAGTTGTCGACGGACCGATCTTGCAACCAATGGGGTTGCCGACGCCACGCAAGAATTCAATATGAGCACCATCAAGTTGACGAGTGCGCTCACCAATCCACAACATGTGCGCCGAGCAGTCGTACCAAACACCCGTTAGAGAATCTTGACGTGTGAGAGCTTCTTCGTATCCAAGCAGTAGTGCTTCATGGCTCGTGTAGACATCGGCTTCATGAAGTGCTGCAGTATTTTCGGTGTCAACGCCACAGGCACGCATGAAACGCAATGCACGCTCAATATCGGATGCGACTTGCTCGTAACGCTGACCTTCGGGGCTTGAACCAACGAACTCTTGAGTCCAGGCATGTACGCGTGACAAGTCGGCGAATCCACCCTTGACAAAAGCGCGCAACAAGTTCAGCGTTGCTGCCGACTGGTGATAAGCCTGCACGAGGCGATCGGGGTCGGGGATGCGTGCTTCAGATGTTGGCGCCGGATCATTGACGATGTGTCCACGGAATGACGGAATTTCTAGGTCGCCGATTTTTTCCATGTCCGCACTACGAGGCTTGGCGAACTGTCCAGCGATACGACCGACTTTGATCGTAGGAACTCCAAGGCTGTAGGTCAGTACAACTGCCATCTGCAAAATGACGCGCAGTTTTTCACGAATGTTGTTGGCCGAGAACTCATCGAAACTTTCGGCGCAGTCGCCAGCCTGCAACAAGAACGCATTGCCGGCACACACCTGACCGAGAGCATTTTGTAATGAGCGTGCTTCGCCAGCAAACACCAACGGGGGATAGGACGCAATCTGTTTCAGCGAGCGATCGACCGCGCTCTGATCGGGCCACTTTGGCTGTTGAACGGCAGGGAATGACTGCCATGATGATGGGGTCCAAGTATTGGCCATAAAAAAAGCCTAACGACCCGAGGGCCAAAGCCATCGGGTCGTTTTCACTGGGGTCTAGCCCCGCTGAACTATGGGTGAATAAAAGATCAGTAGGCGAAGATGTCTTCGGCTTCTTCTTTGAGGCCGGTGACTGCACGTGAGACCAAGCGACGAGCTGCTTCGGCAGTGACGCCAAGCTTTTCGCCCACTTCGCGGAAGCTCTTGCGCTCACCATCGATGAGTCCAAAGCGGGCTTCAACGGCGTATCGAGCACGAGCGTCAAGGGTGTCGAGCAACTTGTTGAGTTGATCAGTTTCGCCCTGAGCGATGATGTGGTCTTCAGGAGTGGGGTCGCCATTGGCCATCAAGTCACCAAGGGTTGCGTCGCCGTCGTCGCCGATGGTCTTGTCAAGTGAGACCGGGGTGGTGAGGCGATGCAGTTCAGCATTTGACAAGTCGAGGGTTTCGCCGTCGCCGCTGGCCTGACGCAAAGCGGCACGCAAACTTGCCGAACGATCGCCGGGAATACGAATGAGGCTGGCCTTCTGGTCAAGTGCACGACCGATGGCTTGACGAATCCAGAACGTTGCGTATGTCGAGAACTTGAAGCCACGGCGCCAGTCGAATTTGTCAACAGCGTGCTCGAGACCGAGGTTTCCTTCTTGAATGAGGTCAAGAAGATCCATGCCCTGGGGCAGTGGGTACCGGCGGGCAATTGAGACAACCAAACGAAGGTTTGCGCGGATGAAGCGGTCTTTAGCCCTGGCCGCTTCGCGAATGTCACGCTTCACAGCGACTGTCTTGTCACCAGCAGCTGATTTGGATGCGGCCTCGCGACCTTTTTCGATGGCGCGTGACAAAACGCGTTCGTCTTCGGCGGTCAACAATGGAACCTTGCCGATGTCGTTGAGGTAGATACCGATGGAATC
>ERZ888423.2625-NODE-2625-length-13053-cov-15.738960_pt1 | contig 13053 bp, 9 predicted proteins | sample MGYA00520523_ERZ888423 | MGnify/ENA primary metagenome ERZ888423 (study PRJEB32303, sample SAMEA104408611) | aquatic metagenome | biome: Brackish water; feature: Pelagic; material: water | place: Baltic Sea | collected 2014-06-08T10:24:00 | depth 30,27 m ...
AAACCGTTTATCTCACCTGAGTTTATCATTATGCTGAGGGCTCCTGCATCTATTGCTGCTTTAAATGACGGTAAAAAATATTCCCGCATCATGCGCTCATCCATATATACGGCAGTTCTGTCTTTGCCCGTATATGGCATACTGTATCCCAAAAAATGTTTTAAACAAGCAGAAACTTTTTCTGGATCACCAGCATTCTCTCCTTGATATCCTTTTATAGCAGCAAGTCCCATTGTTTTACACATGTACACATCCTCTCCGTAGGTTTCAAAAACCCGGCTCCAAAGTGGCTGACGCGCTACATCCAATACAGGTGAAAAATTCCAAGGAATACCACAAGCTCTGGTTTCGTATGCTGTAATACTGGCTCCTTGCTCTACAAGCTCTGTATTAAATGTAGCCGCTTGAGCGAGAGGCTGGGGAAACAACGTACCATTCAATAAATAATTAGCCCCATGTATAGCATCTATACCATACAACACAGGAATTTTAGCTTTGGTTTCTGTAAGTGCAATTCGTTGTATCTCGGACACAATTTGATTCCAATATTCTTTGCTATATGCGTGTCCTCCCACATTTAATATAGATCCAACCCCATATTCCACTAAGGCTTTTCTCAGCTTAACAGAATCCAATTCATTGGGCTCTTTCAAATTATATACCTCACCTACAGAAATCATGTCTAGATTTAGCTGAGTCATTTGGCCTACTTTTTCTTTGAGTGAAAGAGTAGCAAGTGTTCTGGACACCTTAGCTTCTAATTCGGTTTCTGAGCTGCTCGTGCTTATGCTTTTTTGGCAAGCCATTCCTAATAAGAGGATGGATAAAAGACCTATTTTATTCATGCTGTTTTTCAAATTTATATTGTAACTTTTTGATATGCGGAGGAGATGTTTAGAGTTCAAATGCAAAACCTTCATTTCGAAGTGCACGATACCTACCCTCATCAAACTTATATAATTTAGCAGGTCGATGCCATACATTTTCTTGTACTTCATCCAATGCTATAAGCAAATTCATAGCTAAAATTTTCTTTCTAAAATTAGGCTTATCAAACTTATAACCCAATAATGCTTCGTACAATTCTTGTAATTCTGACAGTGTAAACTTTAGAGGTAACAATTCGAAACCAACTGGTCTATATCGAACGCGATGCTGAAGAGTTTTAATTCCTTTTTCTAAAATATTTCTATGGTCAAAAGCTAGTTCTGGCAACTCGCGAATATCGAACCATTGGATAGATTTAGCCCATGAAGAGGCAACGGGGTGGTAATTAGTGGTTTTCACCAAAGAGTAATACCCTACGGTAGCTACCCTGCCGGCAGGGTGTCTATCTACAGAGCCGAACGTATAAAACTGCTCCATAAATATATCCTTTAAACCCGTTAACTTATTCAGTACAGAATTGGCCGCAAACTCTAAGTCTTCATTTGGACTTACTAAGTCTCCAGGAAGTGCCCAGCTATCCTTGTAAGGATCTGCATTACGTTCTATGAGAAGAACCCGAACTTGACCTTCTTGATATCCAAAAACAACACAGTCCACAGAAAGTCCAAATTGGAACACATCGTTAAATGGAACATTATTTTCAGATATAAAATACTTGTTGGGTTGACTCATTCAGGGTGCTATATTAGTTAATTTGAGACGAAATTAAATGAAAAATTTACTTATAGTATTTTTTACTTTAAGTTTTTTTATGTTCTTTTGGAACATCATAACATAATAATAACATGAAAAAAATCATTACTTTAATTCTAACAGCACTCACTTTTGTGGGTTACGCTCAGGATCCTACCACTTCGGCAGGAACTCCTTCTCAAGCTTCTACGGATGTGATTTCTATTTTTAGCGACTCTTACACTGATGTCTCTGGTACAGATTTTTATCCAAATTGGGGTCAATCTACGCAGTATGCTGCATTTACCTTAGGCTCAGATAACATGATTAAGTACTCTAACTTAAACTATCAAGGTATTAATTTTGGTTCTGCTCAAGATGCAAGTGCAAAAGGGTATCTACACATGGACATTTGGACTGCAACTTCATTTGATTTAGACATATTTTGCATAAGTCAAACTCCTCAAAACGAGAAAAAAGTTACTAAAACTTTAGTAGCAAATCAGTGGAATAGCATTGATATCGACTTAGCAGATTACATCTCTCAAGGTCTTTCTGTGGCTAGTCTTTACCAATTCAAATTTGACGATTTGGGTAGAACTGGTAGCACCATCTTTTTAGATAATGTATATTTCTATGGTTCACCGGCAGCTACTGAGCCAAGCGTTGCTGATGCTACTCCTACTTATGCTGCTGATGACGTTATTTCTTTATTTAGTGACGCATATACTAACGTAAACGTAGATACTTGGAGAACAGGATGGTCTTCTGTAACCCTAGACGCTTTTGATATTAGTGGAGATAACATCAAAAAATACAGCAGCTTAGACTTCGTTGGAGTTGAGGCAACTGGAGCAAATTCAATAGACGCAAGCACTATGGAGCATTTCAATCTAAGTGTATGGACTCCTGACGCAACTATATTTAGAGTAAAATTAGTTGACTTTGGAGCTGATAACGCTTTTGGAGGCGGTGATGACAAAGAGCACGAACTTGTTTTTGAAGCTCCTGCTCAAAACAATTGGATTAATTATCACTTGGCTTTAGCTGATTTCACAAATCTTACAACGAAATCAAACATCTCTCAAATTATTTTTTCAGCTACCCCTGCAGGAAGCGCTACGGCTTTTATAGATAACGTTTTCTTCAGCAAAGAAGCGGTCACTCCTACTCCTACAGTTGCAGCAGCAGATCCTACAGATTTACAAGCTAATGTAATCTCATTATTTAGTAACGTATACACAGACGTAACCGTTGATACTTGGAGAACATCTTGGTCTTCAGCAGACTTAGAAGAAATCCAAGTTGCAGGAAATGATGTAAAAAAATACGGCAAACTTGACTTTGTTGGAATCGAAACTGTTGGTGCTAATTCTATAGACGCTAGCGGTATGACTCACTTTACATTTGATGCTTGGACTCCAGATGCTACCACTTACAGAATTAAGTTAGTAGATTTTGGTGCGGACAATGCATACGGTGGCGGAGATGACAAAGAGCACGAAATTGCCTTTGAAAATCAAGCAACTGCTACTTGGAACAATCATAAAATTGCGCTTAGTGACTTCACTGCTTTAACCTCAACATCAAACATTTCTCAGCTAATTTTCTCTGCTCTTCCAGTAGGTGGCGCAACACTTTATATAGACAACGTTTATTTCAGCAAACCAGATAATGGAAGCGTTAAAGAAATAGCTTTCAGCAACTTTGAGGTTTATCCAAATCCAGCTGCTGAATTTGTAAAACTTGAGGCAGTTGCCAATTTAGGAGTAATAACCAGCTACACTATACAAGGTATTAATGGTCAAACTATTACTTCTAGAGTACTTAACACTTCAGTAGTTTCAGAAGTAATTAATACTTCTAGCCTTGAAGCGGGTATATACTTTTTACAAGTAGCTACAGAGCAAGGAACATACACGCATAAATTAATTATTCAATAATCACTTTCATTTAAATATTTTCACAAGGGGTTCCAGTTAACTGAAACCCCTTTTTTTTTAACAAACAAACCATGAAAAAGAACATACTTACACTAACTGCATTATTAGGTTTTACTACCATTTATGCACAAAAGGTTCCTATTACGTTTGAACCCAACGAAAACGGGGCTGATTGGACATGGACTGTCTTTGAAAACGATGATAATCCAGCATTAGAAATTGTAGAAAATCCATCCCAAACTGGTATTAATACCAGTAATACAGTAGCCAAATTAACCGCAAGAGTATCAGGTGCGCCTTGGGTAGGATGCGAGTCAAAACATGGAAGTGATATTGGGACTTTTCAGTTAACCGCTGCAACATCTACTATCACTATAATGGTATATAAAACAGTAATTAGTGCCGTAGGAATAAAATTAGTTACCAGCAGCAGCGCCGCTCTTCCGGAGGTAAAGGTAGCTAATACTAAAATTAATGAATGGGAAGAACTGACCTTTGATTTCTCAGGTCAAACAACCATGGTGTACGACCAAATTGTCATTTTCCCAGACTTTAGAAGCAGAGGAGAAGAAACGGTTTCATATTTTGACAATCTTACCATGGGTAACAAAACCATTGGTATAAGAGAGCAAAAAATGGTTAATGTTCAAATTTTTCCAAATCCAGCTCACGACTTTATTCAGATAAAACTAAATACACCGTCTCAAGAAACCACAGAAGTAACTATAATAAATGCGCTTGGTAAAGTAGTGAAAACCGAATATATAAATTCAGTGAATAGTAACAAACAAATTAGTACTAGTGATTTATCACGAGGAGTCTACTTTGTAAAAATAAAGAATGCCAACAGTACACTAAGCGAGCAAGTTATTTTGCATTAGTCAAAATATAAAGCGGGCGAGTATATTTGCCTACTATGCTTACTAAGACTTACGGCAGTGCCGTATATGGAATCTCTGCCCAACTCATTACTGTAGAAGTAGATGTGGGTCAAGGTGCAAAAACACAAATCATCGGACTGCCCGATAATGCAGTAAAAGAAAGTCAACCAAGGGTAAACGCCGCGATGAAAAATTGCGGCTTCACCTACCCACGTAAAGGCGTAGTGATAAATATGGCACCCGCAGATATTCGCAAAGAAGGTTCTGCTTATGACCTCACAATCGCCATTTGTGTGATGGCCGCGGGAGAATTAATAACAACAGACATGCTGGAAGAAACTGTCATCATGGGTGAATTGAGTCTAGATGGTAGTATTTTGCCCATAAAAGGAGCTCTCCCTATTGCTATTCAAGCACATAAAGATGGTTACAAAAAACTGATAGTCCCCAAAGAAAACGCACGAGAAGCCGCTATCGTAAAAGACCTTGAGGTATATGGTCTCGAGAACTTAAATGACGTTGTGGACTTGTTAGAAGGCACAAAAGAATTCGAACGTACTATAGTAAATCCAAGAGATGATTTTGCAGAAGGGTTAACCAAACTCGTTTTTGATTTTAGCGACGTTAAAGGCCAAGAAAACATCAAGCGGGCTATGGAAATAGCTGCAGCAGGAGGTCACAATATCATACTTATAGGTCCTCCCGGAGCTGGTAAAACGATGTTGGCTAAAAGACTAAATACCATTCTTCCACCTATGAACCTGCATGAAGCCCTTGAAACCACCAAGATACACTCTGTAGCTGGCAGATTAGGAAATAATGCCACACTTATGGCACAACGGCCATTTCGAAGTCCGCACCATACCATAAGCGATGTAGCATTGGTGGGCGGCGGTAATCACCCGCAACCAGGCGAGATAAGCTTAGCGCACAACGGCGTTCTTTTTTTAGATGAGCTACCTGAATTTAAACGAACCGTTTTAGAAGTCCTTCGTCAGCCGTTAGAAGATAGAATAGTAACAATTTCTAGGGCTAAATTTTCGGTCGATTATCCGTGTTCTATGATGCTAGTGGCAAGCATGAATCCATGCCCCTGTGGTTATTTTAACCACCCCGAAAAAGACTGCGTGTGTGCACCAGGCGTAGTGCAAAAATACCTAAGTAAGATAAGTGGACCGCTACTAGACCGGATAGATATTCATATAGAAGTTACGCCGGTTAAGTTTGATGAACTAAGCCAACAAAACGGTAACGAAGAGAAAAGTGACACCATACGCCAACGCGTAATTAACGCTCGTGAATTACAACACAAACGCTTTGAAGAGTTGCCATTATATAGCAATGCACAAATGGAGAGTAATCTGATACGGCAGTTCTGCGAGATAGACTATAAAGGATCGCTGCTACTTAAAAATGCCATGAACAAACTCAACCTTTCTGCAAGAGCATACGATAGAATACTGAAAGTAAGCCGAACTATAGCAGACCTTTCAGGCAGTGAAACTATAGAAATGGAACACCTTGCCGAAGCTATTCATTACAGAAGCCTAGATAGAGAAAATTGGGGCGCTTAAAGGATATTAAGCCTTCTTTTATATATGCATTGATTGGTTTGCTTGTAATTACATTTCGGCTACTACCTTTGCCTCAATGCAATTAATCACATCTCACATCTGTATGGTGAAAGACATAGGTGTTCACGGTAATCTTTTTGGCGGCATTATGATGGCTTGGATTGATGAGGCTGCCAGCGCTATGGCGGTTAGCGTATGTCACACTCCTAATATGGTTACCGTAAAAGTAGACGAGCTTGTATTTAAAAAGAAAGTAAAGGAAGGTTTTGTCATACGTATTTATGGAGAAGTAGAACGTATGGGAAACACATCTGTGACTTTCAAAATAGAAGCACGAAAAGTGAGTGTTTACACCGGAGAAGAAGACGTTGTAGTGACTACAAACACTACTTTTGTGCGTATAGATGAGGAAGGCAAACCTACCCCTATACCTACCATTGTAAAAGAAAGATATAGAAAACCATAGAGGTTATCATTATTATAATGGAGCATTAATCGCACATAATTCTCCGTTGCTCAATTCATTTTGAGTATTGGTTCAATCTAGATATTCAAAGAAATATACGAGTTCGTTTATAGTTTATCACTAAAGGTAAATAATATGCGAGCCAAGACCAATGTTAAAAGACCAGACAGAGTCATTCTATTCGAAATCGGAATAATTCTAGCACTTCTACTTGTAAACTATGTTATGGAAATTCAGTACAAGACTCAGTTTATAGCACAACCAACAAGTACCACTATATTTAACGATAAAGCTTACATCTATAATGCGGAGACCGATGCCCTGCCATTAAACCAAGAAATATCCAAAAAAGAGCCTGAAACTGTTAAAGCAATTTACTTTGACCCGACGGCATATATCATTCCCGTTGCCGACATTTTTAAAAATGTAGAAACAACCTTAACCCGTACATCTTTCCCAATATTGGCAAAAAAAAGTCTGCCTAGCCTACCCACTTTGATAGATACAATGGCCAATAATATAAACACATGGGCCCAAATTATGCCACAATTTCCTGGTGGCGAAGAAGAGCTCTATAAATACATAACTAGTAATTTTGAAATACCTGAGAGATTGTATGATGTCGCTAGCCAAGTAGAGCTAGTGGTGCAATTTGTAGTTACTCATAAAGGCCAAGTCACCGATGTAAAGGTCATTAAATGCTCGCATCCTAACATGGGTGCCGAACGAGAAGCCAGACGTTTATATGCTAAAATGCCTCTCTGGCAACCTGGCAAAAATGGCGAAGACCCAACTAATGTAAGACTAATACAACCCGTCAAATTAAAACTATACCATTAGTTTGGCACACCGTTAGCAATACGAATAACTTATTCGGTTAGTTAGTTTTTTCATAAACGTAAGTAGTTTTTAAAGGAGTCGAAAGGCTCCTTTTTTTGATATAAAACTAGTATATCAGGAGCCTCTACATTTTTAATGCTAAGTATCTATTCCTCATTTATGTCAAATAATTTCCGCTTCTAAACCTGTTAACTCCGTTTATCAATTTTCAAAATTAAATCCAACCTTTTAAGTGTTATTTTTACCATATGATCAGTCCGTTACATTTCAATCGTTTGGCTTTTGCACTACTACTAACTGTGCTTACTACCGTAATTTCGTTTGCCGACGGGGATGATGACAGAGATAAGAATGGAAAACCAATTAAAAATCAGAGCAGTAAGGCGGATAGCAGTCAATTTATAAATGATAATATAGACTTACAGGAACAAGACGACACCTTAGTTTTTGAAGATTGGGATAGCTCAGACGGAGATGCTGGAGTAAGCTCTATTTATGTTGACTTAAGTAATAAGCCTACTAAACTATCGTCTAATTCTACCGAAATACTGTTAGATAATGTGCTCTCAAGACTTACTGACCAATTTACTCCACTAAAAAACGAGTATACCGTAGATTTTACACTTTACCCGAATCCAACCGTAAATGAATTACACCTGAAGACCGCAAACATTCCAAAATCGTTAATAATTATAGACCTTACCGGAAAGCAGCATATCTTATCTTCGTACAATGATGTAATTGATGTATCACTTCTAACCCCAGCCACATATTGTATACAGTTGATATACCCTGATCACATTGAGTCACAAAAGTTTATTATAAAATAAACCCATTTGTTTAACCTTTTAACCACATAAAATCATGTTGCGCGCAGTAATTATCGATGATGAACGAAAAAGTAGAGAGAACTTGGAGCTATTGTTACAATCATTTGTAGAAAATATAGAAATAGTAGGAATGGCCGATGGTGTTACGACAGGTATTAATGCTATTGACGAGCACAATCCTGACTTGATATTTTTAGACATTCACCTAGCAAATGGCGATGGCTTTGAAGTGTTAGAATCACTGAAAAATCAAAATCAAAATGTAATATTTGTCACTGGACATGAAGAGCATGCTGTAAAAGCGTTTAGATCTGACGCCGTTGACTACCTTCTAAAACCTGTATGTATCGAACATTTACAAAATGCAGTAGAGCGTGTTAGGCTGCGCACTAAAAATGCTAAAGATTGGAAATCTGAATTGAAACCTCAAATTTCACTTTCAACCAACAAAGGATTACAATTTATAAAAACAGCCGATATCGTATATTGTAAGGGTGACGGTGCATACACCTACTTTTATTTAAAAAATGGCGTGCGAATCACTACCTCTAAAAACTTAAAGGAATATGAAAATAAATTAAAGGATTTTAATTTTTTTAGAAGTCATAAATCCTTTCTCCTAAACTTGGCTGAAATAAAAACGTACATTCGTGGCGATGGCAGTCATGCAGTTATGTCTAATGGGGATAGCGTAGGTGTTTCTAAAAGACGTAAAGACATGTTTTTGTCTGCCTTAGGCGGTGCGTAGTCCCTTTAAATTACATATAATATTTGTATTTACACTTATTTACCACACGATCTATAGTGATGGGCAAGGAATCTTGCGCTTTCAAAATTTAACGGTAAACGAAGGCCTTTCTATGGGCAGTATTACTGGTTTTGAAAAAGACTCTAAAGGCTTTATATGGATGGGTACTGCCGAAGGATTGCATAGATATGATGGTCAAAACTTTAAAATTTTCAAACATACAGAAAATGAACCTAACTCACTAAGTGATAGCTATGTAACATGTCTCGTTTCCTATCAAAAAAAATTATTTATAGGTAATAACATCGGAACTATTGATATACTCGATGAAGAAAATTACACCTTTAGTCATATCAATTTAAAGTCGGCTGATCCTAGTTTTGATAATGCCATTGAGCAGCTAATCATATATCAAGATCGAATTATTATTGATACTGACGGAGGTGGACTTTGGCAATTAGATACCAAGCTGGGAAAATTACGAAGATTAGAAATAAGGGCACTTCAAAATGACGAAGTAAATGACATGCGCGTAAATAACAAGCAATTACTTTTACTCACGGACACCAAAATTATTCAAACAAATCTATCCTCTAGCACTGTCCTTTTTGAAAACAACAAATTAGCTTTAACCTGCTTCTCACCGTATCAAAATCAAATATTACTAGGCACTACTAATGGATTATACACCGTCTCCAAATTCTATAAAAATATTCAAAAACTAAATCTTCCGCCTAAAAAAAGGAATTTAAGCAGCATTACATCCATAAGGGTAGATAAAGGAAGTGCTTGGATAGGGACCGCAGGCGGTTTACTAAACTATACAGATAGTCTATTCTCATTATACAGAACAAATACGCTAAGACCATTCTCTTTGGTAAATGACAATATAAGTGAGTTATACCTAGACAGTGACCATATTCTATGGATTGGAACTATAGCAGGAGTAAGTAAATACGCACCACAACTCAAGAAATTTGGACTACTTCAATATTTTGAATTGGAAGAGGAAATATATAATAATAACGTGTATTACACCTATCAAGATAAAGAAAATACCATATGGTTAGGCACGCTCTCCTCTGGACTTGTTAAGCTAGACAAGAACCACCGTATCGAAGCGGTATATCCAAAACTTATAGATGGTATTTTTGAGTCTTCATCAATTCGATGTATTTATGAAGATAGTAAGGGTAACTTTTGGCTAGGAACTGGTAAACAAGGAATTTTTTTATTTGATCGAAAAACAGGCAAAGCAAAAATGGTTGCCTGCAAAGAAAATGGCAAATTATCCTCCAATACCGTTAGAGATATCTTTGAAGATAGTAAAGGAAAACTCTGGTTTGCTCTCCAATCTGGCTTAGCGCTAAAAGATAGTATGCGGCATTCATTTACAGAATATAAAGCAGATCCAAAGCACAGAAACAACTCAATTTATCAAATAGAAGAAGATCCGCGAACCGGCAACCTAATACTGGCTAGTTTTAGAGGAGGATTACAAATTTTCAATCCTAGAACCAAACAATTTAAGGTGTACACCTCTCAAGCAGAAGACTATAACAGCTTGAGCAATAATAACTTAATGGCATTAGCTTGGGTAGGAAAAGACACCTTGCTTATTGGCACCTACGGTGGAGGATTAAATATTCTAAATCTTCGCACTTTAAAATTTGACCATATTTCTGAATCCAATGGGTTGGTAAATAATTCGGTATATGGTATTATTTACAATGGGAATGGCTCTGTGTGGTTATCTACGAATAATGGACTGGTAAACTATCATTTATATCAAAAGAAATTCATTAATTTTAAACCAGAACATTACCTCCAAAGCACAGAATTCAATGAAGGGGCGTTCTTAAAAACCAATACGGGTGAATTGCTCTTTGGTGGTGTGAATGGGCTAAATTACTTCAAACCTCGGAACATCGTTTTTGACACAACCAGGCGAGCTATTTATTTTACCGATATAAGAGGAACCTTTAGAGAAAAAAGTCCTTTGCGCGTTGAAATGAGTTTTTTATCTAGCAGGATAGAGATAGATTTTATGTCGCTCAACTATGCTAATCCACTAGGTATTCGATATTATTACAAGCTAGAAGGTTTTGACACTGAGTGGATTCCTGCAGGATTGCAAAACACTGCGATTTATCCAGGCTTAAGCCCTGGAACGTATACATTTCAGGTACTCGCCAAAGATGAATTTGAGAATTGGGAAACGTTCTCCGAAAAGTTAAACGTAGTAGTAGAAACGCCGCTGTGGCAAAAAGGGTGGTTTATCATGCTTGGACTTTTTCTGGTAGCAGGAATTATTTACGCTCTTTTCAGATATCGTACACGAGCGCTAGAACGCTCTTATAAGTTACAACTTATAGACTCAGAACTTACAGCTCTGAGAAGTCAAATGAATCCACATTTCATCTTTAATTCATTGAATAGCATTCAATACTATATCTTGAAAAAAGAGCCAAAAGAAGCTTATAAATACTTAAGTAAATTCGCTAGTTTAATGCGTAAAATACTGCAAAACAGTAGGCTAAAGTATATATCAGTAGCCGACGAACTAGAAGGACTTGAACTTTATTTGGAAATGGAGCAAATGCGTATGGATGGGAATCTTAACTATACGCTAAAAACACAAAATATAGATGACTTAGAACACACCAATATACCAACAATGCTGATACAACCATTTGCAGAAAACAGTATTATACATGGGTTACTGCCTAAAGAAGATAATCGAAATTTGGATATCCTTATATCACATGAAAAGTCTCATCTGCTATGTACCATAACAGATAATGGAATTGGAAGAGAGGCCTCTAGTATAGTGAACGCTAAAAGAAGCGGGAAACACACCTCTGAAGGCATGGCACTTACTCAAAAGAGATTGAAAATTTTAAGCGAGGGGAAAGGTGACTATGATGTAGTAATCGAAGATGTAAAAAACCCTGACGGAAGTAAAGGAACAACAGTAAAACTGATTGTTCCGATTATTACCTAAAAAGAGTAAATACAATCCAACTGCCCAAGTAGGCTAATCCTGTCATATAAACAAACTGAATTGCAGGCCACTTCCATGATTTTGTTTCCCTATAAACTACTGCAAGGGTACTCATGCATTGCATTGCAAAAGCGTAAAATACCATTAAAGAAAGTACAACCGCAATGCTATAAACAGGCTCTCCATTCGACAACGTATCTTTATTCATTTTATCGCGCAATTGATCGAAATTTTCTTCATCACCGATGCTATAAATGGTACTCATAGTCCCTACAAATACTTCTCTGGCAGCAAAGGAGGTTATCAGTGCGATTCCTATTTTCCAGTTGAAGCCCAAAGGTCTAATAGCCGGTTCTATCCCTTTTCCAAAATGGCCAGCATAGCTTTCTTCTAAATTTACAGACTCCTGTATGCTAAACCCACTTGTTCTATTGGGGCCGTAACTTGCTAAAAACCATAACACTATTGACACGAGTAAGATAACTTTCCCCGCCTCCGTAATAAAACTCAAGGACTTTTGCCAGCAGGTTAGCCATATATTTTTCCATCTAGGTACATGATATACGGGCAACTCCATAATAAAGTATGAGGGTATATCATGTTTTATTATCCATTTAAACACTAGCGCAGCAATTAATGCTGCCACTGTACCCAACACATACATGGCTAACATTACCAACGCTTGTAAGTTTATAAATCCTAGAATAAGTGTGCTTGGTATTGCCATGGAAATAAGCAAGGTATATACTGGCAATCTAGCTGAACAGCTCATAAGCGGTGTTACCATTATGGTAATCAAACGATCTTTCCAATTTTCAATATTTCGTGTACTCATTATGGCGGGTATAGCGCAAGCTGCACCACTAAGCAACGGCACAATAGATTTGCCACTTAGGCCTAGCCCGCGTAACATCTTGTCCATAATAAAACTGACCCGTGCCATATAACCAGTATCTTCTAGTAATCCCATAAAGAAAAAAAGTATGGCGATTTGAGGTACAAAAACCACAACACCTGCAATACCAGCCAGGAGTCCGTTAACCAGCAATCGTTTGAGCCAACCGTCAGGAAGGGTATTGGACAAAACCTCACTGAGCATTGAAAAGCCGCCTTCTATCCAATCCATAGGGTAAGACGCCAACGTAAA
>ERZ888423.2626-NODE-2626-length-13051-cov-11.449523_pt1 | contig 13051 bp, 8 predicted proteins | sample MGYA00520523_ERZ888423 | MGnify/ENA primary metagenome ERZ888423 (study PRJEB32303, sample SAMEA104408611) | aquatic metagenome | biome: Brackish water; feature: Pelagic; material: water | place: Baltic Sea | collected 2014-06-08T10:24:00 | depth 30,27 m ...
TCCTAGCCAAATTAATTCCAAAAGCGGTTAATGCAACGCTAAACAATCCAATACCTACTTTTTGCTGATTCGTAGATTTAATTATTAAGAGCAATATATAATATCTAATTAATTAACATTTTTAAACTTCATTAATTAATGAAGTTTAGTTATAATCTTGTCTATAAAATGTTTTTTAATCGCTTATAGTTTATAAGCAATTTATAATTCATTAAGAAACTACAAAATCAACTAACAACAAAAAAAATAGATTCTGATGAAGGACTTCATATTCAAAACTCTGGATATTAGGAACTTCTTTAACTATAAAAATTTACCATTTATTTTAAGTTTAGTTAATTGTTAGTTAAAAGCACGGGGGTTGTTTCCCGTGCTTTTTTTATATTATTAAATCATTACTACTAATATCAACTTCACACCCCGTACTAAACATTTAACATAGTTTATATAGAAAACTAAGGGATCGTGGCGGTAGACTACAGCTATAAGCTTACCCTAGGGAGTAATACAAACCTGTACCTAGGAATAAAAGCAGGAGCGGTATATAATAATTTAGATGCTACTGGCTTAGATAGAATTACACAAGAAAGTAATGCCAATCTAAACAGTATTTAAAACTACATGAACCCGCTTATAGACATTGGATTACTATTAAAAGGGGAGAAATACTTTATAGGACTCTCTACCACAGCTACAGACAAGCCACATTTATATACTACCTCTGGCTTTTATTTAAAGCTGAACAAGACCATTACACTAAGCCCTTATATGCTGTACAGAATGATGGCAGATGCGCCCAACCAGCTTACGGCTATAACCAAGCTCACTTTAAAAGACAAACTAAGTCTAGGGGTAGGCGTGAGTAACAATGACTACATCTCTACAATGATTCAATTTAAAATGAATCAAATAGATCTAGGCTTTGGCTATGAGATAGGACAAAGGACATCAGCCACAGCGCTCAGAGCCAATACGAGCGAAATGATGCTTAGGTATAGGTTTTATATAAATATCACGATAAACCTCAAAAAAGAAAACCGTTTCTATAAAAGCCACCCAACCCTACACCTCAAGCATACTAAACAAAACAGACATGTCTACTTTGACTATCTTGTTGAGGTTCATTGTTTTATGCGAGTATTTCTTGGTGCATTCATACTAATCAATTATATTTTAGAATTACAAAATAAAAGTTAAAAAGGTAAAATATATTTTCTTTCTTCTGATTCTTAGATTTAATTATAAAAGCAACACATATTAAATTATTTAATGAATTTTAGTTATAATTTGATTGAAAAAAATCTTTTTCATTAAAATTACCATAATCTTGTCTATAAAATCTTTTTTAATTGCTTAATATTAATTAAGAGCAAGTCGTAATTATAAAATCTCTAAAATTATAATTCATGCAGATAAAACAAAATCAACCAACAACAAAAAAATCAGATTCTGATGGAGATGTAGAGATTAAAACTTCAAAAACAATTTCTAATAATCTAAAAGTAGTTAAAGAGTTGGAATCAACCATGTGGGTAGACTTAAAAAAAGGAAATAAGATCGCTTTAGGTAAACTGTATGATATATATATTGATTCCTTATTCGCTTTTGGTATTCAAAACTCTCAAGACAGGAGTTTTGTCATGGATTGTATTCACGATTTGTTCTTAGACTTATATAAATACAGATCAACTATAAAAATAACAGATAATTCTAAAAACTACCTGTTTAAGTCTTTAAAACGGAAAATTAATAAAAGGTATTTGAGAAAAACCTCTCCAAAGTCAGAAGAGTTTATTATTTATAAAAATAAAATATTTAAAAATCATACAAGTTCTTGTGAAGATGATATGATTGTTAATGAGTGGGAATTAGAAAAAACAGCAGCTTTGGAAAAAGCAATGAGTACATTAACATCTAAACAGAGAGAATTTCTGTTTTTGAGGTTTACTCAAGAAAAAACATACGAGGAAATTTCGTTTATCATGGGTGTTTCTATTCAATCTGCAAGAACTAATATATACAGGGCTATTAAATCTTTAAGACACAACAAGCTTAAATATAAGTATCCAAAACAAAAAAGATAAATACTGTCTATATATCGTATTTGTTTTACTTTAAAATATAGTTGATACAAAATAAGATTCAATTAATAAATTTAATTTAGGTTTTTTAACAACCTTAAATATGAAACAAAATAAAACTTATAAAGTGAAATTCTTGCCAATAGCAAAATTAGAAAAAGAAGAATTAAAAAACAGAGTTTTTAATTCTATACATAAATCCAATACTAGAAAAAGACAAATCCTTTATGTTATTATCGGTGCAGCAGCATCAGTACTAATACAAATAGGTTTAAGTTTCCCTTTTTCTGATAAACCTAATGATTCTATAATTGATTTTGTAAACTCATTAGAAACAACAAATAACAACACTTCTGGTGAAGTTACACTTATTCTCGGTGAGGGAGAAAATTTAGAGATTGATGAAAAAATAACATTTATAAATTATTCCGATTCAGGTGAAGAGGTAACAATAGGTGCAACAAAAAAAGTAAGTCAAAAAACATTAAAAAACAATATACTGGTATACAATACGCTTATTGTTCCCTATGGTAGAAGATCAAAAATTCAACTTTCGGATGGTAGTATTGTATGGTTAAATTCCGGTTCTAGACTGGTTTATCCAAGTGTTTTTAAAGGTGAAAAAAGAGAGGTGCATTTAGAGGGTGAGGCTATTTTTGAAGTTTCTCACAACAAAAATCATCCGTTTATAGTAATCTCTCAAAACCAAGAAGTTGAAGTGTTAGGAACTGTTTTTGGAATTACCAATTATTTAGATGAAAATTCAATCAAGACAGTTCTTAAAAGTGGTAGTGTACAAATAAGTTATATTAATGCTTTATCGTCAAATTCAGATAAAATGAAAATCACTCCTGGAACTATAGCAAGTTATAATAAAAAATCAAAAGCTATAATTTCCGAAAAGGTAAACGTAGATCAGTATTTTTCATGGCGAGATGGTGTGCTCATCTTTAAAAATAACGATTTGAAATTTATAATGAATAGATTATCACGCTATTATAATATCGAGATTGATATACTTGAAAACAAATATACTGACGCTGACGCAATGGAAACTTTTTCTGGCTATTTAGATTTAAATGAAGATATTAATCAGGTAATCAAAAACATACAAATGAGTACCAATATGAAATTTAGGTTCACAGATAATAAACTAATAATTAACTAACTTATATTAAAAACAATACCTCTATGAAGTAAAAAACCTATTTGAATTAGTCAAAAAAAACCAGAAGATGTTCGAGCATCTTCTGGCAATTAAGAAACTAACATCGCTATTTTTTAGCAACATTAATAACGAAAACCAAAAGTATGAAAAAAAAATCATTTAACGCAATCCTAACGCTTATGAGAGTGTTTTTACTACTAATAGCAATTGGACTTTCATCTGTATATGCAAACCCAGTTTTGGGTCAGGTAAAAGTAGACATCGATGTAAAAAGTGTATCGATTGAAGAGGTATTTAAAGAAATTCAAAAGAAAAGTGACTATGTCTTTTTTTATAAAGATAATGTGTTAAAAAACAATAAGAAAATTTCTTTAAAGCTTAACAATGTCAAGGTGTCTAAAATTTTGGACCAAGTTTTTCTAAATACAGATTTAAACTATATTATTGTTGAAAAACAAATAGTTGTAAAAAAAATTGAGAATAAAAATTCAAAATCTTCTAAACAGGAAAATAGTCAGGTACAAGAAAAAACTGTGTCAGGCATTGTTTCTGACAATAATGGACAGCCATTACCTGGAGCAAATATTCTAATTAAAGGAACAACAAAAGGTGTACAAACAGATTTTGATGGAAACTATGAAATTAATTTACCAGACGGTGAACAAACCTTAGTGTTTTCCTATTTAGGATTTAAGACTCAAGAAGTAGAAATTAATGGACGATCAAATATAAATGTTGTTTTAGAAATTGATTTAGAGGGGTTAGATGAAGTAGTTATAACCGGCTATGGAGAAGTTCGAAGAAAAGATCTTACCGGTTCAGTTGCCAAAGTTAACGGAGACGATCTAGCTAATTTACCTGCTGCCAGAGTGGATCAATTGCTTCAAGGAAGGGCATCTGGGGTTCAGGTTTCATCTATAAGTGGTGAACCTGGAGCTGCGACCACGATACGTATTCGAGGTGGTAATTCGATTCAAGGTAACAATGAACCACTATGGGTTATAGACGGTATTATTGTTGGAACAGATTACAACCTGAGTAATATTAACGCGAACGACATTAAGTCAATTGATATTTTAAAAGACGCAGTTGCAGTTTCGATTTATGGAACCAGAGGTGCAAATGGTGTAATTTTGGTTTCTACAAAAAGTGGATCTAGTGCTTCTCCTGGCGTGCCAAATATAACAATAAACGCTTATGCAGGTATGCAGTCAATGTTAACTGAGATAGATTTTCTAAATGGCTCAGAGCATGCTTCTTATTCGAATGAAGACGCTGCATTTAGAGGCTCGGCTTTACCCTTTGCAAATTTGAATGAAGTTGCAAATGTAAATTGGGTAGACCAAGTAAGTCGATCCGCACCTGTTAACAATGTAGATGTATCTGTTTCAGGAGTTTCTGAAAACCGAAAAACGAATTACTATATATCGGGTAATTCTTTCAATCAGGACGGCCTTATCAGATCCTCTGGATTAAAAAAACACATTTTTAGAACCAATATGGATATTAGATTATCCGAGAAGGTTAATTTTGGTATGCGGGTTAATATCTCAAGGTTAAGCCAAGAAAATGCTAAATTCAGTTTTGACGAGCTATATCAATCTACAACGCCTACAAGAGCAATTTTTGATAATTTAGGAAACTATACAGCCTTAGATCCAATTACTGGAGGGATAGCGTCAAACTTTGAAGCCGATGTAAATATAAAAGAAGATCACAGCCAAATAACCAATATTTTGAGTAGCTTTTATTTGGAATTTAGGCCATGGGATAATATGATATTTAAAACGACATTTAATCCTCAAATCAATGACTTTAAAAGGAACAGATTTAACCCAGGCGCTCTTCCAAACAATCTTATTGTAAATAATGGTGGAAACGCAAGGGTTGACAATTCTTTAGAGGTTAGTTATATTAATGAAAACACAATGACCTTCAATACCGATATAGGTGAAAATGATCATTTGACTGTTTTGGCCGGATTTACGATACAGAAATCTGAATTTGAATCTAGTTTTTCAGAATCTTATGGTCTTTCAAATGATGCTACAGGGTATAATAATATGAGCTTTGGAGCTGACCCATCACGAAATGGTGTGGGGTCTGACTATAATTCTTTTCAACTGATTTCATGGTTGGGTAGAATTAATTACTCATTAAATGATAAATACCTGTTCACGTTAGTGGGTAGGATGGATGGTTCTTCTCGTTTTGCCCCTGGTAATAAATATGCAATGTTCCCTTCGGGTGCAGTTGCCTGGAAGTTGTCCGAGGAAGAGTTCATTAAAAACCTGGGGGTTTTCAACAATTTAAAACTTAGAGCAAGTTATGGAATGTCTGGTAGTCAAGCCATTCCCTCATTCAGAACATTAGCTCTTTTGGATTTGGCCAATACGTCCTTTAATGCTACTGAAAATCCAGGTGTTAGACTTGGTCGTCCAGAAAATCCTGATCTTAAATGGGAAACCACAAAGCAGCTTGATATTGGCTTAGAGATGGGCTTTTTCGATAACCGTCTTTCGATCGAGGTAGACTATTATCAAAAAAAGACTAAGGATTTGCTCCTTAATGCCCAATTGCCCAGACAAACAGGTTTTGTTAGCCAACTTAAGAATATTGGAAGTATTGAAAATACAGGTTTAGAACTTTTAATAAATAGCATCAATATTTCTAATGACAACTTTAAATGGTCAACATCATTATCTTTAGCGGGAAACAGAAATAAGGTAACTGATCTAGGCGGTGTAGATTTCATTAACTTGGCCACCCCGGCAAGTCAAGGAGGTACAGGAGCACGTCTAATTGTTGGTGAAACTGTCCCCGTATTTATGGGGGTTAAATACCTTGGAACTTGGAAGTCACAGGCAGAAATTGATCTAGCTGGTTACGAAGGGAATCACGATGTTGGAGGGCCACGTTTTAAAGACACAGATGGTGATGGAAATATTACACAGGCTGATTTTGAGATATTGGGGAGTCCACAGCCTGATTTTTATTATGGTATAGGGAACAGTATATCCTTTGAAAATTTCGATTTAGACTTTTTCTTTCAAGGAACTTACGGTAACGAGGTTTTTAATAGCCTTACCCAAACCGCCTATTTTGGTCGAGCCGAACTCACAAAATATAAAGAGACACTAAACCGTTGGACGCCAACAAATTCAAATTCCGACATACCTAGGGCTGGTTCGGTGGCGTCATTGTCTGAAATTTACAACAACTCTGTAATGATAGAAGATGGATCACATATACGTTTAAAGAATCTTAGACTAGCCTATAATATCCCTGTTAATAATCTAGGTTTAAAGACTTTTAAAGCAATACAGGTCTACCTAGTAGGCGCTAACCTTTTCGTAATATCAGATTTTAGGTTAAAGGATCCCGAAACAAGTCAGTATAGTGGAACGAACGACAACGAGACTAATCTTACCACAGGATTTTCCAAAGGACAATATCCCACCGCTAGAACTATTTCGATAGGAACCAGAATCCAATTTTGAATTAACAAGAAAATAAATAAATTAAAAAAATAAAAGACATGAAATTTATAACTAAATATATATTAATCCTCGTCATAGGCACTATGTTAATAGGGTGTGACTCATTTCTTGAGGAAGAACCAAAAGCTATAACTTCTCCAGATACATTTTTCAAAACGATTGAAGAGTTTGAACTAGCTATCAATGGACTATATGATACCTGGGGGCAGGATTATTTGCACGGCTCCATCGGCTTGTACCGATTCACGGAAAACGGTGCTGATATCGTTGGCCCTAATAGGAATTTTGGGCAGGTAGAACAAATGATGTCGTATTCATTAAGCGAAAGCACCATTGATGCAGTCTATTGGAACAGCGGAGCTCCGCTTACGTGGCAAGGTCTGTATTCAATAATATTAAATAGTAATACGATTTTATCCAAATTGGAACTCAATGATGTAATCTCTCAAGCGAATAAAGACGTTATAGAAGCCGAAACCCTTTTTCATCGTGCATACGCATACTATTACTTAACAAATTTATGGGGGGATGTTCCTTATTACAGGGAAAACTTACCCATTTCAGAAATCCAAGCTCTTCCTAGAACGGATAAAAAAACTATTAGGGATGAAATTTTAGTTGATTTGCAGAAAGCTCAGGTTTCATTACCATCATCAATTAATTCTGATAATTTTGGAAAGGTAAGCAAATGGGTTGCCGCCACAGTTATGGTAAAGATTTATTTAATACAAAACAAATGGCAACAGGCAAGAGATAAATCCTTAGAGATTATTAATGATTCTCCTCATAAATTATTGGATGAATATGCCTCTGTTTTTAGACTGGATAAAGAGTATAACGAAGAGATCATTTGGTCAATTGACTTTGGTAAAGATTTAATGCAAGATCATGGTTGGGGAAATGATTGGGTTGATCATTTTTCACCTCGAATAAGAGACGAACCCAAAGAGAGTACAAAAAGGGCTGAATTATCCGCGGCTCTGGCTGCTAGAAATGAAGGTTTTACAGGATACGGTCTCGCAATTGCATTACCTGATTTTGTTAAGAAATTTCCTTTGGATGATTTACGAAGAGCTTCAAATATTACTACTGAATACCTGGGCTATGAATTGAATTTTCCTTACATATCAAAAAGATGGAACTTAGACCAAATCAATTCGCCAAGAGGCAATCACGCTGATAATAAATTGATTTTCAGACTCGCTGATGTTTATTTAATGGCGGCAGAAGCAGAAAACGAACTCAATGGCCCTACAAGTGCTTATCAATATATAAATAAAGTGAGAGAACGCGCCTTTGAGCCAGACCAACCCTTAAGCGGACTATCAAAAGATGAATTTAGACTGGCTATGTACGATGAAAGAAAATGGGAACTTGCCGCTGAGGGAGAGAGGCGTATGGATCTAATACGCTGGGGCATACTGTTAGATGTTGTGAAGAAAACGGAATACCGAGTCTATGATCCCGCTCCAAATATTAAGCCCCATCACGTATTGTTACCAATACCAACTGAAGAATTTATACTTAATCCAGCGTTGTTGGAATCAGACCCTACCAATAACGGTTACAGATAAAAAATCTTATTTTTGGGACAAGACCTAGAAAATCTTGTCCCTTTTCCCGAGTTTTTATATTTAAATTCAAAACCGAATAAACTCAAACTAAAAGATGAGATTTTTTGTATTACTAACTATTGCACTAACTGGATTGTTTTTTACTTTGAATAAGGGTTGCTAAAAAAGAACAGATGAAGGTCCAGGAATTACTTGAGAAATTAAAAACTTGGCAAGTAAAAGTAGATGCTCCAATTCCAACCGAATTGAATCCTGACTATATCTCGGAAAAATAAAAAATCTTCATTAAAACTAAAATCATGTATTCTAAACAATTATCATTTCTGATTCTTTTTATTGCAATACTGTTAGGGTATTCCTGTAAGAACAAGGAAAGTAAAATGGTTGAAAAAAAAGTCTATTCAAAGCCTAATTTAATCTACATTTTAGCCGATGATTTAGGCTATGGGGATTTAAGTATATATGGTCAAGAGAAATTTACGACTCCCAATATAGATAAGTTGGCTAGACAAGGTATGCTGTTTACACAACACTATTCAGGAAGCACAGTTTGTGCACCAAGTAGATCATCTTTAATGACTGGGATGCATACTGGACACACCGTAGTGAGAGGAAATAAGGAGATACAACCCGAAGGGCAGTATCCAATACCAGAAAACACTTATACGATTGCTGAAGCACTAAAAAAAGAAGGTTATGTCACTGGAGCATTCGGAAAATGGGGATTAGGTTTTCCAAAATCTGAAGGAGACCCAATAAAACAGGGATTTGACACTTTTTTTGGTTATAATTGCCAACGTATGGGGCACAATTATTATCCTAATCATTTATGGTCCAATCAGGATTCTATTGTTCTTAAAGAAAATAAAGGTAAAGAAGATGTCATTTATGCTCCTGAATTAATCCACGACAAAACTTTACAATTTATGGAGGATAATCGAAATAGTCCATTTTTCCTCTATGTCCCGTCTATTATTCCACACGCCGAACTTTCTGCTCCCGAAGTATATATGTTAAACCACAGGGGTAAGTACCCTCCTGAAAAGGAATACAAAGGGGTAGACGATGGCCTAGAATTTAACCAAGGCCCATATAGGTCTCAAAAAGAAACTCATGCCGCATTTGCAGCCATGATTGAATTATTAGACAATCAAGTAGGGGAGATCATGGATAAGGTTGAAGAACTTGGGATAGCAGATAATACTATGATTGTATTTACTTCAGATAATGGACCACATCAGGAAGCTGGTGCAGATCCCGAATATTTCAATAGCAATGGCCCTTTTAAGGGATTAAAGCGAGATTTATACGAAGGCGGAATTCGTGTACCCATGATCGTTAGCTGGCCAGGAAAGATAGCGCCAAATACTCGGACAGATCATGTATCTGCCTTTTGGGACGTCTTTCCTACATTTTCAGAAATTGTAGGGGCTGATGTTCTTGATAACTTGGACGGCATATCATTTTTACCCACTTTATTAGGAGATGAAAATCAATTGAATCATGAATATTTATACTGGGAATTTCATGAGAAGGGAGGACGGCAAGCCGTACGAAAAGGAAACTGGAAGGCAGTAAAGTACAATGTGCTTATAAATACTGAAGCTACTTTGGAGCTTTATGACCTATCAAAGGACCCTGGCGAGGAAAATAATTTAAGCAATACCCACCCGAATTTGGTAAAGAAGATGGAAACGATTTTAAAAAAAGCACGAACTCCGTCTGAAATATTCACTTTTGGAGATGGCACTTAATTGAATGAAAAGTAATAGATAAATATGATTTTTTATAAGCAAAACCACACCCCAAGGATTCTATGAGCCGTATAGGTATAAACGACATATTTCACAGTGGATAGCTGGGTTCTAATTACCCACTTTTATTTGGGGGTTGGGATTTTAAACCACAGGCATATCATCTTCAGTAAGTTCAGGGATTACAATACACCTTACTAAGAATGAAACAAGCTAATAATGAAGTAAGTGATGACTTCCCTTTGTTTGTATGATAGATTGGATTATTTGTCGGGATATTTAAAGAGCTAAAAAATAATACAATGAAAAAACTATTCCTCCTTTCGTTATTAATTAAAATACTTTAATATGAATACAAATGACAACACAACCGAATTCGACGCCATTGTTGTTGGAACGGGTATAAGCGGAGGTTGGGCTGCTAAAGAATTAACCGAAAAAGGATTAAAAACACTGGTCCTTGAGCGGGGTAGAATGGTTAAACATATTGAAGATTATCCAACCATGAATAAAGATCCATGGGATTATCCTCATGGAGATGTAATTACTCAAGAAACTAGAAAGAAACAGCCAAAGCAAAGTAGGACAAACTATACAACAATAGAATCATACAAACATTTTTTTGTAGATGATATTGAACATCCTTATAACGAAGACAAGCAGTTTGATTGGTGTCGGGGGTATCATGTAGGAGGAAGATCACTCACGTGGGGACGTCAAAGTTATCGTCGTGGTGATATTGATTTCGAAGCGAATGCACAAGAAGGTATTGCAGTTGACTGGCCGATTCGATATGAAGATATCGCACCTTGGTACAGCTACGTAGAACGTCATGTAGGAATTAGTGGCGAGAGTCTATCCTTACCTCAACTTCCAGATAGTGAGTTTTTAAAGCCTATGGAACTTAACTGCGTGGAAGACCATTTGAAAGAATCCATTGCTGATAAATATACTGACCGTCTTTTAACGATTGGTCGTACTGCTCACATTACAGAAGGAACAAAACCGGGTGCAGGACGAATTACCTGTCAGCATCGTAATCGATGTATGCGTGGTTGTCCATTTGGAGCTTACTTCAGCAGTAACTCTTCTACACTTCCAATGGCAGAAGAAACTGGGAATATGACCATGAAAACAAATGCAATAGTACATGAAGTGCTTTATGATCCTGAAACCAAACGCGCCACGGGAGTTCGTGTAATTGATGCAATAACTAAAGAGACTACTGAATATAAAGCTAAAGTGATTTTCTTGTGCGCTTCTACAGTTGCAAGTACTTCGATTTTAATACAATCTAAATCGGCTACTTTTCCAAATGGAATGGGGAATGCTTCAGGAGAATTAGGACACAACTTAATGGATCATCACTTTCAAGTAGGTGCCAGTGCCGATGTTGAAGGATATGAAGATCAATATTATACAGGAAGAAGGGCCAATGGTATATTTATACCGCGGTTTAGTAATCTAGGGGGTAGCACCAATCAAAAAGACTTTTTGAGAGGTTACGGATACCAAGGTGGAGGAAGTCGAGGGTCATGGACAGAGAACGTAAAAGAAATGGCCTATGGGCCTGAGTTCAAAGAATCAATTCTGAACCCAGGTGGATGGACCATCGGTCTTAATGGCTTTGGTGAGGTGTTACCTTATCATGAAAACAAAATGACTCTTGACTATGACAAACTAGATCAATGGGGCTTACCGACCGTTACTTTTGATGCAACAATTCGTGAAAACGAACTCAATATGCGAAAGGACATGCAAATTCAAGCAATGGAAATGCTAGACAATGCTGGATTTAAAAATATTTCGGGATACGATAACGAATATCATTTAGGTCTAGGAATTCATGAAATGGGAACTGCTCGAATGGGACGTGATCCTAAAACTTCGGTACTTAATGGTAACAACCAATTGCATGAAGTGCCCAATGTATTTGTTACCGATGGTGCAGCAATGACCTCTTCAGGAAATGTAAATCCTTCGCTTACTTATATGGCATTGACCGCAAGAGCAGTAGATTTTGCTGTAAGAGAATTAAAAAAAATGAACCTTTAAAAGATTACATCATGCAAAGAAGAACCGCATTAAAAAATATTGGACTTTCGTTTGGAGCAGTAGCTCTTAGCTCAACAGTTGTTAGTCTTTTCGAAAGCTGTCAGACAGGAGAAGGTGTTTGGACTCCAAAATTTTTCACATCACAACAAGCTGATTTAGTTAGCAAAATAATCGATGTAATTTTACCTACTACTGACAATACACCCGGTGCAAACGACCTTAATCTAACTCAATTCATGGATGGTTATATGGCTCTTGTTTCAAGTCCAGAGGATAAGGAATTCGCTAAAATGTCATTACCTATAGTTTCTAAACTAACGCTTGAGGGAGCTGGTAAGGAAAAATTTTCTGAGTTGACAAACGAAGACATAGACGCGCTATTAAATCGTTTCTTAAGAGCCGACAAAGCAACACAAGAATCTCGATGGGACACACTTAACGCTTGGGCTGAGGCAAAGGAAAAAGGTGAAACAAATGCTGTTCCGGAAAAAGCCGCTGCACATTCTATGATAAACAGTTTGAGAAGTTTAGCGGTATCTGCCTTTAAAAATTCTGAAGTAATTGGCGAAACTGTTTTGGCTTATGCTCCCGTTCCTGGAGAACAAAAAGGATGTGTATCCATAGAAGAAGCGACCGGTGGAAGAGCTTGGTCGCTTTACTAGAGCCTTCTTTTACCATTGAGGATTGGGAGATTAGGTTATATATAGATATCACAGTCAACCTCAAAAAAGAAAACCGTTTCTACAAAACCCACCCCTCTGCTAAAATCTAGTGATGCACTGAAACTTTTTGGGATTATAAATATTTATGCCTGAAAAGGGCTTATTGTCACATTTGATGCCAATATGATGCCAGAAAAAGATGATTAAAACAAAAAACCCTTGAAAATCAGATGATTAACAAGGGTTTAAGTACTCGA
>ERZ888423.2630-NODE-2630-length-13040-cov-12.036658_pt1 | contig 13040 bp, 12 predicted proteins | sample MGYA00520523_ERZ888423 | MGnify/ENA primary metagenome ERZ888423 (study PRJEB32303, sample SAMEA104408611) | aquatic metagenome | biome: Brackish water; feature: Pelagic; material: water | place: Baltic Sea | collected 2014-06-08T10:24:00 | depth 30,27 m ...
TAGCGCTTTGGCCACGCCCTGGCTTCAGGCCCAACGTAGAGCTGTTGAGGTCGACCGATTTTGGTGTTCGGGTCAGAGTTCATTTCCCGCCAGTGAGCAATCCAACCGGGTAGGCGGCCCATGGCGAATAGGACCGTAAACATGCGGGTGGGGAATCCCATCGCCTTGTAAATGACTCCGGTATAGAAATCGACGTTGGGGTAAAGCTTTCGTTCGATGAAGTAATCATCGGCTAACGCAATTTCTTCAAGCTCCTTGGCGATACCGAGTAGCTCGTCGTGGATACCTAATTGGCCCAGCACTTCATCGGCGCTCTCTTTTACGAGGCGCGCCCTGGGGTCATAGTTCTTATAGACGCGGTGGCCGAAGCCCATCAGTCGAATACCGTCTTCTTTGCGTTTCACTCGCTCGACAAATCGCTGGACACCTTCGCCAGAGTCTCTAATGTCAGCCAGCATCGACAAAACAGCTTCATTGGCGCCACCGTGGAGTGGGCCTGAGAGAGCATTAATACCAGCCGAGATGGATGCGAAAATATTGGCTTCTGTGGAGCCCACCATGCGCACAGTGGAAGTTGACGCGTTCTGTTCGTGATCTTCGTGCAAAATCAACAGCCGATCAAGTGCCCGAATTAACACAGGATTCGCAACATAGGGCTCTGCTCGCAACCCAAAGTTCAACCAGAGGAAGTTCTCCACAAAACCGCGGGAGTTATCGGGATAGAGCAGTGCCTGACCCACGCTCTTCTTGTGGGCATATGCGGCAATGACGGGAAGCTTTGCCAATAAACGAATAGTCGAGAGTTCGATTTGTTCCGGGTCGTGAACACTGAGTGAGTCACCGTAATAGGTCGACATCGCGCTCACGGCCGAAGACAGCACCGACATGGGGTGGGCGTTGTGAGGTAGCGCATCAAAAAGGCGCTTCAAGTCCTCGTGCAACAGCGTGTGATGGCGAATCCGATCGTCAAACTCGGAGAGTTCATCAGCGCTAGGCAATTCACCATAAATCAGCAACCAGGCAACTTCGAGGAAAGTCGAATTCTCCGCTACGTCATTGATGGAATATCCGCGGTATCTAAGCACGCCTTCTTCCCCATCAACCAACGTAATCCCGCTCGATGTAGCGGCGGTGTTCGCAAATCCATGGTCTAAGGAGGTATAGCCAGTTTTTTGGGTTAGCGACGAGAAGTCGATACTGGAAGCACCTTCGACTGACGGAACAATCGGAAATTCAGCTTGTCCACCGGGAAAGTTGAGAGAGACAGTGTCTGGTGAGTCGGTCATTGTTGCCTCCTTCGCCACGACATCCTTACTATCCTAGAGGACTCCCAGGCGCCTAGTTGAGATGCGCAATAAACTCTCAAGATTATTGTCTAGACGCCACAAAAATCATGCCTGCAGACGCTTCGCTGCCTCCGAAACAGCCTCATCAGTGGCCGTAAGCGCCACCCTGACATGCTGTGAACCTGCAACTCCGTAGAACGATCCAGGGGCCACCAGTATTCCCCGTTCACTAAACCAAGAGACTGCCTCCCAGTCATCCTGGCCCTTGGTCACCCACAAATATAGACCGGCCTCGCTGTGATCAATGCGGAATCCGGCCGCCCTCAGCGCTGTGGCTAACACGGTGCGTCGATGGCGGTAGCGCTCCCGTTGGGTATCCACGTGATCAGCATCGCCTAAGGTCGCCGACATGACGGCTTGAATCGGAGAGGGAACAATGAGTCCCATGTGTTTGCGGGCCAAAAGGAGCTCAGCAATGAGCTGATCGCCTCCTGCGACCAGGCCAGCGCGGTATCCCGCAAGATTTGATTGTTTACTCAACGAATAAAGCGCGAGTAGGCCAGTGCGATCGCCCTGGGTCACTCGCTCATCTAAGAGTGATGGGCTCCAATCAACATCCCAGTGCAACTGGGCATAACACTCGTCACTGGCCAACACGGCGCCTAAGCTTCGGGCCCGAGATACCGCTTTGTGCAGATAATCAAGACCTAGTACTTCCCCGGTTGGGTTACTCGGTGAATTGATCCAGACAAGCTTCGATTCCACAGGCCAATGTTCAGGATTATTCTCGGTCACCACCGTTGCCGCCGCGACCATAGCCCCGATGGCATAGGTGGGATAGGCGATTTCTGGAATCACCACAACATCCCCAGCGCCCAGGCCCAGGAGTGTCGGCAACAGCCCCACCATCTCTTTAGAGCCAATACTAGGAATCACCTCATCGAGACTCAGATCACCCGTATTTCGCTGAGTTTGCCACCATGAGACCATCGCGCTTCGCAGCTCTTGCGAGCCTGCGGTGAGCGGGTAGGAAGGCGCCTGGGCAGCATATTCAAGAGCTTTGATGGCCACAGACGGTGTCGGGTCTACTGGCGAGCCAACGGAGAGATCAAGGAGTCCCCCTGGGTGAGCCTTGGCCTGGAGGGCAAAAGGCTCCAAAGAATCCCAGGGGAAATCTGGGAGCTGCAGCGTCATCGTTAGCTAATTCTGCACCGGTAAGGCAGCGACGATGGGGTGATCATGGTGAATAACCCCCACTTTGGCGGCACCACCAGGAGAGCCAACCTCCACAAAGAATTCCACGTTGGCCGTGTAGTACTCAGCCCACTGTTCGGGGACGTCGTCCTCGTAGTAGATGGCTTCAACCGGACACACAGGCTCACACGCACCACAATCCACACACTCATCGGGGTGGATATAGAGCATACGATCGCCTTCATAGATGCAATCGACAGGGCATTCATCGATGCAGGCTCGATCTTTAACATCCACACAGGGAAGTGCGATTACATAGGTCACTGTTGAGGCGTCCTTTCACTGGCCAGGCTTTCACTATCGTAATGCTTTGACCTGGGAGTGATCCTGGGCCACGCAAGCGCACCCACGATGATGATAACGGCACCCAATAACAGTGAGAATCCTGGGTTATCGGCCAAAATCAACACGGATCCAGAGCTGTCCCCGCCAGCGAGAAGCGTGAGCGAAAGCACCACCGCAATCGCTGCCGTTGTTGCCGGCCACCTCCTGGTCGACAACACACGCAAAGCACCCAGGAAAATTGCCAACACAACCAGGCTTGCGATTAATCCAAAGGGGTATAAAGCCGAGTGATAAAGAGTCACGAGCACCCCAACTGAGGTCCCCAATACGAATGTCCCGAACGCCACTAGGAGCCTGCGCGGAATGTTGCAGCCCCTTACTGGTCCAGGCGCATCATCCACTGATGAACATCAGGAATGCGACCATGTTGAATATCAAGAAGTTCTTTACGAAGCGACATGGTCAGCTCCCCAGGTGTTGCATCCTCAGATCCGATCGTGAAATCAGGAGTCTTTAGCTGACCAATAGGCACCACCGTGGCAGCGGTTCCGCAGGCGAACGCTTCCACAATGTCGCCGCTAGCAGAGCCCTCTCGCCATTCGTCAATGCCAACGTCTCGGCGCTCAATGGCGTGACCGCGCTCTTCAGCTAATTTCAGCACAGAATCTCGGGTAATCCCAGCGAGAATGGTGTCGCTCTTGGGGGTGACGACCGTACCGTCCTTGTAGACAAGAACTACGTTCATCCCCCCTAGTTCCTCGATATTTGTTCCTGTTTCAGAATCTAGGAACAAAACCTGGTGGCAGCCGTGCTCTGCTGCTTCCGTTTGCGCCAGCAAGGAAGCAGCATAATTACCGCCCGTCTTGGCCCCACCCGTACCCCCTTTAGCGGCACGGCGATACGTTGTCGAAAGCCAAATGGAGACAGGGTCAACGGCGCCGCCAAAGTACGGCCCCGCAGGAGAAGCAATCACATAAAAGGCCACTTTCTTGGCCGGACGAACTCCGAGGAAGGCTTCCTTAGCAAACATGAAAGGTCGAATGTAGAGCGAAGTCTCTGGAGCACTGGGCACCCAGTCGCCATCAACAGCAATGAGCTCGCGCAGAGCCTGGATGAAATAGTCCACGGGTAGTTCTGGCATAGCCATCCGCTTAGCGGAGCGCTGCATCCGTAACGCATTTTGATCAGGCCTAAACGTCCAAATAGATCCGTCGTCGTGGCGGTAGGCCTTGATTCCCTCGAAGATTTCCTGTCCATAATGCAAAACTGCCGCAGCAGGATCAAGAGGAATGGGACCGTAGGGCTGCACGCGTGGGCGGTGCCACCCACCCTTTTCCGACCAACAAATATCGACCATATGGTCGGTAAAAACGGTTCCGAAAACAGGGCTATCGAGAACTTCTTGCCTTTTGTCTTCCGAGAGAGGCTCAGGGTTAGACAGGATTTGGAACATCATGTCGCGCTGCGCCATGGGTAGCTCTATGGTCATGGAATTCTCTCTGTATTCGCCCGTTTGTTCAAAAAAGTTAGAACCAGCCTACTCTTCTCTCCGGCTAGTGAAAAAGTTTCCTAGCTCAACAAAGCACGGATATCGCTGCCTATCTCAGTGGTAGACCGCGAATCGGAAGCTCCGGAATGTTGCGAAACATCCGTTGCGACCGCCCTGCTCAGGTCTAGCCCTAAGTCAGCAAAACCATGGTGCTCCAATAACAGAGCCATCGACATGATCGCTGCACGCGGATCAGCTATGCCCTTGCCAGCAATATCGGGAGCGGACCCATGGACAGGTTCAAACATGCTGGGGTACTCCCCCGTGAGATTCAGATTGGCCGAAGCGGCAAGGCCAATGCCACCGCCGATAGCACCGGCAAGATCGGTGATGATGTCACCAAAAAGATTATCCGTGACAATCACATCAAATCGACTGGGGTCACTCACCATAAAAATCATGGTTGCATCGATGTGGAGATAATCCAGGGCAACATCAGGGAAATCGGATGCGACTTCATCCACAATGCGCGACCACAAACCTCCTGCATGAACCAAGACATTAGTTTTGTGCACCAACGTGAGCTTTTTGCGCCTCAGTTGAGCTTTCGCAAAGGCGTAGCGGACCACCCGTTCCACACCAAAAGCGGTATTGAGAGAAACCTCAGTGGCAATTTCCTCCCTGGTCCCCGATCGCAGTGAGCCACCATTGCCCACATAAGGTCCTTCAGTGCCTTCCCGAACAACGAGAAAATCTATAGCTCCAGGATTAGCTAAAGGCGAGGTGAGCCCTGGAAGCAACGTCGTGGGACGCAGATTGACGCCATGATCAAAAGCAAAGCGTAATTTGAGCAAAAGCCCCCGCTCAATTATTCCCCCGGCAAGCCGCGGATCACGCGGGTCCCCTCCAACAGCGCCTAACACAATGGCATCAAAGCTCGCTAGGGCATCCAGCGTCTCTTCGCTAAGGATCTCACCAGTATCCAAAAAATGCTGTGCCCCAAGAACAAAGTCGCTGGTCGTTATCGAGAGAGCTGCACCAGAGACAGTTCGCAGGGTTTCAATAGCTTCCTTGGTTACTTCAGGACCAATGCCATCTCCACCAATGACTGCAATATTGAGAGTTTTTGCCATGTCCTTAGCCTAAGGCTCCCTGCTCCTCGGCGTTTTTATTTCCCAGCCTGGGCAGTTCTCGACTCATACACGCTCCACAAGATCGCAGCCATCTCTTGAGTACCCGAAACCCGATACCGAGCGCGGGTGTTCCCCTCACCTACGCGGATAGAAACATCCGTGGGTTTTAGAGCAGCAAACCCATCTTCATCAGTTACATCATCCCCAGCGAAGAGAACTTCGGGCGTCCCGGTTTTAGCAATAAGCGCGCTAACACCATCGCCCTTATGCGCATCTCTAATCGAGGCTTCGACAATCCCATGCCCTCGTCGAACCACTAGGTCACCATCCCACGCATCACAAACTCTCATGGCCTCAGCTTCGGCCTCGCGGGCGGTACTCTCCTCCACCCCCCGTGTATGCAAAGCAACACCAAAAGGTTTCACTTCTAGCCGGGTGCCCCCATAGCGTGAAACTACGGCCCTAAACCCTTCTTCCAACCCGGTGGGAACCAACCATGGGGTCACATACCCCTCCGATTCACCAGGAGAGAGCACTTCAATTCCGTGTGATCCAACAAGGAACCACTGCTTCATTGGTTCAGCGACGCGCAGAAGGCTCTCTATCGCCCGACCGGAGACCAAAGCAATAGTCACACCGTCCAAGAGCGTCAAGGCCTCAAGAGCTCCCCTAGCCTCTAAGGTCATGCGCGAAGCTTCTGGGTCATCCACCAAGGGCGCAAGGGTTCCATCAAAATCAAGTGCGATAAGAATCGAGGGTACCCTCGCGAACCCCCCGAGGATGGGGGAATCAAGCGAGAGCGGCTCAGTCATTTTGGGATGGTTTAGAGCTCAAGAATGTCAATGGGAGCCATAATGGTTGCCTCAATTGATGCTGCAACCTCGTCTAAGAGGTCATCGGGAACTCGAGAATCCACCGTCAAGACGCTCAGCGCACGACCACCAATTTTGTCCCGAGCAATTTGCATCCCCGCGATATTGATAGACGCATCCCCGAAAGCTCGACCATAAATTGCGACAATTCCTGGCCGGTCTTGGTACATCATCACAATGTGGTGATCAGCTAGCGGCACCTCAATCTCGTACCCATTAACCTCCACGAGCTTTTCAATCTGTTTCGCCCCGGTCAGCGTTGCTGAAGCTGACACCTGAGTGCCATCGCCCAGCACGCCTCGGATCGTCAGAACATTGCGATAGTCCTCGCTTTTGGCATCAGTTGTCATGCTCACTTCAACACCCCTAGCCGCCGCAAGAAGCGGGGCGTTGACATAACTGACCTGCTCGCTCACAATACGAGAGAAGATTCCTTTGAGAGCGGCAAGTTTCAAAACGCTGACATCGTGTTCCACAATTTCGCCGCGGACTCCCACTTCAATGCTGGAAATGGGCCCAGGACATAACCCAACAAAAACCTGCCCCAACTTTTCCATCAAGGGGATCCCTGGCCGGACGGAGGGATCGATAATGCCACCTGCCACGTTGACGGCATCGGGCACCAGTTCACCTTCGAGCGCCAACTTCACCGATTTAGCCACCGAGACACCGGCTTTTTCCTGAGCTTCATCGGTGGACGCACCCAAGTGTGGGGTAACCACAATGTTCGGTAACCCTAAGAGCGGGGAATCAGTGGGGGGTTCGTTAACAAAAACATCAAGACCAGCTCCAGCGATCCACCCTTCGCTCAGCGCTTGGTGCAAGGCGGTCTCATCGATGATTCCACCACGTGAAGCATTGACGATGCGCAGCGAGGGTTTTGCCCTCTTGAGCTGCTCCAGCCCAATCATCCCCGTGGTTTCAGGAGTTTTAGGAATATGAATCGTAATGAAATCACTCTGTTCAACAAGGTCATCCAAGGTGGTGAGCGTGACACCCATCTGGCTTGCCTTGGCCGGTTGCACATAGGGATCAAAGCCAATCAGCTTCACCCCAAAGCCAGCGAGACGCTCCGCCACCAGAGCGCCAATTCGCCCCAAACCCACAATGCCGATGGTTTTTTCAAAAAGCTCAACGCCGGTGAAAGATGAGCGTTTCCATTCCCCGCTCGCAAGCGAAGCGTGCGCCCGAGGAATGTGTCGCGCTAAGGAGAGTAAATGTGCAACAGCTAGTTCCGCGGCGCTCACAATATTGGATGTAGGGGCATTAACCACCATCACCCCAGCTTCTGTGGCCGCTGCGATATCGACGTTATCAAGGCCAACGCCTGCTCTAGCGATTACCTTGAGAACGGACCCTGCGCTAATCGCTTCGGCATCCATCTGAGTGGCGGATCGAATCAGGATCGCATGCGCCCCAGGTAGGGCAGCCAGGAGCGCAGCCCGGTTTGCTCCGTCAACATGACGGATATCGAATTCCGAACCCAAGGCGCCCACGGTGGCGGGAGAAAGCTCCTCTGCGATCAGCACAATCGGCTTTGACATAGAGTGGGTTACTCCTCGGGTCTCTGGTGAAGAATCTTGTTTATAAATCAAAATGTAATTCTACGACCTGCGTGCCACCCATCTGGCGGCCCCGCCCCGGACCGCAAAGGTTACGAAGATTAGATTCGACGCGCACCCAGATTTTGGTCATACACATCCATCAATTGCTCTGGGTCCATCGACATAACTGCACTAAACCGTGAGTCACCCCGCACCAAGCCAGAAGCGAACAGGTTTCTGATGAGCGCCCAGTTTTCCAGAATATTGTGAGAAGCCATTAATGATGTCCTGTCGAACGACCCTCCGTCTGAGCCTTCCGCCGACTGACGTTTCTCCTCAGCACTTTCCCTCATCGAAGCGGCTATTCTGCGGTCGCTGGGCCGGTAGGCAATCTGAGAAGTAAAGAAATCGCTTCCAATAACTACCGGATTAGCGCCAGAAGAAATCAGATCCAATATCGCTAAGGGCACCATCTGTGGGTGTCCCCTCGAGAACAAGGGCGAAAAAGCGTTGACCGCTCGCGAATGTGACGACTGGAAGGAATCAGTTTTTTTCACACAGACAAAATCATATTTCTCCAGAACCTCGAGAATGGTGGAACCTCCTGGGGCCATCGCGTTATCGATGTTTTCCCTGATGGAATAGACAAGATTTGTCTGATTGCTGACGAGGTCGTCACGATTGTTCCACTCAAAAACGCCAGGACCCATAATCCTTGAAACTAAGAAGCCTCCCCTCAGCGCCGGTAGATTCCCGACTTCTCCCGGCCCGTAGATGAGCACATCCTGTCCAGCAACCCTTTCCAGCCACCTGGGCTGATTTCGTCCTTGGACATTCCACGGAACAGACTGATTTTCACTAGATGAACAAACCCCCAGATACCAACGAAGGAAGGGTATCGCTGCGGTAATCGGCGGATAGTGGCGCATGGTTGTTAAGGTTTCAAGTTCTCTGTGCGCCAGAGCAATTTCGCCACGATAAATCAGCGAGAGTAGATAGTTATACCGGGTAAACAGGGTCGGTTTTCTCCACACTTCTGATTCCAACAATTCCCAAGCTCGTCGTTGACTATCCAGTGAGGCACGGAACAGGCCCACACTCATCAAGACCCGGGATAAACCCAGCAGGTCAAACCAGGAATCGTGATTACCTTTTCCGACACTCAAATACTCGTGAACGCGCATTGTGGAATGAGAGTGGCTAATTTCTCCTCGATGCCAGGCCACTAGCAGTGAAATCAGTTTCTTCCGTCTTCGCCTCTGGGCGGCACCCCAGTGAGGCCTCAGCAGCTGCCTGGTAAGGAATTCCTCAAATAGGGGTGGCGGTCCCTTAACGATTAATCTTCGTATCCGGTCATCACCAGAAACGGTGCGCTTCCAGAACCTCTTAGTCGCCTCGACCCAATCAGTCGGATGTGTGAGCACTCCGAAGAAACCTCGTAGCATCAGGACAATTGCTGGCCTGAGAGGATGGATTCCACTACCGAAATATCTGCTTCTACATCTACAGGGTGGGTCGCCTCAGAAATACGCACCAAATGTACATCGCGTCCATTTTCAAGCCACCTCAGCATGTCAATAGACTCGCAACGTTCGAGAACTCCTTCGCTAAGCTCTGCAAAGTCCCTCAAAGCTTCCCTTCTGAAACCAATAGCACACACTTGTTTTCGATAATCACCGTGTGAAAAATCTCCGCCGTGGGGTATCGGCAATCGAGAAAAGTAAAGTGCTGTCCCATCTTCTCTCGCAACAACTTTAATCGCGTTGGGGTCAGACGATCCGGCGGGAGACAGAATTGGACCAGACAAGTTGACTATTTTTACATCTTCGTCAGCTCCGAATCGCTCGAAAACGGAGAGAAGCGCTGCCGAAGGAATGGCAGGCTCATCCCCTTGAAGCATGAGCACCAAGTCAATTTTTTTACCCTCCGCTTCGAGTAGGTCGACTGCCTCAGCCGTTCTGTCACTCGCGCGCTCATGGCTGGCAGAGGTTAATACCCCCCTAACTGATAGGGACGCCGCATAACTAAGAATTTCCTGATCGCAGCTCGCAACAAAAGTATTTTCCACTCCCACCGCTTCCACGGCATGAGAAATGACCCAACCCAACATCGGGGTATCTAAAATTTTGGCCAGCGGCTTGCCCGGAAATCGCGAACTACCCATACGGGCGGGAATAACGACAATATCACTCACTAAACAATCACTCTCTGACTACCCAGTTTGATCATGGTGTAATCGTTTCTAGGCTGACTCCATGTTGTCACAGGATAGCCTTCCAGCCACGATTCTGCCTCCCAGACGCCGCCGGTCATGGTTGCCGTTGTCAATTTTTCACGAGGCTGTGACGCCCCTCCCACTAGTAACGCTCCAGTGTCTGGTCGAATGCACACAGATGTGGCAAAAACTGGCGGCACAGAAACTCTTTGCACCTCCCGACCACTGGCGTCAAGGATCGCTACTGCTGCGCTTCCCCACAGTGCGACAACCAGATGGCCTGTTGCCGAGTACGCGATTCCATCGGGGTTCTCGCCCGGGTCGAACGCAGCGAACACCTGGCGTGGACCGTAAACCGAGGTTTCGATATCGAGATCTCGGCGATACACAGTTCGCCTAAGGGTGTCGACCGAAAACAACGCACCCGTTTCGGGAGCAACCACAATTCCGTTGGATAAACCTAAGTCCGAATCAAGAACGGTAATGGCTCCATCGAGCTCAACCAGTAGCAGTACGTTCTTATTATCAGAGTTGTCAAAATTCATTGAGCCGATCACAAGACGACCGAGTTTGTCTATTGCGCCATCGTTGAATCGCCGTCCAGGAGACAAAAGAGTAGGTGAAAGCGAAACGTTTCCCGTCTCATCTCTGACTCCCAGATGCTGGCCCGCCGCGAAGACATAGCCGAGTTCAGGCAGTGATTCGGCAAAAGAAGCATGAGGTAACAGGTTGACTCGTTCTTCTCCACCTTTTACTTCAGTGGAGAGCGTGGAGAGGGTGCCGTTTTCGATATCAACCCATGAAACACAACCTGTCCGCGGATTGACCCGGAGTGACTCCACCAGTCCGTAATCAAGTTTCGAAACTTGATGAAAATCGGCAATCTCGCGTGGCAAAACTACAGCACCTCGGTCGCTAACAACCTAGTCGCGCCTCCGTCGACCACAAGCGTTTGACCAGTAATAAAAGATGCGCCATCGCTTGCGAGAAATCCAACGGCGCTCGCGACATCCTCAGGCCGCCCAATTCTTCCCATGGGAGTGCGTGACTCTATCTTGTGAGCGATGCTAGCCCCTTCGGTTCCAGCGTGGGCGAAGTATTCCCGCAGTTTTCCAGAATCAATGGCACCAGGCATCACTGAATTAACCCTAAAACCCGGCGCATACTCAATTGCGGCTGACCTTACCCACCCTTCGGCTGCAGCTTTGCTTAATGCGTAGACTCCGATTTCAGCCCTCGACGCAAGGGCGTGAACGCTACCAATGAGTACCACGGAGCCGCTATTTCCCGATAGCTGAGAGCGAAACGAGCGCACGAGGCTATCGAGCACCATGACATTGGTCCACATTGTCTTTTGCCAGTAATCACCTTGTTGGTCTTCAAGCCTGCCAATAACCTGCTCGGCCGCAGCATGCACAACAGTTTTAAGCTTGGGGATCTCAGGATGGGACGAAAGTCGTTGAATCAGCTTGGGGTCTTCGAGATCGAATGACTCTCCGCCCGTCCACTGAGAAGGAATTCGATCAATCCCGATAACAGTAGCTCCGGAAGCAGCGAAGAACTCACAGACGCTTGACCCAATTCCGCCTGAGGCTCCCGTCACTAACACGCTGTGGCTCACAGCAAGTTCTCCCTCTGCCATTGGAGAACAATCTCTGTGGCCTTGGCCGAAGCTCGCAGTAAACCTTCGCGCGTATTAGATCCGTTGTGGGCCCCCAAGATGACGTTGTCGAGCTGACGTAGTGGCGAGCTATCAGGCAGCGGTTCTACCTGATACACATCAAGCCCAGCACCTGCAATGACTCCTTCTCGAAGAGCGCTGACAAGCTCACTTTCATTAACCAGATCGCCGCGTGCGACGTTAATAAGATACGCGCTCGGTTTCATTTTATGGAGGCGCTCACGATTGATCATCCCCTGAGTCTCTCTCGTACTAGGGCAGGTCAGCACCAGATAGTCGGCCTCTGAAACCAAGTCCTCTAAATTCGACGCTTGAGCCACCAGGTCCTCTCGAGCAGCAACATAGGGGTCAAAAAATATGGTTCTCATCCCAAATCCAAACCCCCTTCTAGCGAGGTTCTGCCCCGCATCACCGTAACCAACAATGCCCAGAGTTTTTCCTTCGAGCGAGATGCCTTCCTTATGGGGCCATCCTTTTTCTAAGACCCCGTTATGGATGGCGACAACTCCTCTAGATAAGCCCAGGACATATGCCATCGCCAAGTCAGCGACCTCGCCACCGAACACTCCAGGGGTGTTTTTCACAAGAATCCCCATCTCGTGTGCAGCATCAGCGTCAATTGAATCGGTGCCGACACCCCACTTCACCACCAGTCTCAGTTGCTTTGGCGCAGATTCAAGGTAACGGACAGAGACCTCATCATCACCAACGATGATGGCGGTTGCTCCCGCAGTCACGCGCACTAAATCCGGAGCTGAAAAAGACTGCTTCTCGGGGACGTCAACCCGAACAACCCAGCCCGCTTCTTCGAGCCGGGGCAAGAAGTCTCGTATTACGGCCTTCATCCGGTGGGCAGTAACTACAAGGAGCGGCGGATTATTCATTGGAAACCTTTCTGGAATAGGAAATAAGCATCTCAGAATCATCTGCATCGCCATCGGAATGAGGATCAAACCCAGGAGGGTAATACATCCTCCTCTGCAACTCGGAATCGACAATCGAGGAGTCCCTGAACCCTTGCCAGGCCCCGACAAACTGAGCGATACGAAACCAGAAAACAGAGCCCAAGACTTGGAAAAACACCAATTCCCGTCTCGCCTCGTTTAAATCCCGCAAGACATTTTTTATTAAGAGAGCCAAAGCTCTCTGTGCCGACATTTTCTCCCCCGGAAAGATTCTTTTATACGCAATGGCTTCCCGCCGGTAGCGGTTTTTCACGGTGGAAAAGTTCTCCTCATGGACGTGAACAACAGGTGCGTCGTGCTCGTAACGAACCTGTCC
>ERZ888423.2631-NODE-2631-length-13039-cov-12.554298_pt1 | contig 13039 bp, 11 predicted proteins | sample MGYA00520523_ERZ888423 | MGnify/ENA primary metagenome ERZ888423 (study PRJEB32303, sample SAMEA104408611) | aquatic metagenome | biome: Brackish water; feature: Pelagic; material: water | place: Baltic Sea | collected 2014-06-08T10:24:00 | depth 30,27 m ...
TCTCCAAAAGATGACATTGATGGCAGTGAAGTTGCAAAAGTGTATTATGAAGAAAAAAACATCGAAAGAATTGTAACCTATTGCGAAAAAGACACGATTGCTATTGCACAAATTTTATTGAAATTTAATAATGAAAATTTGTTAATTGAAAGTCAAATTGTGAGAGTTTAGAACGAGTTTTTTTATTTGTTTTAAAGTAGGGAAATAAACTAAATTTAATTTAAATTTAACTAATCAATATTGTCATGATTTCAAAAAAAAATATTGGTTTATTACTTGGTCCAATTGCTTTTATTTTTATCAAGTATTTTTTTCATCCTGAAGGATTATCTTCAGAAGCGAATGCCATTTTAGCAGGCACTATTTGGATTGCTATTTGGTGGATTACAGAGGCAATTCCTATTGCAGTAACCGCTTTATTGCCCATTATTTTGTTTCCATTGTCAGGTGGTTTGAGTTTGTCAGAAACAACAGCCTCTTATGGACACATGTACGTTTTTTTATACATTGGTGGATTTATTCTGGCAATTGCCATCGAAAAATGGAAATTGCATAAAAGAATAGCATTGACCATCATCAAAATTGTAGGAACCAATGTAAATTTCATCATTTTAGGGTTTATGATTTCCACCTCTTTTTTATCTATGTGGATTTCAAATACGGCTTCTGCAGTGATGATATTACCTGTTGGAATGGCCATTGTATCCCAATTAAGAGACAATCCTGCAACAATTGATAATGAAAATATCATTTTTGGGAAAGCGTTGATGTTGGCAATTGCTTACAGCGCTTCTATTGGTGGAATTTCAACTTTGATAGGAACGCCTCCAAACTTGGTTTTAGCAGGAATTATCAAACAAACCTATGGTATTGAAATTTCATTTGCACAATGGTTTTCATTCGGATTTCCGATAGCACTCATCCTTTTATTTCTTTGTTGGATGTATTTAACTCGTTTTGCTTTCCAATTCAAACAAAAAGAATTTCCAGGTGGAAGAGAAGAAATTAAAAAGCAATTGCAAGAATTAGGACCAATTTCTTACGAAGAGAAAGCTGTTTTTATAGTTTTTATTCTTACCGCATTTTCCTGGATTACACGTTCTTTTTTGCTTAAGAATTTCATCCCAAAAATTGATGATACCATTATTGCCATATTTTTTGCAGTATTGTTGTTTATTATTCCTTCAAAAAATAAGGCTATCAAATTAATGTCTTGGGAAGATGCTGTGAAATTACCTTGGGGAATTGTCTTGCTTTTTGGTGGGGGAATGGCGTTGGCTTTAGGTTTTGAAACAAGTGGCTTGGCAATTTGGATCGGGAAACACATGACCTCTTTAGAAGCAGTTTCTTTGTTTACACTTTTACTGATATTGGTGGCTTCTGTAAATTTTTTAACGGAAATTACTTCCAATTTAGCTACAACAGCCATGTTGCTTCCAGTATTGGTTTCATTATCACCAGCTTTAGGTTTACATCCATATTATTTATTAATTGGCGCAACTTTAGCAGCTTCTTGTGCATTTATGTTGCCAGTAGCAACGCCTCCAAATGCAGTAGTTTTTGGCTCAGGATATCTGAAAATTGAAGATATGGTTAGAAAAGGATTTGTGCTGAATCTAATTTCTATTCTACTAGTTACCTTTTTTGTCTATTTTTTATTGCCAATTATTTGGGATTTACCAGAAATTACAGCTTTAAAAAAATAATATGTTGAGGATTTTTAAATAAAAAGACATATTTTTTTCATGCAGTTAGTTCTACTCCCCTCCTTTGGAGGGGTTGGGGGAGGCTTTTATTCTTCTAATTTCATAGAAAGCTCCAACCAGCGTTCTTCTTTTTCTTCTAAAGCAGTAATAATTTCCTGTAATTCCTCTGATTTTTTTTGAATTTCATCAGGTGTAATTTCAACATTCAAAAACTGATTTTCAATGGTATTTTTTCTGTTTTGAAGGCGTTCTATTTCCACTTCCAAAGCTCCAAATTCTCTTTTTTCTTGAGAATTCAATGTGTTTTTTGAAGGTTCTTTTACCGTTTTTTCAATCAGATTTTTCTCCGCTTTTTCTTTCGGAGTTGAATCGTCATAAGCTCTAAAATCTGAGTAATTTCCGGGAAAAGTTTCTACAACTCCCTCACCTCTAAACACAAAAAGAGCATCTACAATTTTGTCCATAAAATAACGATCGTGAGAAACCACCAATAAATTTCCGGGATAATCCAATAAAAAGTTTTCTAAGACATTTAAGGTAACTACATCCAAATCGTTTGTTGGTTCATCCAAAATAAGAAAGTTTGGATTTTGAATCAAAACAGCACACAAATACAAACGTTTTTGTTCTCCTCCTGAGAGTTTTTCTACAAAATCATATTGCTTTTTTTTGTCAAATAAAAATCGTTCTAACAATTGTGACGCTGAGATTTTTTGACCTTTCATTAACGGAATAAACTCTCCAAATTCTTTGATGACTTCAATGACTTTTTGACCTTCTTTGATGGTAATTCCTGATTGTGTATAATACCCGAATTTAATGGTTTCTCCAACCATCACAGTTCCTGCATCTACAGGATTTTTTTCGGTAATAATATTTAAAAATGATGATTTTCCAGTGCCGTTTTTTCCAATAATCCCAATACGTTCTCCACGTTTAAACACATAGTCAAATCTGTCTAAAATAACTTTGTCACCATACGATTTTTTCAATTTGTGAAGCTCCAAAATTTTACTTCCCAAACGCTCCATATTGATTTCTAATTGCACTTTATGTTCCGTTCTTCGTTGTTGCGCTTTTTCTTTGATTTGATAAAAATCATCAATACGCGATTTCGATTTTGTGGTTCTAGCTTTGGGTTGTCTGCGCATCCAATCCAATTCTTTTTTGAATAAATTTTTCGCTTTTTCAGTCGTAACTTGCTCTAATTGAATACGTTCTTCTTTTTTTTCTAGATAGTAAGAGTAATTTCCTTTGTATTTATATATTTTTCCTTCATCCAATTCTATGATTTCATTGCACACACGTTCCAAAAAATAACGATCGTGAGTAACCATAAAAAGGGTGATTTTTTCTTTGGCAAAATAAGCTTCCAACCATTCTATCATCTCTAAATCCAGGTGATTTGTGGGTTCATCAAGTATCAAAAAATCGGGTTTGTGAATCAACACAATTGCCAATGAAACCCTTTTTTTTTGTCCACCAGATAGCGAAGAAACTTTCTGATTTAAATCGTCAATTTTTAATTTTGATAAAATTTGTGTGTATTGTGTTTCAAAATCCCAAGCATTATAATGTTCCATCAACTCAAAAGCAGCTTGATATGCATCAGTGTCGTCCAAGTTTTTTAACGCTTTTTCATACTGATTTACGATAGAAAGAATTTTATTTTCTGTTGCAAAAATGGTTTCTTCAATCGTTAAATCTGGATTTAAAACATCATTCTGAGATAAATATGCCATCGAAATTTCTTTTCTAGTCACAATTTGTCCGCTATCAGGCATGTCTAATCCTGCAATAATATTTAAAATGGAAGTTTTTCCACTGCCATTTTTAGCAACAAATGCTACTTTTTGGTCTTTATTGATGCCAAAAGAAATGTCTTCGAACAATGCGCGCTCTCCATAAGATTTCGAGATGTTTTCTACTGATAAATAATTCACTTTTTGAAATTTTCAGCAAAGAAACGAAAAACACCACGTTTATTCGGATGTTTTTGTAAAATCATTTACACCAATAATTGTTAATTTTTTGGTTGATTTATCATTAAAAAGTATTTTGGAATGGCTCAATTTATGGTATCTTGCTCTTAAATTTCAATAAATAGAAAGATGAAAATAATAGTTCCTATGGCTGGTATTGGTTCTCGTTTAAGGCCCCATACATTGACTCTTCCAAAACCGCTAACTGTGATTGCTGGCAAGCCAATTGTTCAACGTTTGGTTGAAGATATTGCTGCGGTAATCAATCAAAAAATTGATGAAATTGCTTTTATTATTGGACCAATTGCAAAAGGATTTCCTGCAAATACACAAGATACTTTGTTGAAAATCGCAGCTGAATTAGGAGCAAAAGGAAGTGTGTATATTCAAGAAGAAGCAATGGGAACTGCACATGCTATTTATTGCGCGAGAGAATCATTGAGTGGCCCTTGTGTTGTTGCTTATGCAGATACACTTTTTAAAGCTGATTTTAGGTTAGACACCAATGCTGATGGCGCTATTTGGCTGAGTAAAGTTGACAATCCAAGTGCTTTTGGTGTGGTGAAATTGCAAGATGGTTTTATCACCGATTTTATTGAAAAACCAAAAGAATTTGTGTCAGATTTGGCAATTATCGGAATTTATTTTTTCAAAAGTGGTGAAAAATTATTAGAAGAAATTCAGTATTTAATTGACAATGATTTGCGTGAAAACAACGAATATCAATTAACGAATGTTCTAGAATCACTAAAACAACAAGGCTTAAAATTTATTCCAGGAACAGTTTCTGCATGGATGGATTGTGGTAAAAAAGACCCTACTGTCGACACCAACAAACAAGTACTCGGTTTTGAATATGCTGAAGGAAATGACTTGGTTTCTAAAGACCTGGTTTTAAAAAATTCCGAAATTATCCAGCCTTGTTTTATTGGCAAAAATGTGGTGTTGACCAATTCAAAAATTGGACCTTATGTATCTTTAGGAGAGAATAGTGTTGTTAACAATTCAATTATCGAAAATTCTTTAATACAAAGTAGTGTAACTATTATAAACGCGAATTTAAACAATGCTATGATTGGGAATCACGCCATTTTTAATGGAAAATTTACATCTGTAAGTATTGGAGATTATACAGAATTGACATAAATATGACAAAAAACAGTGAAATAAATGGTAAAATAACTAAGAATGAGATTTCCTTGTTCAAGTTCTTGCTATTTTTTATTTTTCTATTTTTTTGTACAAATCATTTATTTTCTCAAGATAGCATTCCTGAAAAAAAGGATTTGACCGAAGAAAAAACTATGCAATTTCAAGAATTTTTCTTCAAAGCATTGTCTGAAAAATCAATTGAAAACTATCAAAAAGCGATTGAAAATTTAGAAAGTTGCAATCAAATCTTAGAAAATCAAGTAGCAGTTTTTTTTGAGTTTTCTAAAAATTATTTATTTCTTAATAATACTGCATTGGCCAAAGAATATATTGAAAGAGCTTTGCTAAAAGAGTCAAAAAATCTTTGGATGTTAAAACATTTGGTATCAATTCACGAACGAGATTTAAACTTTTCAGAGGCGTTAAAAATTCAAGAAAAAATAGTAGCTATCAATCCAAAACAACGGGAATCTCTTGTAAGACTCTATTTTTTAAACAATCAATTCAAAGAAGTGCTTTCGTTGTTAGACGTTTTAGAAGTTGAAGGTTCCATTTCATCAGACTTGAAGTTATTTAGAGATCGTTTAAAAAAAAGTAAACAACCTGAAATAAAAGAGGTGATATTAACTGATTTTGATGGTTTGAAATTGCAATTTAAAACTGATAAATCCTATAAAATTTTAGAAGAAATTCTTCAGAAATCTGAAACCACTCCAGATTCTTTATTAAAATATAGCAATGAAGGAATCGCACTTTTTCCTTCGCAACCTTTCTTATATTTGCAAAACGGAAAAGCATTAAATCATTTGAAAGAGTTTAAAAAAGCATTACTTTCGCTGAAAAGTGGCTTGGATTTTGTAATTGATGAAAAAATGAAAGCTATTTTTTATGACGAAATTGCGAAAGCTTACAATGGTTTAGGAAACACAGTTGAAGAAAAAAAATACCTACAAAAAGCAACAAATTTGAAAAGTTAAACCATGAGGTTTTTAATATTGAGTGTCGTTTTTACAATTTTAGTATCGTCTTGCAAATCTTCAAAAAATATGATGGTAGCAAATGAAATGGCTTTCGAAACCTCTGCAAAAAAAGTTGCAAAAAAGCATTATGATGCTAATTTTGACAAAAAAATAATTGATGCAAAATTGAAAGTGAATTTTGACAATGGTAAAACAAATCAAAGTTTGAATGTGAATTTGCAAATCGAGAAAGACAAAGTAATTTATATCAAAGGCACCAAGTTTATTACGGTTTTTAAAGCTAAAATCACCCCAAATTCAGTGAGTTATTATTCTCCATATGCAAAAAATTATTTCGAAGGTGATTTTTCGCTACTTGAAAAATTATTGGGTGTTGAAATCAATTTTGACCAACTTCAAAATTTGTTTTTAGGACAGTCTTTATTGAATGTAAAATCAGAAAAACAACAACTTGAAATTGTAACAAACAAATATGTGTTATATCCTGAAAAACAATCGTCTTTGTTCAATATTTTCTTTACAATTAATCCTTCACATTTCAAATTGGACGAACAATCAATTGTGAATGCAAGTAAAAAATTACGTTTGGACATTCAATATTCTGGGTACAATTTTATTCAGAAAACCATCTTTCCAGAAAATATTATGATTGTTGCAAAAAGTGAGAATACAACAACAAATATTGATTTAATATACAAATCTGTCGTTTTTGATATTCCATTAAACAACAGTTTTGAAATTCCAAATGGATATAAAAGAATAGAATTTTAATGAAAACCCACCAATTTTATATTATCCTTTTCATTGTTTTTTTGCACTGTTTTTCATGTATTGGACAAACTAGAACACAGCTGGAAGCACAACGAAAAAAATACCAAGCAGAAATAGTACAGCTCAATAAATTACTTTTTAATGAGCGAAAAAAGGAGCAAAATGCGATGGAAAGTTTGAAGGATATAAAACAGAAAATTGAAGTTCGAAATAAATTAATTGCCACAATACAAGATGAAGCAAAATTATTGTCTGACGAAATTTATTTGAATCAGAGAGAGTTAAACAAATTAAATCGAAAATTAACGGCATTAAAAGCGGATTATGCCGACATGATTTTTAAATCTTACAAAAGTAAATCACAACAGAGCAGATTGATGTTTTTATTGTCTTCACAAAATTTTTATCAAGCATATAAACGATTAGAATATCTGAAACAATACACGTCATTTCGAAAAAAGCAAGGAGAAGAAATTGTATTGCAATCAACCGAAGTGAAAATATTGAATGACTCATTGAGTTCGCAAAAAAGAGTTAAAGAAACTTTATTGGTTTCTGAAGAAAATCAGAAAAAAGAGATTGAACAGGATAAAATAAAGCAAGAAAACTATATAGTAATTATCAAAAAGAAAGAATCTCAATATAAAAGAGATATTAAAAAAAAGATCAAAGATGAGCGAACAATTGTGGCAAAAATCGATAAATTGATTAAAGATGAAATTGCAAAAGCGAATAAAAAAGTAACAACTAACTCGGCCAAAGCAAAGATTACTAAAAATGAGTTTTTTCTTTCTCCAGAAGCAAAAAAATTAGCAGGTGAATTTGAGAGTAATAAAGGTAGATTGCCTTGGCCGGTGAAAGAAGGAATTATAGTTCGTAGATTTGGGGATCAGCCACATCCAACTTTCCCTGGAATTACCATTAATAGTACTGGTTTACACATAGTTACTCCTACAGGAAGTTTCGCAAATGCTGTTTTTAATGGCGAAGTTTTGAATGTTTTAGTGGGTTCAGGGGGAATTAAAAATGTGCTAATCCGTCACGGAAATTATATCACTTCTTATAACAACCTTGAAAATATTTTAGTAAATAAAGGTGATAAAGTTGTCACGGGTCAAAGAATTGGAAAAATATTTACTGATAAGCTTTCTAACAAGACAAATCTTGTTTTTGTGGTTTTCAAAAATACAACTCGTTTAAATCCAGCTGATTGGATTATGTCAAGATAAGTTTTTACTATTTTAATTTTTCTTTAAACTTTATATTTCTTTGAAGCACTATTGAATTTGGAACTGTTATTAGTTCTTTATCCTCTATTTGAAGTGTGATAAAAAAAGCGCCAATGTCTTTAATTTCTCCAGTAATATTATTGTCTTTTTCTAAAATAGTAATCTCATCTCCAATTTTTACAGGATAATTTACAAACAAAATCAATCCAGCTGTGATATTTGATAATATTGACCATTGTGCAAAAAATGCAATCCCTAAAATTGTTAAAAATGACGAAATAAAATAGATTAATTGATTTTCGTCAACCCAAATAAAAGAAATAATAATGATAACTGAAGCATACACTATTACTGAAATAATCTTATTGATAATAATAAACCTTCTTTTTTGAAATCCGAATTTTTTACGAATATTATTCAATGATTTTGTTGTACCAATCTGTAATAAAATGCCAAAAGCAAATACAATAATGGTCTTTATTGTTTTAAAATTTGATAAGAACTCTTGAATATCATTCATAAAATAATGCCTTTAATTCAGTTGCTTCATTGGGTTTTAATTTTCCGGCCAAAATCAAACTTAATTGTTTTCTTCTCAAAGCTCCATTATAACGCTCTTTTTCTAGATCTGTTTCTGGAATAATTTGTGAAATTTGAACAGGTTTTCCTGTTTCGTCAACCGCAACAAAAGTGTAAATACCTTCATTTACTTTTGTTTTATGACCAGATTGGCGGTCCTCAATCCAAACATCTACATAAACTTCCATTGAAGTTTTAAATGCTCTCGAAACTTTTGCTTCTATAGTTACCACACTTCCAACAGGAACAGATTTGTTAAATGCCACATGATTTACAGAAGCTGTCACCACAATTTTTCTTGAATGACGTCTTGCAGCAATACTGCATGCCCTGTCCATTCTTGCTAATAATTCGCCCCCAAAAAGGTTGTCCAAATAATTTGTTTCTCCAGGTAATACTAAATCTGTAAGGATAGTTAAAGAATCCTTGGGTGCTTTTGCGTCCATTGATAAAATTTCTACAAAGATAGGATGCAACTTTAAATAAAACTACTTTTTTATTAGCAACCAAGCATCTTGAGTTGCAGTATTTTGTATTTTATAAAGGTAATTGATAGCATCATTTTTATCAGAAAAACTTGCATAAGCGACTTGTATTAAGCCCCATTTATTTGTCCCAAGAATTTTTGCAGCATATCCTTCTTTAATTAATTGTTCAAATTTTCTATTGGCATTATCAGGATTTTGAAATGCACCAGCAACCACATGAAAATTTTTTTCGAGCTCTTTTGCAACAGTTAGTTCAATTGTTGGCAAAGGATTTGAAATCACGAACATAGCAGTTTGAATTTTTTTCTCTAAATTTTTTTGTTGTTTTGCTAAAAACTCTTTTTGAGTATTTTCTTGATAATTTGAATAAATTGCAGCTCCTAATGTCAATAAAATAGCAGCTGTAGCGGCATATTTTATAAAAATTGGAATTACTTTTTTATCGTTTTTAGCAACTTCAGGAACGAATTTTTTAACTTCTGACTGATATCTATGAACTGTTGATGTTTCAAAAGTACTCAATCCAAAAGATTCAATTAAAAAGTTGACACTTGTGTTTGGGTCAAAAATAATTTGACTATTTTCGTTCAAAGAAAGAACGCCAATCGAATCTAAAATAATAGATTTAGTCTGAATTTCATTTTGCCATTTAATCACCGACAAAGCAATCGCATTTGAAGCTTTTTCAAAAGAAATATTCTCAACAGAAGCAATATAATTCGCCAATAAACCATCGTTATTTTTCAAATTTCTATTGAAAGAAAGTTGTTTTGTTGGTGGAAAAAATTGGTATGTATTTTCATTGATTTTTGTAGCAATTCTTTTCGTAACAAACCCTCCAAAATCAGGAATGATAACACAATCGTATCTATACAATAAATCTTTAATGTAGTTTGCTAAATTCATAAAACAAATATAGTTTTTTTGATTTTTTTAAAGTAGCAAATCAATAAAAATTTATCAACAAAAATGTATACCTTGTAAAAAAAATTGTGCGATTTGAAAAAAGAAAAACTTCTTGCTATTTTACGCTTGCAAAAAAGCAAAGCTATTGGTGATATTTTAGCGAAAAAATTAATTGTTGCGGTTGGTGATATTGAGCAATTATTTAATGAAAAACCAACCACACTTCAAAAAATAAACGGCATTGGCAGTTTTGCAATTCAGCATTTATTTGACAAAAAAAACATCAAACTTGCTGAGCAAGAGTTGGATTTTATCGAAAAAAACAATTACGAAGTTGTTTATTTTTTGGATGATGAATTTCCTAAAAACTTATTGCAATGCATTGACAGTCCTTTTGTGTTGTTCAAAGATGGAAACATCAATCTTAAGAACGATAAAATACTTTCGATTGTAGGCACTCGAAATATGAGCTCGTATGGCAAAGATTTTTGCGAGCATCTTATTGAAGAATTGTCGGTTTACAATCCAATTATTGTAAGCGGTTTTGCTTATGGAGTAGATATTTGTGCGCACAAAGCAGCCATCAAAAATAAATTGCAAACGATTGTTGTTTTGGCTCATGGTTTTGAGCAAATTTATCCAAAAGCACATAAAAAATACATGCGCCAAGTCATGGAAAATGGTGGTTTTTTTACTGAATTCGGATTTGAAGAAAATCCATTAAGAGAAAATTTTTTAAGGCGAAATAGAATTGTTGCAGGCATGTCTGAAGCAACTATCATCATAGAAAGTGCCGAAAAAGGGGGCTCGTTAGTGACTGCTGATATTGCAAATTCTTATGACAGGGAGGTGTTTGCATTGCCAGGAAGAAACAATGATATTTACAGTAAAGGGTGTAATAATTTAATTAAATATAACCAAGCAACACTGCTGACATCCAGTAATGATATTGTGAAAATGCTCAATTGGGATGTTGTTGCAAAACCCAAAAAAGCAATTCATCAAGAACTTTTTATCACATTAACAGATCAAGAGCAAACGATTTATAATCATCTCAAAGAAAATGGAAAGCAAATGCTTGATTTGATTGCTATTGATTGCAATATTCCAATTTTTCAATTATCCTCAGTTTTATTGCAAATGGAATTGAAAGGAATTACAAACCCTTTGCCTGGAAAGATGTTTGAGCTTCGTTAATAATGTTTATTTTTGAACAATTTGAAAAATGAAATTATGTCTCCTGAGGAAAAATTAATATCTAAAAAGAAACCCATATTTCCAATTAGTAACCTGCTAAATGACTATTTAACAGAACACAGCAGAAGTATAAAAATTCCAATTTTTTATAATGACTTATTGCGTTTTCATGGGTGTGTTATTGTGTATGACAGAAATGATGACGATACACTTTGGGTTAGAACTTATTTTTCTGAATTTGAAAGAGAAGAAATTGATTTGTGTCTCAAAAAAATATACACTTTACTTCATTCTGACGGAAATGAAGACACCATTCCTTTTTTGAATGTAGATGCGGTTGATTATTGCACTTTTGGAAATTCGAAACCATTCAGAATTAAAATCAGAAATATTCTCAACGATAATTACACCTATTTTTATGTAAAAAAAGCAGATGCTTCTAGGGTGTATGGATTGGAATTAGAACATATTTTGTCTCCTCATAGCATCAATTTTCTAATTTATAAAGATACTTTAATAGAAGAACATATTTCAGGAATTGCTGGAGATGTTTTTATTAAGGATTTTTTACCAAAATGTTCTGAACCAGAAAAATCTCAAATCGCTAAAGAATTTGTGAAATTCAAAGAACGATGTCTGGTTCGTTTACTGGGTGATATGCGTTCTTATAATTATGTAATTGTTCCTATTCACGATTTTGATCAAATTATTTATCGAATTAGAGCCATTGACTTTGACCAACAATCTTTTGAAGGAAATTTGCAAGTGTATAATATGAAATACATGAAAGAGAATTTTGATATCATTGATATGGTGAACGAAAAATTAGCAAGAACCTCTATCAGACAATATAAAATTGAAGAAAGATCTTACATTGCAAAAAGAATGATAACCTCTCCAAAAAGAATCAAAAATTTGATGCATTGCATGAAAAATGATACTATTTCGTATCCTGAAAATATTTCCAAACTAAGAACGCAAATTCGAAATTATACCAATGATGACGCATTTAATAATTGCAAAAATATGGGTGAAATTTTGGATACCATTTTATCATTTGTAAAACGAAACTATCTAGACATTAGCAACAAAGAGTTGTTTTAGAATTTATATTTTCCAAATAATATCTTAAACCTTTTTATTTTTTCAAAATGAAACATAAAAGTTGCTCATTGTTTTCCTTTTTTGAACGATAACCCTCCTTTTTTTGAGGAAAATTATTTTACATTTATTAATTCAGTGAAAAAATTTGATTTTTTATGCAAAATAGTTAACTATTCTTTTTAAAAAAAATTGGATATTGTACCCAATCAGAAAACAATTACCAATTAAACTAAATTAATTTTTTATTCTATGACAGCAAGTTTTGAAATGTTAGATTACGCCATCTTTATAGGCTATGCTATTTTGATTTTAGGTGTAGGATTATGGGTTTCTAGAGACAAAAAAGGGCATCAAAAAAATGCCGAAGATTACTTCTTAGCCAGTAAATCATTGCCTTGGTGGGCAATTGGAGCCTCGTTAATTGCAGCAAATATCTCTGCAGAGCAATTCATTGGAATGTCTGGTTCTGGATTTGCATCAGGATTAGCCATTGCCTCTTATGAATGGATGGCAGCCATCACCTTAATTATTGTAGGGAAATATTTCTTACCTATTTTTATTGAAAAAGGATTGTACACCATTCCTGAATTTGTAGAAAAAAGATATTCTACCAATTTAAAAACCATTTTAGCCGTTTTTTGGATTGCATTATATGTATTTGTAAACTTAACTACAGTTTTGTATTTAGGTTCTTTGGCATTAGAAACCATTATGGGAGTTCCTATGATGTATGGTGTAATGGGTTTGGCGCTTTTTGCAGCTGCGTATTCATTGTATGGTGGACTTTCTGCAGTGGCTTGGACAGATGTAATTCAAGTAGTATTTTTAGTTTTAGGAGGTTTGGTAACTACCTATTTAGCCTTAAATACCGTTTCAGATGGACAAGGAATGTTTGCGGGATTAACGACTATTTATGAAGCTGTTCCTGAACGATTTGCCATGATT